>Ga0181527_1004940_pt1 | contig 11248 bp, 7 predicted proteins | sample PEATcosm2014_Bin_30_FD_119762 | JGI IMG/M metagenome (GOLD analysis project Ga0181527, IMG submission 119762) | Peatland microbial communities from MTU Mesocosm Facility, Houghton, MI, USA - PEATcosm2014_Bin06_60_metaG | ecosystem: Environmental > Terrestrial > Soil > Wetlands > Peat | place...
ATCAGATTCTGCACGATCGCCGCGCGGTTCGGGTCTCCCGACGCCAGCGACGCGGCGGCAATCTGCCGGCAGGGATTGACGATCTGCGTGCCGTCCGGCGCCGTGGTCCCCGCGCTGCCCAGCCGGTTGACGCACGTGTCGAAGGTCGTGGTGTCCAGCGTCAAGAGCTCGTTGTACGTGGCACTGATCTGGGCCGGATTCGACGGGCACAGCATCTTTCCGGGCGGCATTCCCATGTTCACCAGGTCGGCCACCCAGCCGACCTCGGTCACCGCCCCGTCGCTGAGCCAGTCGAACGCGCCGGAACAATAGGTCCCGAACTTCTCCGCGTGCTGCGTCAGGCCGATGCCCATCTGGCGGAGATTGCTCTTGCACGAGGCTTGGCGGCCCGCTTCGCGGGCTACCTGGACCGCCGGGAAGAGCAACGCCAGCAGCACCCCGATAATCGCCACGACGACCATCATCTCAACCAGCGTGAAGGCCGCCTGGCACGTTGCCCGGCATGGGCGCAGAGGATACCCGACCCGGCCGGATCGGAGTGCTGATCGGCACGCAGACCGTGCTCGCACCTGAAGGCTCGCAATCATTCCTTCCTCCTTGTGCAGAGTTGCGGCCGTGGGGCTTATGCATCGCGGAATCATCTGCCGCCGACGGTAGAATATCCAAAGTGCGCGTGAGCGTTTGATGCGGGCTGTAATGGTTCTTCGTTAGAATTCTGTTCGCCCCGCGCATCGCCGCAAGTGGTGGACGCACGGTGGCTTGCAACCCGCGCGCGGCCCCGCGATTCCGCACTCCGTTGTGGCACGGTCTCCCGACCATGCCACGCCGGCGACCGAAGGTCTCCCCGTTTGCGATTCGAGCCAACCTCCGCCAAGCCGCCAAGCCGTGGCGCGGTCAGGAGACCGCGCCACAACAGGGAGACCGCGCCACAACAGGGAGACCGCGCCACAACAGGGCCCGCGCGCGGCCCCGTGCCCCTGCCTTCCGGCCCCAGGGCAGCGGTGGCCCAGCAGGACGCGACTTGTACCGCTGGCCCGGGGCGTGTATAATCGCCGCCATTATCCATCCCCCCATCATTCCCCCCCTAAGAGGTCAATCGCCACGCTGTTCTTCCGGTCCGGTTCCCTCCTGCGGAGACGCTATCGTGAAGACGAAGATTATCTCCCTTGTCCTGATCGCGCTTGTGCTGGCGGGCATTGCGTATTACGCGGCACGACGTGCCGGCCAGCCGCGTGCGGGCTTCTCGACCGCGAAGGTCAAACGCGGCAACATGGTCCGCGCGATCAACACGAAGGGCACGGTGAAGCTGGAAGAGGTGGAAGTGGGCACGCAGGTAACCGGGATGATCGCGTCCTTCGGGAGCGACCCCGCCGATCCCGGCAAAGCGTTGGACTGCGGCTCGCACGTCGCCAAAGGCGTGGTTTTGGCCCAGATCGACCCGACGCTTTACAAGGCCGAGGTCGACCGTGCGGAAGCGGCGCTTGCCGCGGCCCAGGGCAGCCTCGTGCAGTTGCAGGCCAGGCGGGAGCAGGCGGAGCACGAGTGGAGGCGAGCCCAATTCCTGCGTGCGCGGAAAGCCATCGCCGCTGCCGATTATGAGCTGGCCTTGACCGAGTTCCGGGTCGCCGCCGCCAGCGTCACGGTAGGGGAGGCGGCGGTGCAAGAGGCCGACGCCACGCTGCGCGTCGCGCGAACCAACCTCGGCTACACCACCATCAAGTCGCCCAGCGACGGCGTGATCATGGAACGCCGCGTCAACGTCGGCCAGACCGTGGTCGCCGCCTTCAATGCCCCCGGACTTTTCCTGATTGCCAAAGACTCGCGGCAAATGCAGGTCTGGGCTTCGGTCGGCGAAGCCGACATCGGCGCCATCCACCTGGGGCTACCCGTCCACTTCACCATCAACGCCTGCCATCACCAGTCGTTCGACGGCCGCGTGGCGCAAGTCCGCGTCAATCCCACGAAAACCGATGCCGCGATCGCCTACACGGTCGTGGTCGCGGCGCACAACTCGGGCGAGCTGCTGCCCGACATGACGGCCAACCTGCAATTCGAGGTCGAACGGCATCCCGACGCCCTGCTGATACCCAACGGCGCGTTGAGCTGGTCGCCGGAATCGTCGCCCGCCCTGTCGGAATGGCCCACGACGGCGCCGCTGCGTTTGTCCGACCCGGCGGAAGGCGACACCGCCTTCTCGGCGGCAGAGGCGTCCAGTGCAGGCCAGGCCGCCACGCCCTGGAAAGAACGAGGGACGCACCGCCATCTCTGGGTCAAGTACGGCGAGTTGCTGCGCCCGATCGACGTCGAGATCGGCGCCAGCAACGGCTCGGTGACGGAGGTTGTGGGCAAGGATGTTCGGGAGGGGATGGAAGTCGTCCTGGGAGACGTGTGCCGTGCGGACGGCCCGTGAAGGCAGGCAGAGACGGTCGCGGATCAAGTCCCGTTGGGGCGCGCTCTCGGACCACGCCCCTTGCCAACTGTTGGGGCGCGGTCTCGGACCACGACCCTTGCCGTGACCACTGTTGGGGTGTGGTCTCGGACCACGCCCCTTGCCGTGACCGTAGGTCTCCTCCAGCGGCGGGGAGACCTAACGGTCGCTATCCGGCGGGGTCGGAGACCCGCGCCGAACCGGTGCCTCGCATGCCCACGCAAGCGTGGCCATGGCACCCTCGCATGGCCACGCAGGCGTGGGCATGGCACCGGCGCCCGGCTTACGGCACGTGGGCCGAGTGGCCGTTTCCGTCGGCGGCGAGAACGAGGTCCCGCTGCGGAACTGCGGGGATCGTTCCCAACAGCGGCAGGTCGATCTCGCGCTCGATTTGCTCCGGCCGGCGGAGGCGGCGGTCGCGGGACTCGGCGGCCCACGGCACGCCGGCCGCCCCCAACAGGGCCAGCAGCAGGCCGGCCGCCAGCACGCCCAGCTTGTTGGGACGCACGGCCTTCGGCTCGTAACTGGCGGCCTGGGCGATGCTCAGGTTCGAGATGTGTTCCGACCCCAGGGCCTGATCGATGCGGGCCTGCTCGAGGCTCGTTGCGTAGGCGCGGTAACTGGTCTGCTTCAGCTCAAAGTCCCGCTGCAGCTTGGCCAATTGCATCTCGTGCCGGCTGTAGGCCTCCAGTGATTGCCGCGAGGCCGCCAATTGCGTCTGGAGGGCGTCGATGCGGGCCTGGCACGTGGCCAGCGTGTGCTCTTCGCCGAAGATCGCCTCTTCAGCCTGCGCGACCAGCGGGTTTTTCGCCGTTGTGGTTTGCGTCCGCGTAGGAGCCTGGTGATCGAGGACCTCCTGGGCGGCGGCAAGTTGCTCTTCGATCTGCTGCATGGCGGGGTGTGCGGGGGTATACTTGGCAGCCGCTTCCTCCCTTCGCACCCGCAGCGCGTAGAGCTGATCCCGCATACGGTCCGTGCCGTCGTTGCCGAACCCCTGGGTCTCGGCGCTGACGAGCCGCTGCGGCAAGCGGGCAAGCTCCTGCCGCAGGTGGCGGAGTTTGGCCTCAGAGACGCTCCGGGTGGTTTGCTCGCCGAGCAGCTCCTCCTGCAGCCGGGAGGCGCGGTCCGCCAATGCCTTGCGCTGGTCGGGAGGCGAGATCAGGCCGGTGGCGGCGCGGTGCTCCTGCAGCTTGCCTTCGGCCGCCGCCAGCTCCTGCCGTGCCCGCTCGGCCTGCTCCGTGAAGAACGCCAACGAGCGCGGCGTCCGATTCAGGCGGCCGTGCTCCAGCAGGTAGAGGTCCATTAGTTTCGCCACCGCCGCTTGCGCCCATGCGGGCGACGGCCCGAGGCAGGAGATGGCAACCACGTTCGAGCGGCGGACCGGCGCGACGCTGATGCGGCTGGCGAGCGTTTGGATGGCCAGTTCGCGATTGTTGCGCTCCTGGCGGTCGCCGGACGAGGGCAAGGTCAGCCCGGTCAGGCCGAGGGCCTGCGACGCCGCTTGCGCGGCGCTTTCCAGCGGGCCGGCGGATGACGCGGACGCTTCCGAGCCGGCCGCGGGGCACCCGCTTGCGGGTCCCGCCTTGTCCAGCACGGCGTCCGGGCCCAGCGCATCGACCACTTGCTCCAACATTCCGCGACTGCCCAGCACTTCCACGATGGAATTCAATTCGGCCTCGCGGGAGGGCGGCACGGCGACCACCGGTTCCTGGCCGGGCGTGGCCGTCGAATCGAGGGTCGCGTTCTCGCGGCCCAGGCGCACGAGCAACTTGCCGTCCGAGCGGTAGGTCCGCGGCAGGAAGAGCACCAGGGCAACCGCCCCGGCCATCACTCCCAAGAAAACGAGGCAGGCTTTCTTTCGATGCCGCCCAATGCGGCAGAGGATCTCAGATGACGTGGATCGAGTCGGCGCGGCCATGACGAGCCCTTTCATGCCGGGTGAAGAGTTGAAACGAGGTACACTACCGATAATAGTCACGCGGGGTCGCGAGGGCAAATGCGTGCCACGCGGCTGGAAGGAAAAAGGGGATCGGGTACCCTGCGGGTGCCTTTTGCCGAAACGCCCGCGACCAGCGTACCGTCGCTGCCCGGTTACGCACAAATGGAACTGTTCCCTGCTTGGTCCCACACACCAGGCACGATCGGCATGATCGGCAGCACCGGCACGACCGGCACCGTCCACGCGGTCGTGGCGCACGGCCCTCAAGAAGCCCTGGGCAGTCCCGGCTGGATAGGAAAACACGGCCTGGCGCAAGTTACGATGCTGCTTCCAGTTACGCGCATCGTGCTCTCGACCGTTCCAGGAAATCGCCGTCCACGGGGTGGCCGTGCGAGCAGTCCTTCCCTAAGATTCCCCAGCGATTTGCCGGTGGATTTGCACCGCAGTTTACTGTGCCGTCGGTGGACAAAGCTTGAAGGGTTAACTGGTCCAATTACTATGCACTGAATCCCGGTGATGCGGTAAGCAGTGCCGGGCAAAGGGGACCGGCATCTTGGTACCGGAAGCAGAGGCCTCGACCGAGCGCCGGTCCTCGGCGGGCCCCGGGCAGCAACCCGCGGTTGGTCGCGGGAATGGCTCACGAGGTGCCGATCCTACTTTCCGCAGGAGCCCTAAATTCATGCGACATACGCTCGAACATCCCGTCGTGACCGCGCGGTGTGGCGCGATACAAACCCTGCCGGAGTTCTCGGACTACGACTCGCCGCTGGCGATGCCGTGCATGGAGGTCTTGCAGGCGATCGGGTGGCCTGATCGGCAGTCCGCCCACGGGCTGCGGACGCTTGGGGTGACGAGTTCCGCGCGGGGCGAGGGCGTCAGCACGATTGCGGCCCACCTGGCGGCGACGGCGGCCTCATACGCGCAAGGGGCGGTCCTGCTGGTGGACTGCAACGTCGTGCGGCCGGCGGTGCACGCGATGCTTGGTGTTCCGCTGGCGCCGGGCCTGGCCGCGTGCGCGGGCGGCGTCGAGGTTGCACTGGCGGCCGTTCGCCGCTCTGCGCTGGCCGACCTCTTCGTGCTGCCCGCCGGCGAGCTCCGCGGCAGCCCGGCAAGACTCTACGGTTCTGCGGCGCTAGGCGAGTTGATCCCGCGGCTGGCCGAGAAGTTCGCGCTGGTGGTTTTCGATCTGCCCTCGGCGGGGCAGGCCAGTTGCTTGGCGCAGGTGGCGGCCCGGCTGGACGGCGTGCTGCTGGTGATCGAGGCGGGGCGGGTCACCGGCGAGTTGGCGCAGAACGCCAGGGCCCGGCTGGAAACCGTGGGCGCCCGCCTGATCGGAACCGTGCTGAACCATCGTGGCCGCCGCGAAGAGGACTTGTGAGGCTGCCATGCTGCTGGATTGGGTCCGACAATTCGCGGGGTGGGGCGGCGGCCCGGCGGGCGATCCCGAGGGGGCCAGGCTGCCTTCGCGCGGCCAGTTCCTGCGTTTGATGCAGCGCGAGCGGGCCAGGGCCGATCGCGCCGGCAGCCAATTCTCCCTGCTGGCGCTGGGCATCGATCGGGCACCCGGCGGCGCATGGTCGGGGCAAGGCCGCGCCACGCTGCACCACCTCCTTCGCCTCCTCAAACGGCGCTTGCGCGTCACCGACGACGTGGGCTGGCTGGACCAGCGGCACCTCGGCGTCATCCTGCCGGACACGCCCGCCTGGGGCGCCTGGGCCCTGGTCGACGACCTGTGCCTGGCCTTTCCCACCGATGTCCCCCTGTTCCACTGCAAGGTGTACGTGTATCCGGCCGAAGGGCCCGACGCCGCGGACGCGGACGCTGACGGTATCGCGGACCAGGCCGCGCGGAGGAAGCCGCCCGGGGCGGGGCCATGCCCGGCCCAGCCCCTGGAGCCGCTCTTCGTCCAGCGGCTGCCGGCGTGGAAACGCGGGCTGGACATTGGCGGTGCGACCTTCGGGCTGCTGCTGCTGGCCCCCGTCTTGCTGCTGGTGGCCGCGGCCATCAAGCTTTCCAGCGGGGGGCCGGTGCTGTTCCTTCAATGGCGGCGGGGCCTGGGGGCCAGGCCCTTCCGGCTCTACAAGTTCCGCTCGATGGTCGCGGACGCCGAGGCCCGCAAGGCGGAGGTTCTCGGGCTGAACGAGCGGGACGGGCCGGTCTTCAAGATCGAGCAGGATCCGCGGGTGACCCGCCTGGGCCGTTGGCTGCGGAAGACCAGCCTGGATGAGCTGCCCCAGTTGTGGAACGTGTTCCGCGGCGACATGTCGCTGGTGGGTCCGCGGCCGCTCCCCCTGACGGAAGCCGACGGCTGCCGGGGCTGGTATCGCCATCGCACGGACGTCACGCCGGGCATCACCTGCTTCTGGCAAGTGCGCCCCAGGGACGTGCCGTTCGTGGAGTGGATGCGGATGGATGCGCGGTACCCCCGCAGCCGGTCCTTGCTCGGCGACTTGATCCTGCTGCTCAGGACCGTGCCGGCGGTGTTGCTGCGGAGAAACCAGTAACCATGCACGGGGCCCCTGCATCCAGATCTCGGCCGAGAGTCCTGCTGCTGGCCTACGCATGTAGTCCGGACCGCGGATCGGAAGGAGGCGCGGGCTGGCACCATGCCGTAGAGTCGGCCCGGCAATTCGATACCTGGGTCCTCATGGCGGACACCTTCTACGCCGACGATGTCCGCCGCTACCTCGCCGTGCACGGCGAGATCGAGGGGCTCCACTTCGAGTTCCTGCCCAAGACCGCTTGGCAGCACCTCCTGTCGCGGCTGCCCGGATGCTACCCGCTGGCCCACAACCTGTGGCATCGGCGGGCACTGCGGAAAGCGCGGGAACTGCACCGGCAGCTTCGCTTCGATCTGGTACACCAGGTCAAGTTCTGCGGCTATCGTGAGCCCGGCTATTTGTGGAAGCTCGATGCGCCTTTCGTGTGGGGACCGGTCGGCGGCACGCAGAACTATCCTTGGCGATTCCTCAGCGAGGCGGGTTTGGCGGGCGCCGTCAGCGAATCCCTCCGCACGATCGTCAACGGCTTGCAGTTGCGGCTGAGCGGCCGCGTGCGGTCGGCCGCGCGGCGGGCACAACTGCTGTTGGCCGCCAATTCGACCATTCAGCGCGACTTCGCCCGGGTGCACGGCATCTCGGCCGAAGTGATGTTGGAAACGGGGGCCTCGCGCGTCGCCTCCGCCCCGCGCAGACGGGACCCCACCCGCCGGGAAATACGCATCCTCTGGTCCGGGGAATTCACGCCCGGCAAGTGCCTGCCCTTGCTGCTGCGGGCCCTGCCCCGCTTGCCCGCCGACGTGCCGTACCGCGTGCGGGTCCTCGGCCGCGGCTCCCGGGGGCCTGCCTGGCAACGCCTGGCAAGACGCTTGGGCGTCGCAGAGCGGATCGAGTGGCCGGGCTGGCTGCCGCACCAGGAAGCACTCGACCAGTACCGCTGGGCGGACCTGTTCGTCTTCACGAGTCTCCGCGACACAACGGGTACGGTGGTGCTTGAAGCACTGGCCGCGGGACTTCCCGTCATCTGCCTGGACCACCAGGGCGTCCACGACGTCGTGAGCGAGCAGTGCGGCTGCAAGATTCCGCCGACCACCCCGCGGGACGTCACCGAGCAGCTCGCGGAGGCGATTTGTGCCCTCGCCCGAGACCCCGACCGCTGGCAGCAATGCAGTGCCGCGGCCATCCGTCGCGCCGAGGATTACTCGTGGCGGCGGCAAGGAGAGCGGATGGCGGAGGCGTACCGCCGGGTGCTCGCCAGGGCAGAGCGTCCGCCGCAGGCGCCCGGGCAAGACGGCGGCGCCGGTGGAAAAAGGCACCCAGAGGGTAGCCGGTCCCCATTTGTGCAAAGCCGGGTACCAGCCGGAGGCGGGTCGCGGGCCGTTCCGGCAAATGGGGACTGGCCCCTTTTTCCGGGCTCGAAAGGGGGCGTGGCGGAATGTCGATAGAAGTCCTCCCCACGCCTGAGGAAGAGATCCCGGCAGGTTCCTTGCCGTGGCGGACGGCCCGTTTCGTACAGCCGGTCGCCGGACTGATCGCCGATCGGGCAGTCCGCCAAGGGGCCCTGTCGGTCGCCGACCAGGCCGTCGTCAGCGCCGCGAGCTTCCTGACCGGCATGATGGTCGCCCGCGCAACCTCCCCGGAGGAGTTTGGCATCTACACCTTGGCGATGACCCTGGTGCTGTTGGCGCGGGGCATCCAGCAGCAGCTCATCTTTGCGCCGTACGTGATCCAGTGCCATCGCCGCCAGGGCCGGGAACTGGCCGAGTACACGGGCAGCACGCTGGTCCAGCAATGCGTGCTGGCGGCGACCGCCCTGGCCGGCGTGCTCGGCTTCGCCGGGGCCATCGGCCTGGGACTCCAGCGCCAGACCTTGCTGCCGGTTATCGCTGCGCTGGTGATCGCCATGCCGCTGTTGCTCTTCCGCGAGTTCGCCCGCGCCCAAGCCCTCTCTCGACTGAAGACCGCGATGGCGGTCGTGCTGGACGGCAGCGGGGCCGCCGTGCAACTGGCATTGCTGGGGATGCTGTGGGCCACCGGGCTGGTGTCGGCCGCGGGGGCCTGCCTCGTGCTGGCCGCGGCCGCGACCGTCGTCTGCGGCCAGTGGCTCTGGATGGAGCGCGGCCGGTGGCGGATCGTGCGCGGGCGAATCCGGGCCGACTGGCGCGGCAACTGGCGCTTCGCCCGCTGGGCAGTGGCCAGCTACCTGGTCGGCTGCACCACGCCCTTCATCATGCCGTGGATCGTCGCCGCCGCCCGCGGCGCGGCCGACACCGGACTGCTGGGGGCCTGCGGCACCCTGGCCGGCATCGCCAACCTGTTCGTCGCCGGATGGTCGAACTACCTGTCGCCCAGCATCGCCCGCGCCTACGCGCAAAGCGGCAAGGCGGCCATGTGCCGCGTCGTGGCGCGGGCCTCGGCGACCTTCGCGGTGGTGGTCGGCGGGATGTGCCTGCTGTCGCTGCTGCTGGGCGAATACTGCATCGTGCTGGTGTACGGCCCCCAGTATGCCGGCGGCGGCCCGGTCCTCACCGTGTGCCTGCTCAGCGTGCTGGCCATGAGTTTCGCAATCGTGACGGGCAACGGCCTGTGGGCCATCGACCGCCCGCACGAGACGTTCCTGCCGGACGTGGTGGCCCTGGCGGCGGCCCTGGTCACCGCGGCCCTGTTGATCCCCGGCCACGGTGCGATGGGAGCGGCCGCGGCCACACTGGCGGGGACGACTGCCGGTTCCGCTTTGAAGGCCGTCAGATTCTTCCAACTTGTCCGCAGGCTGCCCGACGGACCACTGCCCGCTTTGAGAGTCGCCGAAAGCCTATGACACCGCCGAGTCGCGACATACCGGCTCCTGAACAAGACCGCTGCATGGGCCCGCTGGCCGCCGCGCTGGTTGCGGCAGTCATCGCGGCGGCGTTCTTCGTGATCGAGCACGACCTGAAGAAGTCCGCTGAACTGTCGGACGCGCCTGCGTTGGAGGATGTCCGCGACCCGATCGAGACGGGAAGCGCGCTGCGGCAACTGGCCTTCTTGTCCCTGGGCGGACTGGGGCTCGTGTTGCTCTGCCGCCGCGGCGGGCGCCGCCTGTCGCTGTCCGAGCCCGCGGCGCTGGTCATCCTGCTACTGGCGGCCTGGTCCGCGGCCAGCCTGGCGTGGTCGGACGACAAGTATCTGACCTGCAAGCGCATCGTCACGCTGGGTTGCTGCCTCCTGGCAGCCCTGGGCACGGCGCGGCAAGTGTCGCTCCGCGACTTTCACCGCATGACCGTGCTGATCTTACTGGCCTACACTGGGATCGGACTGGCAGCGGAAGTGGCCCTGGGGACCTTTCGGCCTTGGAGCGCGGACTACCGTTTCGCCGGCACGGTCCATCCGAACACGCAAGGGCTCAACGCCGCCGCGCTGATCCTCGGCATCGTCTTGTTGCTCCGCGCGGGCCGCAACAAGCGCCTGTTGATCGCGCTGTTGGTCTCGGCCGGGGCGATCCTGCTGCTGACGCGATCGCGATCCGCCTGCCTCGGCTTGGCGGCGGCGCTGGTCGCGGTAGGGCTGCTCAGGGCCTCGCGCAGGGCGAGAATCCTCGCGGCCTTTCTGGCCGCCGGCACGGCGGCAGCCGCGATCTTCGCCGTGGCAACCGTCGGATTGCCGGACGATTCGTCCCTGCTGGATGCGCTGCTCTTGGGGCGGACCGAAGACGCGGCCACGCTCACCGGCCGAGTGCCCCTGTGGACCGAGTTGCTCGGCTACGTCCGCGAGCGCCCGTGGACCGGTTACGGCTACGACTCCTTCTGGACCCCCAGCCGCATCGAAGACGTCTCGGATGTGGCCGGCTGGACCATCAACTCCGCCCATTCGACCTACCTGGAGGCAGTCCTCAGCTTCGGGCTGATCGGCGCGGCGCTGATTGCGGCCTGCGTCGCGCTGGGCCTGCATCGCTTTGCGGTGCGCTGGCGGGCCACCGGCGACGACGCCTGCGCCTTCTTCTTCGCCCTCATCGTCCTGGGATTGGTCAAGGGATTGCTGGAATCGGGTTTCGCGGAGCTGGTGTTCGTCCCGGTCATAGCCGCCTGCGGCGTCTCGCAGGTGGCGATGATTCGCCTGGAGGCGCGTGCGCGCGATCCGGCCGCCGGGCGCGCCGACGGGCCGGGAGACGGCTCGCTCCCGGCCGCCGTGCCCCCGCCAATCCCAGCCGGTTTCGTGGCAGTCCCCGCGGAGTAGCTTATGGACGTTTCCGTCGTCGTCTGCACGTACAATCGGGCACCCCTGCTGGCCGGGGCCCTGGCGAGTCTCGCCCAACAGCGGACCGGCGACCGCTTCCAGTACGAGGTCGTCGTCGTGGACAACGGCTCGACGGACGAGACTCCGCGGGCCGTCGAGGAGGCGGCGCGG
>Ga0181527_1004943_pt1 | contig 11244 bp, 10 predicted proteins | sample PEATcosm2014_Bin_30_FD_119762 | JGI IMG/M metagenome (GOLD analysis project Ga0181527, IMG submission 119762) | Peatland microbial communities from MTU Mesocosm Facility, Houghton, MI, USA - PEATcosm2014_Bin06_60_metaG | ecosystem: Environmental > Terrestrial > Soil > Wetlands > Peat | place...
CCTCCGGGCTATGTTGATCATCAGGGTGCCTTCCGAGTTCCTGCCGTTCTTGGCGACCCCTTTGTAGAACTCCTCGGCCATGACGGGGATGGGGAACTTATCCGGATAGAGGTGCTTCGCGATTGCCTTCTGCTTGAGGGCGTACATGATATCGGTCAGCTTGATCTCCTTCGGACAGTCGACCGTGCACTGGTAGCAGGAGGCGCACAACCAGATGGTGGAGCTTCCCAGGACCTCAGCCTCGAATCCCGCGCGGACCATGGCGATGATCCTGCGGGGACTGTAGTCCATATAGTGGCTCACCGGACAGGTGCCCGAGCAGGTGCCGCACTGGATGCAGGAAAACAGGTTTTCCCCGTGGGCCTTGCGGGCAACATCCTGGCCGAAGGCCGGGTTAAGCTCCGATTCGTACTTAAGGACCTTCCTCACTTCGTAAAGAAGCGAGGGACGCACACCCGCCCCGGAGGGGCTGTATGGCGCAGGGATAGGACTTCTCATCTGCAAGCCTCCTTAGAATGGTGTTATCGTAAGTTTGTCCAGGTCGATCGCGTCCTTCTCGGTCTCCCCTTTTCCTTGTTCAAACCTCAAATAAGCATAAAGCATGCCGCAGCCACCCGACTCCCCAACTCCACTACGCAGGCAATACCGTCCGGTTTACAGCCGCAATATTTCACGGAGATAACCTGACGCAATTGAAAGAATATTACACCAAACTATCACATCTAACGGAACATTACAACCGGTCTGAAATGGGCTTCAAATGCTGGAGTTTCCTGAGTTCCTTCGCGGGCAGGATTCGTCAATGCTGTCTGCATGTTACGTGACATCCGGCAGAAAAACTCAGGAAACTCCAGGCTTCAAATTCCCTTGACCTGATCCCGGGGTATGGTACACTGAGCAATTGCGCGGCGAAGGACATCCCTTGAGCAGTACACCCGATACGCATATTGATGAAACGACAAAGCGCACCGCCCTCATCGCCGCCACCGCCTCTTCTTTTCTCTCGCCCTTCATGGTATCAGCCACAAATATCGCCCTTCCGGCCATCGCATCGGAGTTCCGGATGAACGCGGTCGTTCTGACATGCGTTCCCATGGCCTATATTCTCTCAGGCGCCATATTTCTTTTGCCTTTGGGCAGAATCGCCGACATCTACGGGAGAAAAAGGCTGTTTGCCTGGGGAGCGGGGATATTTGCCGCCTCGTCGATCCTTTGCGGTCTTGCAAACTCCGGTGAGATGCTCATCATCTTCAGGGCATTCCAGGGGATTGGCGGAGCCATGGTCTTTGGTATCGGCGTCGCCATTCTCATCTCGGTCTTTCCCGCCTCAAGCAGGGGAAAGGTGCTCGGCCTCACGATAGGCGCCGTATACGTGGGGCTTTCGGTGGGTCCTCTTCTCGGGGGCTTTATGACGGAGCAGTTGGGATGGAGGAGCATATTCCTCTTTATCGGCCTCGTTGCGTCAATAGTTACGGTGTCCGTGCTGTGGAAGCTCAAGGGCGAGTGGGCGGAGGCGAGGGGCGAGCCTTTCGATACTATCGGTGCTGCCGTCTACTGCCTGGGCGTCGCGGCGGTCATGTACGGTTTTTATCTTCTGCCGGGCAAGGAAGGCATCCTCACCCTTTTGCTCGGCATAGCCGCGCTTTGCCTGTTCCTGAAGTGGGAAATGAGGGTCGAGTTCCCCGTGCTCGACTGGAGGCTCTTCCGGCATAACCGGGTCTTTCTCTTATCGAACCTCGCAATGGTGATAAACTATGGCGCTACCTATGCCATCGGTTTTCTCATCAGCCTCTATCTTCAGTACACCAGACATCTGAGCCCGCAGAACGCCGGCTTGATCCTGATGGCCCAACCCGTTGTGCAGGCCCTTTTCTCCCCATATGCCGGCAAATTATCCGACAGGGTCGAGCCCCAGGTGGTCGCTTCCTGCGGCATGGGCCTCACCGTCATAGGGCTCGCGATCTTTGTGTTCCTGGGGGCCGGGACGCCGCTCTGGTTCGTTGCCGTTATCCTTGCCCTCCACGGCTTAGGATTTGCCCTTTTTTCCTCGCCAAACACGAATGCGGTCATGGGCTCCGTGGAAACGCGGTTCTACGGCGTGGCGTCCGGGATCGCCTCCACCATGCGCCTCATGGGCAATTCGTTCAGCATCGGCACGGTGACCCTCGTTTTTTCCCTCTATGTCGGACAGGTGCGGATCACGCCGGAGCGCTATCCGGCCTTTCTGATGAGCGTCCAGGTGATCTTCGCCGTTTTTGCCCTTCTCTGCTTCGTGGGCGTGTTCGCGTCTCTTGCAAGGGGCAGGATGCGCGAAAAAGCGCGGGTGGGGTGATGGGCGATCTGAAAAGGATGCTCGATCCGGGGAGAGTCGCACTGGTCGGTGCAACCGATAAAGAAGGGACTATAGGAAGGGTCCTTTTCGAAAACCTGTCGCGTTCGGACAGGCGCAGGCTGTTCCCCGTAAACCCTCAGAGGGAAAAACTTTTCGGCCTGCCGTGCTACCCGTCCGTCGATGCCCTTCCGCAGGCACCCGATCTGGCCGTGATTGCCGTCAGGGCGGCTTTGGTCCCGGGGGTACTGGAGCAATGCGGGCAGGCCGCGACTGAAGGGGCCGTCATCATCTCCACCGGCTTTGGCGATGCGGGCGAGGAAGGCCGACAGTTGGAGGAGCAACTGGTCCGGGTCCGGGAGAGATACGGCATGAGGATCATAGGGCCCGGCTCTTTCGGCATCATAAGGCCGGAAATAGGGCTCCACGCCAGTATCTTGCGGGCGAATCCGCAACCGGGGAACATCGCATTCATCGCCCAGAGCGGCGAGCTGGGGAGCGCCGTGCTGGAGTGGGGATTTGAGGCCCGCATCGGCTTCAGCATATTCGTATGTCCCGGTTCCATGATCGATGTCGACTTCGGCGACCTCATCGATTTCCTGGGCAACGATCCTGCCACAGGCAGCGTCTTGCTCAATATGGAGCGCGTGGTTAACGCGAGAAGATTCATGAGCGCTGCCCGTGGATTTGCCCGCAGCAAGCCGATCATCGTGATGAAACCCGGCAGGCTCGCCATGCATGGCGACCGCGCTGACGGCGATGACCCGGTGTACGACGCCGCGTTCAAGCGGGTTGGGGTGGTGAGGGTTGCGGAGGCAAAAGACCTGTTCAATGCGGCCCAGGTGCTCGACTCGGAACATCTGCCCGCGGGACCGTGCCTTGCCGTCATCGGAAATGCCGCCACGATCGCGGTTATGGCAGTCGACGCGCTGCTGGGGCAGGAAGGCCGGCCGGCGGAGCTATCCCCCGGCAGCGTGGCGGCCCTGGCACCTCTCCAGCCACCGCAATGGAACGGGCAAAACCCTGTCGACCTCGGCGGTCAGGCCGGCATCGACAGGTACGAGAAGACCATGCAGGTATGTCTGAGGGACCCGGGGGTCGACGGCCTCCTCGTCATCTGCATGGCCCTCGCGACCGCTATGCCCCCGGGTCTTGCGGTGATGATCGCATCCATCGCGAGGGGTGCGAAAAAACCGGTTATCGTCGCGTGGATGGGTGGTCAGGAAATGGAGGAAGGGATGAAGGTCCTTCGCGAGCAGAAGGTACCTGCCTACGCGACCCCTGAAGAGGCCGTGAGGACCTATATGGAGATGTTCAGGTACAAGAGAAGCCTCGACCTTCTCTATGAAACACCTGCCGACCTCTCGACAGGCCGGAAGCCGCCCACCCGCCTTCTCAAGGCGATCCTTCAAAAGGCGATCGAAGAAGGCGCGCCGGAGCTGACCCCGCAGCAGTCCGCGAGCTTTCTCACAGGTTATGGGATCCCCGTGGGCAAGGCCCTGAACGAGGCCGGCCGGGAGGCTGTCGATTATGAGCTCTATGTGACCATGACAAGGGACAGGGCGTTCGGCTCCGTCATACGTTTCGGCCTCGGGGGCATGGCACGGGACATTTTCAAAGACTGCGCGATCGGATTGCCGCCGTTGAACCAGACCCTCGCGAGGAGGCTCATCGAGGAATCAAAGGCATCCACTGTGCTCTCAGGGTACGGGGGCAGGAAACCCGTGGCGTTCTCAGGGCTTGAGCAGGTATTGATAAGGTTTTCCAGCCTGATAGTCGATTTTCCGGAGATCGCTTCCCTTACCATCGACCCCCTTGCCGTCACCAACGGCAAGATTCGCGCCCTGGAAGCACACATTTCCCTTGGGCCGCTCCAAGCTGTCCAGACGGGCGCTTATCCGCATCTTGTGATCACACCCTACCCGACACGGTATATCACGCCCTGGAGGCTCCGCGACGGGACAGAGGTGCTCCTGCGGCCCATACGGCCCGAAGACGAGCCGCTGCAGCACGACCTCTTTTACACGCTTTCGGAAAAGACGGTGAAGGAGCGGTTTTTCAGCGTCATAAAAGATATGACCCACAAGATGCTCGCCAGGTTCTGCAACATCGACTATGATCGGGAAACCGCGATTGTCGCCGAGGTAGGCGAAGGCGATAAAAAGCGGATCGTGGGGATCTCCCGGCTCATCATCGAACCCGGCTCGAAGGCAGAGTTCGCCGTCCTCGTGCATGACGACTACCAGGGCAAAGGTCTTGGCAAAAAGTTGATCGAGGTGCTGCTGGGCGCGGCACGGGAGAAGGGGCTGGAGGAGGTCTACGGCGTCGTGCTTTCCGAAAACGATCGGATGTTGAAGCTCGTCAAAGCCCTCGGCTTCACGACGACCCTGCAGCCCGGCGGCATCACCGGCGTGTCGCGGAAGGTTCAGGCAGGGGGAAAGGGGAACTGACGAGTTTTTTTGGTTTCACCCGGCACTCTGCACGTTATACCGAGGGAGGTGTGGTTACAATGAATCAGGACAGGATCGGCGCATTTGTAAAAAGCGTTTCGGAGGAGCCTTTTGCGCGGTTGATGGGGATCAGGCTGGCTGAAGTCGGCGAAGGCTACGCCGTATGCGAGATGGAGTACACGGAGACCATGGATAACCTGCATGGAATGGCCCACGGCGGCGCGGTCTTCTCCCTTATCGACGAGGCGTTCGAAATCTCGTCAAACAGCCATGGTACTGTTGCCGTTGCCCTCAACATGAACGTGACCTATATTAAACCCGCGAAGAAAAACAGCATGCTCCGCGCGAGATCGCAGGAAATAAGCAGGGGGAGAAAAACCGCATCCTACCATATCACGGTGGAGGACAACGAGGGCCTTATTGCCGTCTGCCAGGCGCTTGTCTACAGGAAGAAGGAGCGGCTTCCCTTCCTGGCAGAGTGAAGGATTCACCTCTCTCCCCTATCCCTTCTCCATTGAGCCATGTGGAGCAGCGGCGCATGGTTCGACGTGAATAGCGGAGGCTGACGCAGCAGGATGGGCCGGATGGCCGGATGTCCCCTGAACTCCCCGGCAAGGAATGCCCTGACCTCCCGCCTGCCCCAGCCGTGGGGGTGCACAAAGTCCGTATAGAGAGACAGGTCTCCGTCATAGAAGGCGCGGAGATCGAGGCTGTGCGCCTCTTCGCAGTTCACGGGCAGGTTGAAGATGGCGAGGTTGAGGAATGTGATGAACGCACTGTGGCCTGCCACGAAGGCGAGGGTCTTTCGCGCGGAGGCGGGGTCTTCTTTTGGGGTGCCGAAGAGCAGGTAGACGTACGTGCCGATCCCTACAGCCGTTAATGCTGCCAGGGCTTGCGCGGCTGTCCCGAGGTCTATGCCTTTCCCGAGGGCGTCGAGCAGGCCCTGGTCTCCCGATTCAAGGCCGAGCTTGAGCATGACGCACCCGGAATTCCGTAACTGTCGGCAGAACTCCGGGTTCGCGAGATCGGCGGTGATCCGTGCGAAGCCGTACCAGGGTGTGTCCACGGGGGATGCGGCCAGGGCGGCCATGAGGGCCGGGCTTACGGCATCGTCCACGAGATGGATGAGGGCGGGGCGGTGTCTGGCGGCCAGTTGCCTCAGGTCGGCGATTACCCGGCCGGACGGCTTGGGGGAGTACGTCTGCCCCTGCATTCTTTCCGGGCAGAAGGAACAGCGGCGCCAGTAGCAGCCTCTCGAGCCTGCGTAGGGGAGAATGGGCCGGGGCGCCAGGTAGAGATCGAGAGGAAGGCCGTCAAAGGAGGGGCAGGCTGCCCCAGTCCGGGCCTCAACGCCGAAAAGCGCTAGCAGGTGCGGTTCTCCGGGCCCTGAAACCAGTTGGTTGATGAGTCCTTCAAAGGGATTATTCCAGGCATGGTTGCTCATCCAGGAGGTGATGAGACCCCCTCCGAGGACGATGCGCAGATGGGGGTGCCTCTGCCGGAGGAACCCGATGATTGAGAAGGCGCAGAGGGCCTGGCTCAGGTAATTGAGGGAAAGGCCGACGATGGAATGGTCTTCCCCGTCTTCGAGAAGTGACGAGAGGCGCGTGCTGAAGTATGGGTAGAAGACATTTTCTTCGGGATGCCCGGCAGCGTACAGCAGATCGCCGCTTTTTACGGGGATGAGGCGGTCGTGGCCGTAGTCGGCGAGGCTGAGACGCGCTCCTGGCGGGGCCGACCCTTCAATGATCCTGTTCACCTCGGAAACCGCCCTTCGGTACCTGGCGGTATTCGTGTACCCCTGCCAATCCCGGAGCAGGGCGAGGTTTGCCGGGAGATGGAGGAGGGCGCGCCTGGTCCAGGTGTCCGTTGGCCCGGACGATGCGCCCCGAAGCAGCCAGAGCATGGCTTCAAGATTTGCATCCAGGAGCGTGTGACGGATTCCGTTGGCGCCGAGGGCCCCGGAGAGCGCCGCCAGACCGGCGGGGGGTTCGGAAGGCTTGACAACGGGTGGATGGATGAGGATCACGAGCAGTCTTCGTGAGGGGCGCACCCGTCAAAGAGCGGGCGCCGCCCCTCACTTTAGGTTATTTCTTTTTGATGGTAGTTATGATTTCCCGGACAATCTCATCACTGCTAGTGGACTCGACTGTCTTGAGGAAACCTTCCTTTTTATAGAAATCGATGAGGGGCGCAGTCTTCTCGTTATAGGTCTCGAGCCTTTGCGTGATCGCCTCCGTCGTTTCGTCCGCGCGCTGGACGACCGGCGAGCCGCACTTCAGGCATTTCCCTTCCGGTGAGGGCGGTTTGCTCTTCACGTTATAGATCTCCTGGCAGTCGGCGTTTGAGCAGGTCCTCCTCGTGGTGAGGCGGTCGAGGATGACGTCCCGGGGCACCTCGATATCGACCACGACGTCAAGTTTTATAGCGAGCTTTTCAAGGAGTTTCTTCAAATCCCGGGCCTGCGGGATAGTGCGCGGAAAGCCGTCGAGAATGAAGCCCTTCGACGCATCCGGCTCCTGGAGTCTCGCTTCCATGATCTCCATGATGAGGCTGTCCGGCACAAGCTCCCCCCGCTCCATATACCCCTGTGCCTTTTTTCCCAGCTCCGACCCCGCCTTTACGGCGCCGCGGAGGATATCTCCCGTCGATATTTGCACTGATCCGTCGTAGGCGGTCAATAGCTTTGCGATTGTGCCTTTGCCGGCCCCCGGCGCCCCCAACAAAACGATTCTCATATGTCCTCCTTTGATGCAGTGATTTTTTTGATAATGCAGAAACGGCCTTCCTTCTTGAGGCCGGAAGTTAATGATATAGCAGAACAGCGCCGCAATTGCAAGGAGCGGCCCCGGCGCGGCCGGGTTAATTTCGCGCCATGCACCTGGGTGGCCGTATCAGACAGTTTTGGCAACGGATTTCTTGATCTAACTCCGTACCGGTTCGGGGAAGACGAGACCCCTCCGGCGACAATCTCTCTCAGTGAGCGAGGTGGTCTATATATGTCATGGTAAAAAATTACGGCTACCCCTCGGTTTTCGTGATACCCCAATAGATACTGATACCGCAGATCGATCTGACCACTCGCGATAAGGGGTTATATGGGTTTTGCAATCATACACTGTTTGTTATAGGGTCTGATTATGACTCGTCCTCTCAGGGTTGAAGCGCAAATAGGCGACTATCTCAACATTCATTATGCGACAGCGAGCAGGGGGTAAAACGGATCATCGAAGAAAGAAACGGGAAAGTGTGACTGCAAGACCCCATATACTGACCCCATATGTACACCCAGAAGGCGCTTGCAGAGCGCTTCTCTGTGACAAAACCGGCGATCAGTTATGCCGTCGCGAGGGGTTCAGAGAATCGCCAGGGAACGGGGGTATGCGCTCTTGGAAAAGGAACCAGAGGAACGTTATTTGCTTTCTTAAGATGTCCCCGTCTGCCTCCCAGGATGAAACCACGTCCCTACCGTCCTTGTTGTCATGACCATCCCTGCTGTCATACGAGGTCCCGGCGCCGTAAAAAACCATGAACCACTCAACAACTCAACCATCCTCGATTCTCCTTATGACATTCAGATTGACAGACCGCAACTGTATGATATAAATTTGATGTTATGCAAACTCGTAAGAATCTATCTCGACCAAATGTTTTCGTCTCTATGTTGCAAAGGCCCCAGTATATGAGGAGGATTTATGCGTAGCAAAGGCACAGCGAAAGAGATGGTAGAGATACCTAAGGATGAATATAAATTTCTGAAAGAAATTTACAAGACGGTCAAGCGGCAAAGACTGTTGTTCCGAATTGAGGAGGCGGAGAAGAACTTCAGGATGGGTAAGGTGGAGAAGACGTCTGTCGATGACTTCATAGAAAACATCTGATGGATTTCAAGCCGAAGTACCTCTTACAGGATAAAGCTTTTAAGAGGACTTTCAACAAGTACCGGAACAGGTTGAGTGACACAGACCGCAGCAAGCTCAGGAAACGATTCGAAATATTCAGAGAGAATGTCTTTGATAACAGATTACGAACCCATAAGCTCAAGGGCGCCCTCAGCGAGTACCACGCATTTTCTATTTCCCCTTCAGACCGCATCGTCTTCAGGATTCTCGATGACGGCGGTGTATTGCTGGTCGACATCGGCAGCCACGACGAAGTGTATTGATTGTCCAGTACCCTTCACTCTTCCTCCTTCACAAGGAGATGGCGGCGGAAACGCTGACACGCTGGTCCGGTAAATGAGAATGTGCAGGATGAAACCCGTCCCTACCGCCCTCACTTCGTCGTTGCCTCACGCGATAGCGTCAAGGCCTTTCTTCCGCACCAGCGTGAGCAGCTTAAGGGAAGGCCCCTGCGGGTGTTTTTCGCCTCTTTCCCATTGACTCACGAGGCTGACCGTGACGTTGAGGTACCTCGCAAACACGGCCTGACTGACACCGGCCCGCCTTCTTACTTCAACGATTTCCTCGGGAGAAAGTTTCTGCACGGGCGTCAGGCACGATGCGTCGAAATCCCGCATCGTCTTCGCGTCTACCAGTCCGAGTCTATGCAGCCCGACCGCCGTCTTGTGCGCTGCAGCTAAAGCATCAGTCCGATATCTCTTTTTCATCGTCGCAGTTTACCTCCTCTACTTCGCCTTCCTTCAAAGCTTTCTCCATATCCGCATCACTGAACCCCAGATAGATTTGTGCCAATTTCCGGTAAACATGCAGTTCCATGGCGTTAAGGTTAGCTTTTTCGCTTTTAGGAAAACCGTACACGAACACCGACCGGAACCCCGTGCGATAGACAATGATTGTTCTATAGCCACCTCTTTTGCCCTCACCGCCGCGGGCCACGCGCTTCTTGATAAGACCTCCTCCCAACTCTCCATCATTCAGGCCTTTTTCTACTTCCCGGACCGCCGCAGTCAGCATCTTGTCATCAATGCGCTTTCTTCGAGCAAAGCGCGCAAACCACTTGGTTTTTAGTATCCGCACGCAACCTTCGTCATCGGCGTCAACTTATTATATAGCACGCGGTGCTATAATGCAAGAGCGTCGCAAGGTTTCTCACCCCCAACTGCACGCCCATCCATACTCGCCCCTGCTTTCCTCGGGGCACCAGACGTACCCGATCCGCCCGGCCACAGCCTCAGGTTTCAATAGCGCGTAATCCGGCCTGAATATAGTTGTTGTAATTTTGCGGCATTTCTCTGATAATGGAGGATAAGGAGATGGCAGTCGAAAAGGCTGACACGCTGGTCCGTGATATGATAACAGAACCTTTGCATACGCTTGATCATATCCGTAAATCCTTCAACGATTCGACAAGCAGAACGGGTCGCGCTCAAATGGGCCAGTTCCTCACACCCTCCACGATAGCCCGGTTTATGGCGTCGATGTGTGAAACATTCCCGCGGGAGGTGAGAATCCTCGATCCCGGCGCAGGGGCGGGCGTCCTTTTCGCCGCCCTTGTTGACACGTTGATCTCTCGAAAGAATCGGCCTCTTTCCATTGAAGTCGTCGCCTACGAAACCGACAGCGCAATCCTTCCGTTTCTCAAAGAGACTATAAAGCGGTGCGAGGCGCTCTGCACATCGAACGGGATCAGATTTCGAGGAATAGTCGAGCATAAGGATTTTGTCCCGGATGCCATTGCGGAAACACGCGATTCCCTTTTTGTTGTTCCCGGCATGCGATTCACGCATATCATTCTTAACCCGCCCTACAAGAAGATCAATACCCGGAGCGCCATGGGCAAAAGGCTCTATGCAGCCGGCCTTGAGGTGGCGAACCTTTATGCTGCCTTTGTGTGGCTCTCCGCTCGTGTGTTGGCGCCTGGCGGCGAAATCGTCGCCATAACTCCCCGGAGCTTCTGCAATGGTCCTTATTTCAAGAAGTTCCGAGTCGCCTTCCTCAAAATGGTTAACCTTACACGTATTCATGTATTCGTATCCAGGAAGAAGGCGTTCGGCGATGACGACGTGCTGCAGGAGAACATTATCTATCACGCCGTCCGGGGGCTTCGGAAGGCGAAGTCCGTTGTAATTTCCACGTCCGACGGGCTTGATTTCGACAAGGGACGTGCGCTATCCGTCCCGTATAGTCGAGTTGTTCATCCGGGCGATCCGGATATGTTTATTCATCTTGGCCTTGATGCAGCCGACCTCGGCCTCACGGAACGAATGACGTGCTTTACTTCATCTCTCAGTAAGCTGGGGCTGGGTGTTTCCACCGGACGTGTCGTCGATTTCAGGGCACGGGAGCACCTGAGGCAGTCAACCGAGAAAGGGACCGTTCCGTTGATCCATCCGTATCATTTCCACTATGGCTTCATTAACTGGCCGATAGAATCAGGAAAAAAACCCGGTGCCATCGTGTCGTCGTCGGACACGTCCGATCTTCTTATCGAGGCGGGCGTCTATGTGCTCACGAAAAGGTTCTCGTCCAAGGAGCAGCAGAGACGGGTCATGGCGGCCATCTA
>Ga0181527_1004948_pt1 | contig 11240 bp, 6 predicted proteins | sample PEATcosm2014_Bin_30_FD_119762 | JGI IMG/M metagenome (GOLD analysis project Ga0181527, IMG submission 119762) | Peatland microbial communities from MTU Mesocosm Facility, Houghton, MI, USA - PEATcosm2014_Bin06_60_metaG | ecosystem: Environmental > Terrestrial > Soil > Wetlands > Peat | place...
CGCCGCGGACGGCACGGCGATCGTTACCTGATCCTCGAGAACAAACCCACTTCCTGCCCCAGCGATTTCCCGCGGCGTCGGAAATATCCATGAAGCGGCGTCATCAGATGCTGCCAGGCACGGAACTATTTGCCCCGCCGTGCAAATGATCGCCAGAATGAGATTGCGAACTGTTGTCATAACGATGGTGTCCTTTTGCGTACAGGTTGTGCGTGCCACGGCTCGCATTCGTGAGGTGAGCAGGACGTTGCTCCGGGTGCTCCGCACCATCTGGATTCTGCCTCCGGCAGTCATTAGGACCCCGGTAGGCGTCATTCTCTTTTTCAATAACCCCATTTATTATCATCAACATCACGGGGTAGAAACTATAGGTCATTTATTTTCATCAACATCACGGGGTACCGGGCCGTGGCAATATTTTTGCCATTTTTTTTCAATAACATCACGGGATATACCTTCATTTTCGATATGCCACATTTCTCTCTTTCCCTGCCTTCAGAGAATCTATTAACTGTTTTAATTTCAATGACATAGATTTTCACGGATGTCGTCGTAAACAGATAACCTTCTTTATTTCTATTACATCACGGCATAGGAGGAGACGTTGTCGCGTCGGCCCTTGTGGCTTGCCCGTCCCGGCCATGACTCCTTCACGGGCAGGATGCCCGTGCCACTCCTCGGATTCTTGGCCCGGAGCGGTAAGCTCCCACGAGTGCTCCTCGGCATTCGGGATTCTGCATCCGGTGGTTATTCGGAACTCGTTACGCGTCATCGGTTTTTCAATAACTACGTTTTTTATCATCAACATCGTGGCATACGAACGATAGGTCCTTTATTATCATCAACATCGTGGGATATCGGCGATCGGACATTTTTTCTCCATTTGTTTTCAATAACATCGTGGGATTAGCCTTCATTTTTTATTCCTCCTTTTTTTCCTCGGTTCGCCGCGCGTGAATTAACTAACTCTTTTGATTTCAGTGACATATATTCTCTCATGATTTCCGCAATTCGCGGCTAAGCCCTTTCATTTCTAATACATCGTGGCTTCCTGGGGGACCTTGTAGCGCCGGCCTTTGTGGCATGGCCATCCTTGCTATCACTCCTCGCGGGCAGAATGCCCGCGGCCCCTGTCTAGCACTCAGCACCTGCCGCCAATTGTATGCTGCATCCCGTTTAATGGCGGACATCCGGCTCCTGACACCTAACACCGGACACCTATTCCCGCTGGGTGATTTCACCCCGAGACCGATCCTCATTCTGTAGGCTAGCACGTTGGCGACCAAAGTCGGGGAGCATACATACAGATTTGCTAAACATAGGAGCATTATGTCTGATCTTTTTTCCCAAATTCCTACCAGTAGGGAATTGTAGCGCGGCATGCCCCAAATTCGGACTACCTCAACCCAGGCAATCGAAGCTCTGTGAAATAATTCCAGAAGGAGCAAAAACATCTCATTCCAGGGCGCGGGGGTGCGAAGCAAACAAAACGAGTATCCTTTGCGGTCTTTGCGTCTTTGCGCCTTGGCGTGAAACTGTTTTTTTCAAGGTATCGATGGCATAGGTCGCAAGGTCGGTGTAAACTGCCAACCGCACAAACGAACAGGTTTGGTTGAAAATCGCAAATCACGGAGGGCAGCGACGATGCCGGCAGAAGAAAAGAAGGTAGAAGGGAAGAAGGTAACGGAAAAGAATGCGAACAGGATTCGTGAAAACAGCGGAGTCGCAGCGGCCTTCGCGGGAATTAATTTCATCACCGCGCCCGAAAGGGTGTTTGGGGCGAACGACCGCGTGCGGGTTGGTGTCTGTGGGATTCGTGGACAGGGCTTTGGGCACGTCGAGGAGTTTTCCCGAATGCCAAACGTGGAAGTTGCGGCTGTGTGTGATGTGGATGAAACCATCATGGCCGGGCGGCTCGCGGACATGGCGCGCATGGCCCTTCCCGCGCCCAAAACCTATGCCGACATCCGCAACCTTCTCGACGACACTTCCATCGATGCCATATCCATCGCCACACCCAACCATTGGCACAGCCTGATGGGAATTTGGGCGGTGCAAGCCGGCAAGGATGTGTACATCGAAAAGCCCTGCTGCCATTCCTTGTGGGAGGGGCAGCAATTGGTTCGGGCGGCGAAGAAACACGACCGGATCGTTCAGCATGGAACGAACAACCGCTCAGCAGGCGCCGTGATCGAGGGCGTTCAGAAAATGCGAGAGGGTTTGATCGGCGACGTCTATCTCGCCCGTGGCCTCTGCTTCAATCATCGGGATACGATTGGACGCGCTTCCGTCGAGCCGGTTCCTGCGGGTGTGAACTACGATCTCTGGACGGGACCCTCTCCGCTCCACCCCTTCACGCGCAATCGGTTTCACTATAACTGGCATTGGTTTTGGGACACGGGGAACGGCGATATTGGCAACCAGGGAGTTCACCAGATTGACGTGGCGCGTTGGGGGCTTGGAGTGAGATTCCCCAACAAGGTGTCGGCCGTGGGCGGACACTTCATGTTTGATGACGACCAGGAGACGCCCAATACTCTCAATGCCGCCTTCGAATTCAATCAGCCGGGAAGCAAGCCCAAGATCCTGGAATTTGAGGTGCGCCATTGGATGACCAATCAAGAGGCAGGCATTGGTTCCCTCGGGTTCGGGGAGGCGATTCCTGGATTCTTGGGCCCTCCCCGCAGGAATGCCTCGGGCGGGCGGCGAGGGAGAGTCTCCGGTTCCGTCGGCAATATCTTCTACGGGTCGAAAGGCTATATGGCGATGTCCAATGAGGAATTCCCTTCCTACCGCACCTGGCTGGGAGAGGAGCAGGAGCCCGGCCCCAGCGGCTCCCGCGAAGGGAACAACTGGGAAGACTTTATTCGCTGTGTGCGCAGCCGGAAGAAGGAAGAGCGGAATGCGCCCATTGAAGAGGGGTACATTTCCTGCGCCTTGATCCACTTGGCGAACACCTCATACCGGCTGGGGCGGACGCTTAACTTTGATCCGAAAACTGAACGTGTCATCGGCGACGACGAAGCAAACAAGCTCTTGGGAGGCACCTATCGGGCGCCCTATGTCATTCCGGATGTAGTCTAGTGCTCCCGGAGAACCACCTTTCGCCTGAGCGCATGGTAATCCCTTCGCTTCCACTTGCTACCGAAGTGGACCCAACTTCCTGGGAACTTTCCCAAGTGCGCCTGACCGGGAGGCGAGCGAAGTGCCCTGCAACCCCCACCTGGAGTCCACCCTACACATCCGTGCGAGCTGTGGGGCATTCACTTAGGCTCGGGCGTGTGCATGCACTTCCTGAGGCGGTCTCTGTCACCCCAAACCGATTCTGTGTGGGCGAGGATTTCGTCGGGCGTGAGCCAAAGCGGCTTCATTTTTCTTTCGTTATGCAATTTGGCCATGTCGTTAAAGTGCGGCGACTTCGGGTTCTCGGACTCACCGTAAGGAAGAAGGCTCCAAGCCTTCTTGGGATTGCTTTCCTCAACCACCAGCATGTGCCCCCAACCGTCATCGCAATGAATCGTGCCATCTTCCTGTAGCGGGCCGTCATCAGGATGTAGGACGTCAAACACACCGGTGCCATCCAGGGCAAATGTACCAGCCCGTTCGACGACGTTCACCGTACCCCAGGCGACTTCCGCCTTACCAAAGTGCCTTTCAATCCGCCCGATGGCTTCTTGCAATGCCGCGAGGGCCGCGTCCTGCTCTTCTTGTGAATCGAGGCTGATGTCGTAGCGCGAGTAGGCGAGGAAACGCGAAAACTTCGGGGATGAGAACAAGTCGCGATAGGCCTGGCCCCAGAAATAGAGGTAGGTCTGGGCGGGTGTATCGGGAGCCGAGCGCCGGTCCCATGCCTTGAGGATCTCGATGGCCCGGCGGATTCGCGGGTCGCTCGCTTCACTTTGTTTTCTTTCGAAGGCTCGAGTTAGCAAGGGAACGATGACGTCCGCGGGCACCACGTAAGTGTCGTACGCCAGAGATTTCATCTCGTCCAACGTGAACCTTTTATCCTGCGCCAGCACTTTCAGAAGCCTTTCTCCGCGCGGGTTCAGATCTTCCTGGCTGATTTCCGGTTTCGGTACAGAAATCAAGTAGTAGGGTGCGGGTTCAAGTGGGGAAAGTCCGGAGTTAACCGTGGATAGCCAGGGTGGATTATTGCAGTTTTGGATGAAGCCGGAGGGCGGATTCAGCAGTTGGGGGTATTTCTCGAGCGGAAAGTACGGACCCCACTCAGTAGCCTTTACCCAGCCGGGCACGGGCTTCCGCCAGTCGTAACCCTCCGTCCGCTGGGCGACGTTGGCGTTGTGGACCCAATAGATGTTCACCTTATCTGTATAGAGAAGGTTCCAGCGCGGCATGAGGTGTAGCGCGACCACGGCTCTAAAATCCGCAAGATTCCGGGCCTTCATGAAACGGTAAAGGTTTGTGGAGTAGTTCACGCCGTCGTAGTTGGGCAACTTCACCGCATAGGCGCGGTGTTTTTCCTTATCGAATTTGACAATGGGCCCGTGGTGCGTGTAGTAGCAGGGCAGCGTAAGGGTTTCCATCCCTTTGGGGCCTTTGATCCGGAACGTCTCATCCGCAACTTCGATCTCCCGCCACGCTCCTTCGTAGAGATACTCATGGGGGTTCTGGGGATTGAGTTTCTCCTCGTACACATCCGAAATATTGGGAGAGTTCCAGGTGGCGGACCAGGTGATCTTATCGTTGAGGCCGTCCAAAAAGAACGGGCTGCCGAACCAACTGATGCCCGCCGTGTCCAGTTTCCCGGGGGTGATGAGGTGGGCCTCGTAATTCTGGAAGCGATTGGCCCAGGGCATGTGGGTGTGTTCGACGTGGATGATGCGGCCGTCCGCCGACTTTGCTGGCGCGATGGCAAACTGATTGGAGCCCAGATTCGGGAACGAGTCCGGGAGGTCCAGGAGCTTGCTGAGCGCCTCATGGATACTATAGAAGCGCAGATATTGGCTGCGCTCCAGGGCTTCGACATCTTCCGGCGTAATACGGTCGATCCACGCCGGGACTTCCGCGCGGTGCTCTTCGATATAGGTATTCACACCCCGAGCGAAACCCGACAGAATCCCATAGACCTGGGGATCGATCTGGTCGCGGCGCTCGACCACGGTCCGCTTGGTTCGCAGCAGCCGCTGAAGATAATCGCCGTCCCAGCGGTATTCGTAGGGAATAAACCGCAGGTAGCCGTCGCCGAGCGCCTCAAAGCCCAGCACTTCCGCCCGCCGCCCTTGCGCATCGCGATACTGTAGCATCATCTTCTCGAGGTGGTCCTGAGCCTGCGCGTAACCGTAACCGAAGAACGTTGCCTCCTCGGTCTCGCCCACGATGTGGGGCACGCCGTATTCGTCGCGGTAGATGCTGACCTGATCAGCCAGCGAGTCACGCGCCTGAAGATGTAAAGTCTGGAAGAGGATTACAGAAACGAGAACGGAGGCAGATGGGTAGCCGAGGATGCGTTTCATGCTTAAACCTGTCGCGGACTCACCGAGACCTCGAATGGAATCGTGTGCTCAAGCGACTTTCCCATTTCTCGAAGAGATTTGCAATGCGTGCCGACAATTCCCCGGACCCTCTGCGGTCGTCACCAAAATAACCCCCTAACAAGAATTAGTATTCAACTGTGTGCGGCTTAGTATTATTACTCAGGATATGGCACGCCAGCCTTGGCAACCCGAATCCAGTGGTCGGTGAACTTGGCATGAGCCCCCGGAACTTCAATCTTCGGCATGTGGCAAGTGGTGCAACCGTGCTTGGCAATGGGGCATGCCAACGCCCGGGAATTGGATGGTGTGCCGTCACCGGCCGGGCCCGGGGGGTGACGATGATCCGCTTGCCATCAGAAACCGAGTAGACAGGAATGCCTCCTTCGCGACGGATTTCGTAGAGCTAGGGACCACTCCGGAAGGCAAGTCGCGGGTACTCGCGAAGGATTTCGGATTCTTCCGGCCGTTCCAAGGCTTTGGCCATAGGTGTAGTAAAGCGGACAACGATGCACGGAGGTAAAAAGACAACACGGGGCGAGTCCCTTTCTTGCTCTGATCGCGGTACGCCAAGCCAGACCTGCCTCAATCTCGCGCATCATGGCAATCTTAACTTGGTTATGATCTTTCGTCTAAATCCGTCCTTATGGGGCTATCTCTATAACCACGTTCAGTGCTCGGTAGAGGTTCCCTAGGCTCGTTTGCCCTTCTTCCGGGGAGGAGTGCAGCCGCCGGGCTACGTCTCCACCCTAACGCAACTGCGCCTACGGCTCGTCGACGTCAAACTTCTCGATGTATTCCATCTCATCCGTCTTGCCGGGCGCCTGCACCGCGATCTCAATCCTTCCCATCCGCAGGCCCGGCGAGTAGGCACTGATCGTGGCGTGGCCCGTCCGATCTGTGGCCTGAAAAGCCATCTGGGCCATGCCGGCGACGGAGTTCAAGGTCCATCCGGCCCCGTGCCCGAGCCAAGTTTGGCGAAGGAGTTCACCCGGCCCAGTGGAGGTGAAAGTGATGGGAACCTCCGCCCAAGGCACCAGCGTGCCGTTCTGGTCCACGACCCGCACTGTAATGTAGGCCAAGCTCTCCAGGTTCCCGGATTCAAGGTCGCGCGCATCCGCTTCGAGCACGAGGTGATGAGGCGCGCCTGCCGTTTGGCGCTCGTCGCTGATCTCTTTTCCCTCGTGCCGCGCCACTGCCTTGAGGGTCCCCGGCTGATACGCGACGGTCCACTCGCGTGGGGGGTGCGTGAGGCCCGCCGCGCTTGCATCGGACTTGCTTCCGAGCGACTTGCCGTTGAGGAAAAGTTCCACTTCCTGGGCGTTGCTGAAGACTCTCACGTCCCGCGCCTGCCCTCCGGCTCCCGGCCACGTCCAATGCCCCATAATGTGAATCATGGGCTTGGCGGTCCACTGGCTCTGGTAAAAGTAGTAAACGTCCTTGGGGATTCGCCATAGATCGCACATGCCGAAGCTGACGATGTGAGGGATGACGGTATCGTAGGTCTCACCCTCGTAGTCAAACTGATGCCAGATGGCGCCGCCCGCCATCCAGGGACGCAGGTTCAATTGCCGCAGATAGTCTTCGTGATTCTTGCAGGCCAGTTCTTCACTCTCCGGGCCGCCGCCGTAGATGCCGCGCCCCATGGTGGAGGCCGCGTATTCCGCCGTGAGATAAGGGCGGTTGGGAAACCGGCGATGTCGTTCGTCGGTTTCCTTGCCCACGCCCAACCCCACCACGTCCACCAGCGCTTCCATTTCCTCCCCTCGGGGTTCGTGCATGCCCACCGGCCGCGAGGGATCGAGTTGGCGATACCTCTCGGCAACCGCGGCAATCACCTTTTTCGCTACATGCTGGGGGGCGTTTACCTCACCGGCAAAACCCCAAACAATAATGCAAGGATGGTTGCGGTCGCGGCGGATCATCTCGTTCGCCATCGTCAGGCAATGGGCAATGTATTCCGGCGGATTGCCGATTTCCTTGTTGATGGGGAGTTCCTCCCACACCATCAGTCCGAGCCGGTCGGAAGCCTCCATCGTCGCCGGGTCGTGCGGGTAGTGCGAGGTCCTCCAGAAATTCGCGCCCATCGCCCGGATGATTTCCATGTCTTTCACGTGCCGCGAATTGGGGAGCGCATTCCCCATTCCCGGAAACGCCTGATGCCAGGTCGTCCCCTGCAACTGAACACGTTTCCCGTTTAGAAGTAACCCTCTTTGCGCCTCAAACTTAAACCACCGGAAGCCCAGGGGATTCTCGATCGCGTCCCACCGGCGCGACCCCTCAAGCAAGGTGCTGCGGATGCGGTAAAGTGTGGGAGAGTCCGGCGACCAGAGTTGGGGATTGGCCACGGTGCCGCCCCTCTGGGTGACCTCTCGAGCTTCGCGAGGCGGAATCTGAATGGGAAGTGACAGGCTTTTAACCAGGCCGCCGCGCGAGTCAAAAACCTCTGTCACCAGAGTCAGTTCCACGGCCTGCGGCGCTTTGTTCACTATCCGGGATTGAAACCCCAGTTCCGCTGCCTGCTCGCTCACGCTGGGGGTGGACCAGTATACGTCGGCGATGTATGCAAGTTCGGAAATGCGCAGCCAGACATCCCGATAGATCCCGCCGTAGAAGGTGTAGTCGGTCTTGACCGTGGGCGGCAGCGTATCGCGAAACAGGTTATCAACCTTCACCGTCAAGATGTTATCCAAGTCCCCAAATTTCACGTAATCGGTCACATCCATTTCAAAACTGGTGTATCCACCCTTGTGCTCGCCCACGCGTCGGCCATTGAGCCAGAACTCCGCGACGCTGCTGGCGCCTTCGAATTCAAGAAATACGGCTTTGCCGGAATACTGGCGGAGCAGCTTGAAGTGCTTTCGGTACCATCCGATCCCCCGCCAATAACCAGGCGCCTCGTCCATGGAATCATAGGCGTTCCAGGTATGGGGCAGATTGATGGCCTCCCAATCGGCGTCGTCGTATTCAGGAAGATGGGCCTCGAGAAAGCGCGATTCGACCTGGGCGGCCGCTTCGTTCTGGCGGTCGAATGAACCCAGCGCCCCGGTCCCCCGCGACTGCCGCGCAAACCTCCAGCCGCGATTGAAGTTCTCACGGATACGTGGGCTTGCTACCGGCAACGCCGTCTCCGCAGAAATGCGCGGCGGGGTAGCGCCCCCTGCCTCCGCAGTCGCTGAACGTGCGGCGAGCGGGGTCGTCGCCGGGACCGCCGCTAAGGTCTCCAGGAATTCTCTTCTGTCCATGGTCAATACCTGCCTGTTGCCAAGTAAGGGCGCAGGGCCGTTTGCCCCATCAGCGGTAGAATCGAACTCAATCCCCCTCCCCAATTCCACACCGAGGACCCACGAAACTACCAACTGACCGCGATGACCGCGTAAGTCTTCACTTCGGGAATCGTGAACGAGACGGACGAGCGCTTGGGCATGAAACTCAGCGCCCGAGGTGAATCACTATCGACCTCGTACAAGCTCACGTCCTTCGCCACTTTGCCGTCAGGAATGGCGCAAGTTACCTGTACGGACGAAATCCCCGGGGTATTCCGCGCATCATAATTAACCAGATGGATCAGTCGCCGCTCCCGTGGGACCTGCTCGACGAAATTGGCCACCAGGAAATCCGGCCCGGAAGCCTGCAAGAGCAGGGCATCGTTCGCCGCCCAGCGGACAGCCTCAACCATCTGCTCCCAGTTTTTGGGACGCTTCCAAAAACGATTGCTGATATTGAAGTACGGTTCGGCTTCCGGAACAGGCCCGTCATACTCCACCCCGGGAAGGTACACCACTCTTCCCTTCCCGGCCTGGCTTCGGTGCTCAGGTCCCGCGGTCGCGGCACTCTCTTCCACGTCCTCCTCGTAATCGGGAGCTGGGGGCTGACCTTCGGCCAGTCCTTTCAACCCCGGCTCGACACGCAGACGCCGCCACTCATCGTAAAGACCTGCCTGACCGATCACCACCAGACCGCCCCCGTTTTCGACATAGGCGCGAATGCTCGCCAACTGCTCGTTCGAGAGGCATTCCGAATCCGGCAGAATCAGCACCCGCAGTGTCGCGAGATCCGGCAGCGGCTCATCGAAGACCAGGCGGAAAGGCACGCGTGACTGGATCAGCGCTTGTTCCGTGAGAATCGCGCTGAGCTGTGCGCGCGCGTGGTGGTAGGTGATGGAAGCGTGCGATCGCAGCACCCCCACTGGAGCGACATCCTCAGCGCCCAGATAGAGTTCGCGGTTCTTGCGGTAAAAAGCCACGTATGGGAGCATCGCCGCCGGGATCGGCGCCGTGCCCGCGAAGCCCAGCGTCTGATCAAAAGCCAGGCACTCCGCCATGGCGACGGGGTTGTCCGCGACGTATGCCAGCAGGGTATTGTGAAAAGCGCGCGCCAGCTTGTAGCTCCGGATCTTGCTGATCAGGCGGCCGTCCGGCAGATAAACACAGGGGTTCTCTTCCTCCGTCCAGAAAACGTCCGTAGAGGTCAGCAGGCGCGCGTGGTCAATGGCATTTTCCCAGGCGCGGTTTCCGCCGGTGATACCGTGGGGATTAATTTCAATTGCCACCTGGGGATTCAGCGATCGCGCAAACTCCGCCATCTGGCGTAGCGCGTCGGCCATGACCTGGCAGCGGAAATCAATCCACTCCTGAATGGCGGGATCGAAGATGATGGCCATCTTCTGCGGCGGATTCTGGCGGTTCCACTGCGGAGGATTTATGTAATCGACATTTTCAAAGCCGAACCGCTCCTGGCGCTTTCCCGGGGAGTATTTCGCCCGCAGGAAGGCGCGAAATCCCTCCACGCACACCGGACAGTGGCAGGAATCAGGCTCCGGGTTGAGGTCGAAATTATCAAAATGGATGAAGTCCGTTTTGACTTCTTCCACGGCAAAGCGAACGATTTTCTTAAGGTAGTCCAAATATTCTTGGTGGGTAAAGCACGGGCGGTAGCGATACGACTGCTGATAACCGTAGACCAGCAGGATGGGGAGGCCGCTCACGTCACGTTGGATCCAATCCCTGGCGCGCGGTTCTTCCGCAAAAAAGGTCTCATACATCATGGTATTCCATTGGATGTAACTATCCACTTTCATGCCATAGCGATGGGCGATGGCCGCGACGCGCCGGGCGTCCTCCATTCCCGGCTTCTCCGCCGCCATGCCGAAGCCTTTGTAGAGGTGGGTGTGAAACACCTCGATGCCTTGCTCGTGGAGCGTGCGGATCAGCTTTTCACTCTGGTTCCTTTCGTAGTCCTGGCGGGCATTGAGCGATTCGCCCCCGCGACGAATCACAAAAATGTATGGCTCATGGCTTCCCCCCGCGTCGATCAGCCCCTTCGCGATCCACGAGGCGCGCGGAAGCTGCGACCGGGTACTCGCACCGATGGGCAACGGCGTCTTCAAAATTGGTCCCACGGTCACTGCCGCAGCCACGCTTCCCATAAAATCTCGGCGATTCATTTGGGCCTCCGGGTACCCTCGGTCAGGATTTCCTTTCTGGCGTCCTGAACCACGGCAGTATATACCGCAGCGGCTCGTTCTGAACCGCAATTATGCACTTAATAAATTCCATATGGATAGCAAAGGTGGTCGGGTAGACTTCTTGCCGTTGCTGAAGTACTGGCTGCCAGAAGCCTTTCACCGGGTCCGCGGATTTCAAAATTAGGGACAGGAGAAGACACATCTCTTGGAACCCTTTGCGGCCGGTGTTACCCAAAACGGAGCCTCGGAGCACACGAGAGGCTGGGATTGTCAGCAAACAC
>Ga0181527_1004951_pt1 | contig 11239 bp, 10 predicted proteins | sample PEATcosm2014_Bin_30_FD_119762 | JGI IMG/M metagenome (GOLD analysis project Ga0181527, IMG submission 119762) | Peatland microbial communities from MTU Mesocosm Facility, Houghton, MI, USA - PEATcosm2014_Bin06_60_metaG | ecosystem: Environmental > Terrestrial > Soil > Wetlands > Peat | place...
CCGCGCTGAAGAGCTACTTCGGCAACCTCGGCGCCGCGGGGGCGGCCATGGAAGTGGCGGGCAGCGTGCTGTCGTTCAGCCACGCCCAGGTGCCGGCAACCCTCAACTACGAGCAGCCCGATCCCGAGTGTCCGATCATGGTCATCCACGGCGGACCGATGCCCTGCCGTGCTTCCGCGGCCCTCTCGGTCACGTGGTTGCCGATGGGACAGGCGGCCGCCATCGTGCTGGCCCCGGCGGAGTAGCAGTGAACAGCGGGCTGCGGGTAGCGTTTAGGGGCACGCGAGGATTGCCACCCGGTGGCCGGCGGTGCGAATCCGCAAGCGGCGCAGAAACGGCGCAGAACGGGTGCCAGCCCGCACCCCCTAATCCCTAATCCCCAATCCCTCTCCACGGCCCCGACCACCGGCCTCGTCTTGGCCTTGACGTCCCAATGGTATTGGGCCAACTCCAGTCCCAGCCAGAAGACGGCCGTCAAGAGGGCCGCCGTGCTGATCGCCAGCAGCACCGTGTAGACGGCCGTAATCTGCGGCGTCATCCAGCGGTTGCGCGTCTTCCACAGCGAGAACGGGATCAACACCAAGAGGACCAGGTATGCCGTGATCCAGGCGACGTTGACGGTGATGACCCGAACCACGAGCCAGATGGCGATGGCCAAGAGGGCGACGCCGACCCAGTCGACGTGGGCGAGCCATTTGTGCCACTTCGGCGCGGGCGCGGTCTCCGCCGGCTCGGCCTCGGGGGCAGGCGGCTCGGCCGGCGCCTCGCCCGCCTCCGGCAACCCTTCCTGGGCCAATTCGGGCACCATGCCGGGCATGGTCGCGGCGGCCGGCTCGCCGCCCGGCAGGGCGACCTCGGGCCGGAACTCCGCAGTCTCCGCATCTGCCGGCAAGGCTTCGGCGGGTGCTTCGCCGCCGGCCGCCGCTTCCGCGGGGAAGCTGAAACCGCTCGACTCGCTGAAGTCCAGATCCTCGAGCGGCCCGGCAAGGTTCAGTTCCTCCAGCGGCCCACCCACGGTGGGCTGGGGGGTACCCTGTGAGTCAGGCTGCGGGGGGGTACCCTGCGGGTCCGCCGGCACGTTGGGGTTCTTGGGATCAGCCACGATTGCGTTTCTCCGAATACCTTCCAATTATACTTGCCGCCGTTGGGCTTCACAACGGCAGGCGGCGTTCGTCGATCTCCAGCTCCGGGGGCACGACCGGGGTGGGAAACCGGCCCTCGTAGGCGAAGGTGCGGTTGCGGCCGTAGCGTTTCGACTCGCCCAGGGCCGTTTCCACCCTCCCCAGCAGCGACGGCACGCTCTCCTCCGCCAGCGCCTCGCTGACGGCACAACTGACGGTGGTCCGGACGTCCGCACCCTGCGTCTCGAAACGGACTTTCTCAATGCTCTGCCGGATCCGCTCGACCATGCCGGTCGCCTCGTGCAGCCCAAGGTCCGAGAAGACCAACAGAAACCGCTGGCCGGCATAGCGGGCGACAGCCGTAGGGCCGGGGCACTCCGTCCGCAGGAGCCTGCCGATCGCGGCGAGGATGGCGTTGCCCGTGCGATAGCCGACCCGCTCGTTGACCAGCGCGAAGCGGTCGAGGTCGAGCATCGCCGCACACAGCCGGCGGTCGGCGGGGTCCTGCTGCCACAGGGCGGCCAACTTGGCCTCGATCCCGGGCCGGGTCATACAGCCGGTCAGCGGGTCGGTCGGTGCGGCTGCCTCGGGCGCCTGGGGGCGGTTCTCCTGCCGAACCGTTTCCGCGAAGGTGTGATCGAGCGTGTCGCGGAGGCGGTCGCTGGCAGTGATCAGCCGCTGGGTCTGCCGGACCATTTCCAGGCAACTGCGGCCCGGATCGACGTCGTAGTCGAAGTGGACGATGCCCTGCCGGGTCCGCTTGATTTCCACGTCCTGGAGTTGGGAGGCGACCTGCAGGTCGCGGCGGGTTTCCTCGGCCATCTGCGCATCCTGGATGAGGTCGGTCAACTGGCGCTGAGCGGCGTCGCGGCGGTCGGCATACTCGCGACTCACGGCGTCCAGGCGGCTCAGGCAGGCCTCGATGCCCGAGATGTCCGGCGACGCCGCGAGCTCGCGCAACTGGGCGTCGGCATCGCTGAGATCCCGGCCGAAACAGGCGACCTCCTGGTGAAACGCCGCGACGGCTTGCTGGCAGGGGCTTTGCGGCACGTGGCCCGAACCGGCCGCGGCCGAGGGATCGGCTGGAGCGGGGGCGGCCTCGGCGGCGGCATCGTTGGCGGAGGCCAACGCCCCGAGCGTTGCCCAACACCGCGCGTCGGCCAGGGTCCGCCACCGCCGGCCCAGGCATACGGCCATCACGAACCCCAGAGCGAGATCCACGACGGCGACGATGCAAAGATAGCCCAAGTGCTGCATGCTCCAGCCCTTCCGGACCGCCTTCTGGAGAACTCTACGTCATGCCGGCAGCGGGTGGCTGCCGCAGAAGACGGGTTGCCGGGGAGGGATGGGCAGTAGGGAATCTGCCGAAAAAACGGCGGCTGAAGCGACTGATTCGAGCTACCAGTTCAACTCCATTGCCTCTTCCCAGTGCTCGTAGAGCGTCCTGAGGGCTTCCTGCTCCTGGGCGACCTCGGCCCGGATGCGGCGGACGCAATCGCCGTCGCGCAAGGTCGCCTCCTTGCCCAGCTCCGCGTGGAGTTGCGCGACCTGCCGCTCGCGCCGGGCGATTTCCGCCTCCAGGTCGGCAACCTTGCGGTAGGGGAACCGCCGTTTCCGCCGGGGTTTCGAAGCACCAGGCGCCGGGACCGTCGGCACCCCGCGTCCCTGCGTCCCCGCGTCTCCGCGTCCCCCTCTCGGGCCGCTGGCCGGCTCGGCCTGGTCCGCCGGCCCGCCCGGTTCGTCACCAGCACGCCCCAGCATGAGCTGGTACGTCTGGTAGTTGCCCTCGATCACGCGGGCCTGGCCGCCTTGGAGGATCAACAGGTGGTCGACCACCCGATTGACGAAGTAGCGGTCGTGGCTTACCACCAGTACAGTGCCGTCGAAGGCAGTCAGGGCCTGCTCCAGGGCGTCGCGGGCCCAGAGGTCCAGATGGTTGGTGGGCTCGTCCAGGACGAGGAAATTGGCGTCTGCGGCGGCCAGCCGGGCCAGCGCCGCGCGGCATCGCTCGCCGCCGCTGAGGCTGCCCACCTTCTGCAAGGCCGTATCGCCCGTAATGCCGAACCGCGCCAGCAGGCTGCGCCGCTGCCGGTCGTCGAGTTGCTTGTGGCCCGGCCGGATGGCGTCGGCTACCGCTGCCTGGTCGTCCAGCCCGGCCAAATGCTGGTCGAAGTAGCCCAGCACGATGCCCTGGCCCAACTCCGCCTGGCCGGCGTCCGGCGTTTCCAGCCCCAACAGGCAGCCCAACAGGGTCGTCTTGCCCGAGCCGTTCGGGCCCAGCAGTCCCCAGCGCTGGCCGCGGGTGATTTGCAGGCTCAGCTCCGCGAACAGCGGGCGGCCGTAGGACTTGCCGAGTCCGACGGCCCGCAGCACCACGTCGCCCGAGCGGGCGACCGGCGGGAAGGCCATCGGCGGTCCGTGGATCTCCCGCGGCGGGGCCACGGGCTCGAGCCGATCGAGTTTCTTGCGGCGGTCCTCGGCCTGCGCGTGCTTCTGGCCGTAGGCGTTGCGACGGATGAAGTCCTGCGCCTTGGCGATCGCGGTCTGCTGCTTCTCGTAGGTCCGCCGCTGGACCAGCAGCCGCTCGGCTTTCTGCCGCCGGTAGGCCGAGAAGTTGCCCGCGTAGCTGTCGACCGTGCCCTGGAACAACTCGACCGTGCGGCCGGTCACGCGGTCGAGGAAACAGCGGTCGTGGCTCACCAGCAGCATGGCCGCGGAGCTTTCGATGAGAAAGCTTTCCAGCCATTCGGTGGCGTCGAGGTCCAGGTGGTTCGAGGGCTCATCGAGCAACATGAGATTCGGCTCGGCCAGCAGCAGCCGGGCAAGCATGAGGCGGTTCTGCTCGCCGCCGCTGAGCGACTCGACGCTCTGGGCGAAGCCCTCGCGGCGGAAACCCAAGCCTTCCAGGACCCGCGCGATCTTGTGCTCGAGGTTGTAGGCGTCGCGGCGGGCCAGCTCGTGCTGTAGGTGGTCGTAGCGGGCGGCCAGGCGCCGGTGCTCGGCGGGGTCGCTGGACTCGGCCATTTCCGCGGCCACGGCCTGCGCCTCCTCGTCCAGGGCGATCAGGCCGGCCAGCGCGCTTTGGGCCTCGTCCCAGAGCGTGCGGCCCGGCTCCCAGCGGGGCTGCTGCTCCAGGTAGCCCAGGTGCAGCGACGGGTGGCGGTCCACACGGCCGTTATCCGCTTCTTCCAGGCCGGCCAGGATCCTGAGGAGCGTGGTCTTGCCCGAGCCGTTGGGCCCCACCAGCCCGATCCGCTCCCCCGGCCGCACCTGCAGCGTCACCCCGTCCAGGACCGGCTCCGGCCCGAAGTGCTTCTTGATGTCTTCGGCGTCGAGAAAGATCATGTCGCCAGGGGGGCGCGCTGTGCGAAAGTATCGTCAAGCATCTCGCGGATCTCGCCCAGCGATTCTCGCGGCGCTCGCCTGTAAACCCCCAGGAGGAAAGTCTCGGCATCCTCGGAGCGATGATTCTCCAGCAAGAACGACCAATAGCATTGCGCCAACGTCAGGTAGTCGTGGCCCTCGGGGTCAGTCAAGCGGAAAGAGGCCAGCAGCGAGCTCTCTTCCAGTTCTCGATCGCCGAGGTAGCCGGCGAGAACGGAAAGCAGATATTGCTGGTGTGCGGGATTGTCTCGCCAGACCGCGGTGAAATGGTAGCCCATCGCCTCGACCAGCAGGCCGTGCTCTGGGACGAAACCGGCGGAACGAAGCTGCGGGAGGAGCCAATCGACGGCGTGCAGGTAGAGCAGGCTTTGCAGGTCCCGGAAAAAACCGGTCTCTCCCCGGATGCTGAATAACGCTTGGAAGGCCAGGTAAATCGACGCCCGCAGGGCCGTGGCCGCAGTGTCGTTGCGAGCATTGCGCAACAACGCCGCCGCCGTGGCGGGTACTGCCGGTAATTGCGGCGAGCCAACCCGTTCGAACACCTGCAGCAACTCCTCAAGCTGCTGCGGGCCAATGGAAATCTCGCCGGACCGCTCGGGCCGCGTCCCGTCGGAACCCCCGGCGAACAACCGCAAGCGGACGCCCGACGCGCGTAATTGTGCGTCCAGCAGGTTCACAACTCGCCGCATCGTATCGGCGTCCCAGTCCTTCTTCAGGAGCGACTGATACTTGCCCTTGAAGGCCGGTTCGGCCTTAAGAATTATCGTGCGCCGGCTCATCAGTCGGTTCCCCTGTACAACGACGATTTTAGCGGTTGGCGGGCTCGGTTTCCAGGGGATTGCAGGGGATTGCAGGGACCCTCACACTTGGGGTAGAATGCAGTCCGTTGCCGCGGGGCTTCTCTGGATAGGTTTGCGGGGAAGGCTATGAAGACCGCTGACTGCCCGTCGCCATTCACCGACCCCGCCGCTGTTAAGCACCTGTTGCAGCAGTGGCCTCGCGTCCAGGAGCGGAAAGGCGGGGAGGCGCCCAGCCTTGGTGGGCTACAGGCCTTACTGCAGGCATGGGAGGGCTTGGACAGGCAGGCGTCCCAGGCCGCCGAAGCGCTCGATGCGAACGCACCGGCGATCCGCAGTTTGCTGCGGGAGGTCTCCGCACGGATCGAGAGCCACCACTGGCATACGACCGGTTGGAACGTGTTCGACATTCTGGGGCGCGTCCGACTGGAAGACGCCCACAGCGACACACTGGCGTGGCTTTTCAAGCCCTGGGAAGCACACGGTCTCGGTGACCAGTTCTTGCAAGAGTTCGCGTACCGCGCCACGGGCAAACGACTGCCAAACGGACGAGTGCGTGAGGTCGAGGCCAGGAAGAATATCGGCCCCACCACCGGGATAATCGATATCGAGGTGCAGGGCGACGGCTGGGTGCTGGCCGTCGAGAACAAAGTCAACTGTGCTGAGTCGCCCGGTCAAACCGAGGACTACTGGGAACACTACGGCCGGGTTGAGCGGGCCGGAACGGCAGTTTTCTGCGTCTTCCTGACCCCCGATGGCAGGCCGGCCCAGGCGCAGCAATTCCGCCCGATGAGTTACCGTGCTCTTCGCGAGATTCTCGACCGAATGCCCTGGGTTTCCGACGCAGGCCAGATTATTCCCTGGTTCGCAGACCACATTCGCAACGATTTGGAGGAGGGGTCATGACCGAAGCCGCGATGCCGGAGAACCTCAAATTGGCTCTCGAGCACCTGACCGCTGTGCGCGAGCTCGACCGCTATCTGCGAAAGAAAGGTGTTGAGAAGGACATTGGCCGGTACATCAAAGAGACGTTCCGCCCCGCCCTTGAAGAGCGGCTTCCCGCCGCCATAAAGTCCTGGACGTGCGGGGTGGACGAGGACTCGATCGAGTGGTACCCCGAAAGCTGGAAGCTCGCTAGGGACTCACATCTGTCGCTGTACGTGTGCCTGCCCAGTCCAATCGACGGTGGCGATCCCGATCCGTCAGTGAACTTGTACGTGCCGACCGAGTGGGATGGCTATTCGGCGTTCACCACCCGTTCAACGCCGTTCGTCGCGGCGCTCGTCGCTGGCGGTTTCGGGCTTGCCAAAGAACACGACGACTGGCTCGAGGAAGTCCCGGTCGGGAAGTACGTCAACTGGCTGACCCCAAACGGGACATTCGACGAGCGGGATCTCATCGACCGAATTATTGGGGAAGCGAAGCAGATCGTGGACCTGGAACTGGAAATCACGCAGACCGTTTGCGAGTTTCCAGCGAAACCGCGGCACAAGAAATCCAAGCGGTAGGTAACAGCGAGTGGCATTGGCGGCGAGGAAAACGGGATTGACTGGGCGATGCGCGGTATAATGGAGGGGGTGGGGTGTGAAGACCGGGAGGCAGGTCTACCTGGAAACCAGCTACATCAGTGCCTTCGTCAGCGATCGCACTGACCCCGTGAGCGCCTACCGCCGGGACTTAAGCCGCCAGTGGTGGGGCGTCCAGGCGCATCGCTTTGAGCTGTGTATCTCCGCTGAAGTTGTTAAGGAACTGAGCCACCCCGCGTATCCCCACAGCCCGGAGGCACTCGGCCTGATCGAGGGCATCCCGCTGCTGCCGATTACCGAGGAGGTGCGCGGGTTGGCTGAACTGTTGGTGCGAGAAAAAGTGATGCCGAAGCCAGCCGTGGGCGACGCTGTTCACGTTGCGGCTGCGACGGTTCACGACGTGGACTATATCCTGAGTTGGAATGTGCGGCACTTGGCGAACCCGAGGAAGACGAAGCACTTGCGGACGGTTTGCCTTCGATTGGGGCTCCTGCCGCCCCAGATCGTGACGCCGGACCTGCTGTGGGAGGAGAGCGATGAATAAGGAAACGCAGTGGACCCCTCTGCCTGACCCGATAATTGAGGAAACCCGCAGGATACGCGAGGAGATCTCCGCGCAGTTCGACCACGACGTAGGGAAGCTGTGCGAGCACCTCCGCGAGATCGAAGCGAAATGGCCCGGCGGGATCAAGCCGCCCCCGCGGGAGAAACGGCCGGGGGAATAATCGGCCGCCCGCGCCCCTCACCCCCGACCCCCCTCCCGCGAGGGGAGAGGGGAGTAATCGCCAGCGGCCCCCTCACACTCCCGCCAGCGCGGGCTTTCGCGCGGCGATCACCTCCCGCTCGATGCTCGGCGGCAGGCGGCGATAACGGGCGAATTCCATCGTGAAAGTCCCCTGGCGCTGCGTCATGCTCCGCAGATCGGTCGCGTAACCGAAGGCCTCGGCCAGCGGCACTTCGCCCTCGATCCGCACACTGGGTCCGTCCATGTCCGTGGCCAGGACCGTTCCGCGCCGCGCGACCAGGTTCCCCACCACCGAGCCCTGGAACTGGCCGGGGCACTCGATCTCGATCTTCATCACCGGCTCCAGGAGCACCGGCCGGGTGCGGGAGAAGTTTTCCCGCATGGCTGTCCGCGCGCAGATCTGGAAGGCCATCTCCGAGCTATCGACCTCGTGATACGAGCCGTCCTCGACGACCACTTTCAGGCGGACGACGGGGTAGCCGGCCAGCGGCCCCTTGTGGATGCTCTGCCGGAAGCCTTTCTCGATCGCCGGAATGAACTGCTTGGGGATGCGTCCGCCGCGGACTTCGTCCTCGAAGGCAAACGGTTCCTCGGCGTCCTCCGGCAGCGGCTCCAGGCGGCCCACGATGTGGGCGAACTGGCCGGAGCCGCCGGTCTGCTTCTTGTGCCGCGTGACGAACTGGCAGGCCTGCGTGGGGGCCTCGCGGTAGTTCACCTTCGGGGGGCCGACCTCGACCGCGACGTTGAACTCGCGGCGGATCCGCTCGACGTAGATCTCCAGGTGCAGCTCGCCCATGCCGGCGATCAGCGTCTCGCCCGTCTCGTCGTCCGTGGTGATCCGCAGCGTGGGGTCCTCGCGGGAGAAGCGGCGGAGGGCCTTGGCCAGGCGGTCCGCGCCGTCGCGGACGGCCGGGGCGATGGCCATCTGGATCACCGGCTCCGGCACGTACATGCTCTGCAGCGTGCAGTACGGGTACTGGGCGGCGTAGGTGTCGCCGCTGGTGGCATCCAGCCCGAGCACGGCCACGATGTCGCCCGCCGTGGCCGACTCCACGTCCTCGCGCTGGTCCGCATGCATGCGGACGATCCGGCCGAAGCGCTCCTTGCGGCCGGTCCGCTGGTTATGATACGTTGCGCCCTTGACGAAACCGCCCTGGTAGATCCGCATGAACGTCAGCGTCCCATACGGATCCTCGACGATCTTGAAGGCCATGGCCACGGTCGGCCGCAGCGGATCGGCCACGAGCGGCACTTCCCGGTGCGGATCGTGGTGGGCCCGGGCCGTCAGCGGGCAGTCCAACGGGGAGGGCAGGTAGCGGACCACCGCGTCCAGCAGCGGCTGGACCCCCTTGTTCCGGTAGGCGGAGCCCAACAGCACCGGCGTGAGTTGCTGCGTGAGCGTCGCCTGCCGGATCACGCCGTCTACCAACTCCAGCGGAACCGTTTCCTCGGCCAGCAGCCGCTCCAACAACTCGTCGCTATACATCGAGAGGGCCTCGATCAGCCGCCGCCGGGCGACGGCCGCCTCTTCGACCATGCCGGCAGGAACCGCCTCGCGACGGACCGTCTCGCCGTTGGGGCCGTCGAAATAGAGGGCTTCTTGCCGCACCAGGTCCACCACGCCGCCAAAGTCCGCCTCGCTGCCGATGGGCAATTGCAAGAGCACGGCGTCGCAGCCGAGCTTCTCGCGGATCTGCTCGACGACCTTGTACGGGTTGCCGCCGGCGCGGTCCATCTTGTTGATGAAGGCCAGCCGCGGCACGCGATAACGGCGCATCTGGCGGTCGATGGTCAGCGACTGGGCTTGCACGCCGCCCACCGCGCAGAGCACAAGGATCGCGCCGTCCAGCACCCGCAGGCTCCGCTCGACCTCGACGGTGAAATCGACGTGGCCGGGCGTGTCGATCAGGTTGATGGTGGCGTCTCGCCACTCGACCGAGGTGGCGGCACTGGTGATGGTGATGCCCCGCTCTTTCTCCAGGTCCATGTGGTCCATCGTGGCGCCGGCCCCGCCGTCGTGGACTTCCTGCATGCGATGGATGCGGCCCGTGTAGTACAAGATCCGCTCGCTGAGCGTGGTCTTGCCCGAGTCGATGTGGGCTGAAATGCCGATGTTTCGGAGCCGTGCCAGGTCCATGCTATCTTCACGCAACACATTGCGCCACGCCGGGTGCGACTGGAGAACCCAGTATTATACACCCGATAGCGGGGCCTGGCAAGGACGGTGGAGGAGGACGAAAGGCACTTCCCAAGGGCGGCGGAAGCCCCTATACTACAGCAATACTTGCATTCTCACGGGACACCCAGCTTGGGGTGCATGACCCTATATTGGACGATACGAGGATGATGACCAGCCGAGAACCATCGAATCACTGGGCAGAATTGGCTTCGGCGTTGGGGGTTGAACCGCCGGCTGAAGCACTCGTAGAACCCGGCGAGCACGCGCCGCCGGTTGAGGCGGCGGGGCCTGAGGGGCCAGCCGTGCCGGCTCCAGCGCCGCCGGAATGCCTGGCCGAACTGCCGCCGGCCCCTTTGCCTGCCGCTGTTGCCCCGCCCCCGCCGCGGGCGCCCGTGCCGCGTAGCGCAGCAAACTGGGACGCCTTGGCAACGGAGTTGGGCGTCGAGCCTAGCATACCGCCCCCGCCGGTCCGCAGCACCCTGCGCCCGCCGGTGCCTCGCGCGCCGGTGGTGAAGTCGCACGAGCCCCCGCCGGCGCCGCGCACCCCGGTGGTGAAGTCGTTCGGGCCCCCGCCGGTGTCTCGCGCCCCGGTGGTGGAGTCGTTCGGGCCCCCGCCGGCCAGCGAGGTCCTGACGGACGCCAGCGAGGAGTTCTCGGAGGTGGCTGAGGAGTTGGTAACCGTGGCCGAGGAGTTGGCGACCGTGGCCGACGAAGCGACGGTGGTCGAGGAAGAACCCCCGCTGGAAAGGCGGGAAGGAGGGAGGAGAAGGAGGCGGCGCCGCCGGTCACGCCCGGCGTTTGGGCAGCGAAGCGATACCGAGCCGAGCGGCCCCGCAGAAGCCGAGCCGCCTGAAGGCGAGCCGCCTGAAGCCGCGGCCGAACTGCCGACCGATGAGCTGGACGTTGCTGAAGCGGACAGCGACGCTGTGGAGCGGACCGGTCGGCCCGCGAGGGGGGGCCGGCGCCGCGGTCGCCGGGAAAGGACCGAGCGCACGGACGACGTGCGGGAGGCGATCGGCGGCCGGGACGAGGTCCCCTCCGAGGCCACTCCGCATGAGCACGAGGAGTTGGTCGACGAAGACCAGGCAGAGGAGGAGGGGGAGGGGAGATCCGACCAAGTCGGCTTCCGGAACATCCCGTCCTGGCCTGAGGCCGTGGGTATGATCGTCGCCAAGAACATGGAATCCCGGGCCAAGAACCCCGGCAACCAGCGTTCGGGCGGTGGCCCGCGCGGCCGCGGCGGCCGCGGCAACCGGCGGTCGTCCAACAGGGGGGGCTCGTAGAACAACTATTCTTCGGCCCCGGCCTTCTCCGCGGGCTTGGCGACGGGGGCGGGCTGGTTGACCGCCGCTTTGGCGGCGGCTTCCGCTTCCTCCTTGAAGATCGGCAGAATGCGATAATAGATCTCCAGGGTCAAGGCGGAGAGGCTGGTCTGCATCAGGCGGCCGCCCCGCGCGCCCCACAAGTCGCCGGACGGGTTCCAGCTC
>Ga0181527_1004953_pt1 | contig 11237 bp, 11 predicted proteins | sample PEATcosm2014_Bin_30_FD_119762 | JGI IMG/M metagenome (GOLD analysis project Ga0181527, IMG submission 119762) | Peatland microbial communities from MTU Mesocosm Facility, Houghton, MI, USA - PEATcosm2014_Bin06_60_metaG | ecosystem: Environmental > Terrestrial > Soil > Wetlands > Peat | place...
CGAGGCAAGTGGCTTCCGTCGTAAATCGCGCCTCGAATTCCTTGAGCGATCGTGGATAATCCTCGGCCATCGGCCGGGACGCTACATCTTGTGGTTACTTGAGTCAACTAGATACCCCAGTTTTCAAAATTCGCCATCCGAAATTCGAACGAGCCGGCCTACCGCGCCGCGATAATGCCGCCCGCCCGGGTCACCCCCAGGCCGCGCCGCTCCAGCTCGTCCAGGTAGACGTTGATGCCGATGGAGTCGCTGGCCATGTGGCCGGTGACGATGAGGTTCCCCGCCAGCTTCTGCTCCCGCGCCTCCCGGAGGTCGGCCTCGAGGAAGTGCATCATGAGGACGGTGCCGACGCCGGCGTCGAAGTAGGCCTTCAAGACGTCCACGCCGCCGTTGGTGTATCCGGCCATGGCCACGGCCACTCGCCCGGCGAGGCGTTCCGGAGCGCCGAGCCGCACCTTGGGCTCCGTGGCCGCCAGCCTTTGCTCGGGGAATTCCTGGAGCGCCGCGATCACCTCGGCCACCGTGGCCCGGCTCTCGGGCGCGTTGAAGGGGGCCATCTTCTCGGTGATGAGCCGGCGGGTGATGACGTCGCAGGGAAGGTGCACGTTGAGGAAGGAGAGGTTGAGAAGCTGCGCGGCCTGCGCGACGCGGGCGTAGTTCCGGGGGTGGTTGTTCAACTCGACCGACTGCATGCGGCGCTGGATGGCGGCCTCCGCCCGGGCGGCCGGGACGCCGCACTCCATCATCTGCTCGATCTGGAGGGCGATCAGCTTCCACCCGCTGAGCGAGGCCGGCCCCTCGGGGTGATGGGTCAGGACCGTGTCGCATCGGAGGACCCGCGCCATCAGCAGGTCGGCCACGTCGCAGTCGATCGTGGCGAACACCCGGCTGACGGTGTCGCCCCGCACATGCACCCCAGAGTCGGCGGGCACGTCGTGGAGCCCCGATAGATCCAGGGCGATCTGCATCACTTCTTCGGTGGTCAGGGACTTGCCGCTGGAGGTCGTCATGGTCGCTCCTTCCTCACCGGCGCGGATTCCGGCAATGCCATTTCGTCTAACACGGCCCGCCGTGCAGGTCAAGTGTCATTGCATGCCCGCATTTATCCGGGCTCCGCGGCCGGTTCCATCTGTCGAGACAGTCCCGGCCTCTGTTTGCTGTTGACACCGGATGGGCGATCGAGTAGAAGAGGCGTGCTTCTCATCCAGAGTGGCAGAGGGACTGGCCCGAAGAAGCCACGGCAACCCCATTCCAGCGGCCGAACCCGGGGTGCCAACTCCTGCCCCACGAGCCCTGTCCGCCGAGAGGCGTGACGGAAGGGCCAGCGGGGAGAGATGAGAAGGGGAGAGATCGCGTGGGCCCCTTCCCATCCTCACGGTGAGAAGGGGCTTTGCATTTCTGCGCCGCATTCTCTCGGGCCTTGACATGAATCGGTACCTTGCGCGTCGGCTCTGGCAATCCCTCCTGGTCCTGTTCGGGATCTCCATCATTATCTTCATCATCCTGCACCTGACCGGGGACCCGGCCGTCCTTCTCATGCCGCCGGACGCCACGAAGGAGGACATCGACAACTTCCGGAAGATCATGGGCTTCAACGATCCGCTCTTCATCCGGTGGCCGCCCTGGCAGTATCTGAATCCTCCCTGGCGCTTCGTGACGGACACGCAGTACGGGCGCTTCTTCACGGGCGTTCTTCGAGGGAACTTCGGCCTGTCCTTCCGCCACCAGCAGCCGGCCCTCGGTCTGGTGCTGGAGCGGATGCCCGCCACCATCGAGCTGACCCTGGCTGCCATGGTGATCGCGGTGTGTGTGGCCATTCCCGTCGGCATCCTCTCGGCCGTGCGGCGGAACAGCGTGATGGATCATGCAGGCATGCTTTTGGCGTTGTTGGGCCAGTCCATGCCGGTGTACTGGCTCGGGATCATGTTCATTCTGCTCTTTGCGGTTCGGCTGAATCTCCTCCCTGCCTTCGGGGCCGGGGGGTGGCAGCATCTGATCCTGCCGGCGGTGACGCTGGGGGCGTTCTCCATGGCCCGGATCGCGCGCCTCACGCGGTCGGGCATGCTGGAGGTGATGGGGCAGGACTATGTGCGGACGGCGCGGGCCAAGGGACTGAGCGAGAGGGGAGTCATCCTCAAGCACAGCCTGAAGAACGCCGCCATCCCGATCATCACGGTGATCGGACTCGACCTGGGGACCCTCCTGGGGGGTGCGGTCATCACGGAAACGGTCTTTGCGTGGCCCGGCGTCGGGCGGCTGGCCGTCCAGGCCATCGTGAATCGCGACTACCCTGTGGTGCAAGCCGCCGTATTCACGCTGGCCTCCATCTTCATCATCATCAATTTCCTGGTGGACATCCTCTACGCGTATGTGGATCCGAGGGTGGCGTACAAGTGATGAATGTGCTGCGGTTCGAGGTGCTGCGGTTCACCGTTCTTCAACCTCGAACCTTGGACGTCGGACCTTGGACCCGGGACCTTGGACGTTGAACCTTGGACCTGGGACGTTCCCTCATGAGTGACAGTCGCGCCATAGCCCTGGAGGTGGGGCAGGCGGTCGGGCGGCCGGAGGCGCGGCAGGACGTCCGCCGCGTCCTTCGGGAGCTTTTCCGGAACCGGGCGGCCCTGATCGGCCTGGTGATCCTCCTCGGCGTGGCGGTCTCGGCCATCCTGGCTCCGGTGATCACCCCGTACGATCCGGTCATTCAGGAAATCACCCTCCGCCTGAAGCCGCCGGGCTGGACCGACCCGGGCAGCCGAATGCATCTCCTGGGGACGGACCATCTGGGACGGGACATCCTGAGCCGGCTCATTTTCGGGGCCCGGATCTCGCTCATCATCGGCCTCTCCGCCGTGGCGGTGGCCGGCACGCTGGGGACGCTGATCGGCCTCGTGGCCGGCTACCGAGGGGGGCGAGTGGATGACTTCTGCATGCGCCTGACGGATACGATGCTGGCCATGCCCTTCATCCTCCTGGCCCTGGCGGTGATCGCGGTCCTGGGTCCCAGCCTGCGGAACATCATCTTCGTCCTCGGAATCACCAGTTGGGTCTCCTACTCCCGGGTCGTGCGGGCGGAGATGCTGACCCTCCGCACGCGGGAGTTCGTCGCGGCGGCCAAAGCCCTGGGCGGCGGGGGCGGGCGGATTGTATTCCGGCACCTCCTGCCCAATGTGCTCACGCCGGTCATCGTGATCGCCACGCTGGAGGTGGCGCGGATGATCATCCTGGAGTCCGCCCTCTCATTTCTGGGTTTGGGTGTGCAGCCGCCAACGCCGACGTGGGGAGGCATGCTGGCCGACGGGCGTGCCTACCTGTCCACGGCGTGGTGGCTGGCGACATTCCCGGGGCTCTCTATCATGCTGACCGTCCTGGGGATCAACCTGTTGGGGGACTGGCTCCGGGACGTGCTGGATCCCCGGCTGCAACTGTAGCGTTCTGTCTCAGAGATTCGCAGCACAAATCCGCGGCCCTCGGGGGCGGCCCGAGCGCGCCGGGCCCGCGGGGCGGACGGTTCCGGCCGCCGTGGGGAACCATCCCTCGGACGGTCTGCGGACAAACTCTCCACGGCGCGGCGGCCCCAAAGGGGAGCGGCGCCGGAGCAAGGCCGCCCGGTTCTCGACGGAGCCCGGCGCCCGCAGGGATGGCCCCGAGGCCGGCCGGATTGTTCGACGAACTTAGGAGATAGGACACTAGTGTTCAGCGGTCAGCAGGCAGCCCCTGAGAGACATCGCCTCGCTGAACCCCGCTGCCGGGGGTGTCCCGAGCACACCCAGCCTTGCGGCTGGGTACCCCCCGTGCGGTGGGCGGCGGTTCCGGTCGCCGTGGCGACAGAGGCAAGAGATGATTTCGGTAACCCCCTTTCCACGGCGCGACGCGCCCGCACCCAGCATCTGTGCTGGGTACCCGGGCGGCGGCGCCGGAGCAAGTCCGCCCTACCCCGCCAGGCACCCCATGGGTGCGGCGGGGTTCCGTCGCGGCCTCACCACCCGAGGGACAGCCCCGGCAGCGAGGGCCCCAAGGCCTGGTGTAATACTGGCTTCAACGAGTTACGACTTCAGCGGCGATACCGATGAGAGACTTGACGGCTGATCGCTAATTGCTGACGGCTGACAGCTTGTTCGGGTAACGGCTGAATGACCGACCTAGCGACCGAAAAAGGAGGACCATCCATGCGAAGCTGGAAGAGGTGGATCTGGGGGGCGGCATTCCTTGTCCTGCTGGGGCCGGCAGCCTGGGCGGCGCCCAGCGGGAAGGTGGTGGTGGCGCAGGGGGTGGATCCCACGACGCTGGATCCCCAGGATCACGAGGAGACGCCGGCCTTCAACGTGCTCCTGAACATCTACGACACGCTGCTGGTGCGGGACAAGGACCTGAAGATCACGCCCTGGCTGGCGACCTCGTACAAGCTGATCAATCCCACCACCTGGGAGTTCAAGCTCCGCCAGGGGGTGAAGTTCACCAACGGCGAGGAGTTCGACGCCGAGGTGGCGAAATTCAGCCTGGAGCGGATGGCCAACCCGGCCAACAACCTCCGCATGACGGCCCTCCGGGTCATTGACCATGTCGAGGTGAAGGACAAGTACACCATCCACATCGTCACCGCCAAACCCTTCCCCGTCCTGGCTGCCCATTTGACCCTGCGGGGGGCCATGATCCCGCCCAAGTACTTCAAGGAACACGACAAGGCCTTCCTGGCCCGGAACCCCGTGGGGACGGGCCCGTTCAAGTTCGTGAAGTGGGTCAAGGACGACCAGATCGAGCTGGAGGCGAACGAGCAGTGGTGGCATGGCGCCCCGAAGATCAAGACGCTGATCTTCCGGCCGATCCCCGAGGAGGCCACGCGGATGTCGGCCCTCGAGACGGGCGAGGTGGACATCGCGACCAACGTCCCCCCGCATCTGGTGAAGGAGATCAAGAACCATCCCAAGGTGACCGTCTCGTCCGCCCCGAGCGTACGGACGATCTTCATCCCCATCTACACCGTCCAGTGCGAGATGGTCCAGGGCTCTTTCGATTGCACCAAGCCCGTTCAGAGCCCGGTTGCCAACCGCAAGGTTCGCCAGGCCATCAACTACGCCGTGGACGTGGACGCCATCATCAAGAACGTCCTGGAGGGGCAGGCCATCCGGACGGCCACGACGCTCACCTCAAAGCACTTCGGCTATGATCCCAAGATCAAGCCGTTCCCGTATGATCCCGCCAAGGCGAAGAAGCTGCTGGCGGAGGCCGGGTATCCCAACGGCATCGACCTGGTGTTGAACGCTCCCAACGGCCGCTACCCCAAGGACAAAGAGGTGGCAGAAGCCCTGGCGGGGCAGCTCACGCAGGCGGGCATCCGCACCCAGCTCAAGGTGTACGAGTGGACCACCTACATGAACAACATTGCCTATCGTCACGGCGGGGTGCCCATGTGGCTCATCGGCTGGGGCAACACCACCTGGGACGCGGATTACACATGGGCCCCCATGTTCCGTACGGGGCAGATCCTGGCGAACTACTGGAACCCGGACTTCAATCTTCTGCTGGACGAGGCCCAGACCAGCATGAATCCCAAGAAGCGCCTGGCGCTCTACTCGAAGGCGGGCCGGTTCTTCCTGGATGATGCGCCGGCCATCTCGTTGTACCAGCAGATCGACAGCTACGGGGTCAGCCGGAAGCTGAATTGGACGGCCCGATCCGACGAGCGGATCGAGGGATTCAGCATGTCGCTCAAGCCGTAAGGGAGACCCTCAGCCAGAACTCTTTACCGCCAGGGCGCCAAGGATACGACCTTTCGGTCTCTGAGCCGAAGAACCTGGGGGCGCAGCTATGGGGCCTTCGGGGACTTGGTTCGAATTCCTGTTGGACTATTTCAGTCATGGCGTTCTTGGCGTCTTGGCGGTGAGGAGGCTTGGCTGAGGGCTGATTGCTGACCGCTAACTGCTGATCGCTCACCGGAGGTTCCTTTATGTACGCCGTGTGCGTGACGGTGCACGTCAAGCCGGAGCACCTCCAATCCTTCATCGAGGCCACGCTCGAGAATGCGCGAGGAAGCCGGACAGAGCCCGGCAACGTCCGGTTCGACGTCCTGCGGGCCGAGTCGGATCCGGCCCAGTTCTTCCTGTACGAGGTCTATCGGGAGAAAGAAGACTTCGCGCGTCACCAGCAGACCCCGCACTATCTCAAGTGGAAAGAGACCGTCGCCCCCTGGATGGCCGTCCCGCGGCAGGGCGTCCGCCACTCGAGCGTCTTCCCGCCAGACCCGGACTGGTAGGGCCTCCTCCGGCCGCACAGAGCAATAAAAGCCGAATCTAGGGATTCACCTTGACTTCGCCTACAAGCCGGGACTAGTGTGCCTGTAGCTTTCGCCCTCCTCTATAGGGCAGTCCCAGGGGAGGCACCCATGCCAACCGACTCGCATCGCTGCGGCGACACTCACACGGCCCTTTGGAGGCGCCCGCCAGCCTCCAAGGGGCTGTTGTGCTTTTGGGAGAAGGCGCAGGCGAGAGGCCCTTTCGCCAAGCGCCCGGATGCGGCGGAGGACACGTCCACGGTTCCCCGTGTGTCTATACGGACGCTCTGCCAGAGATAGGTCGGTATCGGGAAACCATATAGCGGTAGTTAGACGGGCGACGTTGAATGAAGCACACACCGGATAATCCGCCGACGAACCAGCTCGGTTCCGGGATAACCGAGAGTCAAGTCGTGGAGGCAGTTGAAAGGTCAGGGTATCCGCTCCAAGTACATGTTGCCGCAATCCTCCGCAGCACGGTGGGACCCTGCAACGAACCTTTCGGCGTCCTAGAAGAATGGAGCTACCTAGACCGAGATTCAGGAGAACAGCGGAACCTTGACCTACACGCCGAACTTCGGCTCCACGATTGGGATCCACAACCCCGGGTGCGCCCCAAACTGAACGTACTGATCGAATGCAAGCAGTCCCAGCTCCCTTATGTATTCTTCCTCGCACCCGGGAAAGCGGTACGAATCGACTTTCCGGTTGTCGCAGGTCTTCGGAACGACAGGATTGTCGCGACATCGGACGACGACCCTTCCTCGTGGAATCTCACCGTAATACACGCTCTCGACCTGCATGTGGATCCTTATCAGGTCACGCCGCCGTTTTGCCACACCCTCAGCAAGTGCGTGCGAAAAGGCAGTGATGTCGAGCTTTCAGGCAGCGAAGCCTACAACAGCCTGATCTTGCCCCTGGTCAAGGCACTTCATCACTTCAAGCAGACTCAGGCCCCCCCTAAGACGGCGCGGTATTGGTATTGGGATGCTCATATTACCATTGGCTTAGGTGTACTCGATGCACCGATGGTCGCCGTCAATGTGGAAAACGGACCACCGGTCTTCACGGCCATGCCTTGGGTCAGGGTCTTGCGCCATGAGTACCAAGACAAAACCGCGCATAGCGAACGCGACCGCATATGGATGATCGACATTGTCCACAAGGACTACTTTGCTTCCTATCTTAACGACCATCTGCTGCCTTTCGCTGAGCGGTTCGCCCAGCGAGTCTTGCGTCATCCCACCGAGCTTGCCACCGGTGCGGCCTTTGTGCCTGGATTGGGCGCCAATGCCTGGAATTCCATCGAGCAACGAATGCAACCGCGGTCCCTGGTCGCAGGGACTGCTCGGAGCCTCGCAATTGGCAGGAGCATCGCAAAGCTGTTTCGGCGGATGCCAGACTGAGTATGAACGGACCGAACACGCGGTTTGAGCAGCCCGGCGGTCCCCTCGGCGAGCAAGCTCGCCGTCGCCCGCGCGGCTGATCCGCCGCCCCGTTAGGGGGACGCGTCAGGACGAGATGTCTAACGACTGGTTCAAATACGAAGAGAAATCCGCTGAGACGGTCTCCACGTTCGTCAGTCTGATCCTTGACGAACTCAAGGCCCGATATCTCTTCCGGGGTCATGCCGATCTGAATTGGGAGCTGGAGCCAGCGATTGACCGCTCGGACTTCTCGGGCCTACGGGGAAAGGTCACGCGAGAGGAGCACGAGCGCCTCGTGTTCAAGGAGTTCAAGAGACTTGCCTTGCCCCATCTTCGCTCACGCCCCACGAACGACTGGGAGTTCTTGGCCCTCGCGCGACACCACGGAGCACCGACACGCCTGTTGGACTGGACAGAAAATCCATTGGCCGCGCTCTACTTTGCGGTGGGGCCGGTACGATCCACAGACGGCGCGGTTTGGTGCTACACGTACGTGGAAATGGAAGACCCTCTGGACGTCGAGCGTAACCCCGACCCGCTGTCCCTAAAACGCATTGTGCTATTTCGACCTCCCCACGTGCACCCGCGGATCTGGACGCAATCCGGTATGTTCACGGTCCACCCAAGCAACTTCAAGACCCTGAAGAACCCGTGGGGTGGCCTCTCCTTAACTCGGATCCGCATTCCCGTCGCTGCTCGTGCCAGGATCCGCTTGGAGCTGCAGAGACTTGGCGTTCACCGCGCAAGCTTGTTTCCGGACCTGGATGGTGTGGGTCAGCACGTGTAGGAGTTTTGGCGTAATGATTGAGCGATGTTGCGCTATGACCGGTCGGGGAGACAGGTGACAAAGAAATCCGGGGACATGGGTTACGGATGACGAGCCAGTCTACCAAGGGTGTCCTCGATGCGCATGTGCTTTTCGAGTAACCGGCCGAGCTTCAGCGAGCAAGCTCGCCGTCGCCCGCGCGGCTGATCCGCCGCCCCGTTGGGCGTCACGAAACACTTGGGAGGTGAAAGTGATGGAACAAGATGTCCCGTACATGCCGTCGATCAAGAACGTCCACGCTATCCTCAACGCGATTCAGCGCGCCGCGGTCCCCGAGGCATTCACCGTCGACTTCTTGAAGGACCTTGGGTTCACGAGTTCCAACGACCGACCAATCGCCAAGTTGCTCAAGTTCCTCGGGATGCTCGATTCCGCGAACCGTCCTCAAACGTCGTATCGGGAGTTTCTCGATCATACGAAGGCGAAGGCCGTCCTCGCAGGACGGATACGCGCGGCATACGACGATCTGTTCACCGCGGACAAGAACGCCCACACGAAGACAGCCTCGGCCCTGAAGGGCTGGTTCAGGACGAAAACTGGTGTGGGCGACAAGGTCGCCGAAAAGATGGCGACCACGTTCCGCAGTCTGGCGCAGTATGCGGACTTCTCAGCCAGCCCTCCCGTGGAGTCGAAGCCCGAACCCGAAAAGGAGCCGATACCGCCGGCCCCCACACCACAGGGGGCGGCGAAACCCCCTGCGTTCGAGGGCTCCCTCGGCCTTGTCTACCGACTTGAGATTCATTTGCCGGATACGCAGAACATCGACACGTACCGCGCTATCTTCCGAGCTCTGCGAGAGGAGCTAGGGACATGAGGGGCAGAATCAACGAATTCGTATTCAAGGGCGTCCTTGCGTCGCACTCGAAAAGGGAGCTCGAGGCCTCAGGTCTGCTCCGGACACCCCAGATGACTGTCGAGGAACGGCAGGACCAGGACTTGTTTGCCGCCGTTTCTGCAACCGTCCGTGGCGGGTCGATTCAGATGCAGCGGTGCTACCGACTGCTCTTTGTCCTTGAGAACCTCGTCCGCGAATTCATCATTGACCGCTTTCAAGAGGAGGACGGTCAGGAGTGGTTTGACAAGCGGGCAACCGGAGCCATGAGGAAAAAGTACGAGGAACGGAAGTCTGCAGAGGACAAGAACCAGTGGCACGTCGGCCGGAATACGCACCCCATCTTCTATCTCGATTTTGGAGATCTGGGCCTGATCATCATCAATCACTGGAGCGAGTTCAAGGACCTGTTGCCGAACCAAGCCTGGCTCCAAAGCCGCATTCACGAGGTAGAACGAACACGCAATGTGATCGCACACACGAACACTCTCGCTCCCGAGGAAGGTGACCGCCTCGAGATGTACTTGCGCGATTGGGTGAGGCAGGTGGGGTGAGGCCTAACAACGGCATGCAGCTCGCGGCGCTGCGCGCCGCCGCTGATGCCGAACGTTGGGCGTCACCCGCATGCCTCTCCGTAAACAGGAGACGGGCATGTAAGAAGGTATTGGACACTATTTAGCGGCTAACTCGTGGATTTGGTTGAGGGGTAGGGCAATTTCGTGCCGGGGGAGGCGCAGGGGGCGAGCACGGAGGCGCCGTATCCCGTCGCGGCGGATCTTCTCGGGCCGCTCGCGCGGCCCATCACGCGGATGCAGCCGCCCCGTTAGAGAGCACGAACACGTATGGCGGATACTCGAACGCAGTTGGAGGTCGAGGATTGGGTGCGGCGGAAGTGGATGCCGGAGCATTTCGGCTCCAAGTTCCACCGCGAGCGCCTTCCGCTGCGGTCTGGGGGCGTGTTCGATTTCGACGCGGTAAGCGAAGACGGAGACATCGTCGCCACAATATCCACCAGTGGTTCGAAGACCGCGGCGGGGAAACATGCCGTTGGAAAACTTCTCAAGCTACGTTCCGACATGCTCTTTCTGCTTCTCGTCGAGGCCAAGCGCAAGGTTGTGGTCCTCACCGAAAAGGACATGCTCGAACAGTGTGAGAAGGAACGAAAGGGCGGCCGAGTGCCGCAGGAAATAGAGTTTGTTTGTGCGACGATTCCGAATGAACTTCGCTTGCGTCTTGCGAAGGCGAAGTCTCAGGCGTCGGCAGAAGTGTCGAGCGGGTAGCGTAGCGTGCTCTCTAACTTCAGGTGGTGCGGACGGGCCGCCAGCATCGCGCCAGATCAACGGTCAGTCCTGGCCCGCCGCACACCAAGACGTTAGGCATCAGCAGAACCATGGCTGAAAATCAACCGGAGTCGAAAGCCATTCGAAGGGTTGAGCGCGCTCTAACGGGCTCGCCGGCCGCCGAAACCGTTCTCAACATCTTCAAGGCCGTTCTGGCCAGCGCACCTTTCACCGGCGGGATCAGCTCTTTGATCACGGACTATATTCCAGGATCTCGGTTCCGGCGTTTGGAGGAATTCGCAGAGCACGTCGCCAACGACCTGAAAGAAGTCTCCGTGAAAATCGACGCTGACAAGCTGAATACGGACGAGTTTGCGTTCATTTTCGAGCGGGCATTCCGAGGAGCTGCTGAACACTATCAGCGGGAGAAGCTCGACGCTTTTCGCGGCATTTTGGTGAATGCTGCGATCCGGAGCGACGGTGTCCTTTCGGGAAGCCTGCGCAAAGGTCACCGATCTTGTTTGCGGGTAGTCGGTCAGTGCAGAAGGCCGAGGAATAACGCCATCCCGTTGGCAACACACCGTTCGACTTTGGCCCACCC
>Ga0181527_1004956_pt1 | contig 11235 bp, 9 predicted proteins | sample PEATcosm2014_Bin_30_FD_119762 | JGI IMG/M metagenome (GOLD analysis project Ga0181527, IMG submission 119762) | Peatland microbial communities from MTU Mesocosm Facility, Houghton, MI, USA - PEATcosm2014_Bin06_60_metaG | ecosystem: Environmental > Terrestrial > Soil > Wetlands > Peat | place...
GCTCGATAGCTACATGTCGAACGGATAATTCACATGGTGGGCTCCTTTCATCCCACGAGATCGACCAGGCTTCTCCTGGCGCACCCGATGAACGCAGATGAACGCAGATAAAACTAAGGGTGCGGCAATCCGTTGGCTCGACTTGCGTTGCGGTAATCTCCACTTTTGTGTCGCGCATCCCCGCCCGCGGCCCGGTACCGGCGATAGTGGCTACGACCGTTGGCTCCCGGCTGCCATCTCCAGGGCGGATGCCACAGCCTCACGCATGGGGCGGAGGCGGATGGTGTCGGGACTCGGCATAAATGACCAGCGCGTCCCGCACGACCTGGTCGCGAAAATACCGGCTGAGATCCATGGGCGTACGCAGATCGATCTTGCGTCCGCCGAACAGCGGGCCCAAGGCCTCCTCGATGTCGGCAAGCCGGAAGAAGCCCACTCGCTCCTGGAGCCGGAAGTCGACGAGGATATCAATGTCACTGGAATCGGTGAACCGGTCCGTGATTGCGGAGCCAAATAAGGCCAGCTTACGGAATGTCGATCTGAGCCACCGTCAAAGTGCGAAAGGACAGGCCAGGAGGCCTGTCCTACTCAGCGCGCCGTCTTCAGCTCCAGGCGGCGCTGTCTGAGCCAGCGCAGACGGCTCTGTTGCTCTTGATAGAGGGTGCCCCAGCCGGCCCAGTAGTAACCGGCGACGAACAACAGGAGGAACGGAATCGAGAAGAAGTTATAGGTGTCGACGGCGAATCCGATCATCAGCACAAAGTAAGTGCCGATCGCGATTTCGATATACGGCAGCAGACCGATCTTGCTGCGGTATTTCTTGTTCTCCAGATTCATGGTCCGGTCGCCCACCGCGTACTTAGGCGTGCGGACAAAGCCGGTAGCGACGCCAAACAGGGCTTCCAAGACGGCGCGCGTGTTGATCACCGTGAGCGCCACGCCGACCGCCATCAGGATGGGGAGCAGAAGAATCGAGCGCTTCCAGTTCTTGGGATAAAGCTCCCGGTGAGCCACCACATAGAACGCCGAAATGGACCAAAAGGCGGCCATGATCAGCGGCAGATCGATAAACACCATCTGCCAGACGCCCATATAAAACCGCACGATCATAACCGGGAGCATCAGCGCGGACACCAAGATCATCAGCGGATAAGAGATGTTGGGCGTGAGGTGCATGAACGCTTCGAATTTTACGCGCCGCGGAACGTCCGCGCGGAAGATCAGAGGCAGCAGCTTGCGCGCGCATTGCGTCAGGCCCTTGGCCCAGCGCGATTGCTGCACCTGGAATCCGTGCATTTCCACCGGAAGTTCCGACGGGCATGCCAGGCCCGGCATGTAAACGAACCGCCAGCCCTTCAGTTGCGCGCGGTAGCTCAGGTCGGAATCCTCGGTAAGCGTATCGTGCTGCCAGCCGCCGGCGTCCTCGATCATCTTGCGACGCAGAATGCCGGCCGTGCCGTTGAAGTTGAAGAAGTAGCCCGCGCGCGAACGGGCTCCGTGCTCCAGGATAAAGTGGCCATCCAGCAGCATGGCCTCCACTTCGGTGAGCAAGCTGTAATCGCGATTGAGATAGCTCCAGCGGGTCTGCACGACGCCGACGGTGGGGTCGGCGAAATGGTGGATCGTGCGTGTGAGGAAATCCGTCGGCGGGACGAAATCGGCATCGAAGACGGCGACGAATTCGCCAGTGGCGGTCTGCAATCCTGCCTGCAGCGCGCCGGCTTTGAAGCCTGCGCGATTGTCGCGGTGGTGGCATTCGATGGGGATCCCCAGGGCGCGATAGCGCTCCACCAGCGCCGCGGCAAATGGGGCCGTGTCGTCGGTGGAATCGTCCAGCACCTGGATCTGGAGCAGCTCGCGGGGATATTCGATGCGGGTGACTTCGTCGATGAGCCGCTCGATGACGTACCGTTCGTTGAAGATGGGCAGTTGAATGGTGACCGGAGGCAACTGCGCGAAGCGCCGGGGCGGCTCGCCGGTGGCCTTCTTGCGGTGCTTGAAGTAGGTGCGGATGATCTCGTAGCGATGCACACCGTAAACCGAAAGCAGGGCCAGGATGGCGAAGTACGGGATCAGAATCGCCCAGTCGAACCAGCTCAGTTGATGGACGCCGCTAAAGGTGTCGTCGAACAGGCTGCGCACCATGCGGGAGGTGGCCGAGGTCGTGGCCAGAAATGCAATGGGGAGCAACGAAGCTAGCATGACGACATCTTTAATGGTAACAAACGGCTCCGCTTGCCAGCGAAGCATTGGTATATTTTAATTGTTTTGGAACTTGATCTGCGATTCCGCCTCGAACTTGCGATAGCTGCGGAAAACGGTCTCGTTCCGCACAAATGCCTTAGCGTGCCGCAGTTGCAGCACCGAGCGCAACGGGAGCAGGTAGTCGTCCTTACCGATTTTCACCATACCGTAGTCGAGCGAAAGAGCGGGCGATTGCAGGCCGAAGTCTTGCGCCAACCCAGCGCCTTGAATTGTGAGCCTTCTCACCATCCCAGTCTCTTCGTCGATGAAAACACGCCCGGTATAGCCGGCTAGCTCGCGCCTTCCGCCGTAATTCAGCATGAAGTTCGATTTGGCCTTCGACACTTCGACATCGAATACCTGGCAGAGCACGCCCATCGCCATAGCGCGGCCCGCCCATTTGTAGGATGCGGCGACATCCGGATCGAACAAGCCGCGCAACATGGAACCGAATTCGTTGCGAGAATGAATGCCCTTGTTGGCGGCCGGGGCGTTCTCGGCTTTTACGCCATTGATTTCGATAGTCTGGTACCGCTCTTTGCCGTCTTCGTACACCAGGTCGTCCTTAAACGAGTCCGCTTCTTTGAGCTGATCGGGGGTCTTGAGAGGAGCGGTGAACCGGTGCGTTTCCTGCGTACAGCGGAAATTCGGAAGGTGCTCCAGGTATCCCACCGCATTCTTTGCCGCCTCGTCCCACAGCGCCTTCTGTTCTTCGGGCCGCATCTTCAATCCGCTCGAATCGACCGTGGCGGGCTCGATCTCCGGCAGCACGACTTCCGCATTTTCCGCTTCGTCCCGCGGACCCGCCGAATTCTTGGGCAGGCTTGCTATTTCCACCGGCTGCGTGGACCCGTTTCCAATCACTTTGAACGGGACTACTCGCTTAATGATGCCTTTGGCCTGCCGAATCGAAATGACGCCCTGGTAGTCGCCGGGAGAAAACTTGGCGCCCTTCAAGTTGACCAGGTACGGGAACTCCTTGGCCTGCCCGCCGGTTATGGTCTGGGCTCTGCCGCCAATCTGGCTGGAGGCGCCATCCATCGCATTGTTGGCGAGCCCGCTTTTGAACTGCAGCGGCAAGCGCGCCACCACCCGGCCATCGTGCAGGATTTCCATGCTCAGGTCGAGCGGCGCGCCGTGGATATCCGGATAAAGCCTCAGGTAGACTTGCAGGTTAATCGGCTCTTCCGAGCGGAAGACCGGGTCGAGCACGGGAGATAACGTCTCTCCCTCGTAACTCAACACCTGGTCGGCCTCGAACTTGTCCGCGGACCCCTTAAACGGGCGCACCACCAGCGCGTCGCTGGCCACCAGGCCGGGCGCGTTCCGACCGACTCGCAAGGGCGTCTGGATCACGCCCGTAGTGCCGGCCACCAGATCTTCCACTTTGGCTTCCAGGGTGAAAGGCCGCTGGCCGACCAGGGTTACCGCGCGCATGAAAAACATGCTGCCCTGACGCCGTTCATCCAATCTTCGCTGCGGTCCATGAACGTTGACCTCTCTCCGGCCAGTCCAGATGACCGCCCCCTTGGAGTTCCGCACGGTTGCGGTCAAGCGCGCACGCGCCTGGTAGGTGTTGGTGTTGTCGTCCAGGTCGAACTTCAACGCGTTGAGCGGCGATTCGACGGTCACCAAGCCTTGCAGGGGTGCGTTGGAGTCGCTGGCTTCATAGGCCATCTCGGAGGAGCCAAAAGCCACCGGGTAGCCGCCTTGGCCCTGGCCGGTCGCGATGGTGCCGAAATCCGCATCGTGGTCCATGATGCTGTTGGACACCGATCCGGTTCCCGCGGTGCGGAGGAACCGAATATGCACCGGAATCTCAAACTTGGGGATGGCGCCGGGCGCGGGCGGCGCGGACTCGGTGGCCGCGCTGACGGCCTCGACGGGCTTCACCGGGACTGCCGGCGCCCCCAGTTCCTCCGCCGGCGCCGCCACCGTGGCCACGTTAGGCTCCAGGGCTCTAGCCTGCCGCAGCCACGCGCCGCCGGTCTTGGTAGCCAAGGCGTTGAGGGCGGCGTTCGGCACAGTCTTTGATCCTTCCGCGACGTCCAGCACCAGGACTCGAACCCGGTTGGTCTGGCAGACCTCCGTTAGGTGTTCCAACGTGCGCTCTCCATCACTGGAGAAGGGCGGACTATTCAGTGCGGCGACGACGATCCGCGCGCCCGCATTAAGCGCGGCGGTCTGGGCGGCTGCGTCGAGACTGATCAGAAACGACGGGGGATCGGCCTCGCGCGCGGCCAGCGCCGTGTCGTTAAACGCCTGCTCCAGTTCCTTAGCGCCCATCGCCGCAGCGATACGTTGCGCGTCCGGACTGCCGGCGCGCCTCAGTTCGACGACACCGCCGGCGTTTTGCAGCCAGTGGCGCGCAGTGGCGGCCGCGGCCCGCGCGGACTGCCGCGCCGCCTCCTGGGAACTCGGTCCGAACACAAACGTGAGGATACCCTGCTCGGCGTGGAGCACGGGAGCAACAGTAACGGCCAGCAGCAAGGCCGTTGGCCACAGACGAGCGGAAGTGCGCATCGACTTCATTATCGCTCCATTGCAGCTAGATGGCGCGTCCGCAGCGGAACCGCTACCTGACGGTCGCGGCTCGGTAGCGGGCACGTTGATTGCTGAGCCGCGACCGTAAGGGAGCGGGGCATTCCACCAAATGGTTAAGCACTCGCGGAACATCTCTTAGCGCAACGGCTCGCGGCGCGCCTGAAACCAAGCTCCGAAAGCCGCGATCAGCGCACCGGCGGTCAAGTACAGCGCGCGATGAAACTCCGGCGGGCCGGCGAAGTAATAGTGGCTGAAAAAGAATCCGTGGGCCATCATGGCCAGCACGGCGAGGCTCCACAGGAAGAACAACGGCCGCCATTTCCGGAAGACCGCCAGGATAACCGATGCCAGGCCCACCAGGGCGGTCGAGAGGAGCCACCAGGTGAGCGCCTGACCCTGCCAGGGCAGCATTTCAAGCTGCAGGGGCTGCCCGCTGGACAACGCCACGGCGGAAAGGGCCAGCAAGAACAACGCCAACAGCCCGTGAAAGAGATAACTGAACACGCGCATAAGGGCCCTCAGTGCAGCCACCAGGCGACCTCCGATTGAAGCGAACATTGTAGCAAGTTGTTCGCGGAGGGGTTGGGCGAGGAGACGGCTCGCGGCGCACGCTTCAGCGTGCTGTAGCGAGCTTCAGCTCGCCATCTTCAGTTGGCGCCAGACGGTGGGCTGAAGCCCACGGCGGCACGCTGCAGCGCAATGCCGCATAGTTTCCAGACGAGACGCGATTCTGCATAAATTGGAGGGCGGGCAATCCTGCCCGCAGCCGGCTTTCAGCCGGCTCTGGCCGCCTAAAAAGGCGGCTGCGGGCAGGATTGCCCGCCCTCCAATTTAAACCATGCGGCATTACGCGAAGCGTGCGTCACTCATCGCAATTAATGAATCGTGCGCGTCTTCCGATTCATGTAATCCATCAGCAGATACTGCCCCAGCGTATAAGGCGTAGTGAAATAGGCTTTACCGCGGCAGATCTCGGTTACTTTCTGCACGAAGTTGACTAATCCGTAGTCGCTGGCCAGCATGAACGTGTTAATCAGGATGCCCTGCTTCTTGCAGCGATTGACTTCCTCCAGCGTGCGGCTGATCACCAGCGGGTCCAGACCGAACGCGTTCTTATACAAGCGTCCGTCTTCGAGTGTCAGGCAGCTTGGCTTGCCGTCGGTGATCATCACGATCTGGCGCATGTCCTTGCGCTCCTGCGCCAGCAGCCGTTGCGCCAGGATCAGGCCGTCGCGCGTGTTCGTGTAGTACGGTCCCACTTGCACGCGCGCGAGCTGGCTGACGGCCAGTTCCTCGGCCGAATCGTGGAACAGCACGCAACGCAGGCTGTCGCCCGGATACTGCGTGCGGATCAGGTGCGCCAGCGCCAGCGCCACTTTCTTGGCCGGCGTGAAGCGGTCTTCGCCGTACAGGATCATGCTATGGCTGCAATCCAGCATCAGCACGGTGGCGCAGGAACTCTGATATTCGCACTGATGCACGTGCAGGTCGCCGTACTCCATCTCGATCGGCACTTTGGCGCCCTCGCGCCGGATCGCCGAAAACAGCGTCTCGCTGATATCCAGATTGAGCGTGTCGCCGAATTCATATTGCTTCGACGAACCCGACGCCTCGATGCCCGTTGCCAAGTCGCGCGTGTCGTGCCGCCCGAAGCTGGACTTGCCCAGCGATCCGAGCAGGTCCTTCAGCGTCTTGAATCCCAGAAAGTCAAGCGACTTGTCGGTGACTTCGAAGCGCACCTTGCTGTCCGGACCGTCGCCCACGCCTGGCGCACCTTGCGGCTCGCTGCCCTGCTGCTCGATGGCGATCTGCCCTTCGTCGACCATCTTCTGCACCAGATTGTCGAGCAGCTTTTGCATTTGTTCGGGCGTGAGGTTTTGGAGACGCTCCATCATCTCGCGCATGTGCTCGTTGTCGAAAAGATCGCCTTGTTCGAGCGCCTGTTGAATGGCCTTTTTCAAATCCTCCAGCGTGTGCTCGTTCCATTCGCTGAAGGGCATGTACTGCGTGTTGAAGCCGCTCTGGAGGAGGAAATCGGACAAGGCTTGCAGGAGGTCCTCGGCCCCGATGCCGAAATCTTCGCCGGTGTATTTGGAGTACTTGATCTTCATGAAAAAAGGTGATGGGTTATGGGTGATGGGTTGTGGGTCTAGTTATACTGCCGCCGTACATTCGGCCGTTGCGGCGGCCCCTCTTCCCGCGGACCCTCGCGCTTGCGCTCCCCCGCGCCGAACTGCCGCTCCTCGTTACGGCTGATGCGCCGGTGCGCGTACAAACCCTCCAGCACAAACTCCGCAGCCGACGCGCGCACCGCATCCGGCTCGTTGGCCGAAAGCTTCAGCGCCTTGAGCTTTTCCATCAAGCCCTGAATGGATCCCAGCGCCTGCACCAGGGCCGCCGCATCCTGGCTTTCATCGAGCTTCAACGTGCCCCCCAAATCGAACCACTGCACGATCTGCGACACGTTGGCGCCTTCGAAATACCGGTCGTAAACCTTGCCCACCGCCACGCGGATCAGCTCCCGCGCCACCGCATCGCCGCCCTTCAGCTCGCCCTCATACTCCAGCTCCATCTTGCCGGTGATCGACGGCAGCGCGGAGTAGATATCCAGCACGCGCGGCACAGCCACCGGCTCACGGCTCTTCAATGCCCGCCGCTCCGCGTTCGACACCACGTTCTCCAGCACCGAGATGGGCAGCCGCTGCGAAACGCCCGAGCGCTTGTCCACGCGCTTGTCCTCGCGCGCCAGGAAGACCAACTGCTCCACGATTTCCTTGATGTACACCGGCACGCGCACGTCGATGGGGGCCGCACGCTTCAGCCAGGCTTCCTGCTCGGTGATCGCCATTCCCTGGTCGAGCGTCACCGGATAGTGTGTGCGAATCTCGCTGCCGATGCGGTCCTTGAGCGGCGTGATGATCTTGCCGCGCGCGGTATAGTCTTCCGGATTGGCGGTGAACACCAGCATCAGGTCCAGAGGCAGCCGCACCGGGTACCCTTTGATCTGCACATCGCCTTCCTGCATGATGTTGAACAGCCCCACCTGGATCTTGCCGGCCAAGTCGGGTAGTTCGTTGATGGCGAAGATGCCGCGATTGGCGCGCGGCAACAGGCCGTAGTGTACCGTCAACTCGTCGGAGATGTCCTGGCCGCGACGCGCCGCCTTGATCGGATCGATGTCCCCGATCATATCCGCGATGGTCACATCCGGCGTGGCCAGCTTCTCCACGTAGCGGTGCTCCGCCGTGAGATACGCGATGGGCGTGTCGTCGCCATCTTCCTGGATCAGGTTGCGGCAGCGCCGGCAAATCGGGCGGTGAGGATTATCGTGGATCTCGCAGCCTTCCACATAAGGCAGCACATCGTCCAGCAGCGTCGTGAGCATGCGCATCAGGCGCGTCTTAGCCTGGCCGCGCAATCCCAGCAGAATGAAATTATGCCGCGACAGAATGGCGTTCACCACTTGCGGCACCACGCTGTCTTCATAGCCTACAATGCCCGGAAACAAAGGCGCGGGGCATTGCAGCTTGCGGATCAGATTGTTCCGGAGCTCGTCCTTGACGGACCGGCTCCCGATGCGGTCCTCGGACAATGCGCTGTTGCGAAGAGCGCCAAGAGTACGGGGCAAATCCCAGGTGGCTTTAGTCAACCGCTGACCCCCTTTGCCCGATTGTACCAAACGCGTTGTGGCGCACGCTTCAGCGGGGGTGCCCTCCGGGCCCGGCGAACTTCAGTTCGCCGTCTGGCGGCTGAAGCCGACAGCGGCGCGCTAAAGCGTGCGCCACATGCCCTGCAAAGCCGGGCGCGTTGTATAATTGCTCCCCAGGAGCCGCTCGTGTACCTGCCACCCGCATTCGATAGATCCATCGCGCTGGAAGCCGGCGCGCTCGTCATACAGGCCTACGCCCAGTACGAACAAGGCGCCGCCTGGAGCCTCGAAGGCAACTACGACGAGCTGGGGCTCCTGTTCGCCCGCCCGGAATGGAAGCCCGCGTCCGAGGCCTTCGGTTTCGTGGCTCGCAACCGCGCCTCGGGCCTCGTCTTCACGGTCTACCGCGGTACCGAATCCCCGCAGGACTGGATCGCCGACTTCACCTTTCCCCAGGTCCCGCATGCACTGGGCAATGTGGAGCAAGGCTTCTCCGATGTGTACGATCAGACTGCGGCCTCGGTGGCCGCCGCCATCCCGCGCGCCGGAGGCAAGCCCAACGTCATCGTCACCGGCCACAGCCTTGGTGCGGCCCTGGCCGTCCTCGCCGCCGCCGGCATCGTCGCCTCCGGCGCAGCCGCGCAAACGTCGCTCTATAACTTCGCCGGGCCGCGCGTCGGTGATCTGCTATTCGCCGCGGGTTTCAACAGCCGCGTGGCCACCGCATGGCGGGTCGTCAACACCGAGGACATCGTCACCACCGTGCCGCTCGCCACGCCGGCCCTTTCCGCAGGCATGCTGCCCCACAATCCCCTCAGCTTCTTGAACGGCCTGGGACAGAAGCTGGATTACGAGCACGTCGGCAACGCCGTCGCTTTCACCACCCACACGGGCTCGATCGCCGGAAATCACGATATGCAGGTGTATCTCGCCGCGCTCAACGCCGCCTGACCGGGGACCATAAGCGGCGTTGGGTAGTGTTGTCGGCAGGTATGCCGACCCGGCGGAAGGCTCCCGCAGCCTGATTTTTGAGCGGCGTCAGTCGCCGGATGGCGTGCCGTTTTCCGAAGTGCCCATCGGGAAGGGCGGTGTGGCGCGGGTGGCGGCTAGGTCCGGCGCCACGTCGTGAAACTCAGGATGAGCATCAGCGCGGCCAGCGGCAGCGTTACGTAGTTCGCGCATGCGCCTGGCGGCCTGTGCGAGAAAGTTACCGGTTTCATGTGGCCCACCAGCATGCGCAGCAGAGTTTCGACGAACAGGAAATACATGAACGGCACCAGCGAGCGGTAGCGGAACGCCACCGCCAGTTGAATGAACGCGTAGATCAGTTGTGCGCTGCCCCATAGGGCGAAAGAGAAGATGATTTCCGGAGCGCCCGCAACTGACAGGTCCATGCCCGCGATCGAACCCGCGCCGCCGTCCGGAGCCAGTAAGTGGATCGAGCTTCGCACCGCGCTGACGATCGCGACCAGCATGAACAGATAGACGGGAAATCTCGTTCCCCGAATGGTGTTGTCAACCACCGGGGGCAACAGGAATTCGAAACAGAATTTCATCGTTTGGCCTCATGTACAAATCTGTCGATCGCGTCGGCCCACCTGGCCGGGCTGATCGAAGTTATCGAAGTGGCTTGCGCTTCACCCACTCGATCCTCACCTGCGGGCACTTCGTTGCGAGGTCGGCGAAGATTGACGGCGGCTGCGTGGGATCGCCGTTAGCCTGCGACTGCAGGGCGAAAAAGTTCGTTGTCCCAGTCAGGCCCCGTGCGGGCGAAATCGCTCGTACGGGGTGGTGGTCAAGGCTTGACACTTGCCAGGACTACTTTTTCAGCGTCTCTCAGCAGGATATCGATAGCCTCAAAGCCAGCGTCCGTGAGCAGACCAACCCATTGCATCACAGACAGCCCGTCCCCGATGCGATTTTGATCGCCAGGATCGCCGAGGAAGCCATAATCGTAGCCCAATAGAGCATTCACTCGCGACCAGAAGCGCCGCCAATCTTCGTACTTGTGCTGGCTTGGCTGTTCCTTTTGCCACGCGTCGAACCCGGGCGCAAACGGCGGCTCCGCTCCCGCCGGTTCCATAAGCAGAAAAACGCCACCCGACCGGAGCGACTGCAAGATGTCGCCGAAAAGTTTCGCGGCTCTCGCCAAGCTGAACCAGTGCACGGCGTTGACGGCCACCACAACATCATAGTCGCTCGCCAAATCGCGCCGCCAGTCTGGTTCCGACAGATCACGCACCCACGTCCGCCCGCCTATACCATCGCGGCGATTGACCGCGCCGCACAGCGAGACAAAGAACTCATTCCGATCCACGAAATCGATCCGCGCGTGCGGAAATCGCGAGTGAACGACGCGGCCTGCGTCGCCTGGCCCGCAGCCCACGTCCAAAACCCGCAGGCTCTGGTCAATCGGAAATGGAATCGCTGCGGTGATGAGCTTCAGCGCGGCTGGCTTGGCGGGACCCTGCTCCGCGCGCCACAAATCGAGCCATGTGTCGAGATCTTCGCCGCGAAGTTTATCCTCGATCTCGGCCTGAGTAGGGATTTCCATTGGTTTCTTCCTTTGCAGTTCGCAAACGGACCGATACGTCGTTCGTGCCCGTTTAGGACTTCGGCCTGCGGCTGGAATCCATTTTAGGACTCCGTTTGCGCTGAGATCTTCTCGACTTCGCTCTGATACCTGAATCCGGCGCATTCGACGACCTGAGAAGTGCGCTGAAGGCCCGGCTCAAGGGGCTGCCGCGTGGGTTGTGATAGTCTGAGCCTTACCTCACTTTTGGTTAGGTAAGGCTCGA
>Ga0181527_1004961_pt1 | contig 11228 bp, 11 predicted proteins | sample PEATcosm2014_Bin_30_FD_119762 | JGI IMG/M metagenome (GOLD analysis project Ga0181527, IMG submission 119762) | Peatland microbial communities from MTU Mesocosm Facility, Houghton, MI, USA - PEATcosm2014_Bin06_60_metaG | ecosystem: Environmental > Terrestrial > Soil > Wetlands > Peat | place...
ATGCAGGCCCTGCGGGCGTGGATCGCCCAGGTGGCCCCCACCCCCGAAACCGTGCTGATCACCGGCGAGAGCGGCACCGGCAAGGAGTTGGTGGCCCGCGCCATCCACGCCGCCAGCCCGCGGCAAGCCGCCCCGCTGGTAAGCCTCAACTGCCCGGTGCTCTCGGCCCACCTGATGGAGAGCGAATTGTTCGGGCACGAGCGGGGGGCGTTCACCGGGGCCGACGCCCCGCGGATCGGACGCTTCGAGTCCGCCCACGGCGGCACCATCTTGCTGGACGAAGTCACCGAAATCGACCTGGGCCTGCAGGCCAAGCTGCTCCGCGTGCTGCAGGAAAAATCGTTCGAGCGGGTCGGCTCCTGCAAGACCATCCACGTCGACGTCCGCGTGCTGGCCACCACCAACCGCAGTCTGCAGGCGGCGGTGGCCGCCGGCCGGTTCCGCGAGGACCTTTATTTCCGCCTGGCGGTGGTGCCGCTCCGCGTGCCGCCCCTGCGGGAGCGGCACCAGGACATTGCGGAGCTGATCCAGTACTTCTTCCGCCGCGCGGCCCAGCGGTTGGGGCGCGAGCCCGCCGCGCTGGAGCCGGCGGCCGAGTCGCTCTTGCTCGACTACCACTGGCCCGGAAACGTCCGCGAGCTGGAGAACCTTATCACCCGGGCCAGCGTGCTGGCGACGGGCGGCGCCGTGGGCGCCGACGAGCTCCGCCGCTGGCTGATTGCCCCGCCCGGCGGCGAGAACAAGACCCCGTGCGACGCAATCCCCGTCGGCATCAGCCTGGAAGAGATGGAGCGGCGGCTGATCCAGGCGACGCTGGAACACTTCGGCGGCCACCGCGAGAAGACCGCCAAGGCCCTGGGGATCGGTGTCCGCACGCTGTCGGGCAAGCTGCGGCTGTATGGTTACGCCCCGCGGGAGAAATTCGTAGCGACCCCAGACCCCGCCACGGCGGTGCGGGGCTGAGCCGGGAACCGGCAGATTCTGCCGGTCCCGACGGGCAACAACCGCCGGTCGAGGAAAAACCGTTTAGCGGGCGGGCTTGCCCGCCGGACGCGGAACGCGGCATGGCGGTTGCATAGGCGAGGGAGCGGGAACATGTTATCGAGCCTGTTTCAAGCGACGACGATCCCGGTGCTCCAGGAGGTTGTGAGTTTCGCCCAGGCCCGGCACACGGTGCTGGCGGGCAACATCGCCAACCTGGACGTGCCCGGCTACCAGGCCCGGGACCTGTCGGTCGAGGACTTCCAGGCCCGCTTGAAGGAGGCGATAGCGCAGCGGTATGAGCCGGCCGCGGCTTCGCCCGGCGAGCCGGGGGCCCCGCACGCGCCCCAGCCGGCGATGGTGGCCGGCCTGAGCCAGTCCGTCCTCCGCCACGACCTGGGCAACGTGGACCTCGAGACCCAAGTCTCCGAGATGGTCAAGAACCAGATGCAGCACAACCTGGCCATGACGATCCTGACCAACCAGTTCCGGCTGTTGCAAACCGCCATTAGTGAAAAGGTGTAGTTTCCCAAGTCCCGAACCCCCGGACGCGGGCACCACGCCGCGTGGTTGGGGGGCTTTATGAGAAATCCCTAATCCCCAAACCCCTAAATCCGTACCATGATTCCCGCCCTCGACATCAGCACCAGCGGCCTGGTCGCCCAGCGGGCACGCATGGACGCCATCGCCGGCAACCTGGCCAACATCAGCACCACGCACAACGAGCAGGGCGAGGCGGTGCCCTACCAGCCGCGGTTCGTCGTCCTGCAGACCGACGAGAGCATCGGGGCCGGCGGGGCGGCGGGCGTCCGCGTCAGCTCGGTCGAGCTGGAAAAGACCGAGCCGCGGCTGCACTACGAGCCGGGCCACCCCGACGCCATCAAGGACGGCCCCAACCAAGGCTACGTCGCCTATCCCAACATCAACATGATGGGCGAGTTCACAGACGCCCTCCAGGCCGCCCGGGCCTACGAGGCCAACCTCGGCGCCATGGACATCAGCAAGGACATCGAACAGCAGACGTTGAAGATCCTCGCCTGACAGGAGGTTTAGCGGGCGGGCAAGCCCGCCCGCTAAACAACCAATTTCACACGAAATAGCGCTTTAGCCTATGCCCACACCGATTCAGAACCTGTCGAGCCTGCCTCTGCTGCCGAGCGTCCCGGCCGGCAAGATCGATGCCCCGCAGGGCGGATCGTCCTTCCAGGACTTCCTCTTGCGGTCGATCGGCGAGGTCAATTCGATGCAGACGGAGGCGGACCAGGCCGTCGAGAAGCTGGTCACCGGCGGCGACGTCACCCCCGCGGCCGTCCTGACGGCCGTGCAGAAGGCCGACATCGCCTTCGACTTGATGCTGCAGGTCCGCAACAAACTGATCGACGCATACCAGGAGATCGAGAAGCTGCAAGTTTGACGCCTTAACGTAGCCGGCACCGGGCACCATGCTTGCATGGTCGGTGTGCCGGAAACCACCTCCGGCACACGGCGTGTGCCGGCTACCATGAGTTCCACGGATGGACCTTTTCAATAAAGCCTTTAGCCAGCTCAGCGACCTGTTGCGCTCGATGACGCCCGGCGGGCGGCTCACGGCCGGCTTGCTGCTGGTCGTGGTCGTGGTCAGCCTGGGATACCTGTTCCAGCACCAGATGTCGGGGCCGGACGGGTTCTTGATGAACGACGAGCCGATCCCCGCGAGCTGCCTGCCGGCAATGGAGGCGGCGCTCGGCAAGGCGAACCTCACCTATACGGCCGAGGGCGGGCGGATCCGGATACCCCGCGGCCAGCAGGCCGCCTACATGGCCGCCCTGGCCGACGCCAAGGCCCTGCCGCCGAATTTCGGCTCGGCGCTGCGGGGCGCCATGGACGCCGGCAGCCCGTTCGAAAGCCCCAAGCAACGCGAGCTGCGGTTCAAGATCGCCCTCCAGGAGGAGCTGTCGCGGATCATCCGTCAGATGACGGGCATCGAAGAGGCTGACGTGCTGATTGACAGCAAGCCGCAGCCGGGCCTGTCCCAGGAACAGCTCGTGACCGCCTCGATCAGTGTCAAGCCGCAGGGCACCGAGCCGCTGGACCCCTCGCGGGTTCCGGCCATCCGCGGACTGGTCGTCGGCGCCATTGCCGGGCTGAAGCCGGAGAGCGTCATCGTCACCGATCTGAACGGTCCCAGGGTCTACCCTGGCGACCCGCGGCAGGGCGGCGACGGCGGCGAGAACCTCTACTTGGCTACCAACGCAGCGTACGAACGGGCCTTGAAGGGCAAGCTGCTGGGCGCCCTCGGGTACATCCCGAGCCTCACGGTCGAGGTCACCGTCGAGCTGGACCGCGAGCGATCCAGCCGCTCGCAGTCGCTGAAAGTCGATCCCAAGACCGTTTCCCTGCGGACCACGGAGAAGACCACGACGAAGACCCGCGACGGCACGTCCGGCGGCGGCGGCGGACGGCCCGGCTTCCAGGCAGCCAATACCCCCGCCGCTTTGGCCTCCAGCCCTGCCGGCAAGGGCTCCCGCGAGGAAGAAGAAAACTCCAACAGCGACCAGGTGAACGAGCCCATCTTGCGGGAGCACATCGAGAAAGAGACCGTGGGCCTGACGCCCAAGCGGGCCACGGTGTCCGTGGGCATCCCCAGCAGTTATTTCGAGAAGGTCTGGCACGAGCGGAACCCCGCCAAAGAAGGCGAAGAGCCCAAGACGCCGGACCTCGCCGCCCTGGACGCGATGCGCGAGGAAGTTTTGGGTCAGGTCCGCAAGCAAGTCACCGCGCTCTTGCCGCCGTTGCCGCCGGAGGCCGCCCAGAACACGACGGACCTGGTGACCATCACCACCTTCCAGGACATCAAGCCCGGCCCGTTGCCCGGCCCCTCCACCGTGCAGAAAGTGCTGGCCTGGCTCGGACAGCACTGGAGCACGCTGGGGCTGATCGGGCTGGTCGGGGCGGGCCTGCTGATGCTCTGCTCGATGGTCCGCGGCGTGCCGCCCCCCGAGCCGTCCAGCGTGCCGCTGCGGATCGCGGCATCGCCCGAAGTCCAGTCGCAGCCCGGCGAAACGCCCGAGACGGTCGCCGCCAAGCGGCTGCGGCGGTTGGTCGGCGGGGGCCCCAACCTCCGCGACGAGTTGTCGGAACTGGTCAAGGAGGACCCGGACGCCGCGGCCAACATCCTCCGCACGTGGATCGGACAAGCAGGGTAAGGTATGAAACTCTCCAACGACGGCCTGCGCAAGGCGGCAATCCTGGTGTCCAGCCTGGACACGGCGGCGGCCGACGCCCTGTTGGAGCAATTGCCGACCGAGCAGGCCCAACGCGTCCGTGAGCTGGTGGTGGAGTTGGACGAGGTCGACCCCGCGGAACAGAGGCGGGTAATCGACGAGTTCTTCCGCGTCGGGCCGCGGGTGCCGGTGGCTCGGCCACGGGCGGGGGCGGCTCGGCTCCCGGCAGCAAAGGTTTCGCCGTTGACACCACCGCGGAACCCGGCGGGCATCGATTTGGACGGCCGGCAGGCGCAAGTCATCTTGGAGCGTGTCCGCCGCGAGGGCGGCGATCGCCCGGGGTGGTCCGACGCGGACGATCGGCACGCCATCCCCTTCCAGTTCCTCCAGGCAGCGGAGGCGGAGAAGCTGGCGCGGCTGCTCGGGGCGGAGCGGCCGCAGACGATCGCCCTGGTGCTGTCGCACTTGCCGCCGCAGCGGGCCGGCGGCGTGCTCTCCTGCTTGCCCGCGGCCACCCAGGTCGAAGTCGTCCACCGCCTGATGGACCTGGAAGAGACCGCTCCCGAGATCCTGCGCGAGGTCGAGGAGGCCCTCGAGTCGCGGCTGTCGGAGCAGGTCCAGATGCAGCGGCGGCGGGTGGCGGGAATCGCGGCGGTGGCCGGGATCCTCGCAGCCACCGATCGGCGGATCGGCAGCCAGATCCTCGACAACCTGGCGGCGCACGACCCGTCGCTGGCCGAGCGATTGGGGCCCCGCAAGATCGAGTTCGACGACCTGGTCGAGCTGGACGACGCCGCGTTGGCCGAGGTCTTGCAGTCGGCCGGCCGCGAGCTGATGCTGCCGGCCTTGGTGGGAGCGCGGGAGGAGTTGGTGGCGCGCGTGCTCGGGCATTTGCCGGCGGGTGAAGCGGCCCGCTTTCGCCGGCAGTTGGCCGCGCCGGGACCGCTGCGGCTGGGCGACGTGGACCAGGCCCGCCGCGAGGTGGCCCGCCTGGCCCGCTCGGCTATGTATCGCAGCGGGCAGCCCGCGCGGGCCGCCTAGAATCAAAACCGGAAACAGCCGATTCGGAAACCTATGCCGGCCATCCTTCGCACAACCGACCACCAGCCGGGCACCAGCCGCGTGGCCTTCAATTTCGAGGACATGGCCGCGCAGGCCCAAGGGTACCTGGAAGGGGTCCGCGGCGAGGCCGCCAAGATCGTGGCTGAGGCCCGCGGCCAAGCCGACGCGATCCGCCGGCAAGCGGAGCAGGAGGGGCGGCACTCGGCCATGCTCGCCGTCGAGGAGACGATCCGCAAGCAGTTGACCGGCACCCTGGCCGCGCTGGGGCGGGCGGTCGAAGACCTGCGGCAGGCCAAGCAGGCCTGGCTGGCCCACTGGGAGGCCTCGGGCGTACACGTGGCGGCGGCCATCGCCCGGCGGCTGATTCGCCGCGAGCTTGCCCGGCAGCCGGACATCCCCCTGGCCCTGGTGCGCGAGGCCCTCGAGCTGGCCGCCGGCAACCCGCAAGTACGAATCCATCTGAACCCGGCCGACCACCAGGCCCTGGGCGCCCAGGTCCGCACGCTGGTGGCCGAGATATCGGGCCTGGGCGAGGCCGAGATCGTGGCCGACCCGGCGGTCACTGCCGGCGGCTGCCGCGTCGAAACCCGCTTCGGGGTCATCGACCAGCAATTCGAGGCGCAACTCGCCCGCGTGGAAGAGGAGTTGACCCAGTGAGTGCCATGCTCGACCTGGCCGAACAACTCGACGCCATCCTGCCGGCCGCGCTGGGCGGGAGCGTTGCGCAGACGGTGGGCATGACGATCGCGGCGTCCGGTTTCCCCGCGCCGGTGGGAGCGATCGCCGAGATCCAGCGCGAAGCCGCCCCGCCGCTGTTGGCCGAAGTCATCGGCTTCCGCAACGAGCTGACGCTGCTGTATCCCCTGAGCGACCTGGTGGGCATCCGGCATGGCAATCGCATCCGTTTGCGGCAGACGACGCGCTGGCTGCGCGTGGGGGACGGGCTGTTGGGGCGGGTGATCAACGCGGCGGGGCAGGCCGTGGACGGCCGGCCGCAGCCCGTGCTGGAGGACCGCATCTCGTACCGCCGGCCGCCGCCCCACCCGTGTACCCGGCCGCGGATCGACCGCCCGTTGGGGACCGGCATCCGCGCCCTGGACGGCCTGTTGACGTGCGGCCGGGGGCAGCGGATGGGGGTGTTCGCCGGCTCCGGGGTGGGCAAGAGCGTGCTGTTGGGGATGATGGCCCGTTATACCGCCGCCGACGTGAACGTGATCGCGCTGGTGGGCGAGCGCGGCCGGGAGGTCAACGAGTTCATCGAGCGCGACCTGGGACCGCAAGGGCTGGCCAAGAGCGTGGTCGTGGTGGCCACCAGCGACGAGCCGGCCCTGGTCCGCGTCGAGGCCGCCTCGGCCGCGGCGGCCATCGCCGAGTACTACCGCGATCGCGGCCTGGACGTGCTGTGGCTGATGGACTCGGTCACGCGCTTCGCCCTGGCGCAGCGGGAGATCGGCCTGGCGGCGGGCGAGCCCCCCGCCACCCGCGGCTATCCCCCCTCGGTCTTCGCCCTCTTGCCGAAGCTCATGGAGCGGGCCGGCCGCAGCCCCCGCGGCAGCATCACCGCGTTCTTCACCGTGCTGGTCGAAGGGGACGACCCCAACGAGCCGGTCGCCGACGCGGTGCGGAGCCTGCTGGACGGGCACACCTGGCTGGCGCGGGACCTGGCCGCCCGCGGGCACTATCCCGCCGTCGACGTGCTCGGCAGCCTCAGCCGGCTCATGCCTGACGTCACCACCCCGGAGCACCGCCAGGCGGCCACGGGGGTCCGTGAGCTGTTGGCCGCCTACCGCGCCCACGAGGACTTGATCTCCATCGGCGCCTACCGCCGCGGGAGCAACCGGGCGGTGGACGTGGCCATCGAAATGCAAGACGAGCTGAACCAGTATCTGCGCCAGCCGGTCGAGCAACCGTGTGCGCTGGACGAGGCCCGGCAGGCGCTGGTAGACCTTTACGCGCGGGCCGCCAAGCGGCTCGGCAACCAGGCATGAGTACGTTCCGATTTCGACTCTCCCCGGTGTTGCAGGTCCGCGAGGCGGCTCGTGACGAGCGCCGCGGGGCACTGGGCGAGGCGTACCGCGCCGACGAGCTGCTGCGGCGGCGCCTGGAAGCGGTCGAATCGGAGCTGGAGCGGCTGCGCGGCCTGGCGCGCGAGGCCGCCCGGCCCGGGCCGGTCGACGTCGATCGGCTCGTCGAGACCCAACGCTATGCGCTGCGGTTGCGGAGCCTGCAGGCGCAGATCCTGCGGCAGCGCGAGGAGTTGGCCGCCGAAATCCAGCGCCGGCGGCAAGCCTTGCTGGTAGCCGACCGCGAGGTCCGCGTGCTGGAGAAACTCCGCCAGCGGCAGGCCGAGCGGCACCGCCGGGAGGAAGATCGCCGCGAGGTGAAGCGCCTCGATGAACTCGCCCAGCAAAAGGTCATGCGCGAGGTCGCCCTATGATCGCCCGACTCCTCAGCCTTTTCACAACTCTGGTCGCCTCCGTCTCGGTGGCCACCGTCATCGCCGCGGGGATCCTGGGGGCCTACTACACCCGCGCCTGGCAACTCAACCGGGAGAAGCTGCTCGTGATGCTGGCCGTGGCACAGGGGGCCGAGTTGGAGAGCCTCGTGCAGGGCAGCCGGTCGGGCACGGAAGAAGCCTCGACCGAGCAGCCTTCCTACGCGCAGATCCTCGAGGCCCGCGCCGCCAAGACCCGCAACATCGAGCTCCGAGAGCAGGCCCTGCGGAGCGGCCTCCAGCAACTTCGCAGCGAAGAGCGGAAGCTGGCCGAGGGGCGGAAACAGCTTCAGCAGTTGCGAGAGAGCTTCCAGGGAGAGTTGCTGGCAATGGAGAAAGGGGCGACCGCCAGCGGCCGGGAGGACGCCCGCCGAACCCTGGAAACGATCAAGCCCAAGCAGGCCAAGGAGCTGGTCGCCCACATGCTCGAAGGCAAGGAGATCGATGAAGTGGTGCTGCTCCTGGCGGGTATGCCCGAAGGCAAGCGGGCGAAGATCATCGCCGAGTTCAAAACGCCCGCCGAGATCGATGAAGTCGGCGAGGTGCTGCGACGGATCCGCCAGGGCCTGCCTGCCGCCGGCATGGCCGACAACACGCAGCGACAGATCGAGCCGCCCAAGGGGCCACCCTAACGCGGGCTGCGCCGGCAACCGGAGAGATTGGGGATCAGGGATTAGAGAATGCTTAGCGAAGAAGTTACGGCGTGAGACTCTAAAATGCTTTTCTCCGGGATGGACAACCTGACGCAGGCACCACGCGAAGCGTGGTCGGCGCCCGTCGAGCCGGGCTTTGCCCCGCCGGCGCCGCAGGCCGGCGCCGCGCCGTCGTTCGGCGATTACTTGCGGCAGGCCCAGAGCCAAGCGGGCCAGACGCAGCAGGAGGCGACCGACTCCGCCCCTTGCGCTACGTCGTCCAGCAGCGTGCAGGAGCAGCCGCACCCAGAGGGTCCCCGAGAAAGTCCCCCGAGCCAAACCGCCGTCAACGGGCAGGCGCCCCAGGAGGGTCCCGCCGGCTCACCCCACCAGTCGCCCGACGGCCAAGACCGCGGAGAGACCGCCGCCGGCGATTTGCAAACGGCCGGGCAGGAACACCGCGACAAGAACTCCGGCGAAGCGGCCGTTGTTGTCGACCTGACGGGCGTCGCAGCCGCGGCTCTCCCGCCGGCCCCTGCCCCCGTGGACAACGCGAAAGACGCCCCCGCGGCCCTGCCGGTCGAACCGTCCGCGGCCGCGGCGGCCGCCACCCGAGCGGGCGTCACTCCCGGCGGTACGTCCGGCGATGGAAAGGCCACTGTTCTGGCCGGTCCAAGCGGCCATGCCCTCGTCGCCGCAACTTCTGCCGGACTGCCCGAAGGGCAGCCTGCCCAGCCAGCGGCGGACCAAGCGGCAGCACCGTCCGGCGATACCTCGTCCAAGTCCAGCGAAGCGGACAAAAAGGCCGCAGCCGTCGCCGAGGCGCAGCCGGCCGCGGCGGCTTTGGGCCCGTCGGCGGCCGGCGCGGCAACCGAACCACCTCTGCCGACCGCCCCCGACTCACCCTCAGCCTGGGCGACGTCCAGACTCGACGCTGGCGGAGAAGCCTCGGGCGAGGCCGCCAGGCTCCAGGCCCCGCAGCCCGCAGCGACTGCGGCGACTGCGGCCGCAGCCGCGGCCATGGCTGCAACCTGGTCCGGCCGCGGCAATCGAGCGAGCAAGGCCGGCGAGGCGGCAGGGGCGGGCGACGCGATAGGCCCAACCTCCACGCCGTCCGGTGCCGCCGTGGCAACGCCGGGCGCCGGCGGGCAAACCTCCGCAAGCCAAGCCCCCGCGGCCGCCACCCAAGGCCCCCAGACGGCTGACCTGGCGCCGGTCGACCGGGCGCGGTTCGTGCAGCGCGTCGAACAAGCCGTGCAGTCCATGGGCGATCAAGCGGGCAGCCTCCGGCTGCGGCTCAGCCCCCCGGAACTCGGCTCGCTGCGTATCTCGCTTTCGGTCCGCCAGGGAGAGTTGAACGCCCGCTTGGAGGTCGAGACCTCCTCGGCCCGCAACCTGCTGTTGGACCACCTGGGCGAGCTGCGCGACCGCTTGGCGCAACAGAACATCAAGATTCAGCAGTTCGACGTCGACTTGGCGGATCGCCGGCCGGGCGGGATGGCCGACCAGGCGGGCCAATTCGGCCAGAATGCCCAATCGCACTCCGGGCAGGGCGGCGGCCGCTCGGCTCCGGCCGCCGCTCCGCCCGGCGATGTGCCAAGCCCCGCCGATTCCGCCGCATCGCAACCGGTCGGCGGAAGCCAATTGAACGTTGTTGTTTGAGCCCCGCGACCAGGCTTCGCCTGGCACGCGCGCCCCGAGCGCATGAAAAAGTACGAACCAGGAGAAATGGCCATGAGCACAGGCGCCGTCAGCCCAACGCAATCCAGCAGCAGCAAGAGCACAACCGCCAACAGCGGCCTTAACGCGCTGCAACCGAGCGATTTCATGAACATGCTGATGACCGAGTTGCAGAACCAGGACCCGCTGAGCCCGATGGACACCGGGCAAATGCTGCAGGAAATCACCCAGATCAGCAACATCGAATCGAACAACCAGCTCACCAGCACGCTGCAAGGGGTCCTGCTGGGGCAGAACCTGGCGGCCGCCAGCAGCCTCTTGCAGCGGAACGTCCAGGGGCTGGACGCCGCGGGGAATTCGGTTTCGGGCCAGGTGCAAAGCGTTACCGTCTCCAACGGCACCGCCACCTTGAACATCGGCAACGACAGCCTGCCGCTGTCCAACGTCACTGAGATCCTGCCCGGCGGCAGTACAAGCTGAGGATTGAAAGAGAATAACGTGGGGACGGTCCCGATTCTTGCGTAGCAAGCAAGGGACTGTCCTCTTGGGAAACGAAACGGATGCTCGCCGGCACAGCGCGTGTGCCGGGGAGCAAGCAACCCGATAAAGGAGCAAGAACCATGGGTCTGGCTTCCGCCATGAGCACCGCGTTGACGGGCCTCAGCGCGGCCGAAACCACCGTGGCCGTAGTCGGCAACAACCTGGCCAACTCGAACACGGTCGGCTTCAAGGAATCCCAAGTGCAGTTCGCCACGCAGTTCCTGCAAACGCTGAGCCTCGGCGCCGCACCCAGCGCCGACAACGGCGGCACCAACCCCCAGCAGATCGGACTGGGCACGATGGTCGCCTCGATCACTCCCAACTTCACGCAGGGCACCATCGAAACCAGCTCGAACCCCACGGATCTCGCCATCCAGGGGGACGGCTTCTTCATTGTCCAGGGGGGCACCGGCGAACAACTCTACACCCGCGACGGCCAGTTGCAGACCAATGCCGACAACCAGTTGGTGACCACCGACGGCAACCGCCTGATGGGCTATGGCGTGAACGGCCAATTCGAAATCAATTCCTCGGTCCTGGAACCGCTGCAAATCCCCCTCGGCACAGCCACGGTTGCCGTAGCCACCCAGAACGTGAACCTAGGGCGCCCTGACCCCGACCGGCAACATCGCCAAC
>Ga0181527_1004962_pt1 | contig 11226 bp, 9 predicted proteins | sample PEATcosm2014_Bin_30_FD_119762 | JGI IMG/M metagenome (GOLD analysis project Ga0181527, IMG submission 119762) | Peatland microbial communities from MTU Mesocosm Facility, Houghton, MI, USA - PEATcosm2014_Bin06_60_metaG | ecosystem: Environmental > Terrestrial > Soil > Wetlands > Peat | place...
ACCTGAATAACAGCGTGTTTTTCTCCGGCACCATCAATACGGTCGGCAAGCAACTGATCTACGCGGATTCCTATGAACTGGAGATGATCGACCCCGTGCTGAAGCGCACTCTGCGCCACGAATACCGGGTGGCCAAGTTGATCGAAGGGATAAAGTAACAGCGCCGCACGCGACTCTCGACCAAGGCAGGAGGATGACTCTTACGGAAGCTGAAGCAGCAGTCGCGATTGTGCGCACGCGCGGGCAAGACGAATCCATTCTGTTCATCCGGCGCTCGGAGAGGCAGGAAGATTCCTGGTCGGGGCACTGGTCGTTTCCCGGAGGCAGGCGCGATCCGGAGGACGCCGATCCTCTGCACACGGCCCTCCGCGAACTCGAGGAAGAGTGCGGCATCCGTCTTGGCCGCGAGCACATGGAAGCGGCGTTGCCAATCGTGGTGGCGCGGCGCAGAACCGGGCCGTTCGTGCACGTCGCTCCCTTTGTCTTTGGGGTGGATGCCAAACTGCCCACCGTTCTCGATCCGCGCGAAGCGGTGGCGGCAGTGTGGATTCCGCGCAGCCTGCTGTGCGACCCCGCTCAGCACCGCCTGCGCCCGGTGCCGCATCGTCCGGGGGAAATGTTGTTTCCCGCGATTGACCTGGACGGCATGCCCTTGTGGGGTTTTACCTACCGGCTGCTGACCGATTGGCTTGCTCTGGGTCCCGAAGATCCTAAAGACCGCCACGGTGAACTGGCGGGCTTCCGGGCAGCGGGCCTTGTGCTGGACTTTCTTCTCTCCCAGGGTTTGAAGCTCAAGCACGGATTTACGGACCGCCTCGCGCCAGCAGGATCGGCCGGGCAGCACGTGGTGAAGGTTGCAGCCGTGGAAGGCGCGATTCCAGTCGAGCTGGTTCTCGCCCGCTTTGGCGTTCCGGGCAATCACGTCCCGCTGGTGAACCTGCTGGAGGTTCGCCCGGACTACATCCGCGTGGCGGGACTCAACTTCGAGGAATACCTGATCTCAGCCTCCGGATAGTATGGCGTCGCAGAAGTTCGTGACATAACTTCGAGTGTCATGCTGAGCGCAGCGAAGCATCCCAGGAAACTGTCACACCCCGCGCCGCTCTGGGCTTTTTGATGAAATCCTTCGGCGGTGTCTCAACTCCACGCAATGCTGGGATTCTTCGCTCCCTTCGGTTGCTCAGAATGACATCGCCAACATTTATTGCACAAAATATCCGGGACATCAGACTAGCAGGCTGCTCTGAGATCAGCGTACAAGGCATTAATCCCTACGCATTCACTTTCTGCGCGGGGCGCGAGTCCTCCTGGTGATCGAGTTCCTCCAGGCTCATATCCCGCGTCTCGCGGATGAACAGCAGCGCCACCATGGCCACCACACAGTAGAATCCGTAGACGATGGGCACCCAGTGCCAATTGCGAAGAACATTCTGACCGATCATTCCCGCCAATACCGACGGGGCAACCATTCCGCCCATAATGGCAGATATGCTGTAAGAAATGCCCGTGCCGGAGTATCTGAACTTCGTCGGAAAACTCTCCGAGGTCAAAATTGGGGCGAGCCCGTGCAACAGTCCGACTCCGAAGAAGGTGATCAGGAGTTGCAGAATTATGCACCACATAATGTTTCTGGCCAGAATCGCCATCACTAGCGGATACGAGAGAAGCGTCGTACACCCAATGGCGATATAGGCGACCATTCTGCGCTTGAAGAGATCGGCGAAAGGCCCGCTGATGGCAACGCCTGCGATATCCCCGATGCGGCTGAGAAACAGGATAACTGCCGTAGTTGCCAGCGGAATGCCAGCCAGCGCATGAAACGAGATGATGTAGGTTCCAGTCACATACCCGTCCATCTGCTGGAAGGCCGATACCAGCGCGAGCAGAAAGATGGGACGCGAATACTTTTTGAACACCGCAAAACTCGGCATCTTGGCGAGCATATCCTTTTGCTTGAGCCGCTCGAACAGGGGCGTATCGGCGAGCTTGTAGCGTGCCAGCAGCGCCGGGATCACGATCACGGCTGAGAGCAACATGGCAACGCGCCAGCCGGTCGTCTTGAAGCTCTTGTTGAGCATGAACATGACTGTGCTGGCAGCCATGGCGCCCAGGGGGATACCCATGTTGGCGAGAGACACCCAGAAGGCGCGGGATTTCCGTCTGGCGCCAAATTCCGCCAGCAGTGAAGAGGCGCCGCCAAACTCGCCGCCAAGCCCGATGCCCTGGACAATCCGCAACGTCACCAGCAGGAGAGGAGCCGCAACACCAATGCTCGCGTATCCGGGCAGCAGGCCAGTAAGACAGGTGGTGACGCCCACGATCAGAATGTTGATTAGGAATGCATACTTCCGGCCTGTCTTATCCCCGAAGTGTCCGAAGATGAACGCGCCCAGCAGCCGGGCCGGAAAGCCAGCTCCGAATGCCAGGTACGAGAACACCATGGCCAAGGTAGGGGATAGCTTAGGAAAAAATACCGATGGGAAGGCACTGGCCGCGGCATATCCAAAGATGAAGAAATCATAGAACTCGACCAATACTCCCGCCGTCGCCGAAAAAGCAAGAATCATCAAGGTGCGCGTGTCCACACTCAGTTCCGGCTCGCGCTGCTGCGACTGCTCCAACATTGCCCCTTCCTCCTATACAACCCTCGTAATTGGGCGTCGGCCCAAGGAATCACCCTGGCAGCCGCAAACCAGCGCCGCCACGGTTCCGTCAAGCGCAAACGATCCCTCCGCCCTGCCCGACGCCGGCGAAAGATCATAGAAATTCTGAATACGTTGCTTGCGGAAATTATCTTCCTGGCAGGGGTCATCTGGCGAGCATAAAGTGACGGCCGGCGAACCCGGGCGATCTGCAACCAGTCGGAGCGGCCAGCACCAAAGCGCCCCCATGTTAGCCAAATGAGCATCCGGCTAAGTTTCTCGGTACTTAGCTCCGGCCGCTGTGATCCCCTAATGGCTGCCTTTTGTTCCGTACACCCGTGGCCCTCGATTTTTTTATCCAGAGCACACCCGCGCTTCTATCAGGTGCTCTACCAGGCATGCAAGTCATTTAACGGTACGACGATGTCATACGGCAGCGTGTACATCGGGATATTGAGCTGTTGATCCTGCGGAATTTGAAGCGCGGTATTTTCGTACACTGCCACACTGTCACGCCAGTTTATATCGTTGCTTTGAATGGGAATCCGGGCAATCAGTCGAAACTCCGGCCTGGTTAGCAGATCGCGCAGCTTCTGTTGAACCGGAGCCTCCAGTTCCGATCCTTCCGAGACAACGATGTATCGGACCCCGTAATTCTTCAGGCTCGCAAGTACCTCCTCGCGGGTATGGAGCAGTTCAACACTGCCGCCCTCTTCCTTCATGCGGGAGACATACAGAAGCTTGCGCAATACGACAAACCGCCTCTGAGGATCGTGCCTGTGGAGAAAAAACGTGAAAGTGCCGGAGAGATTCGCATCGTACAGGATTACACCGCGATCACTGATGGAAGCGATCTTCTGCGCGACCTCGGCATATCCTTGCACGTACGGACGCTGAAACGCCCAACCGGCCAGAATCGCCCAGCAACTGAGGAAAATAGCGGCCGAGCGCCCTGCCAGTCGCACCGGCTTCGGCCAGTGGTCGCTTAGGAGAAATCCGGCAGCGAAGTAGACGAACGCCGGTACCCAGAAAAGGACGTGGCGTCCCTGCTTGATCTCTAAAATTGAAAAAGTCACGTAGCAGGCGGCGATCCAACTGAACATGACTTTGGAGCCGACGCTCTTGTCCCACCAGTGCGAGCTCAGCATGCCTGCGATAGACACCAGAAACAACGGCCACCCCAACTGCTCCCGGGCGATGATCCAATAATAGGCAAATCCGGCAAGAGGATTACTATGCTGCACATGCGTAAAATTTGACATGCTGCCCCAGTGCAGCGTGAACAACAGGTAATAGTAGGAACTGATTGCGGCTACGATGATTGCCAGGGCAAGCAATGAGCGCCAGCGCAGCACCAGGCGCCATTTCCTCATTGCGAACGTCGTAAGCAGGCAAAACGGCGCAAGGTAGAACGTAGTGTATTTGATGAGAGCGGCCACCGCCGTGAAGACGGCAAAGATGTAGAGGTCCCGTACACGCTCGTCCTGGCAATATCGAACCCAGTAGTAGATGGCAGCCGAGGATACTGCCAGGGCTGGAACTTCCAACATCACCGATTTCTCGTACAACAACATCGATGGCACGAGCGCAAACATCAGGCTCGAGAAGGCCGCGGGCCATTCGCCCAGAAACCGCTTCACCAGGCGATACCAGAAAAAAATTCCGAGGAGCGAAAAGCAAAGAACCGTGAAGCGGGCGCTTGCCACCGAGGGGCCAAAGACTCCGAAGGCTAACGCCTCGCAAACATAGAAGGCAGGAGGCCAATGAATAAGCCCGCCCAGCGCAGGGTAATGCGCATAGTAGAGGTAAGCGTAGCGTGCCGGATGCGAAAGCGGTAGCTCCCGGGCAAAGTCCAGGAAGAAGTACCCGCTCATGGCATGAATACTCTCGTCGAAGTTGAGGTGAAATTCGCCGAGCGAGATTCTGTGTGCAATACAGGCGGCGACAATGGCCAGAACAGCGAACAGGAGGTAGTTTGACCGGAGTATGCGAACCAACCGCGATTTACCGCGGGTTGCGCCGAGTAGCTCTGATCCCGATCCCTCTTGCAGGTTCTGTTCTGTTAGCCGGTGCATTACAACTCTCCCACAAAGCCGCAATCACGCACACGACTGTACCGACAGAGCCGCTTGCATGAGATTCCCGAGCCGGCTCTCCTGTCCGTCGCGGTTTGCTAAGAAGTATCAGGATACGTGCTGCTTGCTTGCCGGTCCACTAGGAAACGCTATCGCTTGTGGTTCTGCGCCGGGGTGAAGATTCTCTTACGAAGAAACAGAAGCCCCGCTTTTCAGCAGGGCTTCACCAGTTCCCTTTCGCGGCATCCAGAGTGACCAGATAGTTGTGCTGATTTGTCCCAGCTTGGAGCCCGGCCCAAAACTGCAAAATCCAAGCTGGGGCAGCACAACTTAAAGACCACTTGGAGTGGTGGCATTACTCCACATCGGCGACTTTGCCATCTTTGAAACTGATCTTCAAGTCTTTGTACTTGTAGATCTTCTTGGAGCCCAGATCGACCACCGTGACCGGAGGCCCAAGAATCGCTGTCACCTCGTTGATGCTTTGTCCAACCGCGATCGTCTTCGGGGCTGCGGCCGTAGTTGGCGGAGCTGCTCCAGGCTCCAGTTGTGCCTGGCTGACAACATCCTGTTCAGCCAAGTCGGCTTCCTTTAGCTGTTGGTTAATCTCGGCAATGGCATTCGCGTCTGGTGGTGGAGCACTCTGCGCAAAGGCCGTATTGACCGGCGCGGCCATGGCAGACGGTGGAGCTGTCGGCAGTCCGCCCTTGCCCTGCTTCTCCTGAAGCTCCTGCAGGCCCTGATCAACAATCTCCCGCATATGGTTTTGCATATCCTGCAAGTCGGCGAAAGCGACCGAGACCACGGCAGCCTTCCGACACTCCAGACCGCCTTTGCTCGACAACACCACCAGATTCGCCTCTGTGTCAGAAGCTTCCGGCGGCGCTACCAGCTTCAGCACATCACCATCGCTGAGTGCACACTCCGCTCCGGAGGCGTCGACCACATCCAGCGCGCTACCAACCACGAACACATGGGTATGACCATCCTTCAACAACCTGCTGATACTGCTGGACGCTGGGTCGATGTCCTCGTTCCTGGCATTCTGTTGCGCCTCGGCGTTCTCCAGAGCAATCTGGTTCTTCACCTCATCGGCGATCATCTGTTTCACTTCCGGCGTGAGCGCCGCAGCTCCTTCAGGGGCCTGTCGAGCAGCCGCCTGTGCCTGTACCTCCTGCTGCGCCGCATACGCGGCCGTCAGATTGGCCGCCAGCAAATAGTCCGTCAACCAAAGCGCAGGGCTCGCGTACACCGGGTAGGGGGTGAAATAAAAGCCGTAATATCCGAACCAAGGATTGCCAGCCCAACCCCATGGGTATACCACCGGCGTGAACCACGGGTTATACGCCCATCCATAAAACGCAACCGGGTAGTAGCGGAAGGGAGCATACACATGCATGTAGACGCCATGGTAGCTGTACCCGCGGTAGTAGCGGTCATACGCCCGCCCGTTGTAGTAGTATGTGCGCCGCGCAAATTCGTGCCCGTGATACATATACGGGCGCTGAACATATCCCGCACGGCCCCGCTCGGCAACGATTCTGGAGTGGTCAGGGCGCTCCACTGAGACGCGCCGGCTCCCGTTCAAACCGCGGTGAACATCCATTCCGCGCCTGGCATCATGCACATCGCTGACTCTGCCATTGGGACGCCTCTGCACCGCGCTGCCGTTCTGCAACCGAGTCTGGTGGCTCCCAGTGGGTGCAGGCCTTCCCGAAAGGCCCGCGTTTGCCCGGTGTTCGGGGTGACCTCCAGGCGTCCCTGTGGTTGTACTCGCTGGCTTCGTTCCGCTTGCAGCCGTAGGGGCGGGACGGCCTCCAGGCGTGCCTGTTGTCGGACCCGCTGTCTTCGTTCTACCTCCAGTGGTGGGGGCAGTGACAGTGGGCTTGGATGTTGTCGGACCCGCTGTCCTGGTCCCACTGACATTCGGCTTGTTCGCGGTAGGAGCGGGGCGGCTCGCGGGCTTGGATGCCGTTGCAGCCGGCGCTCTGGCGGGTGCTTTGGCGGGCGCCGCGGCTCTAGGAGGCGGGCTCGCTGCTGGCTTCTTATTCTTATCTTCGGCTTGGGCTAATAATCCGACCGAGCACAATATGATGAGTATCTCCGCGACAAAACGGACCCAATGTCCCTTCTGAGTGCGCGATGCGTGCATGAGGCTCTCCTTTTCTCGTTGGCCTCTAGCGCCTTGCGCCAAACGGCCTGCTTACAAGAATCCTGAACAGGGAGGACTCGGGCGGTGCTGGAGCTATCTCCTCGGCAACCCCCGAATTGCCTGTAATTTCCTTTGAAACAGAACTGGATAGTACTCAATTTTCATCAATTACGAAAGGACAATGCGCGCAGGGAATTCTGTTATTTCTTAGGACGTAATCTTCTTATTAACAGCAAGATACGTGTGTTCATCCGGAAATCGTGGCCGAAACGTGCTACGTCATCAGGCAGCTTCCAATGCGTAAGACTCGGCATGGAATGATAGGGAAACTCAAGAACTGGCGGAGGATGCAGTCGCGAGCGAACCGTTCTCTGCCAAATTCCCTGCTAACAGGGAAAAATACAGGGAATTTTGCCGATTTCGGCCCGTCTAATTCGGCATTTATCGCTGTAAGCGTCTAATTTTGTTTAAGTTATTGGACCAATCACCAAATTTAAGAGTTGAATCGAACAGGGAATTATCAGGGGCGTATCAGGGAATTCGATTTCCCTGATGACGGGTTGCAGCGGGGTCTTGGTTCAAACTCGAATTGGTCAAAGTTCAAAATGGTACGGCACCGCTCCATCTTTCGTGGCTTCGCCGCTTTGGCCTTGCCAAGCCGCTCGCAGGCAATACAACACGAGCGATTCAGCGCTGAACAAGGAGATTCCTATGAAGCTCTGGCCTGGAATCGTAACGGTGACTTTGCTCGGACTCAGCGTGGCAGACTGTGGCGCAGAATTCAGCCCCACCCGCGAAGAAATTCGAAAACAACCCGGTTAACTGAGAATTATCTGTGGCCAGGAAACAGCTTCGATAGCCACAAAAGGCTATCGCCTAAACACTGCGTGAAAGCCCTTCATGGCCGGTTGCGCCCCACGCCAAATCCAGCCTTCTGGTCGCAGCCAATGCCGGCCCCAAACCTCTGGGTTCGTGAACAGCAGGTGAGCCGAACACTTGTCCAAATCGATATCCGCTGCAAACAGCACCGGGAGTTTAAACCGGACTGCGGCGCTTGCTGCTTCATCAGAAAGTTTGAAATGGAGTTCGAAAAGCTTCGTCGGCGCAGGGCAGAGGTGATTCGGCTGCTCTGCAACAAGTTGCGGTCCGGCGATGTAGTTCCTGTTGAGATCCTCTGAGGCGTCCTCGGAACGGCAAGAAGATCTGTGCTGCACAATCATCCAACGTTCTCTGCCCCAGACGAACGCCGCTGCACCCGTTCAATACCGCACTCCAGCTTGGCGACTGTGTCAGCGTGACGAGCTATCCGGAACTTAGGCGGTCGTCGGGAAGTTTCATTTTCCGGGGGCCGACCATCCGTTCAGGCCGTCGAATCTGCCACGAAGCCCGACAAGGGGCGCCTAACGCCACCTCGCGCCCGCCTAGTTGAAGAACGGCCAAAGCAAAATCTCACAAACGGATAACTGCCTAATAAGGCCGGTAGAGCCGCGGAAAGCGATGCTCACTTCGCGATCTTGCCATCCCGCTGCGGGTTCCCAAAAACCGTGACAAGGAACCAAGATCTTAGCTAAGATATCCCTCGAGATTTCCCACTCTTGAGTTCAAGGCCAATGCCGCTTTCTCCCAGTCCGCAAAATACTTTCGGACGTCGCGGCCAAGCGTCTACGCTCATGAACTGTCTTTTCAGTTTACGTAACCCATTTCTGCGTACGAAGGACTTGCTGTTTTCCGAGAAGGTCTTGAATTCAGAGTTTGGCAAATCCTGCAAGAGTTCCATGGCGGCTGCTCCCAGCACGAATGTTCCGGTTGCGCAGCGTCAGTGCGCTAATCATCATGCAGGACATCACGACAGCAGCTTTTCACACGAGTTTTAGAGACAGGGAGGATTCGAAATGAGTTTCGGCAAGAAGGTTACCTCTGCGGTTGCAACCGTTCTTTCAATAGCGATGCTTACCGTTGTTTACGGCTGCAATTCTAGCAAATCTACGCCAGCTCACATAGTTTTGCGCTTGGGACATGTGCAGACAATTGACACTCACTACCAATTAGCCTCTTTAGAGTTTGCACGGTTAGTGAAAGACAAAACGAACGGGAGAATTGAAATCGCCGTGTACCCGCAGTCGCAGCTTGGTGGTGAGGTGCAGATGACTCAGGCCGTGAGGACAGGTACGCAAGATCTGGCGATCATAGCGCAGGCGGTAGTAGAAAATACCGTGAAAGAATGGCAGATATTCGATGTGCCCTATCTGTTTGACAGCGTGGACCAGGCAAACCGCATATTACAAGGTCCAGTGGGAAACACGTTTATGAATATGCTTCCCCAACATGATCTCGTTGGCCTGGCATGGTTTTCTTGCCTGGAACGCAACGTCTTTACCGCCAATAAACCCGTCAGAACGCTCAACGACCTGAAAGGTCTTAAGATACGGGTTCTGCAAAGTCCCGGCTATGTAAACGCATTTCGCGCGCTTGGAGCAAATCCTACTCCATTGGCATACAGCGAACTGTATTTGGCGGTACAGCAGGGCGTTGTAGATGGTGGCGATACTCCACCCGATCAGTTTGTTAAAGACAAGTTCCTGGAGGTAGCAAAGAACTATTCGCTTACTCGCATCAATGACCAGGCGATAGTCTTCCTCATGAGTAAAGCAGTCATGGACAAGCTTCCTAAAGACGACCAAAATGCTATTCTCGATGCCGCGAAGCAGGCAGCCCAATACGATATAAAGCTATACAAAGACGACACCGACAAAGCGCTGAAAGAAATAGAGCAGAAGGGAGTTCACATTATTCACGTCGACACTAAGCCCTGGATTGAAGCCACGAACGCAATACGCGCTGATCTGATCAGCAAGATTCCCAGCGGCGAATCTCTCTATCGCGAAATCGTGGCGGCGAAAGCAGCAGCCGCGAATTGAATATCCTGGTATTCGCCTCTCCCTGTCGGAAGGGGAGAGGCGGGGCGTGAGGCGGAATATGAAGGCTGTAGTGCGCTTCTTTCATGTGCTTAGTGAGTGGATTCAACGATCGTTCTTGTTTGTAAGCTGTACAATACTGTGCGTTATGGTGATAGTTGGAGGTCTCGGAATCGTCTACCGCTTTGTTTTGAAAAGTTCCTTGTCATGGAATGAGGAGCTATTGGGCTATTTGTTCGTATGGCTGACCTGTCTAGGCGCTGCTATTGGCTATAAGCTCGGCGCGCACCCCTCCGTTCTCATCATGGTGGAGCGGTTGCCGGAGCGCCTGCGAAGCATCACGGTCGTCATTTCTGATCTGGTGGTATTCGCCCTGGGAGTAATCTTCTTGCTCTATGGCGGGCAAATGATCTTGCGAATGGGGGCGGAAACAGCCTCGTCGCTTCCCATATCGATGAGATATCCATATGTCGCCATACCCATTGGAGGGATGGCGCTGATCGTTCACTCTTTAGATCACATAATGGCTTGCGCGACCCGACGCGCGAACGACCGGCAAAAAGTAAGCAAGGAACAGCTATGGGAACGTTAGTTGTAGGTCTCGGTATGCTGGCGTTGGGCGTGCCGGTTGCGGTTACAATAGGCATCTGCGCTATTCTGGCACTTGCTATTTCGGGCACGCCGATTCTGGTTGTTCCCCAACAGTTTTTCGCGAATCTGAACAAGTTCGAGTTGCTTGCGATTCCATTCTTCATGCTGACAGGGGCTGTCATGGACACGGGTGGCATCTCGCGGCGGCTAATCGATTTTGCGCAGTCGCTGGTTGGGTTCGTCCGCGGCGGCTTGGGCATGGTAACAGTTGTTGCAAGCCTGTTCTTCGCGGACATCTCTGGTTCTGCAACCGCGGATACTGCTGCCATCGGTTCGGTCATGATTCCAGGCATGGTGGCGAGGGGTTACGCAGTACCGTTTGCCACGGCTCTCCAATCAGCCTCGGGTTCGCTCGGCCTGCTGTTTCCGCCCTCCATGTGTTCTATTGTGTACGCTTACGTCGCCAATGTCTCCGTTGGCAAGATGTTTATCGCAAGTTTTCTGCCAGGCCTTCTCGTGGCGGTGTCCTTCATGGTCGTAAATTACATAACCGCGATCAAGCGGAACTATTCTGCCGTTCAAGAGTTTTCATTGCGTACGATCTGGAAGTCATTCAAGAACGCTGCCTTCGCGCTCATAGCGCCGATGATTATTCTAGGCGGCATACTCGGCGGCTTGTTTACGCCGACAGAGTCTGGAGTAATTGCGGCGTGTTACGTAATCGTCATTAGGGAGACTCTGAACAAGTTCTCTGATTTCCACTGCTATTCGGGATAGAGTGAGACACAGCGGAGGACTTCGAGAGCGATGAAGCAACGGACACTGGCGATGGCGAACGGGTTTGAGCGGTA
>Ga0181527_1004963_pt1 | contig 11223 bp, 8 predicted proteins | sample PEATcosm2014_Bin_30_FD_119762 | JGI IMG/M metagenome (GOLD analysis project Ga0181527, IMG submission 119762) | Peatland microbial communities from MTU Mesocosm Facility, Houghton, MI, USA - PEATcosm2014_Bin06_60_metaG | ecosystem: Environmental > Terrestrial > Soil > Wetlands > Peat | place...
GCGGCATTCATATGAGCGCGATTCCCTCGATTGCGTATGAACTGCTGTACCAGGAGCGGATGATTCGCAGTGTGGCGAACAACACGCGGAAGGACGGCGAAGATTTCTTGCGGCTGGCAGCGGGGATCCCAGTGCGGACGCACGTGCAGGTATTTCCGCTGACCGAAGCGAACCGGGCGCTGAATGCGCTGAAGAACGATGCGATACCGGGAGCGGCGGTGCTGCGGGTGAGCGCGTAGGTCCCCCATTCCGCGCACGATCAGGGATTGGCGAAGCTGTTTTGCCAGCGTGGAGCGTGACAGAGTTGGAAGAAGTTCCTGCCTGTGGTTAGCTTTGAAGATCCATTTAACATTTAAGTCGCAGAAGGGATTGGCCGGGGTAATCGGCCGGGATGTCCACCACCGAACCAGAAGGGGCAAAGATGGGAAAGTGAACAGGCAAGAACCTGAGTCGAAGGGAAGCGGCGTTCGTAGGGCAGGGTCAGTTCCAAGTGGAGGAAATCCAGGAGTTTATGGTAGCTGCTTAATTTTTCAACAGTTGCCTGTGTGATTTCGCATCACTAAATGGGGGAAAACACCCAAAATGGACCTCAAGCCCATCTTTAATCATCTAAGAAAAGTCATTAAGTAATGGCAATTGAACGGTTTAGGTCCAGTATATCTTTTGAGCCAGTTCGGCACAGGGGGTGCACATAAGAACACCGGATTTGGGGTCAATGAATGAGCGCTTCCCTCGTTCAGGCTTTGTTGATGCAGCTGGGGCATCCGCAGAGTGCAATTCTTCCCACTCGCTCCATAAGCTTTCAAGAGAAAAGACAAGGGCCATTCCCGGGGGGCGAGGATTGGATGATGTTTGTTGATCCCTGTGGTGATTGACAGGGAGAAAAGCATGACGGTGACAATGACAAGTCGCTCCCACCGCGTCGCGTTCATGGTGCTGCTGTTGTTGGTGGCCGTGGCCTTGACCTCGGCACTGGTTCTGGCGGGAGAGCGGAACTGGGGCAGCGAAAAGAAGCAAGTTCCCGAGCGGATTCCTGCAAGCACACAAACCATAGACGTGAGGGCGGACTTGACGGGATGGCGATGCGTGTAGCCACGACCGCAGCGCACCTGGCGATTATGCTGGGGAGCGCGGTTGTGCTTCTGCTGGTGGGAGTCGCGCCGGCGAAGGCAGACATTCACCCGGTACCGCTGGAGAAGAACGCGGATTCCGCGAAGTGCCTGGAATGTCACGCGGAGAAAGCGAAAGGAAAGGCGGTGCACACGGCGATCTCGATGGGGTGCACCACGTGTCACGAAATTCGAGTGTACAAGGATGTAACGCGGGTGAAACTGACCACCACGACGCCGCAAGCTCTGTGCTTCACCTGCCACGCGGACAAGAACGCGGCGGAGATCAAGGGATTGGTGCACAAGCCAGCGGTGCGGGATTGCCTGAGGTGCCACGACCCGCACAGTTCGGACAACAAGTTCCAATTGCTGAAGCCGACGTCGGGCGGGGCAAAAGAAAACCTCTGCCTGAGCTGCCACACGACAGGCTTGAATGTACCGGAGAAGGGCAGCAGGCACGCAGCGCTGGATATGGGGTGTGAGACGTGCCATGTGACGCACAAGACTGGCGCGGACCCGACGCCCGAAAATCTGTACCACCTGACGAAATCGGCGCCGGCGCTTTGCGTGGATTGCCACGATCCGAAGGACGCCAGCTTGCAGAAGGCGCACCAGAACCAACCGTTCGGCACAGCCAATTGCCTCGAGTGCCACGATCCGCACCAGTCGGCGGCGCCGAAGTTGATGGCGCAGTTTACGCACCCGCCGTTTGCCGATAAACAGTGCGAGGTATGCCACGCGCCGGCAAAGGACGGGAAAGTGGTGTTGACGCAGGCGGACGCGAAGTCGTTGTGCGTGACGTGCCACAACGAGCAGGCCAAACAAATCGAAACGGCGAAGGTGCAGCATCCGGGAGCAGCGGGTGACTGCACCGCTTGCCATTCGCCACATGCGAGCAAGACTCCCGGGCTGCCGAAGACAAATGGCGTGGAGATTTGCCTGACCTGCCATACGGAGCAGGCGGAAATGCTGAAGACCAAAAAGGTCTTGCACCGTCCGGCATTCCGAGATGGTTGCGGGACCTGCCATGACGCGCATGGCAACGACAACGAGCATTTGCTGCGAGTGAAGGATGTCAACACGCTTTGCCTGGAATGCCACGGGCCGGATTCGCGGCCGGTCAAAGTGGCTGACAAGCATGTCGTCACGATTTTCGCGAACAAGGTGACGTTGCCCGAAGAGGCCTTAGACAAGACTCCGATTCTGCCGATTCAATACGGCCTCGGCCACCCGACCCAGAGACACCCTGTCGGCAACGCCTTGGACACGAAGACGAAGAAGCCCTTCACGCTGACCTGTCTCACGTGCCACCAACCGCATTCGTCGGCGAAGCCCGGGCTGTTGGTGAAGGATCAAGAGAACAACATGGCTTTTTGCAAGAGCTGTCACACGGAAGGGACTCTGCAACTGCAGTAAATGGAGATTGCCGGAATGTTTCTCACTCGCTCAAATTCGAAACCCTCGCAAAGGAGCCGTAAGATTCTCGCGCTAGCGCTGTCCCTGGTGACCATCGGTCTTCCGGCCTACGCGCAGAAGCCTTCGAAGAATAAAACTAACGCGAACGACCAGGTGCAGGGGCCGAAACGAACCACCTTCGATATCAGCAAAATCGTCTGGCCGAATCCGCCGGCGATTGCCCGCGTGAAATTTGAAAACATTCTGACCGGCCAGAAGATTGACTGGGCCGCACTGGGAAGCAAAGAAAAGCCAAAGGAGTCGTGGATGGATCGGTTGGCGGGCGAGCAACCAGACCGTCAAGTCAAGGATGTGGCGAAGAAAGTCGGTTTTCAGTTGTACCGCGTGTACGGAGTGGCCGCGGACTCCAAAGGCAACATCTACGCAGCGGATCAGGCGGTCGGCGCGATCTTCATTTTTCCAAAAGCAGAGAACGAACAGCTTCAGCTGATCAAGAACGGCCAGGATGCGCATTTTGGTTTGATCAATGGCCTGGCGATGGACGATAACGACCGACTCTTCGTCACCGATTTGAAACTGCGCCATGTGCTGGTGTTCAACGCGAAGCACGAAGTGGAGGGCTCTTTTGGCGCGGATGTACTGGTTTCGCCCGCGGGCGTCGCGATCGATACCAGAAATCGTTTTGCCTACGTGGTGGACACGCAACTGGACCAAGTCCTGGTGTTCGACGCCGACAGCTATAAGCTCCTGCGACGGATCGGCACCACCGGCAAGAATCACAAGCTCACGAGCCCGGGAGATTTTTCCCTGCCCACCCACGTGGCGGTAGACAACGAAGGGAATGTCTACGTCACGGACACACTGAACAACCGTGTCGAGATTTTTGATGCAGACGGGGACTTCATCCGAGAGTTCGGCAAGGGCGGTGATGGGCCCGGACGTTTCGCGAGACCAAAAGGAATCACCATCGACAACGACGGGCACATCTGGGTGGCAGATGAAGTCCAAAACCGGGTGCAGGTCTTCGATCAGGAAGGCCGGTTGTTGATCTACTTCGGCCAGTTAGGGTGGTACCCGGGCCAATTCCAGGCGTTGTACGGAATTGCTTACGACAAGCAGAACAACCGGGTGATCACCAGCGAACAGTTCCCCGGCCGCGTCCAGGTGTTCCGGTACGTGACGGACGCAGAAGCCGCGGCAGAGAAATCCCGCCGAGAGGCGGAACAGAGCAAGCCGGCGCCGAAAGCTACAGATTCGACGCCGGAGAAAGGCGGTGAGAATTCACAGAAATGAGATTTTCGGTTCGACAGGGCGCCGTGTGTCCCACGCGGGCTCATTAAGTGAAGTTAATCGCTCCAAAAAGTTTAGGTAAGAGAATTATATGAAACCTGGAGGTAATACTAAATGAAACGAATAGCAATAGCTCTAGTTCTGATGCTGACCGTGGCCGGATACGCCGCGGCTCAGGTCACCTCACCGACGGGCGACATCCTCGGCGCGCACAATGTGTACGGCCGTGGCTGTGAGGCCTGCCACGCAGTGCACAGCGGCGCCCCCGGCAACGGCGGAGCCCCCAGCGCCAACAGCGGCAACCTTGCGCTGTGGGGCGAAGACCTCAGCCCGCTTTACGGGCAGACGTTGACGTTTGCCGGTGGTGCGACGGTGAGCATCCCCAACTATGGCACAACCGGCACGACTCCCGTCGGGCTTCCCAGCAGTGCGGATGACGGAACGTTCGTCATCGCCGCGTGCCTAAGCTGCCACGATGGCAACCTCGCCAAAGTGGGCATGATGAAGGGCACCACGGTGGAAACCGTGACGATCAACACGAAGAGCTTCAATCCTCCGACGCTGCTCGGGAACGACGGCTCGACCCCCGGAAACTACTTGAACGACCACCCGGTGGGCCCGAGCGCGAATCCGTGGTGCGGTGCGTATGGGTGGGACTGCACGGTATCCGCAACCGGCACGATCACCCCGGGGCCAAACCAGACGATCTTTTTCACGAATTATTTCGACGTGACCAAGACTGGTCCGCTTAGCGCGCTGGTGACGGTCAGTGGCATGCATAGCGTGACACTCTACCCAGGAGGGCCTGTAATGAACTTCACCAATTCCTGGATCACGTGCACGACGTGCCACGACCAGCACGATATGCTGTACTTCGACACCAAGGGAGACGGAACGGTGATCAAGCCGACCCACTTCTTTGTGCGCGGCTGGTACAATCCCGGAAATACCAACACAAGCAACAGCGCGGCGCAGTTCTGCCGCAGCTGCCATGGCGGCGAATCCAACGAAATGCACGGCCAGAGCGTGCCGACAACCTAAGTCCTCTCTTCTTCTTCCGGGGGAGGACAAATTCCTCCCCCGGAAGAACCCAAAGAAGAGTGATTCGAGAAGAGGAAATTATGAAGCGGGCACTGGCAGGGATGGTTCTAGCAGGGCTGGGGTTGATGGGGACGGCCACACAGGCGCAGATGATGGATTCGCACGCGTCGACGCCAGCAGCGCCTTCGGCCAGCGCAGATGTGCCCACGCAGAATGCGATGAGATCAGTCGCTCGGGTCAACGGAGCTGTCCTGACGGAGATGGACCTGCTGCGCGAGATCTATACGATTTTTCCCTATGCCAAGCAGCACAACGGGGGCATTCCGAAAGCGATGGAAGCCGACATTCGCCGGGGCGCGCTGAAGATGATCGAGTTTGAAGAGTTGGTGTACCAGGAAGCGAAGCGGCGGGGGATGACGATCGCCCCGGAACGGCTGGCAAAGGCACAGGCGGCGCTCCGAAGCCAGTTCGAGTCTGAGCAGCAGTACAAAGAGTTTGTCCAAATGGAAGGCAACGGCTCGGAACAAGTGATCCGGACGAAGGTTAAGAGGTCGCTGCTCATCGAGGACTTGCTCAAGATCGAGGTGACGAACAAGTCCGTTGTCACCTCGGCGGAAGCCAAGGCGTTCTACGAGAAAAATCCGGAAAAATTCAAGCTGCCCGAAACCTATACGCTCCAGACCATCACCATCATGCCGCCGGTACGGCCGAGCCGGCAGCAACCGAACCCCCCCCTGCCGACCGCGGAACAGTTGAAGGAGATGAAGGTGCGAGCAGACGAGGCGCTTCGGCAAGCGAAGGCAACCAAGAATTATGAAGAGTTCGGAATGCTTGCCGAAAAGATTTCCGAGGACGATTACCGGGTGATGATGGGGAATCACAAGACAGTCGATGCACGGAATCTGCCGCCAGAGGTGTTGCAGGCGGCGTCGAAATTGAAGATCGGGGAAGTGAGCGACCTGGTGCAGGCGGAGGGAGCTTACACCATTATCCGACTGAACGCGCACGATCCGGCGCGGTTGCAGTCGTTCGACGAGGTGTCCAAAACTCTGCAGGCAGAGATGCGCCGACAGAAGACGGAAGGGCTGCGTCGGGAACTCGATGCGAGGCTGAGAAAGAACGCGAAGATCGAGGAATTGTAGCGTGTACGATGAACCAAAGGGGAATTCGATTTCGGGCAGTAGCGACGGTTTTGGGATTGCTGTGCTGCAGCAGCGCCATTCGAGCGCAAATCCAAGCCGGGAGTGACACACAGCTCTCGCTCGATGGCAGCATCAGTGCCGGCTACTCTGGAAGCATATCGAATGAGGGCCCTGATAGCCAGGGGCTTGGATTCGGTGGCGTCGGAAATTTCAACGGGTCCTACTACAGCCCACAGTTTCTCTCCTTCAATGTTTCACCTTTTTTCAATCAATCGCGAAACAACTCGAACTACCAGTCGATTACGGACAGTTCGGGCGTGACCGCCACGGCAAATATTTTTTCAGGCAGCCAGTTTCCGGGGAACGTACATTATTCGAAGATATTCAACGACACATCCGCCAATTTTATGGTGCCGGGTTTGGCCAACTACGCCACCAACGGGAACACGCAGAACTTCGGCGTGGGTTGGGCCGCCAATTTTAAGACTCTTCCCTCTGTGGTTTTCGGGTACGAACAGGGAAACAGCAACTATTCGCTTTTCGGGACACAGCAGGAGAGTACGAGCAATTTTCACTCTGCTTTCGGCACAGCGACGTACTTAATCGACGGCTTTCATCTCACGGGCGGGATTCATTACTCAACTACCGATTCTGAGTTTCCTGTGATCACACCCGGAGAGCCTGCGGAAAGAACAACTGGGGATAGTACGACCTACACGTTCGGCATGTCCCGGGCTCTCGACCTGCACGGGAATACGTGGCTCAATTTCACGAGAAACACGAGCAATTATGACTTTTTGAACGTCAGTGACAATCAATCGACCGATATAGTCACCGGCGGGGTGAATCTGACGCCCATGGCAAAGCTCTCTGTCCAAGCGGGCGGCGATTACGATGACAATCTTTCAGGATCGATTTTTCAGCAAGTGACGAGTACGGGCGCAATCGTTCCCGTTTCCATCAACGGTGAACCGTCTCATTCGTGGGGCCTATTCGGTGATGCGCAATACTCGATCTTCCAAGGGATCTACGTCGATGGACTGCTGTCATACCGGCAGCAGTTGTTTGAAGGGATTTCGTATGATTCGGCTTCGTACGGCGGCTCCGTGGCCTACGGGCATCGTGTGCTGGGAGGGCAACTCTCCACATCGGCAACGGTGACTCACACTTGTTCCGGATCCGGCGGTCTGTCGACAACGGGCGTGCTCACAAACGTCATTTACTTCCGGAGGGTCGGGGCATGGACCCTCAGCGGGTCTTTCGGCTACTCGCAGAACACGCAGACCATTCTCATCGCCTACACGAGCTCGGGTTACAGCTTTTCTGGGACTGCTTCGCACCGAATCGGCCGACTGTATTGGAATGGTGGGGCGAGTGCAGCGAAAAGTATGGTCAACCAGGCCAATAATTTGACCACTGAGACACAGTCCTATTCGACAGGACTCTCCGGGCGTTGGCTTAGCGTTAACGGTTCTTACGGGAAGTCGAGTGGCAACGGTTTGATCACGAGCACGGGCGTTACGCCGTTGCCACCGGGTGTGCCGGCGCCCGTTATTCCTACGTTTTTGTATGCTGGTACTACATACTCGGTGGGGGTGGGAAGCACGCCGGTACATGGGCTCAGTTTTTCGGGGGCATATGTCAACTCTCGGAGTAACACGGTCAATGGAGTGCTCAACTCGAATAACGAGACGGAGCAAGCATACGCCTATTTGACCTATCGCTTCCGCAAGGTATATTTTAACGCGGGTTACAGCCGGCTGCTGCAGGGATTCACGGGTACTGGATTGCCACCAGAGAACCTGACCACGTACTACGTCGGCCTATCAAGATGGTTCAAAGCCTTCTAACAATCGCGCGGTGCGATCCAAGAAAGATGGGGAGCGGCCTGGTGTTAATGGTCCTATTTCTGCCATTACTTTCCTGGGCTGAACCTGCTTCGAACAAAGCCAAGGAGCGGACCGTGACCGTCCCTGTGTTGCTCCTGGATGGAGGGCGGAAACTTGTATTTGAGGGCAGCTTGAGTAGCGAGAAAGACATCCAACCGAAGCGAGGGTTTTTCAAGAAGGTGCTGGATGTGGTGGTAGGCGCGCCTGACGTTCACAAGCTGGTACGTCCGTTTGCGGTTGTTGTGGATTCGCGAGGACGGATCATTGTGACCGATCCTGGCGCGGGTGGCGTGCACATCTTCGACGTCAAGGAGCAGAAGTATAAGTTCATCTCCCGGAAAGACAAGACAAAAGAAGCCATGACCACGCCACAGTGCGTGGCCGTGGATGCGCAGGACAGGATTTATGTTACGGATTCCGATGCAGGAAAAGTCTTCGTGTTTGAACCCGACGGCAAGTTCGGCCGGGTGATAGGGAGCTTGAAGCACGGAGAAGGCTACTTTAAGCACCCCACGGGGATCGCCGTGGATTCCGCCGGTCAGCGCATCTATGTATCTGACACGTGGCGGAACGAAATTTTCGTGATGGACCTGCAAGGGAACGTGCTGCAGAAGATCGGCAAGAACGGTTCGGGGGACGGCGAATTCAACTATCCAACGGATTTGCGGCTTGATGGAGGCAACCTGACCGTCCTGGATGCCATGAACTTTCGTGTGCAGGTGTTGGACCGGTCGGGCACCTTTCAGTATTCCGTTGGAAAGCTAGGAGATGGGCAAGGCGACATGTTCCGGCCGAAGGGCTTGGGCATGGACTCCGAGGGGCACTTGTACACGGCCGAGGGACTCTCTGGCGTAGTGCAGGTATTCGACCGACAGGGCCAGCTGCTGTACTACTTCGGGAGGCGGGGAACTGGATTCGGAGATTTTCAGTTGCCAACGGGATTGTATGTCGACCACGAGGACCACGTGTACGTGGTGGATTCCTATAATCATCGCGTACAGATGTTCCGGTATTTTGCGCAGGGCAAACAGGCTGCAGGGGGAGTCCAGTGAAGGACCGCTGGTTGATTGGGGTCGTGCTGCTCGCGGCTGGTACTTGCGCCCAGGGGCAGCAGTTTAAGGGTGATGTGTTGGGCCAGCATAATTTGGGTCCTTCCGGTACCTCTCCGACGAAAGGCGGGTTGAGCGCGCCCTGCCTGTACTGTCACGCACCCCACTCGGGGCTCGGGTCACAGGCTCCGCTGTGGAATCAGAAGCTGACGACGCAGACCTACGCGACCTATACGAGCACGACGTATAGCGAGACTAGCGCGAACCAACCGATGTTGGGGAGTGACAGCAATCTGTGCCTGAGTTGCCACGACGGCAGCATTGCTCCAGGGCAGACGGTTGCTTACGGACAGTTTCCGATGAGCGGAAGCATAGCGGCAGCGGACAATTTTGGATCAAACTTGTCGAGTTCACATCCGTTCAGCTTGGTGTTGCCGCTCAAGGATTCTGCCGACTTGGTGCCTTCCCTCTACAACTCGGGCACAACGGCAGACTCTACCGGGGCGGTGAGACTGATCAACGGCAATATCGAATGCACAACATGCCACAACGCCCACGTAGAGGTCACGGACTTGGTGGGCTTGAATTTTCTGGTGCGAGATAGTTCGAGCGGGCAACTGTGCCTTGCTTGTCACACATCGACGAGCCGGAAGGTAAACAATGTGTCGAATTATCTGGCGGGATGGACGACCAGCGTACACGCTACTGCGGCGAACAAAATCGCCGCCCAGTCCGGAGTAAACTTGGGAGCGTACCCGACCGTCCCACTGAATGCCTGTGCCTCCTGCCACATGGAGCACAACGCGCCGGGGGCGGCGCGCCTACTGCGGGGCAAGAACGAGAACGACTGTTCTGCATGCCACGGCGCAGGAGGCAATATTTCCCCGGTTGCCCTGAATGTGTTCGCCGAGTACGCCAACCCCAAAATCGGCCATCCCTTCTCGACTGCGGGGGGTACGCATGACGAGGCAGAATCGGCGCTTTTGAACCAGAACCGCCACGCCACCTGCGTGGACTGTCACAACCCGCACGCAGCGCTGCAGGTAGCAGCGTTTCTGCCCGCTCCCACGATCCGACCCTCGCAAACTGCTGTAGAGGGGATCAGCGCAACGGACGGAATCACGGCGGTAATTCCAGCGGTCAATCAGTATGAGAATTGTTTGCGGTGCCATGGAACGAGCGTGGGGAAAGTGGCCAATTCCATATTCGGGTACTTGCCGCTGCGCGCGGTCACTTCGGGAGACATGTTTAACGTGATACCGCAATTTGCGATGGCCAGCAGCTCAAGCCATCCGGTTACTCACGTGCGCATGAGCGCGCTGCCGCAGCCCAGTTTGCTGCCGAACATGCTGAACCTGGATGGGGCAACGCAGGGGCGGAGCATGGGGGTGCAGATTCTGTGCACGGATTGCCACAACAGCGACGACAATCGCGAATTCGGGGGTTTGGGACCGAATGGCCCGCACGGTTCAAAATGGACGCACATCCTGGAACGGCGTTACGAGTTTTCGCAGACGACGGCGCCGGGGCAGTTGATCACGAATCTGCTGCCGACGCCGGACCTGTCGATCAACGGGCCTTATGCGCTGTGCGGCAAGTGCCACAACCTGACCGCGATCCTGGGGAATACGAGCTTCAGCCAGCACGCGCGGCACATCAATGACGGATTTTCCTGCTCGGCGTGCCATACGGCGCATGGAATGGGCTCCGTGAACGGAAGCATCTCCGGCGAGCGGCTGGTGAATTTTGACGTGAACGTAGTGGCCCCGAACGGCGCAACACCGATCATGTATAGCAGAGGAACAAACTCCTGCAACCTGACCTGCCATCTACACCCACACACAGCGGTAGGCGTGGCGCCCGCAGCGGCCGCGAAGCCGCATCCTTAGCTAATTGGGAATCTGTGCGTGGGAGCCGGATTTTGCCTGATCGATCATCTGCTGCACTTTGTCGCGAGCTTCGTAGTTCGGGTTGGTGTCGAGCAATTTCTGCCAGACAGCGATGGCGCCAGCCGCGTCGTTTTTACTCTGCCACTTGACGATCCCGAGGTTGAACAGCGTGATGGCCTTGTTGGGCTCGTAGGTGAGGGCCTTGTTAAATTCGGCGAGGGCCGAGTCCGCGTTTCCGCTATACCAGTATGCGGTGGCCATGTCCGTGCGCACGGCGGCGTTGGCAGGCTGCAGCTTCAAGGAGCGCTCGTAGTAAGTGATGGCTTCGGGGTACTGCTTGACGTCGTAATAGATGTTACCGATGCGCGCGAGCAAGTCGGGATTGTTGGGGTCAGATA
>Ga0181527_1004967_pt1 | contig 11212 bp, 12 predicted proteins | sample PEATcosm2014_Bin_30_FD_119762 | JGI IMG/M metagenome (GOLD analysis project Ga0181527, IMG submission 119762) | Peatland microbial communities from MTU Mesocosm Facility, Houghton, MI, USA - PEATcosm2014_Bin06_60_metaG | ecosystem: Environmental > Terrestrial > Soil > Wetlands > Peat | place...
CCCTCTGTGTCCACAAACCCTGAGACATCTTCACCATCCACCATCTGAGCAATGAGGGCGGGGAAGGTGTCGAGCAATGACGCACAACCTGGAACCAGGAGACGGCCCGGCCGGTCCCGACAAGCGACGGGTGGTGAACCCCCGGCCGCGTGCCGCCATCTACAAAGCCGATACTTGGCATGTGGGAGACGGCGTGGCGAGCGACGGGACAGGCCGGCCTAACTATCACAAGACCGGCATCCGACGGGTCTTCACGGCCGAGTACAAGCTGGCGATCCTGGCCGAGTACGACCGCTGCAGCGAGCCGGGCGAGAGAGGGGCGATCCTGCGCCGGGAGGGGCTCTACTCGAGCTTGATAACCGACTGGCGCCGCCAGCACCGCCAGGGCTTGTTGAAGGCGGCCATGGGTCGCCAAGACGGCGGCCGGGGAGGGCCGACCTACTCCGAAACATTGAAGCTGCGCGACGAGGTCGCCTACCTGCGTACCAAGCTTGCCCAGGCCGAGGCGGTCATCGAGGTGCAGGGAAAAGTACACGCGCTCTTGGAGGAGATCTCGAAGAGCGCGGCCTCCGACGACGTGTTGCCGAGGTCCTGGACGGGGCCGTGGACGAGCTCGCCCCACTCATCGGGCGACGACGAGCCTGTCAGGTGATGGGGCGCCCGCGGGCCAGCCACTACCGAGCACGGCGCCAGCCCTGCTTCGGCCCGCCCGTGCCACGTCCACCCTCACCGCGAAAGATCGCTTCTCAAGAGGCCGAGGCGATCGTCGAGGTGCTCGACTCGGAGCGCTTTTGCGACAAGGCACCGGCTCAGATCTGGGCGACGCTGCTCGACGAGGGGATCTACCTCGCCTCGATCTCGACCTTCTACCGCTTGCTTAGGGAGCGCCAGCAGGTGCGAGAGCGCCGGCGGGTGGCGCGTCGCCTGGCCCACGTGAAGCCAGAGCTCGTGGCCACAGGCCCGAACCAGGTGTGGAGCTGGGACATCACCAAGTTGGCCGGCCCGCACAAGTGGACCTGGTACCAGCTCTATGTCATCTTGGACGTCTTCAGCCGCTACGTCGTCAACTGGCTGGTGGCCAGCCGCGAGTCGGCGACCCTGGCCGAGGGCCTGATCGCTGACTCCATCTACGCCCAGGGCATCGGAGCCGGCCGGCTCACCATCCACGCCGACCGGGGCTCTTCGATGACATCGAAGACCGTCTCCCAGCTCTTGTGTGATCTCGGGGTCCTCCAGAGCCATTCCCGCCCGCACCAGTCGAACGACAACCCCTATTCGGAGGCGCAGTTCAAGACACTCAAGTACTTCCCGGCCTTTCCCAGGCGCTTTGCCAACATCGAGGACGCCCGGGCCTTTTGCGGAGAGTTCTTCGTCTACTACAACGGCGAGCACCGCCACTCTGGCATCGCCCTCAACACCCCGGCCGACGTCTACTTCGGCCGGGCCGAGCTCGTCCGGGAGAAGCGCCAGCGCGTGCTCGACGCCGCCTACCTCGCCCACCCCGGACGTTTCAGGAAGCCGCCGAGCGCACCGCAGCTGCCTGAGGCAGCATGGATCAACCGACCCGAGGAGTTGCCTTTGGTCACTGTCGGCTTATGAGTCTCCGGTGTCTCAGGAGCGTGGACAAGTACCGACGGCCGCAGCGGTGACACACCAGCCAAGGCCCATCAACATCGATTAGCGGCGGTGTCAATTGCGTCTCCGATACTTGGTGCCTGGCCGTATCACTTCCGGGAGCAGAGTCTGCCATGCCGCACCAGGTTAGAGAGATGACAACCGAGTGCGCGTAGGTGGCCGCTACGAGAGCATCGCGTTGAGTTCGTAACATCGCATGAGGACTTGGCAGTGTGTACGGACCGTGTAGGGTCCAAAAACGTGATCCTGGGCTTGACCAGGCACGATCGATCGGGTGAGGATCCTGCCCCGTGGCGCTCTCGTTCCTGTACCGTCTGCTCCGTAGCCTGATCGAGTTCGCCCGGGTCCACCGGATGGACGCCATCGACAAGGACGCCGAGATCCTCGTTCTCCTCAGCAGCTGGCTGTCCTTCGCCGTCAGATCGCCCGGCCCCGCTTCTCTTGGTCGGACCGAGCACTCATTGCTTCATTGGCAAGACTGGCGCCGCGCGAAAGGTGGGCGTCGTTCCTCGTCACACCCGAGACGATCCTCCGGGTATCGGCTGCTGATTGGTCATTCGCCATCTTCGAGGACTGCACCTATCTCGTGTCTCCAGGTGGCACATTTGCCATCTTGGAGGATTCCGAGATGTCCCGGCTAGCCGATCGGGTCGCTCAGGATCGGCAAGAGGACCTGCCAGCAACGCCACCCCGGATACGGTAGGGATGAGCGGTCGGCTGGTGGCCTGGTGAGCACCCCGGCGAAGTGCTTTGCGAGCTCTCCCTGCTGGGAATCTGGCGGGTGCTATCTGGCCGGCGTCGGCATCGATGCCCAGTCGATGGCGGCGAACTCCTCGTCGCTTAGTTTTAGCGTGAGGGCATGTGAGTTCTGCCGGACGTGATCGGGTTTGGTGGCCCCGGGGATCGCGATCACGTGGTCGTCTCGCTTGAGCAGCCAGGCGAGTGCCACCTGAAGAGGGGTCGCGTCCCGGGTGGTTGCCACTTCTTGCAGAGTGCCCGCAAGGGCAGCCGGACCCTGGCGCTTGCGGGAGCCGGTGCTGACGGCTCCGCCGGCCAGGGGCCGGTAGGCGACCAGGGCCACGTCCATCTGGCGGCAGGCGTCGAGGACGCCGTTGGTCTCGGGCGCGCGGTGCAGCAAGCTGTACTGGACCTGGTTGGCCGCGAGCGGGATCCCGTAGCGGGCCAGCACGTCGGCCGCCTTCCGCATCTGAGCCACGTTGCAGTTGCTGACCCCCGCGGCCCGGATCTTCCCGGACTCGACCGCCTTGGTCATGGCCTTCATCCAAGTGCCCACCCCGCGCGGGGAATAGGGGAAGTGCAGGTAGTAGAGGTCGATCGACTCCCGGCCGAGCCGTTTCAGTGTCCTGTCCAGCGCGGAGTCGAACTGGGCGGCGGTAATTCGGGCGGGCAGGGGCGCGAACTTGCTGGCCACCACGACCGGCCGACCATCCTGGCGGACCGCCACCCCCAGGGCCCGTTCCGACCGGCCGAAGCTGTAGATCTCGGCAGTGTCGAAAAAGCCCATCCCCACTTCGACTGCCGCCGCCAGCGTCTCGTTCAGGCGGGCTTGGCCCGGCTCGCCCGTATTCCAGCGGTTGGTGCCAACGCCGAGCGCCGGCACGCTCACGCCCGACCTGCCCAGCGCCCGCTCGGTTTCACTCATTGCCTTCCACGCCTTCCATGTGCGGGCCGGAGTCAGCGGGCGAGCCGGGGAAAGGGCCTCGGCGTTGCCCCAGTCCACCTGATGGCCCAGGCCAGCGTCAGGATCATAGGCATGTTGCGTCCTGAAAACGGGAAGTCGCGGCAGGACGGCGCGGGCGGCAGGTCCTGCGCGATCACCGCACTGGCCGAGTGCTCCATATCGTGAGCGTGCCGCTGATGGTCAGGTTTAACAGTAAGGTCTGATCCCGCGAATATCCCGCGGATGCCGCCGTCTGTTGTCGTTCCTCAACGTGCGGCCAACGCGATGACCTGCCCTAATAGGTCGCCCTGATCCGTCCTCGTACGTCTGACCGCCCTTTCCCAAGTTGAGAACGACGAGTTCGATTCTCGTCGCCCGCCCCGATAAACTCCCTGGTAATGGCGCTAAAAGCGGCGAGTAGCCCACCGTCCTAAGTGGCTTCATCCCGCGGAACGTCCGCGACACAGATTCGCGTGAGGACGCTTCCAGGCGCCTCGGGCGCATTGCGAGGCGCCTGGAGGTACCCGGGGCCCGTGTCGCCGCGTCCATGGCCGTGGCGACGTGGCGCTCGATCACGGCCTCGTTGAAGAGTGAGCCCACATTGGCCGGTTGGCGCGCGACGCGCCCTGTAAATGGCCCGTGTTTGTTACAGGCCGCTTCGACCGCCTGCGCCTCACCGAGCAAGGCGAGAACGTCTGCGATCAAGTCCAGAGTGCCTCGTTCGGAAAGACCTAAGGCTCACTTAGGTTCCTCTTAGGACACATCGGACGATCCTGGTACCCGGGGCCACAGTGGCCCCGAACCACGAAGGAGGTGAAGAAGATGGTGAAGAAAGCTAGGGACCCCGAGCCCAAGGGCAAGGAGAAGAAGGACTCCAAGCATGACAAGGGATAGTGCCGGGCCGATGTCCGGGCACGCCGCACCGTTGTTGGCGTGCGGCGTGCCCGGTGCGCGACCCGGTTTGTTCCTGAGCGAGAAAGGGCTCGCACTGTGATCCGTGATTTGCTGCAAAATCTTGACTCCGGGGACTCAAGGACCGACGTTCCCAAATCAGCAGACCATCCGGCACCCCTTCCCTGGCGGCGGATGGCCGGGTTGCGCAGCGAGAGAGCTCTCTGCGCAGCTCACCGCGGCCTTAGACGAAGAGGGACTGTAGATCGTCTCGTGGCTCACGTGCATCGTCTCGTCGTCGGGGAACTCGATCCGGAGACGTCGGGCGATCTCCTCGGGCGACCACCACTGCTCGAGCCACATGGTGACCTGCGTGCAGAGCGGGCCGGCGAGGAGCTTCGCGGTCTTCGGACGACGAGCGCGTGCATAGGCTTCATGGTGCGCCCTCACCGCTCGGTAGTGGGAGCGTCCGCCGTTCGCCTTCACCTCACGAGAGATGGTCGACAGCGCCCGGCCGAGCCGTCGGGCGACAGCGCGGAGCGGCTCACCGACCGACAGCCCACGGCTGATCTCCTCACGATCCGCGAGCGACAAGCGCGACTGGCCCGGCGACCACACGATATGGCTGGACTCCCGCTTGCCGAGAGCGCGCACGACATACTTCACGGTCGAGCGCGAGTACCCGATCTCCGCTGCGATCTCGCGGATCGTCCTCCCTTCTCGTCGGAGCCTTCGCGCGTGCTCACGTTGCTGCAGCGTCAGGTGCGGTGCCAAGGAAACCTCCCGGTCGAGTCAACTCACAGTCGTCGACTCGCCGAGCTGTTGCGCGGATCCCTTGAGCCCGCCGGTTGATTGGGGGAGCTTTAGTCACCGGCCGCTCACATGTTCATTCATGTCGCCATTGCCTCTGGGAACGTGACTTCAACGCGGAACCCGCCGCTTTGAGAGCGTCCGACGTGGACGGTGCCACCGGCGCGCTCGGCCGTACGCCGAACTATGTCGAGGCCGAGTCCTGTTCCTGCATTTCGAGGCGGCCTAGGCGCTGTCGTCGCCGATGGTGGCGGACCATCGTTTTCGACGACAAGTGTCGAGGACCCCGAGCCCGGAGGAGTTTGCTGAAGCGCTACGTGAAAGCCCGTCCCTTCGGGCGTATGGGCGAAAACGTTCGAGACGAGAGCGTCGATCGTGGCTTCGAGGTCATCTCTGTCGAGAGGGACCTCGACTCGACGCGGCGGCATTTCAACGCTGAAGGCGCGCTGCTGAGACCTTGCCAGAACGGCCCAAAAAGCCATGCGGTCTCGGATGGTGCCAGTGAGGTCCGCGTGACCTGGGGGCCGAGGAGGTTCACGAGTCTCGCGGATCAGGTGATTGACGGCCGCTTCGAGCCCTTCAAGGTCCTTGCTCAGGGTGCTTCTCGTAGCGTCGTCAGTCAGCGCTTCGAGGTCCAGCCGAAGCGCCGTCAGCGGCGTGCGCAGTCGGTGCCCGAGGTCCGCTCCGGTCATCCGGGCGTTCACCAACAAGTTGTCGATCTGGTCGGCAAGCTCGTTGACGGCGCGACCGACCTCGGCGACCTCGTACGGGCCGGCAGGTACGACCCGGCGCTGCAGATCCCCATTGCTAAGTCGGCGCGTGACCTCCTCAAGATCCGAGATCGGACCGACGATGGTCCGACCCAACCAGTCGGCAAGGGCGATCGCGATCAGTACGAGGAGTAAACCACCACCGAAAAGGAGGAACCACTCTTGGGCCACTCCCTTTGTGAGCAGGCTAGAGGGGATGCTCACGACGACGGCGATTGAGGCGCTCGGGTGACGCACGGGCACCCAGACATACCTACCGCCCGCGGGGCTCGGAAGGGTCGCTGTGAGACCCGCCCGGACGATGGCTGGGACGGTGGCCGGGGATCCGGACACTGCCCCGAGCACATCGCCGTCGGCGAGGTAGACGGTCACGGGCGTCTCGGCGGCCTCGTTGGCCGATTTCGTGAGCCGGACCATCGTCGGCTGGTCCTTCACAGTGTAAAGCTCGGCGGCGAGAGAGCTCGCTTCCAAGTTCGCCCCGTCGATAGCCCGGTCGTAGGCCACCGAACGCACGAAAAACGCCAAAGGTATACAGAAGATGAGCACGACCGTGCCGGTCACGACCGCTGCCATGAGGGCCATCCGCCGCCGGATTCTCGCTCGACCCCGTCGTGAGGCCATCCTCAGGTCACTTCCAGGCCTTCGTCGCCGTCTCCACTGTCGGGGTCGACCAGGCGCACACCGACTCCGTGGATCGTACGCAGGTACCGCGACTGTGTCGCCGACTCGCCGAGCTTGCGGCGCAGCCATGAGATGTGGACGTCGACGGTCTTGTCACTGCCTCCGTAGGGTTGGTCCCAGACATCGGCAAGGAGCTGCCTCTTGGTGACGACGCGACCGAGGTGAGCTGCCAGGTAGTGCAACAAGTCGAACTCCTTGCGGCTCAGAAGCAGGTCCCGACCTGCGAGCGTGGCCTCACGAGTGGTCGCGTCGATCCGAAGGGCTCCGACTGTGATCGCCACCGTTTCGGAGTCCTCCCTTGCCCGCCGCAAGACCGCCCGCAGACGCGCCTCGAGCTGCCGGGTGGAAAAGGGCTTCACGACGTAGTCGTCGGCTCCCGCGTCGAGGGTCTGAATGATCTCGCCTTCGTCATCTCGGGCCGTGACGACCACGACGGGGACTGTGCTCACGGCCCTGAGCATGCGGAGCAGGTCGACGCCGTCGATGTCGGGTAGGCCGAGGTCCAACAGAACGACGTCAGGCTTCTCATCGACGATGGTCGACAACCCCCCAAGACCTGTCGCGGCGGTCCTCACGTCGTATCCCATCTCGACGAGGGACCGTTTGAGCCCGGCTCGAATGCTCGCATCGTCCTCGACTATCAGGACCGTTATCACCACCGTCACAGTATGCGCGGCCTTGCGCGACCGATGGCCGGGCCCCGTCCAGTCGGGACCCGGCCATTAGGGGACAGGCCGGTCAGCGTGTCGTCACCAATACAGTCAGGCCGCCACCGTCGTTGATCTCGGCCTCGAACTTCACCGTATGGGTGCCGTGACGGAAGTACACGTCCACCGAGGAGCCGGACGACGAGTCGACCGAGGCCCGGTAGCCCTTGGCGGAGCTGACGATTACGACTCTGATCGTGCCCGAGTTGACGGTCGCGATCTTGACTGATCCGGCGCCGCCGGCGCGATACCAGGTGGCTGTCCTTGGGAGCGGGTAGCTCCTCGAGGAACTGGAGCTCAATGCAGTCGCTGCCAGCGCGCTCGACGGCTGTCGTCGCGCTGTGGTCGCCGACGCCGCGCCTGGTCCTGCGAAAGCCAAGACCGTTGCCAGCATCGAGGCCGCCACAACTGTTCCTGTACCAATCTTGAATATCCGCTTCACTTCTATCTCCTTTGAGTGTGGGTTGATGTTGCTGACTCTCAGGATCGCAGAGCGGAAGTTAAGAGGAACCTAAGTGGATAGCAGGTCTTTCCAAAGGCCGCGACGGCGGGCGGCCAAGTAACTGCGACTATGGTCCCGCCAGTGAGCGTCGGCGAGTTCACCATCGACTTCTTCGAGGATGATGACGCCCGGAGTCCAGTCGAAGAGTGGATGGACTCCGATCTAGCCGACCTTGAGCTGGCCGCGCTCGTCTCCGGCCTCGAGCACGTGCTGAGGCGCCGCGGGGGCGGCGTCTGTCAGACAGAAAGGGGCAAGCAGCTCGGGGAAGGGCTCTTCGAGTTCCGCATCCGCCATACCTCAGCCGAGATCGAGCACATGTTCACCGGCGCGTCATCTAGTCGCCAGGCAGCCAAGCGCGAGAAGGTCCTGCTCCCTGTCTTCTGTCATGCCTACGGTACGAAGGTCGTGCTGCTCCTGAACGGTTACGACAAAGCAGGCGATCGGAGCGACAAGCGCCAACTGCGCGAGGTCACCCTCGCCCGCAGGCGTCTCGCCGAATTCAAGGAGCGACAAGCCCGCGAACGCAAGAGGCAGAACCGAGGAGGTGGTCGCGATTCCTAGGGTGGGGTTGACGACGGTATGTCGTAAAGCACATACTGGGCATCTCGAAGGAGTTGTGGCATGGCACGCACCCTTGATGACTACCTACAGCGCTCGAAGCGGGCGAACAGCCCCGAGGTCCGCGCGGCGCGGGCCGTGTTCGACCAGGCTTATGGGATCGCCTGCCAGGTGATTGAACTACGGGAGAAGCACAATCTCACCCAGGTGGAGTTGGCTGAGAAGGCTGGGCTCCCTCAAGCGCAGATCAGCCGCATCGAGCGCGGGGTTGTGAGCCCGACGAGCGCCACGCTCGGGAAAATTGCCGAAGCGCTCGGAGCCGACCTGCGCCTCGTCGAGCGTCCTCGGCCGAGCGGCCGGCGTCGCGCTGCCAGCTAACCCACGCAGCATCCGAGCCCAGCTCTCCCGACATCGCGACCGGGAGCTGGACCCGGCTCCGCAAGGAGATCGGTCCTAGCGACGTTCGGTTCCACGAAATACGGCACTTCGTCGCCACCGAACTCAGCGAGCATCAATCCTTGTACGGTAGCCAACCGGCTTGGGCATGCTCGCACCTCGACGACCCTCGACGGGCCACGGTCCGCCCCGGTTCGGTGCCGCACGGATCATGCGGGGCAGGAGAAGCCTGGTCGCGTGTTACCTCCCCGACGTGTCTTCTCCGGGCAGCACCGTTGGGAAAAGATTCGGCAAAGATCGGGCAAAGAAGGCCCACATTCGCCGTTCACCTGGGCCATTTATCCGGCATGCTCGAGGCCGTGACGGCCGAGTGGACGACTTCTGAGTCACAGCACCAACCGGTGAAGACGAGGCGGGGCAGTGCTTACCGCGAGAAGGCGGCGGTTCGCGGGCCTCGTTCTCGGCGCCCCGGTGCCCCGGTCGCCGCCCCCGGCCTGGGACGGGCGCAGGAAGGCCTTACAAAGTCTCTTCATTGGCCGTCCTGGCAGAGCCATCGTGCTTACGTCGGGGCGCGAAGGAGGCGCCGCCGGCTGCGGCGCGCCTCACGGCGGACCTGGCCCGGTCGCCACCCAGTGGCGGCCGGCAGCGTGGCCCTGTTGGCATTGCTCACCCCGGTGAGCGTCTCTCTCGCCGGGGCGCTCACAAGCCCGGCGCTCGGTCTCTCGGTCCCTTCGCGTTTTGCTGAGTGGCTGCGCGACAACGGGGGAGGCTCGGTCGTTAACGCGGTGGAGAACTGGTGGTACTCCCATCATCCACCGCCCGTCGGGGGGCGACCATTGGCAGCCGCTTTGCCGACGCGACAGCATATTCACCTTGCCACGACCGGCGCGCACGGCGAGGTGGCTGCACACCTTCCGACACCGGCACCGCTCGCCAGCTTCGCCCGGCCTTCCCTGCCGGGAGAGGGCGCCTGGAAGCCGGTCGGCCGTCTCGTGATGGGCATCCCGGCCGTCTACGAGACGTTCCTTCGCCCCGATGCCGATCACACGAGCGTCGTCGACGGCGTCGCCTGGCTGGACACGAAACTCCTGTCGGCGACGCTGTATTCGGGGAGCTACATCCCAGGAGGCGGGCCGTACAAGTACACGGCCCCGATCGAGCCGGGTGCAGCGCGCTCTTTGGTGGCGGCGTTCAACGCCGGGTTCCGCATGCCCGACGCCAACGGTGGCTACTACACCCAGGGAGAGACGGTCATTCCCCTGCGCAGCGGCGCCGCCTCCTTCGTCATCTACCGCAACGGTTCGGCCACAGTCGGCGCCTGGGGGAGCGATGTCACGATGACGCCGGACGTCGTCGCCGTCCGGCAGAATTTGCAGCTGCTCGTAGACAACGGCCAGCCCGTGCCGGGGCTCAACGCCTACGACACGAGCACGTGGGGCAACACGCTCGGCAATCAGGTCTACGTGTCGCGCTCGGGCATCGGCGTGACCCGCGACGGTGCCCTCGTCTATGTGGGCGGGCCCTTCCTCAACATCACCGACCTCGCCAACCTCCTCGTGCGTGCCGGAGCCGTGCGGGCCATGGAGCTCGACATCAACACTGACTGGGTGAACTTCGCCACCTTCGCCCCGACGACGCCGACCGGGCTCGCCTCTCCGGCGAACGCCACGGACCTCCTCCCCCTCGCCGACATGGCGGGACCGCCTACCCGCTACTTCGTCACCTGGTGGGCACGCGACTTCATCACGATGTCGGCCCGCTGAACTGCGCCGGCCCGAGGGTCGCTCCGCCTCGGGCGCGGGTGCGCCCGGCTAGTCGGGGATCTTGCGCCAGAGCGCTCGGGGGAAAAGGCGCATGAGTGCAAAGACTGCTCGCAGGAGCGGGGGCACCCAGATCACCGAGGCTCCGGTCTCCAGGCCCTCCACGATGGCCTCGGCCACGGCCGAGCTCTCCACGGCTAACGGGGCCGGCTTGAGCCCGGCGGTCATCTTCGTGCGGACAAAGCCTGGGCGCACCACCGTCACCTCGACGCCGGTGCCCTCCAAGGCGTCGGCGAGGCCGAGGCCGAAGCCGTCGATCCCCGCCTTGGCGGCGCCGTAGACGAGGTTGGCTTTGCGCACGCGGACGCCCGCCACAGAGGAGAGGATGACGATGCGGCCCGCCCCCTGGGCGCGCAGCGTGCCGAGGAAGGCGGCGACGGCGGCGGCCGGCCCGGCGAAGTTCGTCACGATCGCCCGGCTCACCGTCTTGGCGTCGAGGGCGTCGAGGTCGGACGCGCAGAGGTCCCCGGCGGCGACGAGGAGGAGGTCGATCGTGTCGAGCTCGCAAGCGGTGGCCTTCGCGAAGGCGTCCAGGCGATCCGTGTCGGTCACGTCCAAGTACCGCGTCATCACCTCCTCGACCCCGCGGGCGCGCAGCGCGGCGGCCGTGGATTCGAGCGCCGCCTCGCCCCGGCCGGCGAGGACCACCGAGCGCAGTCGCCGGTCGGCAAGCAGCAGCAGGGTGTCGCGGGCGATCTGCGAGGAGCCCCCGATGACAACGGCGGTCTGCGGCATGCCCGTGGCGTCGATCACGCTTCGAC
>Ga0181527_1004971_pt1 | contig 11209 bp, 10 predicted proteins | sample PEATcosm2014_Bin_30_FD_119762 | JGI IMG/M metagenome (GOLD analysis project Ga0181527, IMG submission 119762) | Peatland microbial communities from MTU Mesocosm Facility, Houghton, MI, USA - PEATcosm2014_Bin06_60_metaG | ecosystem: Environmental > Terrestrial > Soil > Wetlands > Peat | place...
CCGGCGGGACGTACAACGAGCTGGTGTACAGTCCTCTGGCCGGGAAGAACGAGTTGAGCGACATACGGAACCACCCCTGGCCGGGCCCGGATGCGCTGACGTTCTCGCATTGCCCGGCGGAGGCGGCCGCCCATGCCGACCGCGCCGTCATCGGCACGTTCACCTGGGGCGCTTACTTCATCGCCACGTTCGTCCGCGGCATGGAAGACCTGATGATGGACTTCGCCATCCGGCCGAAGTACGCCGATTGCCTGATCCGGACCATTGCCGAGCGGACGCTGATGTTCGTGGACGGCCTGCTGGAATCCGCTGGCGACGGGATTGACATCGTGTACATGGCCGACGACTACTGCTCTCAACTGGCGCCGATGTTCAGCCCCGCCCTGTTCCGGCAACTGATCATCCCGTACCTGCGCGCTACCGCCGACCGGGTCCACGCCCGCGACAAAAAGCTCCTCCTCCACGTCTGCGGCGCGGTGCGCCCGCTGCTGCCGATGATCCTCGACGCCGGCGTGGACATGCTCGAACCGATCCAGACCCGCGCGGCGGGGATGGACCCGGCGGAGTTGAAAAGAGAGTTCGGGCGGCGCCTCTGTTTTTACGGGGGCGTTGACCTGCAGCAGACCCTGGTGCGCGGGACGCCGCAGGCCGTCGCGGACGAAGTGAAGCGCCTGATTGACATCCTGGGCGAAGGCGGCGGGTACATCATCGGGCCGGGCCACACGTACATCCAGGTGGACTCGCCGCTGGAGAATATCCTGGCGATGTACGAGACGGCCGCCGGCTATCGGCGGCGCGGGCAAGGGAATTCTGCATCTGGACTTGACGGCGCGCTGCGGTTATAGTGAAGTGCGGCGGCGCGCCGGCGCGGAGTTCCAATGGAGGCGGCTCCATGGACGTGACGATCAGCTTCACGGTGAACGGCCGGCAACGGACCGTCACCGTGGATCCCCAGCGGTCGTTGCTGGACGTGCTGCGTGAAGAGCTGCAATTGACCGGGACCAAGTACGGCTGCGGCGAGGGGCGCTGCGGCGCCTGCACGGTCCTGATCGAAGGCAAGCGCGCCCGGTCCTGCATCACGCCGGCGGCGGGCGTCGCGGGCAAGGACGTCCTCACCATCGAGGGCCTCGCGCCTGCCCGGTCGCAGCCGGGGACCGAAGGCGACGCGCTCCATCCGGTCCAGGCGGCATTCCTGGCCGAGGGCGCGTTCCAGTGCGGCTACTGCACCCCCGGCATGATCATGACCACCGTGGCCCTGCTTCAAGAGATTCCCCACCCGACCGACGAGCAGATTCTGACCGCCGTCAACGGGAACCTCTGCCGCTGCTGCGACTATCCAAGGATCCTCAAGGCGGTGCGCCGCGCCGCCGCGTCAGGAAGGTGAAGCCCATGACCCGGGGAAATTTGCGGGAATTCGACCAGCTTGAGGGCGCGCTGAGCGACGCCGAACCCGAAGAGGCGTACGAGCCGGTCGCCCGAGGCATGACGCGTCGCACGTTCCTGAAGTATGCCGGCGCCGGGCTGCTCATCACCGTGATGCCGCTGGAGATCCTCGGGCAGACGTTCCGCCGGGGCCGCGAGGGCGCAGGCCGGGACGTGAGTATCGCCGCGCGGATCCACATCGGCAAAGACGGCACGATCACCGTCATGACCGGCAAGGTCGAGGGCGGCCAGGGCGCGCGCACGGAACTCACCCAGGCCGCCGCGGAGGAACTCCGCCTCCCGCCCGGCCGCGTTCAACTCGTCATGGGCGACACCGAACTCGTCCCCGACGACGGCGTCACCGCCGGCAGCGGAAGCACGCCGCGCTCCGTGCCCGCCGTTCGCCAGGGCGCCGCCGCGGCGCGCACCCTCCTCGTCGCATTCGCCGCCAAGCAATGGGGCGTGGACGCCGGCGCGGTGGAAGTCCGCGACGGCAAGGCCGTCCACGCCGCTACTCAGCGCGAGTTGACCTACGCCGACCTCGCCGCCGACGCCGACCAGGCCCAGGCGCTCCAGCAGCCCGCGCCCGCCGGCATCGTCCTGACGCCCGTCAAGGAGTGGAAGGCGCTCGGCCAGTCGGTCCCCCGGCCGAACGCGCGCGACGTCGTCACGGGCGCCCATCGTTACCCTTCGGACATGACGCGGCCCGGAATGCTCTACGGCAGGATGCTCCGCCCGCCCTCCTACGGCGCGAAACTGACGGACCTCGATCCCGCCGCCGCCAAGGCGGTCCCGGGCGCAGTGTTCGTCCGGGAAGACTCGTTCGTCGGCGTCGCCGCCCCGACGACGCTCGCCGCCGAGCGGGCCGTGACCGCGCTGGCGCAGACCGCCGCCTGGGAAACCGCGCCCCAGCCCGACAGCAAGATGGTGTTCGACTATCTGCGCAAGCACACGCGCGAACCTGTCCCGCAGAATCCCTTCGCCGCCGATGTCGCCGCGGCCGCCAAGTCCCTCCGACAGACCTACTGCGTCCCCTACGTCCAGCACGCGCCGATGGAACCCCGCGCCGCGCTTGCGGAATGGGACGGCGGCAAGGTCGCCGTCTGGCTCACGACGCAGAACCCGTTCAGGTGCCGGAACGAGATCGCGCGCGAACTCGGCTTGAACGCCGGCGACGTGCGCGTCATCGTGCCCGATTTCGGCGGGGGCTTCGGCGGCCGGCACACCGCCGAGGCGGGCATCGAAGCCGCGCGCCTCGCCCGCGCCGCTGGCAAGCCCGTCCTCGTCCGCTGGACGCGCCGCGAGGAATTCACCTGGGCCTACTTCCGCCCCGCCGCCGTCATTGACCTTGAGGCCGGCCTCGATGCCGCGGGGACGCTCACCTCGTGGTTCCACGTTAACATCAACTCCGGCCCCTCGGCGATCAACACGCCGTACCGCGTGGGCAACGTCAAGACGCAGTTCGTGCAGGCCGATTCGCCGCTGCGGACCGGCTCCTACCGCGCCCTCGCCGCAACGGCCAACAACTTCGCGCGCGAATCCTTCATGGACGAACTCGCCGCCGCCGCCGGGCGCGACCCGCTCGAGTTCCGCCTCGCCCACTTGGACAATGAGCGCCTCCGCGCCGTCCTGGAAACCGCCGCCAAGCGCTTCGACTGGGCCGGCCGCCGCCGGAAGAAGGACCCCGCCGTCGGCGTGGGCCTCGCCTGCGGCACGGAGAAGGGATCGTACGTCGCCGCGTGCGTCGAGATCGCCACCGAGCACGGCGAGATTTCGGTCCGCCGCGCGTGCCAGGTCTTCGAGTGCGGCGCCGTGGTCAACCCCGCCAACCTTACCGCGCAGGTCCACGGCTGCCTGCTCATGGGAATGGGGCCGGCGCTGCGCGAGGAAATGCAGTTCGAGAAGGGCGTCATCCTCAACGCGTCGTTCTCGCAGTACCTAGTGCCGCGGTTCCGAGACGTTCCCGACTTGGACATTCACCTGCTCGACCGCCCCGACCTTCCGTCGGCCGGCGCCGGCGAAACGCCGATCATGGTCATCGCGCCGGCCATCGCCAATGCCGTCTTCCATGCGATTGGCCGGCCGAGCCAGCAGATGCCCATACGCCTGCCCTACAACGCGAAGGCCGCCGAGGCGGGCAATCCATGATTCGCCCCTCGTCCGCGGGGGAGATCCATCGGGCCATCGTCGCCTTTGCGGAGAGCGGCAGAGCCTTTGCCGCGGCGGTCGTGCTGAAGGCCGAAGGCTCCACGCCGCGCGAGGCCGCCACGAAGGCGCTCATCGAGCCCGACGGTTCGATCCGCGGCACCATCGGCGGCGGAAAGGTCGAGGCCGAAACCCAGCGCCTCGCGGTCGAAGCGATCCGGACCGGCCGCCCCATGGTGTTTGACTTCACGATGGAGGGCGGCGGGGCGGACGACGACCAGCCGATCTGCGGCGGCTCAATGCGGATTCTCATTGATCCCGCCGCTGCCGCCCACTGCGCCGCCTACGCCGGGGCCGTCGAGGCCGAGCGCCTGCGCCGGCGCGGCGTCCTGCTCACCTCGGTCCGCACCCGCGCCTTCCCGCCCTCCGGCGCGCGAAATGGGACGGAGGGCCGGCAAGCCGCTCCTGCGCCGGAGGTCGCCGTGCTGTGGTTCCCCCAGGATGCCGTGCCCGCCGACATCGGCTTCCCCGGCAGCCGCGCCGTCTGCGCCGCGCTCGCGCGCCAGACGCCGGAATTCCTCGTCCAGGATGAGCCGGATGCAGGCGCGCAACTCCAGGTCCTCGTCGAACCGCTCATCCCGCCGCCGCTCCTGGTGATTGCCGGCGGCGGCCATATCGGCCAGGCGCTCGCCCTCCAGGCCGGCCTCGTCGGATTCGCGGTCACGGTCCTGGACGACCGGCCCGAGTTCACCGATCCGGCGCTCTACCCCGCAGGAGTGGTCACGCGGCGCTGCGACATTGCCCGCGAGCTGGCCGGGTTCCCCATCGCCGCCGACACGTTCGTCGCCATCGTCACGCGCGGCCACCAGCACGACCGGGCCGCCCTCGCCGCCTGTATTCGCAAGCCGGCCGCCTACATCGGCATGATCGGCAGCCGCCGCAAAGTGGCCCTGATCCGCAAGGACCTCCTCGAAACCGGCGCGGCTACGGCGGAGGAGTTCGACCGGGTCTACGCCCCGATCGGCCTGGACATCGGCGCCGAGACCGTCCCCGAGATCGCCGCGAGTATCGTTGCCCAGTTGATCGCCGTCTGCAGGAAGGGCGCGGCGCCGCGTTTCCCGGAGCTGCAGGTTCACTCTTGACCACCGCAAATAGACAGATGATCTGCGCCATCATCCTCGCCGCCGGCGAATCCAGACGCATGGGCGCGCAGAAGTTGCTGTTGCCCTTCGACGGCCGGACGGTGATCGGCCGCATCGCCGGAGAAATTCTGCGCGGTCCCGTCGCGCGGACCTTCGTCGTCGTGGGAGCGGACGGCGCTCGCGTCGCCGCGGCCGTTGAAGACGAGCGCCTTTCACGCAAAGGCGCCCGGGCGCGAAGGGACAGGGAGCCTTGCGAAAGTCCGCGCGGGTCTCCGCAAGGCGCCCTTTCCTTCGTCACGAATCCGGATCCCGCCGGCGACATGCTCAGTTCCGTCCGGTGCGGACTTCGGGCGCTCCCGCCCGGCTGCCAGGCGGTCCTCGTCGCGCTCGGCGACCAGCCCTCCATCACCGCCGAGCTAATCGCTCAGCTCGTCAACGCCTCCCGCGTCTCCGGCCGCGGCATCATCGTGCCGGTCTACGGCGGGAAGCGCGGCCATCCGCTCCTCTTCTCCGCGCGCTATTCCCAGGAAGTCCTGACTCGCTACGACGACCTCGGCCTCCGGGGTCTCCTTCACGCGCACCCCGAGGATGTGTTCGAACTGGCGGCCGACAGCGCCTCCGTGCTCACGGACATGGATTATCCGCAGGACTATCTGCGGGAACTCGGCAGGCTTCCTGACGCCAGATGAGACTTTGGGACGGACGGGCGTTACGCCGCGGAGTAGTTCCCTTCCTTGCGCCAGACGTCGAGCATAAGCTCGTAGCGAGCCAGCTTCATCCCGGTATAAATGCAATTGCTCGTGGAGAAGACGTACCCGCCGCCCGGCATGCCGTGATGCAGGGCATAGCGCGCCGATTCGATGATTTCTTCGTCGGCGCCCGTATCCAGCGCCGAGCACTTGACGTTGCCGATGAGGCAGACTTTGTCGCCGTAGCGGCGCTTGACCTCCGCGATGTCCACGTCGCCCTGCGGGTCGAGAGAATGCAACGCGTGGGGATGGGCCTGGACGAGCTGGTCGAGGATCGGCAGGATGTTGCCGTCCGTGTGTTTGACGGTATAGAAGCCCATATCGCGGTAGCCCTGAATGAGCCGGGCCAGATACGGCGTGACAAACTCACCGAACTGCCGCGGGCTCAGGAACGGCCCGGTGTTGAAACAGTAATCGGCGCACAGGGCGAACCCGTCCAGGCTGCAGCGCTTCCTCAACAGCTCGGCGCGCGCCAGGGCGCGGTCAACCTGTCGCCCGGCTTCGGCCTTCAGCGCCTCCGGCTCCTCGGCCAGCCGCGCGGCGAAGTCGCTCATGTTCTGCCCCGAAGGAATGCTGAACGTCGCGTCGCCTTCGAGCATGAGGAAGTACTTGTCGCCGCTCTTCTGGCGGACGAGGTCCACCATCCTTATGCATTCGTCACGGTTCGACGGATTCGGATGCAGGAAGATGGCGCTGTGCTCGAAACGCTCCGCCGTGGCTATGAAAACGTCGGCCATGTCGTTGCGGTGGAGCTGGCGCTCCTTCGGTTCCATCTGGTCCCACTGTCCGTAAGCGCGGTGGCTCGGGTGGACCTTGCCGAAGGCCTCCATCGTTAGGAAGAAAACCAACTCGAAATGGGGAACTCGCCCCGTCATCGGCCGGCGGTTCAGTGCCGCGATGAATCGTTCGCGCGGCGTCATACCCCAATTACGCCAGGGCCACGGGCTTGCAGAGGTTCGCCTTCCTGTTGGCCACACGACCGCACGCCTTGCAGATGAATTTCGGCGCGTTCACGAGCGGCTTGATCTTCTTCAGATCAAGATCGCACGAGCAGCACGTCAACGCACACATCTTCTGCGGTCCGCAAATCTTCGCCATGTTCCCGCCTCCAAAGAGAAAAACCCGAATGGACACACAACACTTAACCTACCCCCTCGCAGCGCTAATGTCAATGGCCGGCAGCGGCGGGCCGGTCTTGAACTGGCTTGGAACGAGACTTTCGCTTGCTCCTGCGGCCGCGGAAGGTATGATACTGTCAAACAGGTTCACGATGGGCGTGGACCACCGGTCATTTGGGAGATCGCGGAATATGGCCAAGGCGAAGAAAATCAGGCTCGGCGTGGTCGGCGTCGGACGCGGCGCAGGCTTCGCCAGGGGCGCCGGCCCGCACCTGGGCATGGAGCTGGTGGCGCTCTGTGACGTATCGAAAGAGCGGTTGAAGAATCTCAGCCAGGAGCTCCACGTCGCCGCCTACACCGACTATGACAAGTTCCTCGAGCACGAGATGGACGCCGTGGTCCTGGCGAACTTCTTCCACCAACACGCGCCCCTCGCCGTCAAGGCGCTCAAGGCCGGCAAGCACGTCATGAGCGAGACCGCCTGCAACGGCACGCTCGCCGAAGGCGTGGAGCTTTGCCGCACCGTGGAGAGGACCCGCCGCATCTACATGCTCGCCGAGAACTATCCGTACACCGCCTTCAACATGGAGATGCGCCGCCTTTACCGGTCCGGCGAGATCGGCCAGGTCACCTACGCCGAGGGCGAGTACAATCACCCGATGTCGCCCCGCGATCGGGACGCCGGCGCGTGCGGCGTGAACCATTGGCGCAACTGGCTGCCCAGCACGTATTATTGCACCCATGCCCTTGCGCCGCTCATCTTCATTACCGACACGATGCCGGTGAAGCTGAATGCCCTGTCCATCGCCTGCCGCGAAGTGGACGACCTCACCGCCCACCGAGGCGATCCCGGGTCCGTCATCCTCTGCCGCATGAATAATGGCTCGGTCTTCCGCCTCTTCGGCCTGTTTCTGCCGGGACACAGCAACTGGTACCGCTTGCACGGCACGCGCGGCGCCATGGAGATCACCCGCGGGCCGGGGTACTTCGGTCCCGGACAGGTGCGCGTTTGGCACGAGGAGTGGAACCGCCGTCCGGGCGACCCGCTGGAGCGGACCTATGCGCCGGAATGGCGCGAACACGCCGACCTCGCCGGCAAGTCCGGACATGGCGGCGGTGATTTCTGGACGACCTGCCGGTTCGCCGAGGCGATCCGATCGGGCAAGCCGCCCTTCCTGAATGTCTACCGCGGAGTCGCCATGTCCTCCGTCGGCATCCTCGCCTGGAAAAGCGCTCTGCAGGACGGCCGGCCGTTCGACGTGCCCGATTTCAGAAAAGAGACCCTGCGAAAGCGTTACGAGAACGACCACTGGTCGCCGTGGCCGGAGCACATCGGGCCCGGCCAGCCGCCCGCGAGCATTCTGGGCCATCTCAAGCCCGCGAAGAAGGATCTCGCCTTTGCGCGAAAGGTCTGGAGAAGTGTCGGCTACACCGGAAAGTAAACCCCCGCAGCAACTCCACATGGTCTGGCCGCAGCAACGGCTCGGCAGTCCGCCGGCCTGCTCACTGCCGGAGGCATACACGCTCCGCACGTTCCGCCCCGAAGACGCCGCCGACCACGTCCGGCTCATGCGCGCTGCGGGGTTCGCGAACTGGAGCCAGGAGCAACTCGCCGCTGCCCTGGAAAGGTGCCTGCCCGACGGTTTTTTTGTCGTGGAACACAATCCGAGCGGCCGGCTTGTCGCGACCGCCATGGCGCGCCACCAGCCTTCGACATGGCATCCCTGCGGCGGCGAGTTGGGCTGGGTGGCCGGCGACCCGGATCATAAGGGCAAGGGCCTGGGATGCGCCGTCTGCGCCGCGGCGACCCGGCGCTTGCTCGAAATCGGCTACCGCAACATCTACCTGCTCACGGATGATTTCCGGCTGGCGGCGATCAAGGTTTACCTGAAGCTCGGCTACGTCCCGTTCCTCTTTCCGCCGGACATGGAGGGACGGTGGCGGGATGTCTTCGCAAGACTCGGCGCGGATTTCGAAAACACGCCCAGTGTGCGCGCGCCGTGAGGAATAAATCGGGGACACAATTATATTTAACCGCGAATAATTATATTGTGTCCCGATTTGTTCAGAAGCGGGGCGTGTTGTAAGTTACTGACGCTTGATCTTGCAGGAGCTGGGGAATCCGGCTATTCGTGGCCACCGTGCTGACGCAGCAAATCTGCCACGTCTTCTGAAGGGCAAAACCCTAGCGCCATGTGCAAGGGCGTCTGGCCGTAGTAGTCCTTAGCATTGACATCGGCATTATTGGCCAGTAGCAGTTCCACGATGTCCTTGCGGCCCTCCTGAGCGGCCCCGTGCAATGGGGTATCGCCTTGGTTATCCTTGGCGTTCACATCAGCTTTTTGGGACAGCAACAGTTCCACGATGTCCTTGTGGCCCTCCGCAGCGGCTCCGTGCAATGGTGTTCGGCCGTAGTTGTCCTTGACATTGACATCGGCTCTATGGGCCAGGAGCAATTCCACCACGTCCTTGTGTCCCCTAACAGCCGCAAGGTGCAAAGGCGTCCAGCCGGTAGAGGTGTCTTTGGCGTTGATATCTGCCTTGTTATCCAACAGCAATTGTGTCATGTCCTTGTAGCCCTGACCCGCCGCTGAATGCAAAGGTGTACCGCCATCGCTCTCCTTGGCATTGACATCAGCGTTGTTGGTCAACAGCAGTTCCGCCACGTCCTTGTGGCCAAAACAAGCCGCCCAGTGCAAAGCCGTCTGGCCGAGGTCGTCCTTAGCATTGACATCGGCATTATTGGCCAGTAGCAGTTCCACGGTGTCCTTTTGGTCCTGCTGAGCGGCCATGTGCAAGGGCGTTTGGTCGCAGTTGTCCTTGACATTGACATCGGCTCCATGAGCCAGGAGCAATTCCACCACGTCCTTGTGTCCCGCAGCAGCCGCAAAGTGCAAAGGCGTCCGGCCGTAGTAGTTCTTAGCATTGACACCGGCATTGTTGGTCAACAGCAGTTCTGCCACGTCCTTGTGGCCCTTCAAGGCCGCCACGTGCAAAGGTGTCAAGCTCTTGCTGTTTGTGCTGAAAACCAACTCGGGATTGTCCCTGAGCATTGCTTTGACCTTAGCCAGGTCGCCACTGTCGGCTGCGGCGTGAATCTGGAGGTTTGCCGGTTCTTCAGGAGGGACGGCGGGATGACTATGAGGCGTCCCGAGGAGCGCAGGAGGACTCTGGCGTGGTCCGACGCAGGCGGTGAGGCTGCTGAAAGCCAGCGCGACTAGCACCAGAAGGCCGGAAAGGAATGTGCGGTCTTTCATGGCTTCTCCTGAAGAACCATGTTATTTCAAGGAACAACTTCGCATTACAGCACCATTATCGCCCGGGGAGGTGAAGAAAGTCTTTCCAATTCTCTTTTATCCACAAAAGGGTTGGATATATTTTCGACCGGCGTCACTTTATCAGGGTCGGCAATGCCACGGGGCGGACGAGGAAACCATGTATCTAGCTGTAGATTCTTGTTCTTGGGATCAAACGGTTCTTTAATAATCCTTCCACGGCAATAATCGAACGGCTCAGAGGTAATAAAGACTTTCAACTGTTCCGGGGCTTCCGTGATTTCTCCTGGGTCGTGCACCTTAAAGGTAAATGTTTTTGTCATTACTACCACTAAATGCGCAAGGCTAACAGCGAATTCTCCGAAAGGCCCAAACAACTCTCCTGCGCATCCCTCCTCGGCGTCCGTTTCCATTTCATCCAGAGCGCGTTGCGATGTCGAGTCCCCATGCTTACCCCGCAGGATACGTCCTCTCGCATCAATTCTTATGATCGTCTTTTCCCTGAAACGATAAAACTGCGCCAAATACATAGGATATAGCGTAGCACCCATTGTACAATAGGCATTGGTGCTTCGGTCATAATAATGCTTGATGCCGAAATAATACCCTGGATCTGCCTCATATCCGATGACGATTCCATCTTCGTCAGCGTGCTTGAATAACACTGCGTTCTGCGTGCGAATATTGCCCGACTCGTATTCGCACTCAATGCCAAGGCGATTCGTGAATGTCTGGCCCGCAAGCTCATGAACATTCCAATCTCTAGGAATCAACTGCTCCAGCGACCAGCCAGCATCATTCTCTCCCTTGAACCACATGTCTTGGCCCGCAGGGAGCGCCGTAGGAAATAACGAGGATGTTGCGGTGAGATTCCCCGACAGGATGGAATTACGCGGCCCTGACGACGCGCCGGAGAAGAGGCTCTTGATGGGCTTCGGCGTGAATAACGACGCGCGGTTCGCCCGCGGCTTAAACAGGGAATCGGCAAGTTCCGACGGCCTGAATATTGACATTTCGCGTCGCCCCCTTCTTTTGATGAACTCGAGTTACAACGCCGTTCGCAAACTGCGCATTCATGCCGACAGAAACCTTGTCTGCATTGGCCAAGCAGCCTTCTTTTCGCATTATACCATAATTATTATGATACTGTCAAGTGCCATTTAAGAGAATTTTTCCGGATTTATTCCGGGGGACATCTGTGAGCAAGCCTGTCAAGTCGGAAACGGGACGATAGTGGGATTTCCCAAACATCTATTCGGCGTCGTCGGTCTTGACGCGCCAGGCGATTGAATTCGGACCGGCCCCAGTCACAATAGCGGCTTTCACGACACCATGTCCCCGGCGGGGTCCGGCCGTTC
>Ga0181527_1004973_pt1 | contig 11205 bp, 10 predicted proteins | sample PEATcosm2014_Bin_30_FD_119762 | JGI IMG/M metagenome (GOLD analysis project Ga0181527, IMG submission 119762) | Peatland microbial communities from MTU Mesocosm Facility, Houghton, MI, USA - PEATcosm2014_Bin06_60_metaG | ecosystem: Environmental > Terrestrial > Soil > Wetlands > Peat | place...
CGCAAGCTGAATCCGCGCGGACGCATTGTCGGCTGGGCGATGGCCGGCGTAGATCCGAAGATCATGGGATCGGGCCCCGTTCCCGCTTCCCGGCAGGCGCTCAAGAGGGCCGGGCTCGATCTTGCCCAGATGAATCTCGTCGAAGTGAATGAAGCTTTTGCCGCCCAGTATCTGGCGGTCGAGAAAGAGCTTGGCCTCGATCGCGACAAAGTCAACGTCAACGGAGGAGCGATTGCGCTTGGGCATCCGCTGGGCGCTTCCGGCACGCGCCTGGTGATTACGTTGCTTTACGAACTTGGGCGCCGCAAGGCACGCTACGGACTGGCCACGGCGTGCATCGGCGGCGGGCAGGGCATCGCCATGATCGTGGAAAACCTGCGGCGCTGAGTCAACCCCAACAAGCCAACAACTGGCTTGTTGGGGGCCCCGGCAGCCGCTTGGTGCCCCACGTTCGCCCGCGTCGGGGTCCCCAGCGAGGCTCGGCTCGCTGGGGTGATTGGGGCTATCGTGGGGTAGTTCGACTGGTGCCCAAGTCCCACATCTGCTAACTGCGGCAGATGTGGGGCACCGTCCGGAAAAGCCACAAGCTCTGAGCCGAGCGACGTCGAGGTGGCTTGCCGCCGCCGGAGTGGAGTTGGAGAGCGATTTTTTTTGACTCGGAACGTGACCTCATCGATTTTTTATCAAGCAAGCTGGAGAGCACACATGGAAATCAAGAGAGTTGGAGTCATCGGTTGCGGGCTCATGGGCAGTGGAATTGCGCAGGTATCTGCAATGGCCGGCTTCGACGTGGTTGTGCTCGAGGCCGAGCAGCGTTTTCTCGACAAGGGTTTTGCCGGGATTGGAAAATCGCTGGCCAAATTCGCCGAGAAGGGAACCATCACGGAAGCTCCCGAAAGCGTGCGCGCCCGCATCAAGGGCACGCTGAAGGCTGAAGATCTCGCCGCCTCCGATATCGTCATCGAGGCGATCATCGAGAACGTGGAAGAGAAGAAAAAGATGTTTGCCCGGCTCGATCAGGCCGTGCGGCGCGATGCGATCTTTGCGACGAATACGTCATCGATTTCAGTGACCGAGGTCATGACCGCAACGACGCGCGCCGAGCGATTCATCGGGCTGCATTTCTTTAATCCCGTGCCGCTGATGAAGCTGGTCGAAGTCATCCGCACGATTGCGACCGACCCAAAGGTAATGGATACGGCCGTGGCCTTTGCCCTGAGGTTGGGGAAGGTCCCCGTGCGCACCAGCGACAAGACCGGCTTTATCGTGAACCGGTTGCTTGTGCCCTACATGCTCGATGCCATTCGGGCGTACGAGGAGGGCGTGGGCTCGATCAGCGATATCGATCTGTCGATGAAGTTCGGCTGCGGCCACCCGATGGGACCGCTCACGTTGCTGGATTTCGTCGGGCTCGATACCACTTACTACATCACCCATGTAATGTTCGACGAGTTCAAGGAACGGCGTTTTGCCGCGCCGGCGCTGCTCAAGCGAATGGTGCTGGCGGGATGGTATGGCAGGAAGAGCGGCAAGGGTTTCTACGACTGGTCTAACGCCGAGAAGCCGGTGCCCCAGGACGCGGCGCTCAGGGGAGAGCTGGCCTAACCAGTTTAGCGAAAGGTGTAGTGGGCGAAGCAGCCGGGCGTCTTTCAGCCCGGCGGTGAACGCGGAATACACTAATTCCTAAACTGCTCTAAGTGCAAGGAGCATAACCATGTCATCTGTAGCCCCCGTGCAGTATGAAAACATCAGGGTCGAAAAGAAGAACCAGATCGCCTACGTCACCATTGCACGTCCCAAGGTGCTCAATGCGCTCAGCATTGCCACCGTTGACGAGCTGCGGCAGGTCTTTCACGACCTGAAGAATGATTCCGAGGTGCGCGTCGCGATCATCACCGGCGAGGGCGACAAGGCATTTGTCGCCGGGGCGGACATTCAGGAGTTTTTGGCCATCAACCCCGTCGCCGGCAAAGAGTACAGCCGGCGCGGCCAGGCCGTTTTCGAGCTGATCGAGAACCTTGGCAAGCCGGTGATCGCCGCCATCAACGGCTTTGCCCTCGGTGGAGGATGCGAGCTGGCCATGGCCTGCGCGATCCGCCTGGCTACTCCCAATGCCAAGTTCGGCCAGCCGGAAGTCAAACTCGGCATCATACCGGGGTTCAACGGCACGCAGCGTCTCCCTCGCATCGTGGGTAGGGGACTAGCGATGCATATGCTTTTGACCGGCGATCCGATTTCCGCCGAGGAGGCGTATCGCATCGGCCTGGTCAACGAGATCGTCGCGCCCGGCGAGTTGATGGCCAGGGCTGAAGCGATCGCGAAAAAAATTATCGCGAATGCTCCGCTCGCGGTGCGCTTCGCCATGGAGGCTGTCAACAAAGGCTTGGAAGTGAGCACGGAGGAGGGGGCGTTCATCGAGGCAACGCTATTCGGAGTTGTGTGCGCAACCGAGGACAAAGTCGAGGGCACGCGCGCCTTTCTGGAGAAGCGCCCGGCGCAGTTCAAAGGCAAGTAGCGGTGATCGCCGGGTGCTTTGCCAGCCGGATGCGGTAGAAAATCGAAACCGGTAGCCGCTTTTCCGAGTTTTCTCGAAACGGCAATCGGTTTTTTGCAGTCATGATTCTTTGGCCCGCGCCAACTTGCGTTCGCCTGACGATAGTGGCGGCGATTTCCATCCTGGTGTGGTAAAACAATCCTCGGAATGATTAAGTCAATTCATCGTCTGTTGCTGCCCGCCAACGCGGAGGACTATCGCGCGCTGGTGGGGTTTTTGGAAGCGCTGGGGTTCGAGCGCGGTGAAACCTGGGAGCGCCCTCGCAGTCGCGGCATCAAACTGCAAGCTCCCGAATCCGGCATCGAGATCGGCTTGGGCGAAGGCTTTCCGGATGCGGATCTGATCCTTGAAGTCGATAACGCCGACATCATTTATGAACAGGTGAATCGTCTCGGATGCACCGTGGTTCGCGAGATTGCCGACTGCGACTGGGGCGCGCGCATGTTTACCATCGCGCTTCCCAAGGGCCATGGACGGCTCGCGGTTTTCTCCTACCGGGAGAACTGGCGTCAGCCGGCGAAGCAAGGTTCGCTCGATGCCGCCGGTCTTCGCTTTGCCGCCGTCGTAAGCCGGTTCAACTCCTTCATTACCGAGCGTTTGTTGGCGGGCGCGCTCGACGCCTTGCGGATGTCCGGAGCCAAGAGCGAGGATATCGAGATCGTGCGCGTTCCGGGAGCGTTCGAGATTCCAGCCGCGGCGCGTATGCTGGCGCAGACGGGCCGCTTCGACGCACTGGTCTGTCTCGGTTGCCTGCTCCGCGGAGACACGTTTCATTACGAAGCGATCGCCAACGAAGCGACGCGCGGGGTCGGCCAGGCGATGCAGGAGACCAATGTCCCGATGGGGTTCGGCGTGTTGACCTGCGACACTCTGGAGCAGGCGATAGATCGCGCCGGGCTCAAGGCCGGCAACAAAGGTTTTGAGGCGGCACTAGTCGCGGTCGAAATGGCAAACTTACGAAAACTGGCCGCCGGGAAGCCCCGCTGACGTAGCTTCCGCTCGACCCTAAGCAGTGCACGAACGAGGGGTTGACGGCATCGGGTATTGGTTGAGAAGGACCGAACCCTTTCCAGGGAGACAATGGGAACCCGAAGAAAATCACGCGAGCTTGCATTGCAAATGCTGTTCCAGTCTGACATGGGCCACCAGAGCGTGGACCAGGTCGAGCGCACTTTCTGGGCGGAGCGCAGCGATCTTGAGGACAGCATCCGCGGTTTCGCCGGCGACCTGTTCCGCTTCGCCATGGATCGTTGCCAGCAAATCGACCAGATCATCGAGCAGCACGCCGAACACTGGCGCATGGAGCGCATGGCGGCCGTCGATCGCAATATTTTGCGTGCGGGAGTGGCGGAGTTTCTGTGTTTTCCTAAAACGCCGAAACCCGTAGTCATCAACGAAGCATTGGAAATCGCCCGCCGATTCTCAACGCCGGAGTCGGTGCAGTTTATCAACGGCGTGCTCGACAGTGTCGCCAAGGAACTCAACTCGACGTCCTGAAAGCGGCCATCGTCATCGAGCTTTCATTTCAACTTCCTGATTCGAGGGAATCATGCAATGGTCCGATGAAGCGACGGAGATCCTCGCCGAATTGTTGCGCTGCCTTCCGGCAAACGTCCGCGACGCGGTCGAGGAGAAAGCCGGTCCCAGAGCCGAAGCCATAGCCGAAGAGATGGGAGAGGATGAGATCGCGATGGAAACGGCGGTCCGCGCCCTGGTGGAATCGACGCCCGAGAGGATGAAGTCCAAACTGCGCGAAGGCTTGACCTATCACGGTCTCGACATGGACGATTTCGAAGCGAACCTTTAGAGCGTTGTTCGAAATGCATCGATCGTCATTCGATTCGCCAAAGCGGCGAACCTCCTCACGATGACACCCGCGGCGAAGGATACAGTATCTCTGGTGCTGCTTTAGTATTCGCCGCGGTTTTAAACGGCCTTTCGCAGCCTGCTACTGGTTGCGAATGGCGACCAGGTTGGGCAGCGCTTCAGTTACTCCATCTGCCTGTAAAAGCCCAAGTCCGCTGACGCTGATAGTGCCATCCGTGCCCGTGGCCACAGAGATTACGTGCAGAGAGTCGTCATTGCCGCCGACGACGAATCCAGCGCTGTCGGCGGAAATGTCGCCCTTGAACACCAATCCTGTGGTCGAATCCTGGAGAGTGGCGCTGTTCGCCAGAGTGACGGTTGTCGTACTTAGCGATTGCAGGTTGGCAAGACTAACCAGGACCACGCTGCCACCGGTGCTGGTGAGCACGGCGGTGTTGCTATTTGGCATTACCAGGAACTGGTTTACCGTCGGAGAACCCAGCCCGAGGTTTTGCGGCGCCACGGGATTATCAATGGCTCCGCTCTGGGTCGGCGGGCATCCGACGAGCGGCGTCTCCGGGTTGGCCAACGTTACCACGTCGATGTTGTTAGGCAGGTCCAGTGCCAGGATTCCTGTCCCGTTGGGCAAGGCGAGGATGTTCGTGGGAGCCACGCCCGGTTGCACGTCGACGACACCGTTGGGCAGGTCGGCGCCGTTTGTAACCACCGAAGCTGACACGGCATTTTGTTGGCCGCCAAAGCAGGTCGCGCGGGCCGCGATGCTCGCCGCTGAAGTGTCGCCCGCAAGATACACGAGCGGTCCACTCGGCAGGAATGCCAAGCCGTTTACCGGGCTGCTGACGGTGAAGAAAGTCGAACCAACTCCCGCCGTATAGACGTAAATGCGTCCCGTTGTGCCGCCAGTGGGGGTCACCGCGACCCACAGGTATCGAGAGTCGATCGAGAAATCGGCGGCGGTAGCGGTTCCCGCGACCGAAAAGGTGGCCGCCAAGGCGTTCGTACTGAGATTGATGATGCCGATCGAATTTTGACTCTGACCTGCAACTTGCCCGAACACCGCGGCCAGCGTGCCGTCCGGCGATATGCTCAGCACGGTTCCGTTGAACGCAAATGTCGTGAAGGTCACGGCCACCGGGTCGAACGCGAACACGCCATTCGGCGATCCGAGCACGGCCTTCGTCCCCTGCCTGTTGAACAGGAATGAGTTCGGCTTGCTGGGAAGGGGAAATGACGCACCCCCCCCTGTAAGGTTTAGGGCCACCATGGTTTGGCTTTGCGAGCTGGCGATGTACGCCGTGGCGGTGGTGCTCCCCGAATTGGTGGTGACGATTGGATTGCTGTACACCGGGAACAGGTTCTTGTTGCAACTCGGCGGCGTGCACGAGGCCACCAGCGCTGCAACCCCGTTCGTAACCCCGATTGCGGTCGCGGTCGGCAAAGGCACGGTTTGGTTGACGCTCGTGCCCGTCGTCGGCGTCGTTTTTATCGTTTGCGTCTGTATAGTGGCCGTTGCCGTGTAGAGATCCGTGCTCAACCAACTCAGGGCGGGGTAGTTGAATGTCAAGTTAGTCGCATTCCCGGAGGAATAGGTGATGGTCTTGCCGGCCGTATCGGTGACCGCAGCCGAGAGAGTCTGCGTTCCACCTGGACTGAGCGTGAGCGGGCCGAGGCCGCTATTGGCCGCGGCCGTTGCTGTCAGCGTTATCGAGGTGACGGGACAGGTCGCAAATGGCACCGAGGGACTGTTGACCCCGGCAGTCGAGGCAAAAATGTTCGCCTGGCCTGGACCGATGGGCGTCATCGTTCCGGCGGTCGAAGTTCCGGAGGTGTCGATTGTGGCGATCGTGGTGTCACTACTTGACCACTGGAAGGGAGTATTGCTACCAGCCAGGTCGGCGGTGATGTTGCACGGTGTCGACAGAGACTTAGGAGTGCAAACGGCCGGGTCGTTGCTGTAAGCAGTCGCCTGGAATTGCGGCAGCGATGTGCTGGACGTTAAAGGCAAAGATAACGATGTGCAGATACACTGCGTGCTCGTCGCACAAAGGGGCCCAGTCGTCGATCCTATTCCCGGATATGCTTGCGAGGGCAGAACGCCGGTAATCAGTACGCTGTCCACTTTTTCGTGTACGTAAGCCTGAACGGTTGCGGTGACGGTCTGCGCGGTGACGGTGATGGTGGCGGTCGCAGGCACAAGAGTCGCAGGTTTACTGCAAGTGACGAAGTTAGCGTCCCAGGTGCCGCCGCAGATTGTTCCGTCGGGGGCTATGGAGACCGCCGATGTATTACTGGAGGCAAACGTAAAGGTGGTGCTCACGGTGGCATTGCTGCTGTTGACCGCCGTAGCCGTCAGTACAATGTTGTGCTGGCCATAAGCCACTGAGACCGGCGAAGGTGTCAGCGTGATGCTGACAACTTTGCCGGCGGAGGAGCCCCCGCAGCCTGGCAAAATCGAGACAATACAGGAAAGCAGGAGAGCCAAAAAGGCAAATGTCGTTCGCGACCGCCGCATGCATCCTCCCCGCACGGGCTACGTGCGGTTCGTTTTCCACTGGATGAGCCAGTGTAGTGTCTGGCGAAGGTGTTCCGCAAGCCGAAGGAACTTGTTTCTGTCCAGGTTGAACTCGCCGCTCCCGCAACCGAATGCAAGCCGCGCTGCGATGCGAGGGCGCGCTCGAATGTCAAGGCGCTATCCACGGGGGGATGGAAAACCCGCCGCCGCGTGGTCATTGCGCCGGCACGACTTTTGAGACGCGCCCCAGGTGATGGTAGAATTCTTTATCCGTGCTTCGGGAGCAGGCACGGTTGACGGCTTTGTCGTGAGTTGCTATAGTGGATTGGTTCTGCGAGTACGATTGGCTTGCCTGTAGCGGTTCTGGTTGAGCTGTAGAAGTCATGGCCCATGGCGCGCTTGCCGCGTCGGTAGAAAAGGGCTCCCTCGCTGAAACGATCTGCGCTACCTTTCGCCCTATGCGAAGGGGTATGCAGGTCAAAGCTGCGAAACGGAGTATCGGCCCCCTGGGATGCCGCGGTAGTTTGCGGTGGGGATTGGTCTAGGTGCCACCGTCGCTAGCTCGTAAATCTTAAGGAAACTCCAAATTCTCCGCGCTGCGGAGAAGTATGACCGGGCTCAAGAGCCGGTCAGCCCGGATGGTTGTGAACCTCAACAGACGCAAAACGGCGTCTGCCAGGGACCCGGACGCAGAAACGCGCCCGCAAGATAGCCAGAGTACGCGAGTATGGTGTGCACTGGCCGGGCGACGCGCGCTTTCTGATGGCGCGCATGCGCGCCGGATACAAGGAGCTGCAAGAGTGCCTACGTTTAATCAATTGGTCCGCAAGGGTCGCACGGCGCCGCGATACAAGACGGCGAGCCCTGCTCTCCAGGCCTGCCCGCAGAAGCGCGGCGTGTGCACTCGCGTGTACACCCAGACGCCCAAGAAACCGAACTCGGCTCTGCGCAAAGTTGCTCGTGTTCGTTTGACCAACGGGATCGAGGTCACCACCTATATTCCCGGCGTCGGTCACAATCTTCAGGAGCACTCGATTGTGCTGATCCGCGGCGGCCGCGTGAAAGATCTGCCGGGTGTTCGCTATCACGTCATTCGCGGCACGCTCGACTCGGTTGGCGTGGCCAATCGCAAGCAGGGGCGGTCCAAGTATGGGGCGAAGCGTCCCAAGTGACCGCGTTTAGCGGGCGTTCGAGCGGGGTCCCCAGCAAGCCCGAATTCAGGCTTGATGGGGTGCATCGAGCCCGCTGCGGTCATCCTGAGCCGCACGACGGCGAAGGATCTGGTTTTCGCGGCGTCTGAGCCGCGAGTCGTTGTCCCGAGCGCAGCAAGGGATGTGTGTTAGACGTTCAGTAGTCGGCGTTATCGCCGGCGAAGCAGCGAAAGAGAGTTTTCAGGATGCCTAGAAAAGGACATGTTCCGAAGCGTGAACCGATGCCAGACCCGGTTTACAACTCCACGCTGGCCAATAAATTCGTCAACTCCATGATGTGGGGCGGCAAGAAGAGTACCGCGCAGGGAATCTTTTACAAGTCCCTGGAAAATCTCCAGCAGAAGGGCGGCGACGAAGCCCTGAAGTTGTTCAAGAAGGCGGTTGAGAACGTTAAGCCGCTGCTGGAAGTCAAGACCCGCCGCGTCGGTGGCGCGAACTACCAGGTGCCCGTCGAGGTCAATCCCGACCGCCGCACCTCGCTGGCAATCCGCTGGCTGCTGACGTATGCGCGCGGGCGCGCGGAAAAGGGCATGGTCGACAAGCTGACCAATGAACTGCTGGATGCCGCCAACGGCAAAGGCGCAGCCATTAAGAAGAAGGAAGACGTACACCGCATGGCCGAGGCCAACAAGGCCTTCGCTCACTACCGTTGGTAGTGCCGATAGCGTGCCATAGCGTGGGCAACGAACAGTGGTTGTTCCGCCGGGATTTGCGGAACGCCACGAAAATCAGCGCGGGCTTATGCCCCGTGCGATGACAAGTAAGGATTAGAAGGAAGTTTTGGCAAGACAGGTTCCATTAGAGCGTTGCAGGAATATCGGCATCATGGCGCACATCGATGCCGGTAAGACTACAACTACCGAGCGCGTCCTCTTCTATACGGGCCGCACACACCGTATTGGCGAAGTGCATGAGGGCACGGCGACCATGGATTGGATGGCGCAGGAGCAGGAGCGCGGCATCACGATCACTTCCGCCGCCACAACCTGTTCCTGGCGCGACGTCCTCATCAACATCATCGATACGCCGGGGCACGTGGATTTCACCGCCGAGGTGGAGCGCTCGTTGCGTGTGCTCGATGGAGCAGTCGCGGTATTCGACGCCGTGCACGGGGTCGAGCCGCAGTCGGAAACCGTCTGGCGTCAGGCCGATAAGTATGGCGTACCCCGCATTTGCTTCATCAACAAGATGGATAAGATGGGCGCCGACTTTGAGCACGCCATTGATACCATCCGCAAGCGCCTCAACGCCCGCCCGGTGGCGATCCAGTATCCGATTGGGCACGAAGACAAGTTCAAGGGCTGCATCGATCTGTTTGCCATGAAGGCCATCTTCTGGCACGACGAAACCCTCGGCGCGGAGTATTCGATCGAGGAGATTCCGGCGGAGTTGAAGAAGAAGGCGCAGGCCTATCATCAGCTCCTGGTCGAAAGCGTCGTGGAAAACGATGACGGCGAAGACCTGATGGCGAAGTATATCGAGGGCGAAGAGATCGGCGAGGAAGAGTTGAAGGCTTCACTTCGCAAAAGCGTCATCGCCCTGAAGCTTTTCCCGGTTATTTGCGGCACGGCGTTCAAGAACAAGGGCGTGCAGCCGCTGCTGGATGCGGTTGTCGATTTCCTGCCTTCGCCGCTTGACATTCCTCCGGTCACGGGCAAGAACCCGGAAACCGGCGCGGAAGAGATTCGCAAACCGGATGACCAGGAGCCCTTTGCAGGGCTGGTTTTCAAAATCATGACCGATCCTTTTGTCGGCCAGTTGGCATTCATCCGCGCCTATTCGGGGGGACTGAAGAGCGGCGACAGCGTTTATAACCCCCGCAAGCAGCGGAGTGAGCGTATCGGGCGCCTGCTGCGCATGCACGCCAATAAGCGCGAGGAGATTACGGAAGTTCTCGCCGGAGACATCTGCGCCTGCGTCGGTCTGAAGAACGTGACTACCGGTGACACCATCTCCGACGAAAAGCACCCGATCGTGCTGGAGTCGATCGAGTTCCCGGACCCGGTGATCGCCGTTGCCGTCGAACCCAAGACCAAGAGCGACCAGGAAAAGATGTCGATTGCGCTCAGCAAGCTGGCGCAGGAAGATCCGACCTTCCGGGTCGCGACCGATCAGGACAGCGGCCAGACGATCATCAGCGGCATGGGCGCGCTCCACCTGGAGATCATCATCGACCGCATGATGCGCTAGTTCAACGTCGAAGCCAACGTCGGCAAACCGCAGGTCGCCTATCGCGAGACCATCCGCAAGAAGGCCGAAGCCGAGGGCAAGTACATCCGGCAGACCGGCGGCAGCGGGCAATACGGTCACGTCAAGCTTCGTATCGAACCGAGCGGGCCCGGCAAGGGCTTCGAATTCGAAAACGATATCGTCGGCGGCTCGGTCCCGAAGGAGTACATCAAGCCGGTCGAGTCGGGAATCAGGGAAGCGATGGAGGGCGGCGTTCTGGCTGGCTATCCGATGGTTGACATCAAGGCGACGCTCTATGACGGCAGCTACCACGAAGTCGACTCGAACGAGCTGGCGTTCAAGATTGCCGCCTCGATGGGTTTCAAAGAGGCTGCCCGCAAGGCGAGCCCGGTTCTGCTGGAGCCGGTGATGTCGGTCGAAGTTGTCGTGCCCATGGAGTATATGGGCACCATCATCGGCGATCTGAACAGCCGCCGCGGCCGCATCGAGGGCATCGAGCATCGCGCCGGTTCCGAGGTGGTCAAGTCGATGGTGCCGCTGGCCGAAATGTTCGGCTATGCCACCCAGATGCGCTCGAACACGCAGGGCCGCGCAACGTTTTCCATGCACTTCTCGCGCTACGAAGAGGCGCCGCGCGCGGTCGCCGAAGAGATCGTGGCCAAAGTGCAGGGCAGGGTTTCGACCAGATAGTTCAGTTGATGGGATGCGCAAGCGCATTCCGGGCAATAGTGCTTCACAAAGTTTTCGGTGCGGGCCGAAGCGGCTCGCCAGTGAATTGAGGAGCTTTGAGCGATGGCGAAAGAGAAATTTGACCGCAGCAAGCCGCACGTAAACGTGGGGACGATTGGACACATTGACCATGGCAAGACGACGTTAACGGCGGCGATCACGAAGGTTTTGCAGAAGCACAA
>Ga0181527_1004974_pt1 | contig 11204 bp, 12 predicted proteins | sample PEATcosm2014_Bin_30_FD_119762 | JGI IMG/M metagenome (GOLD analysis project Ga0181527, IMG submission 119762) | Peatland microbial communities from MTU Mesocosm Facility, Houghton, MI, USA - PEATcosm2014_Bin06_60_metaG | ecosystem: Environmental > Terrestrial > Soil > Wetlands > Peat | place...
ATTGCCACGCGCGAGTTCGGCTTGGGGCTGGCGTTTGCGGTCTTTGTGGATGCCACCCTGATACGCGTCGTTCTTGTTCCAGTTTTCATGCAATTAATTGGGAAAGCAAACTGGTTGTTTCCGGCGTGGTTTTCAAATGCGCAGAGGTAAACCAACATCTCCTTATGAGAGAATAGACTGGGCCATTATCAACGGTCAGCCAGCGAGCACCAAAATTGAGCACGGTCTTTGATTCCTGATCATATTGTACCCGCGCGAAGTTCCCGCGTTTTCAACTACCGGTCAATTGCTAGGATAGCTTACTCCTTGAAATGGCAGTAAGTCGTTGTCGATTTTAGCCTTTTATCCCTTTGACGCAGCCTTCCATTGGCCATTTTTATATTGTTGAGCAGTATTTGCGGCTGGTATTTTCTTGGTATGCTCCGAGTAAGACGGCATTATCCCGGGATATTCGTGCATCAAGGGGCGCCCTGAAAGCTGATGGGGTTAGGAGGTGGCAGCAGGCCACCAGAGAGTTTCTCGAAGGGATCAAAGCTAATACCGGAATCCAACGGCCATTCTTCGGAGGTATCTTGATTAATGGTATAGTTATCCTGGTCCATTCCAATGCTTAACAGAAGGAGATTCGCATGAATTCGGTCCCCAAAATGGGAGGCATCTATCCTGCAAGAAAAGCGATAACCCTGCTTGATGAGTTCAAGACCTTTGCTTTCAAGGGTAATGTCATCGACATGGCGGTTGGCGTCATCATAGGCGCAGCGTTCGGGAAGATCATCGATTCATTTGTAAAACACATAATGATGCCGGTGATCGGGTTGCTTCTTCCCACCAACCAGGGGTATCTCGGCTGGAAGCTGGTGGTGGGCGCAAAAGAAGTGCCCTACGGCCTGTTTATTGGGGAAGTAATGAATTTCCTGATAATCGCAGCGGTGCTATTCATCTTTGTGGTCAAGTTTCTTGGATTTCTCACCACATTCAGGCAGAAAGAAGCGGCAGCGATGCCGCCGACGCTTACCAGGGAAGAGCAGCTCTTAACGGAGATTCGTGATCTGTTGGGGGCCCCACATAAGACCCCTCCGCCGCAAGTTCATTGAATACGACCCCCCATACTTTCCAGTGAAGTATCCCTGCCCCTGGTGCATTCGTCAGCGCATCTTAACACCGAATGAGCTCTTTCAATCTCCGTACAATGCCTTGAGCGCATCCACGGTCGGGTGTCCGGCATAAAATTCGCCCTGCGGCCCGATATACCCGTTTTTATGTTTTATCAGCTTTACCGGCGTAAATCCTCCTTTTGAATTTGGGATACTTATGATTGTCGTATCTTTTGACGCCGATTTCGGCTGTGTTTGAAGAGCCCCGGAAACCGGCGCTTGGACTTGGTCCGTTGCCGACGCGACCGGCGCTGCCCCGGCGGCATTTGCAACAGGTTCCGGCACAACCACATAGCCGCCGCTCGAATAGGGACTGAAGTAGTATCCGCCCGAATAGTAATACGGAGTTCCATCGACAATGACCGTGGTGTAATCGTCTGGAAGGTAGGCAACGTAAGCCCCTATGCATGGCGTAAAACCATACCAATAAGGCCAATACGGCCCGCCTCCATAATAGCCGTAACCACGATAGTAACCGGAATGATAGCCGTAACCGCTTCCCCGATACCCTCCGTACGCGCCTCCGTGATATCCACCGCCGCTTCTGGCAGATGAACCTCCTCGTGACCCGCCGCCCCAGGCAGATGCATCGATTGCGGTCAAGATTACCATAAGGCCCATCCCGACAACCATTCCATATTTCAAGCAATATGTTTTCTTCTTCATATGTTCTCCTTTGCTTCAACTATTTATTATACCTCAAGAGAGAGGAAAAAGTTACAAGAAAACAGACCGAGTCTGGATCATGGCATCATCGATCAAACCAATTCGAAGTACTGCACTTCCGCTTTGCTGAGATACTTCCCCAACTGGAATAACAGGGCAAGATAGTACGGCTAAAAAAAACCTGGTCTCTAAAGAGGCGGGGCTTTTTTGCTATGGAAAAAAGGACGTATGCAGGAGAATGGTTACCAGCACTTTTGTTTCGACTTCCAACGGTCGTCCCATTTCTTGAGCCACGCTGAAAACTCTCCAGACGCCTTGCAGATTTTGTTGTCCTGAAAATCGACATAGGTAAGGCTCTTCATTTTAATGAGGCTCTTGGGCAGAGTAATGAGATTGTTGCTGGAAAGGTACAATTGTTTGAGCGCGGCGAGCTTACCGATGCCCTCCGGAATTGACGTGAAATTGTTATTTGAAAGCTTGAGCACCCGGAGGTGATTAAGCGCAAACAGTTCCTTGGGCAGTTGCGACAGCTGGTTGTTGCGGAGGTCAAGTTCCTGAAGCGCCCCCAGCTTTCCCACCTCGGGAGGCAGTTCTTCAATCTGGTTGTATTGGAGGTCGAGCGTCGCAAGTGCGGTGAGCGATGCAAGCCCCGGAGGCAGGGAGATGATTTCGTTGCGGGCGAGGTGCAGTTCCTTGAGCGCGCTGAGCTTGCGGATCTCCGGCGGTATGCTCTTTATTCCCCCCCTTTCCATTTCCTTGTTGGTAAGGTCCAGGAAAACGATCCGGCCCTCCGCGTTGGTCTTGCACACGCTTTCCACCGTGATGTCGGTGCGGCCGGCGCTGTCGAGGATGGCGCGCACCACAGCCATTTCGTCGGGCTTGCTCTGCGCGAACGCCGACGCGACTGCCGCTATACAGAGCAGAAAGGCTGCTTTTTTCATACGGTCCTCCTTGTCGAAACGGTTTCAATTATGCCATTTGTAAAGGTCGTTAGTAATATACTAATAAGGCGGGCCAAAGTCAAATCCGCTTCGCCTGGCCGGTATTCTGCGGGCTCGTGCGTCCTAGTTCGCCGCTTTGACACGTACAAGCGTTCTGAGGACTTCCAGGGGAACAAAGCCGTCGAAACGTGTGCCGTTGAGGTAGAGGGTGGGCGTTCCCGTTATCCGCATCTTCATTCCTGACTCTACCTGACCCGCAATGGCGGAAGTGTACGTGCCGGCGCCCAGGCATTTCTCAAAGGAGGGGGCGTCGAGACCAAGCCGCCGGGCCACTGTGACCAATGTTTCATTTGTCAATTCATCTTTGAGTCCGAACAGGGCATCAGAGTATTCCCAGAACTTTCCCTGCTCCCCGGCGCATTCTGAAGCTTCTGCAGCTCTCCGGGCGAGGGAGTGATTGTTGAGCGGGAAGTGACGGTACACCCAGCGGATATCGGTTTCTTTCATGAGTGTGTTCATGGATTGATGAAATTGAGCACAAAACGGGCATTGAAAATCCGCGTATTCTATGAGGGTGTATTTGGCGTCTTGCTTACCGCGGACATGGTCGGTGGAAAGAACTTTGGGCGCCGGCAGGAGCGCAACTTGCATCCCGGCAAGGACATTAGGAAATTGCTGTCGTACGATGAGAATACCGTTTGTGATGATGCTGAGAATCAGCAGGACAACAAGAAACTTCTTTGAAAAGATCTCTGTTCTGTTCGCATCCGCTGTTTTCATGGTTGCACCTCAAAAGGCAAAATCGCTGGACGGAAGCCTGGCCTGACTTGAATAAGACACCGCCGGTACGTTCACCGCCTCTTTTGGCGGAGGTTTTTCAAGGAATTGAAATGAAAGAACGCGACACGTTCGGCATGTCTGTAAGGCGGTCTGCTCGGTGATTCCCTCTATCCGCCGCAATAATCGTAATACGTGCACGGAGGGTTGGTGGGGACGCTCTGGTAGCACTTGCCTGAAGCGCTTCCCGTATTGCAATGATACGGGTAACCGTTGGGGCAGCATTTTTGTGAACTGCTGCAAGCGGTATAGCCGGACGAGCAACTCGCGGCGGCAAGAGGGTTGACGCCGCCGATGCAGGCAACCAAGAACAGGCCCAGAACCGGTAAAGCAAGGAGTGCACGGATACAAAACCGAAGCGCGGACTTGCAGGTTGAATTCGCCATAACCGGTGCCTCCGATCCTTAGATGATGGACAATTGTTCTTTCGGGAACGGCCGGCGACAATACAGCGCTTCTTTACAGACTCAATAGTTCAACGCGGCCGCCGCTCGGACAACCCTTACTTGAGATTATACGGTTTCCGCCGGTTCCTGTCAACCATGCTGAAACAAACGGCGTTGTTCTCCGGCGGGCACGACGAAACAGGAATTGTGAGACATACTTCAATGCTCACCTAGGAGAATTTCTCGATGGCCCACGGACCACGGCATTCCCTTCGACGAGACGAATAAGAAAGCGCGGCCGACGTGCGGCCGCGCTCGCATGAGACAATCTTTTGTGTAGGTTTTAGTACCCCGGGTACTCGGATTCCTTCTTTGCATCGGCCGCATTTTTGGGATCGGACGCCCATTTGTCGTAATCGTTCTTGACATCGGCAAAGTCTTTGGCATCCATATCTTTTTCGTCTTTGTCCTCAGGGTTTTGCTGCACCCAGCTGATCTTGCCTTTTTCAGATTCGATCTTCTGGGTGGCCGATGCACCGTCCATGGGCGCAAAAGTGCTTGTATTGATTGTGACAACGCTCGAGATTGTCACCACCGTATGCTGAATGAAATAGATCTTGCCGGCCACAAAATTGAACTTGACCTTGGACTTGTTTGTAGCGTCGCCGATAATGAGGTGTTCTCCAGGATCGACCGGGAAGGTGAGCATGGTGTTGCCTTCGGTACCGCCCACATATTTCTGATCACAGTAGATCGGTACAAAGACGTTACCCATGAAGGCCATGGGACGGACGACTACGCACAGCCCCTTGTCGGGAATCGGCTTGAGTTCCGGCAGGGTCTTATTGTAAATCAGCTTGGGAACGCAACCGGCTATAAAGATAAGAGATACTGTGGCGACTCCCAACATGCACGCGCGCTTCATGGAACCTCCCTGGAAAGAAGATGGATTGGAATCACGACTGTGATACCGTCGTTCGTGGAAATAGTCAATAAAAACCTGACCATGATAAATAGTATCTGCCATGCCAAAGAAAAAGAGATAGACTCATGAAAGAACGATCGTTCCTGCAGCGGGTTCCTGCTGCGCGTTCCACGCCCCAAAGTGAAGTCCCCCTCGTTGCTTCAGGCGGACCGGATTGGAGAAATTGAAGAAGCAGCCAGCCGCCTATAGCCGCATTTGACAGGAAGCTTAAAAGACCGTATACTCTCAAGAGAGGCAGGTGGCAGGAAATCAAACGCGTGGATAGCACAAGGTGCATGATGATTGGCTTCAAGAGCCCGCTCGCAGTTCTGTTCTGGCTTGCGATAAGCATGGCTTCGCAGCACGATGTTGGCATACTACAATCGGGAACGGAAAATTGGAATAAATGGAGAGCACAAAACCCGAGCGTCAAACCTGACTTTGCGGGAGCCGACCTGCGGCTGGCCAACCTTGAGAGAGCAAACCTTGAAAAAGCCGACTTTGAGGGAGCCAGGCTTCAAGGAGCCAAACTTCCGGGAGCCTACCTTGCGGGAGCCAACCTTCATGGAGCCAACCTTGGGGGAGCTAACCTTCATGGAGCCGACCTTTTTGGGGCGGACCTTGGCGGGGCCAACCTTCGCAGGGCCGATCTTAGAGCAGCCTATTTTCAGGGAGCTAACCTTGCGGGAGCCGACCTCACAGGAGCCAATCTAGAGAAAGCCAAGCTCCACGGAGTCAATCTTTCAGAGGCGAAACTTGGGGGGGCGGACGTTCAGGGCGCCTACCTTTGGGGCGCAAACCTTTCCGGCGCCAGCCTTTCGGGCGCCAACCTTCGTGCAGCCAACCTTCAGGAAGCCTATCTTGCAGATGCAAACCTTTCCGGCGCCAACCTTTGGGGGGCACGCCTTTCGGGCGCAAACCTTGTGGCGGCCGACCTTTCGGAATCCAATCTCGTAGACGCTGACCTCGAGGGAGCCGACCTCCAAGAGACGGACCTTTCGGGAGCGCACCTTTCGGGTGCCAACCTTCGGGAAGCCGACCTTCAGGGATGCAAACTCAACAATGCCGGATCATTTTACAAGGCAAAACTTGACCCGGAAATCTTATCAAGGATAAAGGCCAATTGGCCGGAAGAAATTGCGACTTTTTGGGATGATGCAAGAAAAGATTGGGTTCTCGACAAAGGTCTTCTTGAACGGATCAAGAAACCTGGTTGGCATGGGTGGCCGGAGGAAGAAAAACAAGGGAATTGATTGTTCTTCCTTTCCAAAAGCAAAAAGCCCCTCTTGATAAAAGAGGAGCTTTTTATGGTCGGTGTGACTGGATTTGAACCAGCGACCCCTACCACCCCAAGGTAGTGCTCTAGCCGGGCTGAGCCACACACCGACAATTTTGAGTATCTTAAAATAATCTTCGACCGCCGTCATTCAGGAGAAAAATCATTCATTGCCCTTTTCGGTTTTTTCTTTCATCCCTCTCTAGCTTGCTCAGTCTACAACCGCAATAATCCTGTCTATAAAGCCCCAAATCCTTGCTGAGCCGTATGCTTTTGAGAAACCCATCGCTCTTCTTAAAATTGAACGGCTCGTACGAAACCCCGAATTCCTGAGCCGCCAATCTTCCTGTCTTGTTAAGCATGTCGATCCTCTTGTGCGGGCTTATGCTCATGACGGTCGTAAAGCGGGTCCAGCCGATTTCGGTACAAAAGGCGGCGGTTCGCCTGAGCCGCAAGAAAAAACATTGTTCGCACCGCGCGCCGCCCTCCGGAGTATTGGAAACATCCTTGACCACCAGCTCCCATTGGTCCGGTTTGTACGGATCGGCGTCGAAGGGGACATTGTAGTACTGTGCGATTCTGTGCGCCTCCGCAAGCCTTGTATCGTATTCTTCCTGCGGCTGGATGTTGGGATTGCAAAAGAAACATCGTAATTCGAACTCAGCAGTGAGGGAATGTACCACCCACGCCTCATCCGGTGCGCAGCAGATGTGAAGCAGCAACTGGGGTTTCATGGCTTACTTTGACCTATGGGTCTTTGCAATCCTTGATGAAAATCTTTCTTTGGATTATTTCCCCACCCACGATGCGACCCACGCAACGGCCCCGGCCAGATAAAACTGTCCGTCCGCAAAAATATTGAACAGGACCGACCTGCTCATACGGTGCTCGCGGTTGAGCCGAATGAAAATATACAAATACAACAGCGGGACCATTTGAAGAAAGAAGTTCAGCGATATGCGCAGCTCCTGGGCAGGCGAGACAACCAGGGGAGAGAGCGCGCACAGCGCTCCCGCAAGCAGGATCGCGACGAGAACTGCCTTTCCGGCGCGGTCTTCACCGATAATCGTAACGAGCGTTTCCCTGCCCATAATCCGGTCGCCCTCTATGTCGCGCAAATCGAAAATGAGCGATCTCAGGAAGGCCAGCACGAAAATAAGGACGAAACACGATCCTGATAGTAAAGAGAGCCTGAATGTTCCCGCGCTTGCGTGAGGAAGAACCGTGAGCACGGTGCCCCAGGCAAGCGCGACAAACAGGTCGCGTGACGTGGGAATGTCTTTGAGGCTCGTATACCGCAGCAGTCTTTTGAGAAAAGGCGGAACAATCCTGATGTGATAAACGCTTCCCGCAAACATGGCAAATGCCATGACGTACAACAGCATTCTGCTTTGCAAAAAGCTGACGGCGAGCAGCAGCAGCATGCTGACGACCACAATCGTATACAAGGCCGGCTTGTGGCTCCGGTAGAAGCGGTATCTGCCCATTCCGAGATGTTGGGTGGCTTCAATGCTGGCAAGGCTGTTCCACAGGTACATTGAAAGGAAATAGAGAAACGAGATGACCGCTCCCGACGGCTCCGGAGCAAACCCCTGCAGCGAGCACGAGGCATAGTAGACGCACCCGGCGCCGAGGGCGACGATGATGTTGAGGGAGGAGAAAACGTCTATACCGCGGCGGATCAGGTTGACAGGAGTCGTCTTCTTTGTCTGGTCCATATACATGAGGTAATCGGTGATGCGCTTGATCATCCAACTGGGCGTGGAGGCGCCGGCGGTGATGCCCACGGTCGTGCAGCCGGATATCTTGTCCCATGCGATTTCGTTCTCCGTCTCCACCCATTGCGTGGGGGTTCCGGATGCAGCCGCGATGTTCGCGAGCCGTTTTGTGTTTGCGCTGTTTTTACCGCCCACCACGATCATGGCATCCACCGCATGGGCAAGCTCGCGCGTCTCATTTTGCCGGCGGTCGGTTGCGGAACAGATCGTTTTCTTGATCACCACTTCGCAACCGGTTGCATAGCGTTTACGGATGCGATCAGCGATTTCGTCGAACGTAGCGGTGTCGAAGGTAGTCTGCGAAACGAGACACAGCTTCGTAAACCCCGGCAATCCGTCAACGTCCTCGGGTGAAACGATGAGGTGGCCGGCGTAGCCTGCGTATCCCTGCAATCCCACAACCTCCGCATGACCCTCGTCGCCGGCGATGACGATTGCAAATCCCTGATCCCGATATTTCTCGATCACCCGGTGTACTGTCTTTACTTTTGGGCATGTGCCGTCGATGATATGGCCACGGGACTCCCATGATTTCTCAACATCGGGCGGTACCCCATGCGCACGGATGAGGATGGTGGAGTCGGTCGGAACTTGTTTTGATTCGTCAAGCGTGGAGATGCGGCGTTCCCGCAACATCTCCACGGTCTGGTTATTGTGGATAAGCGGTCCAAGCGTGTACACGCCGGGGCCGGGGCCGGCTGCATGTTCGAGGGCGAGGTCTACGGCGCGGCGCACCCCCATGCAGAACCCTGCCGTGGTCGCGGTGACGATCTTCATGCGGTAAAAATACATGATGATGGCCGCGTGTCCTACAAGAGCGGCCGGGACCGCGGTTCGCCGCGATTCCCGGCTCGGTGCATTTTACTCTTCATGACCGCCTCAGCATGAGCCATTTTTAAAGCCTATGTCCGAAAAAATCATCGATGTTCAGGACCTTTCCAAGAGTTTCGGCGCGCGCGCGGTATTCGAACATGCCGCCGTTTCCGTCGAAGAAGGAACGACGTTCGGGCTGGTGGGACTTAACGGAAGTGGAAAAACGACTTTCATCCGTCTGTTGCTCGGGCTGCTGAAGCCGGATCGGGGCAGCGTGCGGGTTCTTGGGTTCGAGCCGTGGAAGCATGAGGCGGCGTATTACCGGCGCCTGGGAGTGATTCTGGACCATGACGGGTTTGCGGGAAACCTGACCGTTTCGGAGAACCTGAGGATTTTCGCTGCCGCCAAAGAGGTTTCATGGCGCCAGGCGCTCGACTACGTGGAAAAATACTGGGCAGGGACCTTTATCCGCGAAGAAGTCTTCGGCGGGCGCGGCAAGGTGAAGTACCTGTCAAGGGGCCAGAAGATGCAGTGCGCCCTCTGTCGCGCGTTTCTTTCGCGCAGCCGGGCGTATTTTTTCGACGAACCCACGGTCTCGCTCGACGTTGACGCATGCGATCATTTCTACTCGCTCGTGCGGCGGGAACGGGAGGCCGGCAGTACGGTCCTCATCAGCTCGCACCAGTTGGCTGCCATCGAGGAATTGTGCGATAGCGTGGGAATGCTGCACGGCAAGACCGTGACCCTCCTTGCATCCGGCACCGATGCATCGGTGCCGAAACCGTGGGTTCTGCGCGCGCGGCCGGAAGAGAATGTCGGCGCAATCATAGAAGCGCTGTGCAACGTTCCCGCCGCGCATTACGGCGGCGCGTGGCATTTTTCGGTCCTCAACCCGGACGCCGCCGTTCCTAAGCTGGTCAATGCGCTTGTCTCGGCGGGCTGCGACATTGCCGAGGTGAGGCCCGAGCTCCACTCACTCAAGGACAGGATGCGCACTCGTTCCAGAAACGGGGAAGGAGCGTAGACACGTGAGCGAAATAGGCGTGATAGTCGGGAAGGAATGGCGCAACTTCGCGGGAAGCGAGAGAGGCGTTTTTGTGGTGTACGGCGCGCTCGTGCTCGCCTGGAGCCTGCTGGTGAGGAACAATATTCTTAATTCGTCAATGTTGTTCACCGGCATGTGGTGGCTCTCCCTGTCGGTCCTCATCAGCAGCACCGTTGCAAATTCGGTGTTCGTTACCGAGCGGATAAGCGGGTCCATGGAGATACTTCTTACCTGCGGGTTTTCGCGTTCCGCCGTACTGTACGGAAAGGTGCTGTTTGTCGTATTCGTGTCGGTTGCGCTCGGCGCCGTGTGTTCCGGCCTTGCTCTGGTGTGGAGCATCGGCGACAACCCCGCGCTTTTCCTGCGCGGCATCCTCGCCAACGCGGATCTGTATTGCGGCGGCGCTTTTCTGAGCGCCACTGCCGGAGCATGGCTGTCGATCAGGTTTTCGAGCCCCAGAATAATCCCGTTTGTCGTCCTCATCCTGGTTTCCGGCGTGTGCGGGGCGTATCTCGCGGTTGCACAGTTCACCGCTCTGCCCGAATGGGCGCTCTTTCTTCTGACCCTGGCGGTAGGCGCTGGTTTCCTCAGTCTCGCAAGAAAGGATTTCCACGGTGAAAAGATCATCGCCCCGCTCGATATCTAGGTATCTGGTTATTTCTCTCTGCGCGGTTCTTGTTGCGTCGTGCGCCAGAGAAGCCAAGCACTCCCGGCGTTTCTCCGCGCTCGATACGGTAATTTCCGTGACGCTCTATTCCCATTCGGCGCGCTCCGAGGCCGACCTGGATTCCCTGCAGGCGCTGTTCGCCCGGTTCGAAGACAGCCTGTCCCTTTCGAAGTCCGAAAGCGAGATCTACCGCATCAACCGTCGGTCTGATTCGATCGTGACGGTGAGCGTCATGCTGCGCCGCATTCTGGCTGTTTGCAGAAGCGAATTCGCGGCGTCTGGCGGGCTGTTCGATGTCACCGTTGAGCCCCTCAAAATGCTCTACGGCCTGGAATCACACCAGAAGGAAAACCATGTTCCCACGCAAGGGGAACTCGCGTCCGTAATGTCGAATATCGGCTTCGGCCGCATCAGGTTCGTGTCGGACAGTGTTCTTGCCATGCCCGCCGGCATGAACCTCGATTTCGGCGGTATTGCAAAGGGGTATGTCCTCACCCAGGCGGAACTGTTGCTTCACCGGAAAGGCTACAAGAGCTTTCTCGTGAACGCGGGCGGCGACCTCATCGCCTGCGGTACAAAGCCGTCCGGCGACCCCTGGAACATCGGCATCCAGGACCCCCGCAGATCGGAGGACCTCATCGCCACGCTTGCCTGCTCCACCGCCACGGTCTTCACAA
>Ga0181527_1004980_pt1 | contig 11192 bp, 9 predicted proteins | sample PEATcosm2014_Bin_30_FD_119762 | JGI IMG/M metagenome (GOLD analysis project Ga0181527, IMG submission 119762) | Peatland microbial communities from MTU Mesocosm Facility, Houghton, MI, USA - PEATcosm2014_Bin06_60_metaG | ecosystem: Environmental > Terrestrial > Soil > Wetlands > Peat | place...
AGCAGCCCACGCTTGCACGGCTTGCGCGATTCCGATTTCATCGCCATCCTGCGTCACCCATGAGTTCAAGCTCATGTTTTGGGACTTGAACGGCGCAACCTTGTGGCCGCTATCCCTCAACAACCTGTAAAGCGCAGCAACGAGAACGCTCTTGCCGACGTGCGACGCCATTCCACTGATCATTAAAAAGCGTGCCATGCTTGATCAACACCGAACGCCGCTTCCACCAGTTCCTTTCTCGAGATACGCGAATGGCCGAGTTCAAGCACTTTTATCACAGGCCGCGATAAATACTTGTGGGAAATCGTGCACAAGAAGTTTTGAGACCGTTTAGGATCTTCAGCCCGCTCCGGCCCTAGTTAAGAGACCGCAGCAGAAAAAGACCTTGTAGCTATACGATGATCACGAAAGGCGCGCCGGGTGGATAAAGCCACCTCTCAGCATTAAGTCCGCAAGCACGATGGCGACCATGGCTTCGGCAACCGGAACTATCCTGGGCAGGATACACGGATCGTGTCTGCCCGATACCGATAGACCGACTTCCTCTAGCGTTTCCAAATCGACTGAGGTTTGTCGCATTCCGATCGAAGGAGTGGGCTTCACCGCAATTCTGCCGATAATCGGCGCCCCTGTCGAGATGCCGCCGAGAATTCCGCCAGCTCTGTTCGTTTTGGATTCTATTCGGCCATCCGTTGTCGTGAATTGGTCATTCATTTCGCTCCCTTTTAGTTTTGCTGCGAGGAAGCCTACGCCAATTTCAACGCCCTTCACGGCGCCGATGCTCATAAGAGCCTTACTCAATTCTGCATCGAGCTTACCAAACACCGGCTCGCCGACACCCGGAGGAACATTGAAAGCAACGATTTCAGCAATTCCGCCGACGCTGTTGCCAGCTTCTTTCATACGTTCGACACACGCAACCATCTCGTTCGACGCAGCCGCGTCACAGCATCGTACGATGCTCTTCTCAGCGAGGAGCAGGTCTTCGGGACTCTCAAAGACAAAATTGGATTGTATCCCGTGGATATCGATAACGTGCCCGAGCACACGGATCCCTCGATGCTCGAGCAGCTTCTTTGCCACTGCCCCCGCAGCTACGCGGGCAGCGGTCTCTCGAGCTGATGCTCTCCCTCCGCCGCGGTGATCTCGCCATCCGTATTTCGCGTGGAACGTGTAGTCCGCGTGGCCTGGACGCGGCACGTTGCGTAGCTCATCGTACCCGAGCGAGTCGACGTCTTCATTGCGGATGATGATTGAAATCGGGGTGCCGAGCGTCTTATCTTGGTAGATGCCAGAGACTATGAGCGCGGTATCTTTTTCGGAACGTGGTGTCGTTATACTGCTTTGACCTGGGCGTCTTCTGTTGAGCTCTTTTTGAATGTCCTCGTGGGTTATCCGCAATCCCGCCGGACACCCGTCGATAACTGCCCCTACTGCTTGACCGTGACTCTCACCCCACGTCGTTACGCGAAAAATGTGTCCCCAAGTGTTCATGAGGCAAGTCCCCTGCGGTGCGCTTTAGAAGCTCTCAATGCTCGTCTGCTCGAGATTTGCCCCGAGGGCGAAGATGTCGTCAAAGAAGTCCGGGTATGAGACTTTTACCGATTCTGCAGTGTCAATCTGGGTCTCTCCCTCGGCTCCCAGCGCTGCGACCGCAAGCGCCATAACGATTCGATGATCCCCGTATCCGTTCAAACTAGCTCCTTGGGGTGTTCCACCATGGATTCGCAACGTATCGTCCACCTTTTTGATATCCACCTGCATTTTTCGCAGCTCCGTTATTATGGCGACCAGTCGATCCGTCTCTTTGTAGCGTAGGTGAGCAACGTTTGAAATGTCGGTTGTGCCTTGAGCGTATGCGCCTAGAACCGCGAGTATGGGAACGAGATCTGGCACGTCGCCTGCATTAATCGCGAGGCCTTGGAGCTCAGCACCGTCTGCGGTGACGACATCACCCTCCCAAGAGATATGCGCTCCCATATCTTTGAGGATCGAGACAATTTTCTCGTCACCTTGTTTCGACTCAGAGAGGTTGTGCACGCTTACGCGAGAATTTGTTATTGCTGCGGCACTTAAATGAAAGGCTGCCGACGAGAAGTCGCCGGGAATCTGAAAATCTGTATCTGCGTATTGCTGACAGCCTGGGATCATAAATTCGTGATAGTCAGTGCTTACGTTGACTTGTGCTCGGTTCAACAGTTCGAGTGTCATGTCCACGTACGGGCGCGAGCTAAGGTTGTGGACAGTCAGCATACTGTCAGCTTGACACAATGGACAGGCTATTAGAAGCGATGATAAAAACTGAGAGCTCATCGGATTCGTAAGTGTTGATTCTCCGCCCAAAAGCACGCCTTTGACGATCACAGGCGCAGTACCATCCGACTTTGTCGAGAGAACCCTTGCACCGAGTTCGTTGAGAGCTTCGATCAGCTGAGAACTCGGTCGAGTCCTCAGCGACGCATCCCCGGTCAAAATTGTTGTGCCATCAATCAAGGAGCAAACGCCCATCAGAAAGCGCAACGTCGTCCCGGAGTTTTGGCAGTCTATAACATTATCAGGCCTTTGCGGCTCTCCTTGAAGGCCTTCGATGAAAAACGCGTCGCCGACGGGATTTATCGTCGCACCGATCGCTTCACATGCGCTTACCGTTGCACACGTGTCCGCAGAGACCAATGGTTTGATGATGCGTGAAGTCTTCGCTAAGCTGGCCATGATTATAGCGCGATGGGTGTAACTTTTCGACGGAGGTGCGTCGAGTTTGCCGCGAATGGTGGATTGCGAGACCTTCACGTTCATAGTATATGAATGATTAGAATCAATTTATTTAAACGTGTGGTAGAAATGTTGGATCGACTGGAAAACGAGATAGAAATGCTTGAAAGGCACTTAGAGGTTTTAAACGCAGTCGTTGTCGGTGAGCCTATAGGGATCTCGAAATTGTCAGAAGTGACTGGACATTCCAAGTACAAAGTCCGCTACTCGCTCCGAATATTAGAGCAGGAAGGCTTGATCAAACCATCACCGTACGGAGCAATTACGAGCGCGAGGATTTCAGAGTTTGTTCAAAACTATGAGCAACTTCTCGAACAGTTTCTAAAGAAGCTAAGTGAAGTGAAAGCCAACTACAGGATTAAACGCTATTGAAGCCCAAAAACGCCCACAATGAGCATCACTCGTCGCGCAAACTGTTCTACGACCTTAAAGCTTAAGTAAAAAAACACACTAGAGAGATGTGTCAAGCCGCCATAACTCAGTTGGTAGAGTGCGTGGCTGTTAACCACGATGTCACAGGTTCGAGCCCTGTTGGCGGCGTCAACGGGCCTGTAGCTTAGCCAGGTCAGAGCGCCCGGCTCATAACCGGGCGGTCACCGGTTCAAATCCGGTCAGGCCCACCTCTTAAGTTCTGAGATTGGAAGCGACAGTTCGCCAAATTCAACTATCACAGCGGAAACTTTTTTTCCACGAACCGCATCCCGCGTTACCTGACCTCGTCGACCCGTCGCTCATTACGCGCGGCAATTTGCTTTCGGGACGCACAGAGCAATTTGCACCGAGCTAAATAAATACGAGGTCAGCCATTAGGCGTACTAGAAGCAGGACCAGCGTCATAGGTCCACAGCGTCTGTAAGCGCGCATTTAATTCGACCAGCGTGATCAACGTGAAGTTCGAACAAGTCATGAGCAACGTGGAAGAGGCCGTAACCAAAGACGAACTAGCTGCCCTTCTCGACAATGAGACAAACATTACCGCCTATGCCGGTTACGAACCTAGCGGAGAACTCCATCTTGGACATCTTCTAACGGCGTATAAGCTTATGGATCTTCAGTCAGTCGGCGTCGATGTCATCGTGCTGCTCGCGGACTTGCACGCATACCTGAATGAAAAGGGCACGATGGATCAAATCCGTGACTGGGCGGACCACTACCAGAAGTGTTTTTCGGCTTTAGGCCTTTCTGAAGGCACGAGATTTGTGCGCGGGAGCGATTTCCAGCTTGAACCAGAATACACCAAGCTGATTCTGAAACTAGCGAGGCACACCACGCTAAACCGCGCTCGGCGAAGCATGGACGAGGTTTCAAGAAACGCGGAGGACCCTGTCGTGTCTCAAATGATCTATCCGCTTATGCAAACAGCAGACATAGGATACTTAAACATCGATATCGCCGTTGGCGGTATCGATCAACGTAAGATTCACATGTTGGCGCGAGAAGAGCTCCATTCAATGGGATTCAAATCCCCCGTCTGCGTCCACACGCCAATCCTGCTCGGCCTCGACGCGAACAAAATGTCCTCGTCAAGGGACAACCTTGTAGCCATCGAAGACTCACCTGAGTCCATAAAAAAGAAGATCAAATCCGCTTATTGCCCGCCGCGAACGGCGGAGGATAATCCCCTCCTTCAGTTGTACCGGTACTACGTCTTTCCCCAGTTCAAGCAAGTCGAGCTCGAGCGACCCCAACAATACGGCGGCCCGATTTGTTACGAGGACTTCTCCACGCTTGAGCTGGACTACACCGCCGGCAAGCTTCACCCGCTGGATCTCAAAAACGGTGCTGCGACATATATCGAACGAATCATAGGACCTATTCGCAGCGCGTTAAGCAGCGACTAAAGTATTTCGCTGAAAAGAAGAAGGGCCGTGTCCGAATGAGGTGTTTCTCTGAGTCAAGAACCACAGACTAAGGTGAGACTGCCGCAGAAGGAGGAGGGGGAGGTCATCGGGATTGTAGAATACATGCTCGGCGCAAACAGGGTAAAAATCCAGTCTATAGATGGCAAAACTCGCATGGGGAGAATTCGCGGCAAGATGGAAAAAGCGGGTCTGGTTGCGTGTCGGCGACGTCATAGTTATGGTGCCCTGGAGTTTTCAAGACGATAAAGCGGACATCGTATGGCAATACCAAGGAGCGCAAGTTGAGTGGCTCAAGAAGAACGGGTACTTGTAGTCGCCGCGAAACAGCAGGCTTCCCAACCCCGCCAAACAACCAATGACCGATGTGCCTGATTTGATTGACGATAAGATAAAACGCATCGAGAGAGGCATTGACGAGCTGCGCGCTCGCGACAAAGAAGCAGACGATTTCAAGGTCCGAGCCGAAGTATTCGACGAGCTAACCCTAAAGGCTCTGTATCGCCTCGCGAGCAGCGGGCTGATACAAGCGCTTGGTGGCCCTATTTCGACGGGAAAAGAAGCTAACGTTTTCCACGCAATAGGGCCGGGCGGACGAGAACTCGCGATCAAGATCTATCGAATAAAAACGAGTGACTTTAAGGCTATGCACGACTACATACTGGGCGATTACAGATTCGCGCACGTCAGAAGAACCAAAAAGGACGTGGTATTTGCGTGGACAAAAAAAGAATTCCGGAACTTAACGCGGGCGTGTAAAGCACGCGTCCGCGTCCCCGAACCGCTCAAATATAGGGAAAATGTCCTCGTCATGCAGTTTATAGGGCGAGACGGCGTCGCTTGTCCGCCTTTGAAGCGGGCAGTAGAGAGCTTAGAAAACGTCAAAGAGGTTTACGACGCGACGGTCGAATTCATGAAGAGACTTTATCACGATGCACACTTGGTCCACGCCGACCTCAGTGAATATAACATACTTGTCGACGACCAAGCCGATCCGGTATTCATCGATATGGGGCAGTCCGTGCTTGTGGAACACCCCCGTGCGCAGGAGTTTCTGCAGCGGGACGTCAGCAACGTGGTGAGGTTCTTCAACGAAGCTGGAGTGCAGGCTTCAGCGATCAAGGTTTTGAGAGAGATCACTAAATGAGGGAGTACCTGAGGGTTCCTAGAGACCGCATAGGGGTCATCATTGGCGTCAGTGGCAGTACGAAAGCCCAGATCGAGGAAAAAGGCGAAGTGAAACTTGACATCGATAGCGCCGAGGGGACGGTCACTATCGAGAGTGATTCGCTCGGCATTTTGAAGGCAACAGAAGTCATTAATGCGGTTGCTCGCGGTTTTAGCCCAGAAAAGGCCTTCCGGATTTTCGACGATGAACAGATAACCCTCGACATCATAGACCTTTCAAAAGTCGCCGACACGCCGAAGGAGCTCAAACGGATTATGGGACGCGTAATTGGAAAGGAAGGAAAGACGCGGGAGGCTCTTGAGAGTCTTACGGGCGCGAACGTGTCTGTTTACGGAAAGACTGTGAGCACGATCGGGTACATCGATCAGATTCAGACCGTCAGAACAGCTATCGAAATGCTCGCAGAAGGAGCCAAACACGCTGCGGTCTACAGTTTCCTTGAAAGAAAACGGCAGGAACTGAAGCGTTCCCAAATGGATTATCTTGAATGACTAATGCCGTCGAATAGAGAAGCGGCTAGCCGTTGCTTCTACCTCGCGTTCACGGGAGCTGCTGGATACTGGCGCAAGAAAAGATCGTAGAAGTATCAGATGTGTACTACGCAACCTCGGCGTCACGGAAGCGGTGTGGAAACTCAAGGTGCTCAACTTCGGGCCACTTTTTTTAGCAATAGAACTCTTGAGGCGACCACATCTGCGAAACGGTCCGTGTGCGCTCGCGCAAAGTCTACTGCGCTTGATCACTGGGCGAAAATGCACCCAATGAGGCCGCCGCATCAGTCTTTTTTCTGGGTGTCTATGATCCGCTCGTGTTTGTACGCTTCAACAAGCGACTCAAGCCGGCAAAGCTGTTCGTGTTGTTTTGCGTTGGCGATTTCTGTTTGACCCTTTTCGATCATAAGCTCCAACGCATTCTTGTCGACCGTCATCAAATTGCCAGAAAGATCCAATGCGAGCTCTCGCATCGAAAAAATAGGAATGGCAGCTTTAAATAGCGTTTTTCGAGCTGCGTGCGACATTTCGTTTTTAACGACGACGGCGCGTATTCGCTTGTTGACCAACAATTCGGCAGCAGCTACGCCACCACCGCTTGCGTCCTCAAGCAAAACGATGCCATTGCTCAGCCCAAATTGGTCATCCGCAGCCTGAATCGCTTCTCGGTTGAAGGATTTGACGATTTTGACTGCCTTAACCGCTTTGTTGCGTTCAGCTAACCCGATTTGCTTCAGCTTACGCATGCGTTTCTGCAAGGCCTCGTTGACCCTTCTGCTGCGCACAAGCTCAGTTGAAAGGCGGTCGATTTCCTTTTGCCTGAACGTAACTTCCCGGTCCCTTCTGACGTTTTTTGCGTCTTGGGACCGAATGGCACTAATTTTGTTTTGCAGCTTCGCCACATTTTCTTGGCCTAACTGCAACGATTCCTTCAGATCAGCCACGTAACTCAAAAGCCGACTGATTTGCTCATCTTGTCGTTTGATGATTGCCTTGAGGTACAGAATGTCGGGACCCAAGAGATCCTTCTCCGGGGCTGGAACCAAGCGCTGTACGTGATTCTCAGTCGCCGTCAGAGGCTTCTTAAGCAAATTGATCGCAGAATCAACCGTATGTCCGCGCAAAACGAGCATCTGAATTTCGTCAAGTTCAACGTCGGCGGGAGCTCTCTTCTGCACACTTTCAAGCTTATTTCTGAGGCTTCTGGAAGCGTCGATTGCCGCAGCAAGCGCATCTCGCTCGTGCTCGTTTGAATAGTCGAAGAGCTTCGTATCACGCTGTTTCTGTTCAACCGAAAGTGATGAAGCAGGCGTGTGCAGAATCGCGTTAAAAGCTCGCTTTATTCGTTCGACAGTTCCAGGAGCCGGATTCCTGTCCGTTGCGATGATAAGCGGGTGTCCCGATTCAATTAGCAGCCCGACGAGCTCAGAAAAACCCCAAGATCGTGAGCTTCCAGTTCTAATGACTCGACCTTTCAAATCCAAAACGGCAAAAGCGGTGGTTGTTCCGGGATCTACACCGACGATAGTGTACGTCCTCTTTAGCGCAACTAAATTCCCGCCGTTTTCCTTAGTGGTCGAAATTGCGTCGCACCTCCAACGCGCTTCCCAATAGGTCTCCACTATCCTGCAAAACGCTCAGCGGGACCGTGATCGCGTTGTTTTACGTATGCTAAAACATCTTCTGTTCGTTTTGCTATTTGATATTTTCTAGCAAAATACGATAAGACGGTGCTCACGTCTCTATAGAGCAATTCATCAGCATTAGGATGCGCCACTGAGACCCATTGCGGCCAGTCGATCAGCGCGATGTCTCCGTCGGCACACACAATCACGTTGTATTCGCTCAAGTCGGCGTGAACGATGCCGAGCTGGTACGTTGACTTAATCTGCGCAATGATTTTGTCAAGAATGGCGGCAGGGTCTCCCACCGTAGTGCTGCTCATCTCTCGACCGTTTACAAGTCCCATGACGATGACGTGTCGGTTGTGCGCAATCGGCGTCGGAACGGCGACGTTCCCGTACAGGGTGGTAATGGCTTCATACTCTCTTTCTGCTGCGAGCCTCGAAGTAAACATCCACGAGCATCGTTCGGCCTTTCCGAAATAGCCCCTCGATCGTTTCACGTGCCGAAACGTCGTGCCTTCACGATGAAATTTCACGATTACGATCCGCCCGCCTTCGCGCTCTGCGTCGTATATATCTGACTCTTTCCCGACACCCACTTTCGATCCAAGGGACTCTATGGCCGAGCGCCGGACGAGCGTGTTAATGGCAAGGGCGTCATAACCACCGAAGGTTAGCTTGTAGCCGACGTAATGGGCCGTTTTCCGCTCAACGAGCTTGTATTTGGAGAGCCGCGCAATTCTGTAATCCACCTCGTCTCGCGGCAACCTGGCGTAGATAGGCAGATCATCGACGGGAACCCAGTCAAAAAAACGCATGCCGGTTTCGACTGCTTGCAGCACTCGGAAATCATAACGCTCCAACTTCTTAAATTCGCGTGCGATATCTTGAAGCATCTTCACAGCCTCATAGTCAGTCTCCGTTTCTCCGCACTGCAGAACAGTTTATTAGTGTTCATCCAGAGATATACACGAGATGAAGTGCGATAAATGTGGCGCATCTGCTGTTCTATTTCAGAGATATTCAGGGCTACACCTTTGCAAGGCACATTTCTTCGCCGACGTCGAAAAGAAGATCAAGAAAGAGGTCAGAAAGGAACGAATCGAAGGCACGCTCGCTGTTGCATTCAGCGGCGGAAAGGACTCTGCCGTGGTTTTAGCTGTATTAAGTGACCTTTTATCACGCCGTGGCGTTGACATTGTGGCTATCACTATCGATGAAGGTATTGCCGGATACCGTGATAAGGCTCTTGAATCAGCGGCAATGCTCGTTGCGGAGCTCGGCCTTACATGGCAGGTAGCTTCGTTTGAGGAGTACTTTGATGCCAGAGTCGATCGCTTGGACGAGCGACCGTGTACGGTTTGCGGGATCCTCCGACGCTCACTCCTGAATCGCCTGGCAAAAACGGTCGGCGCCTCGGCACTCGCCACGGGCCACAATCTCGATGACGAAGCCCAGACAGTCCTAATGAACTATTTGCGAGGAGACATCGACCGGCTGCTGCGGCTTGACCATCCCGCTAAAGAAGGACTTGTTCGGCGCGTCAAGCCGCTCAAATATGTGCCAGAAAAAGAAGTCGCGCTATACGCTGTTCTCAGAGGAATCCCCATCAGCCTTGACGAGTGCCGCTACTCTGCTGGGGTGTTTCGAGCCGAGGTGCGCAGCGTGTTGAATGAGCTAGAGCTAAAGCATGCAGGCACCAAGTACGCGCTCGTCAAGGGCCTTGAAAGGATCTTGGCATTAACGCAGCGCGAGCCGTTTCAGCTCGAGCACTGTGTGCAGTGCGGAGAACCCGCGGTCAAGGCGCTGTGTCAGAGCTGCGAAATACTGAGAGGGCTGCAGTCGAGAGAGGATGAATCGGCCAAATGAGGGACGAGCCGTGGCGTATTAAATGTGAAACGAGCACCTTAGAGGATGTTGTCAATCTCGCCGGATTCGAATTCGCGGGCTAAATCTCTCACGCGTGGCCCTTTTCTGGCGCTCGCGCTGTGTTTCGCGCTTTGAAACTTGAATAGCTCGCCATACATCGGCCCTAACACCTGAGCAGATTGCACGCCAGTCACGATCGACATCACCCGCACGCGGCCCTCGTAACCTCTCTGAACGCGTGCGCCCCAAATGACATTAGCGCTTGGATCCAACTGGGAGGTCAGACCCTTTGCGATCTCTTCAGCCTCTTTCAGCGTCAAGTCTGGTCCGCCAGTGATATGGATCAACGCGCCTTTTGCCCCACGAAAGTCAACTTCGAGGAGCGGATGGTTGAATGCCTCACGCACGACGTCGCGTGCTTTGTCTTGGCTTCGCGATTCGCCGACTAGCATAGCGGCAACGCCGCCGCTATTCATGATAGTTCTGACGTCTGCGTAGTCAAGGTTTATCAGTGAAGGTTGTGTGATCGTTTCAGCGATGCCTTTTACGGTTTCTGCAATGATCTGATCCATCACCGAGAACGCATGGTCAATCGGTAAGTTCGGCACGTATTCAAGCAGACGATTATTATCAAGAACAATGACCGTATCAGCATCTCTCCGCAAGTCTTCAAGTCCTTCTTCAGCCTTAATCAGCCGCGCGCGTTCCACGTTGAATGGAGTTGACACCATTGCAACGACGATTGCGCCGTGAGCTTTCGCGATCTGCGCGACGATCGGAGCAGCGCCTGTGCCGGTTCCGCCACCCATCCCCGCGGTAACAAACACAAGATCGGTGTCTTTAAGAAGCGTTTCCAGCGTCTTGCGACCTAACTCGGTCGCACACCGTCCGACTTCTGGATCACCACCTGCACCCAACCCTTTAGTAATCGATTTGCCGACTAACACCTTGATATCAGCGTCGACCATGTCCAAATGCTGCTTGTCAGTGTTGAGCGCTACAGTCTCAGCGCCGTCGACTCCTATGTTGTAGAGTCGGTTGACCGTGTTGTTGCCAGCTCCTCCGCAGCCCACAATGAGTATCCGAGGGGCTCCAAATTCCTCTTCTTCCTGATCTTGAAGCATCTGGGGTCGCTGCTTTTCCATTTCGCATCGTCGCAAAGCTTCCTCGACAATACTTTGCATATAAACCGCCCCCTGTACTAAATCAAAACTGCACTTCGTTCCTTTCTGCTGAGGAGCTTCTCGTAATGGGTATCAACCAAGTCTCGAACAGCTGCGCGGATTGCTTCGCTCTTCGAGGGGAATTCGCCCGCCACTACTAGTTTATCTATGAGTTCTAGCTGTTGTTTCGGCAATCTCAGGGTGATTCGCTCCATAGCAACCAT
>Ga0181527_1004983_pt1 | contig 11187 bp, 8 predicted proteins | sample PEATcosm2014_Bin_30_FD_119762 | JGI IMG/M metagenome (GOLD analysis project Ga0181527, IMG submission 119762) | Peatland microbial communities from MTU Mesocosm Facility, Houghton, MI, USA - PEATcosm2014_Bin06_60_metaG | ecosystem: Environmental > Terrestrial > Soil > Wetlands > Peat | place...
ATGGCGGCGTCAGCGGCGCGTTCGGGGCCGTGACGGACAACTTCGCCTTTCTGACGCCGTCGCTGAGCTACGATCCGGACGACGTGTTCCTCACGCTGACGCGCAACGGCGTCGCCTTCGCGAGCGTGGCTGCAACCCCCAATCAGGTCGCGGCGGCCAATGCGATCAGCGCCGGCCCGGTTGGGAGCGGTCTCTCGCTGGCGCTCCTGAGCCAATCCGCCGCCGGCGCCCGGCAAGCCTTCGACGCGCTCTCGGGAGAGATCCACCCCAGCGCGGTCTCGGCGGCGTTCGACGATGCGCGCCTGCCGCGCGAGGCGGTGCTCGACCGATTGGCGAGCTCCTACGGCGCGCTGGCGACCGGCGGCGCCAATGGCTTCGCAGCGACGAACGCCATCGCCGCGCCGAGCCTTCCCGCCCAGATGTTCGCGGCTTGGGGACAGGCCTTCGGCTCGTTCGGCCATATCGGCGGCGATGGCGATGCGGCCGCCCTCGATCGCTCGCTCGGCGGCTTCATTCTGGGCGCCGACGCGAGCCTCGACAATCGCTATCGCCTGGGCGTGGCGGGCGGCTATGCGCAGTCCGTTCTGAGTCTCGACGCGCGGGCTTCGAGCGGCCATGTCGACTCGACGTTCGCCGGCGTCTACGGCGGCGCGAGCCTCGATGGGCTGCAGCTCCGCGGCGGCGCGCTCTATGCCTATAACCGCTATGGAACCGACCGCTCGATCGCCTTCTCCGGCTTCAGCGACACGGCGAGCGCGGGATATGGCGGGGATACGGCGCAGGCGTTCGGCGAGGCGGGCTGGCGCATCGGCATGGCGGGTTTCTCCGGACCGACGTCGATCGAGCCTTTCGTGGGCGCGATGGCGATGCGCATCGATACGGCGAGCTTTGCCGAGGCGGGCGGCCCGGCGGCGCTGAACGGCGCTGCGGGAGGCTATGACGACGGCGCGACGACGCTGGGGGTGCGGGCCGAAGCGTCGCTGTTCGACAATATGGCGCTGATTGCGCGCGGCATGCTGGGCTGGCGGCATGTGTTCGGCGACGTGACGCCGACCTCGACGCTGGCCTTCGCCAGCGCGCCTTCGACCCAGTTCGCGATCGCCGGCGCCCCGATCGCCCGCGACGCGCTGGCAGTCGAAGCGGGCTTCGACTGGCGTCTGTCGAGCACGGCTTCCATCGGCGTGTTCTATTCCGGCGCCCTCGCCGCGCGTGACCAGGACAATGTGGTCAAGGGCAAGGTCGAGGTCGCGTTCTGAGCGGGCGATGTCTCGGTCCCTTACGTTCGGCAAGCCCATCCATTGCGGCGACGGCGAGGGGCTATGGCGACGCTTTACGCGCCCCCCGATAACGACGCCCGTCGCGGTCCAGCAAAGTCTCGCCCCAGCCGGCGACCGTCGCAGTCCGGCCCCACTCTTCGTCGAGCCGGCCCGCTCGCCTACGGCCGCCGCCGCTTCTCCCCGACGTCGAACTCCATGCGCATGCGTTCGCGGCCTTTTCGCGCGTAGGGGCGGGGCGCGCCGAAATCATCGTTCGGCGCCGCGATCGCGCGGGTCGCGCCCGCAGGCGGCCCGTGTCTCGCCAGGCAGGCGTTGTAGGCGAACGGCTCTTCGAATTGCGCGCATGAAGCATTGTCCTTCGCGCGCGCCGGCGCGCCGATCAGCAGAGCGCCGAGGCCGATGGCGAGAATGAGCGCGTGACGCATCGTCGGATCCCTTACAGGCGCAACGTCGCGCCGGTCTTCTTGCTCACTTCGGCGACGATCCTGGCGACGACCGCCTCGATTTCGGCGTCGGTCAGCGTGCGCTCGCGCGGCTGCAACGTCACGGCGATCGCGACCGACTTATGGCCCTCCGGCAATCCGGGGCCGCGATAGACGTCGAACACGTCGGCGCTGGCGACGAGGGCGCGGTCGGCGCCGAGCGCCGCCTTGAGGATGTCGCCGGCGCGGGCGCCTTCCGCGACCACGAAGGCGAGGTCGCGCTCGACGGCCATGAATTCGGAGCGCTCCAATTTGGCCTTGGTCTTGGTCGGCCGCGCCTTGGCCGCGGGAAGCGCGTCGAGGATGATCTCGAAGGCGACGATCGGCCCCTCCGCGTCGAGCGCTTCACAGGCGCTCGGATGCAATTCGCCGAACCAGCCGGCTTGCATTTTCGGCCCGAATTGCAGCGTCGCCGAGCGCCCGGGATGAAGGAAGGGCGGGCCGCCGGGGACGACCTGCACGGCGTTCGCCGCAATGCCGAGCGCGCCGAGCAGCGCCAGCGCGTCGCTCTTGGCGTCGAATGCGTCGACCGCGCCGCCGCCCGACCAATGACGCCCTTCGCTCTTGGCCTTGGCCATGCCGCGCCGCGCCGCGGCGGCGGCGATGCGCTGGTCGTTGTCGCTCGCGCCAAGAAAAATCTGCCCGACCTCGAACAGCGCGACGTCCTTGAGGCCGCGCCGCGCGTTGCGCTCCGCCGCGGCGACGAGGCCGGGAACGAGGCTCGGACGCATGTCGGAGAGATCGGCGGCGATCGGATTGGCGAGCGCCAGCGAAGGGTCGCCGCCGCCGAACAGCTCCGCCTTCGCCTTGGCGATGAACGACCAGGTCACCGCTTCGCGCAGGCCGAGCGAGGCGAGCGCGCGCTTGGCGATGCGGGTGCGCTTTTGCAACGGCGTGAGCACCGGCCGCGGCACGCCCTCGTCCAGCCGCGCCAGCGGCGCCGGCGGCACGCGGTCGAGGCCGACGATGCGCACGATCTCCTCGACGACGTCGGCCTTGCCCTCGATGTCGGGGCGCCAACTGGGAACGATCGCCTTGCCGTTCTCGATCGAATAGCCGAGGCGGGCGAGAATCGCCTCGCCCTCTTTTTGCGGGATGTCGAGGCCGAGGAGGCGCTTGACTTCGCTATAGGGAAAATCGATCGCGCGCTTCGGCGCGGTCGGATCGCCGGCGACGATCAGGCGCGAGGCTTCGCCGCCGCAGAAATCGATCACCATCCGCGTCGCGAGGTCGGCGCCGGGGACGCAGAAGTCGGGATCGACGCCGCGCTCGAAACGATAGCGCGCGTCGGTGAGAACGCCCAGCTTGCGCCCGGTCTGCGCGATGTTGGCGGGATCCCAGAGGGCGCTCTCGATCAGCACGTCGCGGGTGTTTTCGTCGCAGCCCGAATGTTCGCCGCCCATGACCCCCGCGATCGATTCGACGCCGCGATCGTCGGCGATGACGACCATGCTTTCGTCGAGCGCGTAAGTCTTGCCGTCGAGCGCGAGCACGCTTTCGCCGCTTCGCGCGCGCCTGACATGCAGCGCGCCCTTGACTTTGCCGGCGTCGAACACGTGCAGCGGCCGGCCGCGATCGAAGGTGACGTAATTGGTGATGTCGACCAGCGCGCTGATCGGCCTGAGGCCGATCGCGCGCAGGCGCCTCTGCATCCATTCCGGCGAGGGGCCGTTGGCGACGCCGCGCACCAGGCGTAGCGCGAAGGCGGGGCAGAGGCGCGCGTCGGCGGGGGAGAAATCGAGAGTGACCGCGGTCGGGCAGTCGAAGCTTCCGGCGACGGGCTGCGGCGCCGGCGTCTTCAGCGTCCCTAAGCCCGCCGCGGCGAGGTCGCGCGCGATTCCCGCCACGCCCGTCGCGTCGGGGCGGTTCGGCGTCAGGGCGATGTCGATGACGGGATCGGCTAGGCCCGCATAGGCCGCGAAGGCGACGCCGACCGGCGCGTCGTCGGGCAGATCGATAATGCCTTCATGATCGTCGGAGAGCTCCAACTCGGCGGCGGAGCACAGCATCCCGTGCGACTCGACGCCGCGGATGACGCCCTTGGCGAGGGTGAGGTTCTTGCCGGGAATGAGCGCGCCGACCGGCGAGAACACGCTTCTCATGCCGGTGCGCGCGTTGGGCGCGCCGCACACCACCTGCACCGGCTCGCCGCCGGCGTCGACGATGCAGACGCGCAGGCGGTCGGCGTTGGGATGCGGCTTGGCTTCGATCACTCGCGCGACGACGAAGCCCTTGTACTTGGCGCTCGGGTCCTCGACCCCCTCGACCTCCAACCCGATGCGCGTCATCGTTTCGACGATTCTTGTGAGCGAAGCCGAGGTTTCGAGGTGGTCTTTGAGCCAGGAGAGGGTCAGTTTCATGGGGCGATCGTCAACGTGGGGGGCACCGCCGCTTCCCACGAGGGGAGGGGAGACGCGCGCTTTCTAGCGGAAGGAATCGCGAAAGCCGACAACTATTTCGATCAAAGGACGTCGAGCCCGTCTCGAACCGAGACGCGCGTCTGCTCGGCGAGCTCGAATGGGACCCGCGCCGTCTATCAAATCGGGACGCTTGGCCGTAACCTGAGCGCCCCCGTCGCTTGCCGGCGCTGGCGGCGGAGAGGAACCGCAGGCCATGACGCGAGAACTCGGCAGCGGCCCGCGCCGCTGGAACGGATGGGGCGGCGAGCAAACGGAATTTCCATTGAAGCCCAAGGCCTTGGCGTTTCTCAAGCAGGCCTTGAAGGGGCCCGGCGCGCGGTTGCCCGACGCCAGTCTGGCTTCGGTGATCGCCAAGACGCCGCCCTCGCGCCTGCCGCCGCACCGCCTCGTTTCGACCGACGCCGAGACGCGCATCCGCCATGCGCGCGGCCAGAGTTTTCCCGATTGGCTCGCCGTGCGCTCAGGGAATTTCGAGCGGTTCCCGGACGGCGTGGCGCTGCCGACTTCCAGCGACGAAGCGGGCGAGGCGCTGCGCTGGGCCTATGGCCAGGGCTGCCTCGTCATCGTTTATGGCGGCGGCACGTCGGTGGCCGGACATGTCAATGTCCCGCCGTCCGAGGCCCCGGCGCTGACCCTGTCGCTGGAGCGCATGGATCGCCTGCTGGCGCTGGACGAGGAAAGCCAGATCGCGACGTTCGGCGCCGGAACGCCCGGCCCGGCGGTGGAGCGACAGCTCGGCGAAAAAGGCTATACGCTCGGCCATTTTCCGCAATCCTGGGAATTGTCCACCGTCGGCGGCTGGGTCGCCAGCCGTTCGTCGGGCCAGCAATCGCTGCGCTATGGCCGCATCGAGCAGATGTTCGCCGGAGCGCGCGTCGAAACGCCGCGCGGGACGATGACGATTCCCGACTTTCCCGCTTCCGCGGCGGGGCCGGACCTTCGGGAGATCGTCCTGGGCAGCGAGGGCCGCATCGGCGCGATCACCGAGGTCAAGCTGCGCGTCACGCCCTTGCCCGAGCATGAATCGTTTCATGTCGCCTTCGCGCCCGATTGGCGGGCCGGCGTGAAACTGGTCAGACGCTTGGCGCAAGCCAAGACGCCGTTGTCGATGATGCGGCTCTCGAACCCGAGCGAAACCTCGGCGCATCTGGCGCTGGCCGGCGATTCTTCGCTGCTCGGCCTTTACGATCGCGCCGTCGGCCTGCTGGGCTGCGAGGCGGGGAAACGCTGCATGTTCACGTACGGCGTGACCGGCGCGGATCGGCAAGTGCGGCTCGCCCGGCAGGAAGTCCGCCGCGCGTTGCGCGAGGCGGGCGGCGCGGCGCTCGCCGGCGGCTTCATCGGCAAAATCTGGGAGCATTCGCGTTTTCGCTCGCCCTATTTGCGCAACTCGCTGTGGGAGCACGGCTATAGCGTCGACACGTTCGAAACCGCGATCAACTGGAGCAAGGCGACGGCGACGATGGACGCGATGGAGCAGGCCATCCAACGGGCGAGCCAAGGCGAGCCGGCGCTGGTCTTCTCGCATCTGTCGCACGTCTACGCCCAGGGGTGCAGCGTCTACACGACCGCCATTTTCAAGAACGCGCCGAGCTATGACGCGCTGCTCGACCGCTGGCGCGCCTGCAAGGCCGCGGCGTCCGAGACGATCGTCAAAATGGGCGGCACGATCAGCCACCAGCACGGCGTCGGCCGCGACCACGCGCCCTGGCTCAAATTCGAGAAGGGCGAGCAGGGCATGGCGGCGCTGAGCGCGCTGACCGGTTATTTCGACCCCGAAGCGCGGCTCAACCCCGGTTGTCTGTTGGAGGAATGAATGCTCGGCGTCCGGCCCGCTCTCGAAACGCTTGCGCAAACCCGCTGGGACTTGATCGTCATCGGCGGCGGCGTCACCGGCGCCGGCGTTGCGCTGGAAGCGGCGCGGCGCGGCAAAAGCGTTCTGTTGCTGGACCAGAAGGATTTCGCCTGGGGCGCGTCGAGCCGCTCGTCGAAAATGGTGCACGGCGGCATGCGCTATCTCGCCGAGGGACGGTTCCGGCTGACCCGCGACGCGCTCGGCGAGCGCGAGCGCATGGCGCGCGAATTGCCGGATCTGGTGATCCGGCAGACCTACGCCTTCGTGGTGCGGGCTGGAGAGTTCCCCGGACGCTGGTCGATGAAAGCGGCGCTGCTGCTGTACGATTTTCTCGCCGGCGCCCGGGACCATCGCTGGATCGGCCGCGAGCGGCTGCTCGAACGAATTCCGGGCCTCGCGCCGCGCGGCTTGCGCGGGGCGATGCTCTATACCGACGCCCTCACCGACGACGCGCGGCTGGTGTTGCGCATATTGCATGAGGCGGCGGCGGAAGGCGCTCGTTTGGCGAATTATATGCGCGTGGAGGCGGTCAAGCGCCAAGGCGAGGAGTTTTCGCTAATCGTGCGCGACGAAATCGGCGAGGCCGAAGCGAGCTTGACGGCGCTGTCGGTCATCGACGCAGCAGGCGCGGCGGCCGGCGAGATGGCGGGCGAGCCGGGCAGGATCAGGCCGCTGCGCGGCGGGCATCTCCTGATTCGGCGCGACCGTCTGCCGGTGGACGACTGCCTGGCGACGCCGCACCCGCGCGACGGGCGCCTGGTCTTCATCTTCCCCTGGCTCGGCGTGACCTGCGTCGGCACGACCGATCTCGACCATTCCGCGCCGCTCTCCGAGGAGCCGCGCTGCACGGCCGAGGAAGCCGATTACCTCTTGGAGATAATCCGCGGCCAGTTTCCGCAGGCCGCGATCACGCCCGCTGACGTCGCGTCGACCATGGCGGGCGTGCGTCCGGTGATCGCCTCGGGCAGGGGATTGAATCCGTCGCAGGAAAGCCGCGAACATTCGGTCTGGCGTCGCGACGGCATGGTCTGCGTCGCGGGCGGCAAATTGACGACCTTCCGCCTGATCGCGCTCGACGCGCTCAGCGCCGCCGGTTTGCTCGACGAGCGGGCGCTCATCGCGGCGAGGACGACGGCCGAACCCTTGTTCCGGACGCCGGTGAAGTTTCCCCACCGCCTCGGCCATCCCACCGCGCCGCTTCCCGAAGGCGAGGCGCTGATGGAAACGCTCGCCTGGGCGCTCGACCATGAAATGGTCGGCCGCCTCGACGATCTGTTGCTGCGCCGCGTGCGCGTCGGCAATACGCGGCCGGCGGGCGCGCGCGACCTCCTGCCGCAAATCCGCGCGCTATGCCAAGGCCGTCTCAGCTGGGACGACGCGCGCTGGGCGGGCGAGACGGCGCGCTATCTTGAGATCGTCGAGCGCGCCTACGGCCCGCCGTCCGCCGGGAGGACGCCGTGAGCGAAGATAAAGACCTGCTGCTCGCCATCGATCAGGGGACGCAGAGCGTCCGGGCGATGATTTTCGATCCGCGCGGCGAGCTGATCGCCAAGTCGCAAGTCCACATCGTCCCCTACTACTCCCGCCAGCCGGGCTGGGCGGAGCAGGATTGCGATTACTATTGGATCAACTTGCGCCAGGCCTGCCAGAACCTGTGGTGGGCCCGTCCGGAGTTGAGGAGGCGCGTCGTGGGCATGTCGGTCACCACGCAGCGCGCGGTCGCCGTCTGCCTCGATGAAGACATGACGCCGTTGCGCCCGGCGATCGGCTGGCTCGATCAGCGCCGCGCCAATCGCTATCCCAAGGCGCCGCTGTGGCTGGAGCTGGGCGTTCGCGCCGTCGGGCAGAAGAAGACGATCCATTATTTTCAGTCAAAGGCGGAATGCAATTGGCTCGCCGTCGACGAACCCGACCTGTGGCGCCGGATCAAGCACTTCGTGTTCCTGTCGGGCTATCTCAATCTCAAGCTGACCGGGCGCCTCTGCGACGCGGTCGGCTCGCAGGTCGGCTACGTGCCCTTCGACGGCAAGCGCCAGCAATGGGCGCGGCCAGGCGACTTCAGATGGAGGCTGTTCGCCGTCACGCGCGATCGTCTGCCGGAATTGGTTCCCGCCAGCGGATCGATGGGGCGGATCACCGCCGAGGCGGCCGATGAGACGGGAATTCCCGAGGGCCTGCCGGTCTACGCCTCGGCCGCCGACAAGGCCTGCGAGGCGCTCGCCGCCGGCGCATGGACGCCGGACGTCGCGGTGCTGAGTTACGGCACCACGGCGACGGTCAACACCTGCAACGAGCGCTACGTCGAGCCGATCCCGCTCCTGCCCGCTTATCCGGCGGCCGCGCCGGGGCGCTACAACAGCGAGATCATGGTCCAACGCGGCTACTGGATGGTCAACTGGTTCAAGGAACAGTTCGCCGCCAAGGAAATGATCGAGGCGGAGGAGAAGGGCGTCGCGCCGGAAGCGTTGTTCGAGAGGATGCTGGAGGAGACCCCGGTCGGCAACATGGGCCTCATCCTGCAGCCGTTCTGGAACCCCGGCGTGAGGATTCCCGGCCCCGAGGCCAAGGGCGCGATGATCGGCTTCGGCGACGTGCACAACCGCTCGCACATGTACCGCGCGATCATCGAAGGCATCGCCTACGCCTTACGCGAGGCGGCGGCGCGGCTGGAACGGCGCAACGGCGTGAAGATCCGCCGTCTGAAAGTGGCCGGCGGCGGCTCGCAAAGCGACGGCGTCATGCAACTGACCGCCGACGTGTTCGGCATGCCCGCCGAGCGGCCGCACACCTTCGAGGCCTCGGGTCTCGGCGCCGCCATCAACGCCGCCGTCGGCGCTGGGCTATACGCCGACCACGCCGCGGCGCAGGCGCAGATGAGCCATTCGGGGCGCACGTTCACGCCGATCGCGCAAAACGCCCGGCTTTACGAGCGCCTCTATTCCGACGTGTACGCGCGCATGTACCCGCGCCTGGCGCCGCTCTACCAGAGCATTCGCCACATCACCAATTATCCGAGGCTGAATTGAACGGCCAGAACGGTGCGCTTAACTTCTTTGTCGCCGGTCGGCGGGATAAACAATGGGTTAAGCACGGACGCCATAATGGCCGTAATGGCGAGGTTTCGAGGCGGCACCTCTCTTGAATCGGGAGAGGGCGAGCTTCATCAGGCGATCACAGAGACGGCGAACCGGCGCGTCGGATTCCTCGGCGAAGGGCAAAGGGTTCGCGCGCTTTCTGGCGCAAGCGATAGGGATTGAGGAAGGTCACTTTCGACCGAACCGTTCCAGCGATTTGTAAATTTCATCGTCGTTGCGTTTGCCGATGAGGCGGACCTGGACGAGTTCACCCTCGACGACAAATATAATGCGATATTCGCCAGCGCGGAGCCGCCGCATCGGCGCGTATCCCTTTAGGATTTCGGACGGGAGTTTTTCAGCGTCCTCGGCCAGCAAATCCAGCCGCTCGATGATCTGCCGTGCGTGCTTGCCGGGAAGCTGTTTGAGAAACGCGCCGGCCTGCTTGGAAAGCTCAATCCTCCGCATGACGCAGGCTGTCGATCAGACTGCGACTTTCTTCGGCGCTCAAATATCCTTCCTTATGAGCGGCGAGCGCCCGCTCGGCCCAGATCGTGTCTTCCAGGTCCTCCATGGACAGAAACACGCCGACCGGGCGGTCGTTCTTGGTCACGACCACCGGTTCGCGGCGCGCCATGTCGAGGAACTTGCCGAAGGCGTTTTTCGCTGCGGCGGCGGTGATGGTTTTCACCAGAATCTCCTTTCGCCTGATTTAGCTAATTTGGGCGAAATAAGCAAATCTAGCGCTCGGTCGTGAAACGGGCTGTGACGCCGGCGCGCCCGCGAAACGCGATTCGGCCGCCGGCCATTCCGAAGCATCTCTGTTCGCCGCGCCGCCCCACTCGGTCGGAAACAATGGGGGCCTATTTCTCGTCTCGGCGCATACGGAAAAAGACATTCTCCATCTTTGGAGCTTCCTCCAGCGACAGCTCGCGGCGTAAACTCGCCCGCAGTTCATTAAGCAGATCAACCACTGCGGAGCTATTGTTGTTGCTCAATTCTCTCGCGACTTGGTTGGCGATCTCAATCTCTCGCCTCGTCCCGAGAAGGGTGATCCGAGCGACCGCATCGTCCATTCCGTCATAAGCGTCGTTTCGAACGCCGGGTCCGGAATGCTCCGGAATAAGCGACGCGTGCTCGATTTTCCGCCAGCATTCGATGAGATGACCGATCCGAAGCTCCGCGAGCCTTTTCTCAGTTTCGCGTCGTCTGGTCATGAAATGATTGGCGAACGCTACGACCAAGCCGCCTATGATCGAGGCCAGCAGAGGGGAGAGAATCTGTTCGAGTCCCATAGCTGCACCGTTCCGGACTTGTGAAATTATCGAGTTCTCACCCGCTCAATCCCCCCGCCAGCGTCGGAATTTCGAGCGGCTTGAAGCCGTAATGGTCGATCCAGCGCAGATCGGCGTCGAAGAAGTCGCGCAGGTCCGGCAGCCCGTATTTGAGCATCGCCAGCCGGTCGACGCCGATGCCCCAGGCGAAGCCCTGATAGACTTCCGGGTCGATGGCGCAATTCCTCAGCACATTGGCGTGCACCATGCCGCAGCCGAGGATTTCCAGCCAATCCTCGCCTTCGCCGAAGCGGATTTCGCCGCCCGAGCGCCGGCACTGGATGTCGACCTCCATCGAGGGCGACGTGAAGGGAAAGAAGCTCGGCCGGAAGCGCATGCCGACTTGCCGCACTTCGAAGAACGCCTTGCAGAATTCCTCCAGCACCCACTTCAGATTGGCGAGCGTCGACGACGTGTCGACCACCAGCCCCTCGACCTGATGGAACATCGGCGTGTGCGTCTGGTCGGCGTCGCAGCGGTAGGTGCGCCCGGGGCAGATCACGCGGATCGGCGGCTTATGCGCCAGCATCGTGCGCACCTGCACCGGGCTGGTGTGGGTGCGCAGCAGCTTCCGCTCGCCGTCGGCGCCGGGGGCGAAGAAGAAGGTGTCGTGCATTTCCCGCGCGGGGTGGTCGGGCGGAAAGTTGAGCTTGGTGAAGTTGTAATCGTCGCTTTCGATGTCCGGGCCTTCGGCGATCGAGAAGCCCATGTCGGCGAAGATCGCGGTGATTTCGTCGATGACCTG
>Ga0181527_1004994_pt1 | contig 11165 bp, 11 predicted proteins | sample PEATcosm2014_Bin_30_FD_119762 | JGI IMG/M metagenome (GOLD analysis project Ga0181527, IMG submission 119762) | Peatland microbial communities from MTU Mesocosm Facility, Houghton, MI, USA - PEATcosm2014_Bin06_60_metaG | ecosystem: Environmental > Terrestrial > Soil > Wetlands > Peat | place...
ATGAGATTACGCGACTGCGGCTTCTTTGGCCGCCAGCTCCGCTAATGCCTGTTCCGCGGTTTTCATGATGCCGAAATCGAGCAGCATTTCCTCCAACTCGTCCATGGTGATCGGCGACGGGATAATGCCCTTGCCGGAGTTTCCGTGGATCTTTGTCGCGAGCTGACGGTATTCGTTGGCCTGCTTGGATTCGGGTGCGAAGGCAATCACCGTCATCCGGCGCAGTTCCGCGTGCTGGACGATGTTGTCGCGGGGAACGAAGTGAATGAGCTTGCAGCCAAGCTTGGAGGCGAGCGCCTCGGCGAGTTCCAGCTCCTTGTCGGTCTGGCGTTCGTTGCAAATCAGCCCGCCAAGACGCACGCCGCCGGAGTTGGCGTATTTCAAAATGCCCTTGGCGATATTGTTGGCCGCGTAAAGGGCCATCATCTCGCCGGACATGACGATGTAGATTTCCTGCGCCTTGTTTTCGCGGATTGGCATGGCGAAGCCGCCACAAACCACGTCGCCGAGCACATCGTAGGAAACATAGTCGACATCCTCATAGGCGCCGTTTTCCTCAAGGAAGTTGATGGCGGTGATGACGCCGCGGCCAGCGCAGCCGACGCCAGGCTCTGGACCGCCGGCTTCCGTGCATTTGATGTCCAGGTAGCCGATCTTCATCACGTCTTCGAGTTCCAGATCCTCGACGGAGCCGGCTTCGGCCGCCAACGCGAGAACCGTGTCCTGCATTTTCGCGTTCAGGATCAAGCGGGTGGAGTCGGCTTTGGGATCGCAGCCGACGATCAGAATGCGCTGCCCCAATTCCGCCAGGGCGGCGAGCGTATTTTGCGACGTCGTGGATTTGCCGATGCCGCCCTTACCATAGAATGCGATTTGCCGGAGCTTGGCCATGGGATGAACCTCTTCTCAAAGTGAAGCGCAAAGGTGAATGGGCTAAGCCCATCGCCATACACTAGACAGCAACCGCCGTGCCAAGTTTTGGAAAGCAATAAACGGCCGAACGTTCAATAACTTGCTTTACGTATCCCGGTTTTCCTTGAGATCCACGCTTCTACAGCGTACCTATTGGAACGATCTTCTATTTTTGCGTTCTCAAATGATCGTTCGCGCGATTGGCGAAAAAAGAGCCCAGACCTATCGTCCGAGCCCCAAAAAAACTCCTATACATCACGCCGAAAGCACCCTCGATAGCTCGCCTCCATCGGCTCTCGCCTACTCGGTCTGGCTGCCCAATTCGACCCCTTGTCCGGATGAACCGCGTAGCGCCCGTCGCAGCCATAAAGGCGGATTGTTTTTCAGCATCGTCTGCAAACTCTCGACGACATCATCGACGGAGCGCGACTTTTCCATTTTCACCGGAAAAATGCCCCGACGTTTGACGTGGACGGCATGAAGATCGCTCAACCCCAGAGTGAAGAGCACCGAGCATCCATCAAGCGCGTTCACGCGTTCCGTCATCCGATCGGTCGTGACGCCGTTGGTCAGATCATCCATCGTGCAGCCCTTGCCGCCGCCCGGTCCCTTCTTGCTCTCTCCGGGAGCGAGCCCTTTCCGCGCGCCGCCTCGGAACTGAATGCAATCCAGAAATTGCGACGTCCGCGCCGAGACGTCATAGACGACAACTTGGCCCGCGTTGGCGAACCCCGCGTCGACTTCCGTCAAGCTGTTCGTCGTGATGGCGATCTTTACATGGCCAGCGCCGTGCATGGCGAGCTCCTAGCTGCTGTGACGAGACGCGGGAAATAACGCGTCGAAAACCGTTACGTCATCGGGAGTCCAACGATCATTGTCTCGCGCCCAAAGCGTGTGCGGAAATCCGCCGGCAAGGAATGATCGTCGGGCGTGCGCGCGATCCACAATTCGAGGTCGGCCTGGGGCAAGGCGCCGCGCGTGAGCGCCTCAACCGGAATTATGTGAAGCACATCGCGGATTGCGACGAAAAAATCGATTGGGAAGCGGGATTTGTCCTGGTAACGCTCTCCAATATCGAAGGCGACTTGATCGCCATCGAAGGCAAATTTCGGATTGTCACAATCGAAGCGGAAGTGACGGTTGAAGTCATATTTGCACCGGAACTGATAGAGGACTCTGTCCTCGTCGGCGAATTTCTTTGTCTCGGCCACGATGTCGAGAAAATACTGCATCAGCATGGCCTCGACATAAGCCTCGCTATATGGCTGTCGGAACGAGTCGAGATAATAAAACACAAAGGACTCGATCAACCATAGCCCAACGGGGCTGATCCACAGCGACAGAGCGCAGCGGTTGTGCGTGCAATTGAGCTTGATGCTGCCGTTGTGAATCTCCATCTGTCCATCGCGATGCAGCACGACGGTGCGATAGATTCTTAAAATCCGGAACACTTCCGCGACCAGTTTCTCCGTGACTGATTTCTTTGGAAGGCCGAGATATTTTTGCCAAAGCGGCTTGCCTTCGAGCGACAGATCGCGCGCTTCGAGCGCGTTCTCAAGCAGCGAGAAGGCGACAAGAGTGCTCAACGGATTGGGCGGATGCGGCCCCGCGCCGGCGCTTGCTTCTTCGTCGAAAAAAGCAAGCTGCTTCTTCTTGGTGTAGAGTTCGATCTGTCTATATTCTGGCGCCGACCATCGGCCTCCGAAGCGCGCGCGAAATTCGGCGATCGTGTTCTGATAAAACTTCATGAGCTTCGTCTCCTCGAAGCGCCGTTCCGGACCGGGGCTCGCCGGTCGAGCAAGCCCCAATCCGCGGCGTCGGCCTCTCGCCGGTCACCAGGTGTTGAGGAGCCATTCCTTGTTCTTGGTGTATTCCATATGCGTGAAGAGCGCATTGGCGATGGCCTCGCCAAGCTCCATGGCGCCCTTGTAGCCCATGGTCGGATGGCGATAGAGCCCGGCGCGATCGAAGGTCGGGAAGCCGACGCGCACCATCGGAATATTATTATCGATGGCGATGTAACGGCCCTTCGAATGTCCCATGATGAGGTCGACCTTGACCTCGCCGCTGACGATCTTGCGCTCCAGATCCCAAAGATCGGCGTTGCAGATCACTTCCATGTCGAAGGGAACGCTTTTCTTGAGTTCGAGAATGCGCGGATCGCGCTTGTATTTCGAATTGTCGTCGCCGAGCAGCAGCAGCACGGGTTCAAGCTCGACCTCGATGCAAAACTGCGCCAGGCCGATGACGAGATCGGGATGACCGAAGATCGCGACCTTCTTGTTGGCGAAGAACATGTGGGCGAGATCCTGCAGCGCGTCGATGGCGATGCCGCGTTCGCGCACCAAGCTTTCCGGGATTTCCTTGCCGGTCAGCTTGGTGATGGCCTGAAGCATTTCGTCCGTGTTCTTGATGCCGTAAGGCGTCGATGAAAGGATTTGCGGAACCTCGAAAGTCTCCTCGAGATATTTCGCGGCGCTCGCGCCTTCGTAGCGCGCGAGGGCGAGCGACCCGACCGCTCCCGTCGTGCTCTCGATATCTTCGACCGTCGTCTTGCCGTGATCGACGACTTCCTTGTCGGGCATCATGGGCGTGTCGAAATTTTCGGTGTCCATGAGGAAGGTCGCGTCGACCTTCAGCTCCGTGATGTAATGTTTCAGTTCGGCAAGATCGCCGGGGTTGATCCAGCCGGTAAAGACATTGAGCTTGCCGTTTGGCGCGACCTTCTCCTTGGCGATCGTCTTGACGATCGAATGGATCGCGACATCATAGCCCGAAACATGGCTGCCCTTGAAGCTTGGCGTGTGAACCGACACCAGATGGATGGTGCGTTCGGGAAAGATCTCCTTGAGCTTCTTGTTGCAGACATTGATGGTGCCTTCGATGTCGTCGCCGATGACTTCGGTCGAACAGGTCGTGATGATGGGGATCACGCGCAATTCGGGATAGCGGCGCGCCAGCACCTCGACGCCCTGTTCGATACGGCCCGTCCCTCCGAACACCGCGGATTCCTCATGCAGCGATGTCGAGGCAATGTCGAAGTTTTCCTTGTAATGCTGAGCGAACAGCAGACGCACGAACATGCTGCAACCCTGACCGCCGTGGACCAGCGGAATGCAATCCTTGACGCCGATGCCGGCATATTGCGCGCCGGCCGGCTGGCAGTCGAACATCGGGTTGATCACGCCGGCGCGGGTTTTGGAGGTGACCGATACGCCGGTCTGTTTGGGCTTTTGAAGGGTTTCAACGTCGCATGACATGGTGCGTCCTCACATGAGTTTCGCGTGGCGCTCGCGATGGCGGACAAGCGCGCCAGAGGCGTTCGAGGGACGGCCGCGCCGTTTCAGCGCGGCCAGGGATTGCTCTGGGGCTCAATAAAGCGAGTGGTTCAACTCGCGGTTCTTGGAGCGCGTGATCGTCACGTCCAGCAGTCGGTCCTTCAGTCCATCGAGGACAAGGTCGACTTCTTCCGGCGGGATCGCATTGACCCAGTCATAGCGCTGGCGGCAATCGTTCACGAGAACCTTCGCGTCGGCGAGGTGCAGCCGCTCCGCCGGCGTTTCCGCGGTGGATTGCTGCTTCTTGAGGAGCACGCCGACCTGCTTGAGAACGCCCTCGATATTTTCGGTTCGATCCCAGGTGCGGGAGGCGAACTGCCACAGGCAACGCTCCTGCACATAGTCGAAGAGATTGTCGAGCTTGCTGGTCATTCCGCCGCCTCCAAAAAGGCGACCTTTTGCTCGCCGCGCGGATCGGTCGCCGCGAGTTTGAGAAGCGGGTTGTGGACGGCGTTGTACATGTCGCGGGCGAGATTCACGAAGCCCTCGAAGCCCATATATGGCCCGTTGTGGTAGGCGTGACCGTTGACATAGGGGATATGCAGCTTCTTGACGATTTCGCCGACACGGCCGCCGGTGAAGATCACGTCCGGCTTGACGAGATCGATGATTTCAAAGAACTCGAGCTCGTTGCCATCGTCGATGTAATAGGTGCCCTCGCGACCACGCGCGATGACCTTCTCGAAGTCTTCCTCGTGCCCGAACTTTGACGACATGGCGACAACTTGAACGCCAAGGTCGTCCTCGACCGATTTCGTCCAGTGCCATAGACGCGGACCGCCGGTCCAAATGGCCATCTTCGTGCCCACGAGCCGCTCCTTGTACCAATCGAGCTTGGGCTTCCACTTGGCGTATTCCTCGGCGATCAGCTCCTCCGCCTTGTCCTCGACGCCAAAAAACGTGCCGATCTTGCGGACGCCTTCGGCCATGTAATTGAAGCCCCATGAATCAATATCGAGACGCGGGATGCCATAGCGCTTCTTCAGCTCGTTGGCGATGTAGCCGGACGAACGCGCGCAATTCACAACATTGAGCTGCGCCCGGTGCATGCCACGCAGATCGTCGTAATTGGCGTTGCCGGTGAAATGCGCGATCACCTGAATGCCAAGCCGATCCCAATAGGTCTGGAGCAGCTGGCTGTCGCCCTGGATGTTAAAGTCGCCGATGAAGTTCATCGTATAGGGGCTGGTGATCTTGGGTTCGAGCGTCCCGACCTTCTCGTCGATCCAGCCGATATTGAGAACGTGATGGCCTTTCGACTGGGAGACGCCGGAAAAACCGGGGCATTCGACGGTGAAGATGTCGACGTCGGGGCGTTCTTCCATCACCTTCTTGGCGACGGCCTTCACATCGTCGCCAATCAGCGCGGTCGGGCAGGTGGTGTAGACGAACATGCGCTTGACTTCAGGCATTTCGTCGAAGGCTTCGTGGATGCTCTTCGCCAGCCGCTTTTCACCGCCGAAAACGATGTGGCTTTCCTTCATGTCGGTCGACCAGACGTATTTCATCTGGAAATGGCCGTTGTCGCTCGGATAGCGCTTGGTGTGCCATGTGTCGTAGGCGCAGCCGATCGGGCCGTGGATCATCTGAATGGCGTCCTTGACGACGCCGCCGATCACCAGCTTGGCGCCGCAGAAGGCGCAGCCGCGCTCGGACAGAGTTCCGGGAATGGTGGCGGCGTTCGACAGGGGAAGATGCGAATTGGTGTCTTCGTCCGGCGCCTTAAGATAAATGTGCTTTTCGCGCTCCGGGATATCCTTATCGCATTTCAACAATACCATGGGCATGGGACGTTCTCCTTGAACGAATGGTCATGATGAAGCGCGAAAGCGTATGCTATGTTGCGCTTGTGCTCACGGATAATGAATTGCGAAAGCCGTGCCACAATGCATCCAGTTTACATAGCGCTAGGCGACAAATCGTATCGCCGATCGAGATAGACGGTTACCTATTGTTTTATAAGGATGTCCATTCAAGACGCACCGCGTCGCCGCGTTTGTGATAATGGCGAATCGCTTCGATTTTCGTTTTTTGAGCGTTCAAAAAAGTACGAGGTCTTGATTCGCGTTCAACGGCGAACGACGCGGATCGCGACGACGTCGAAACCGAGGGAGAACACGAAAGGGCCCCGACTGGTTGACGAGGTGGCCACATGATCCGCGCGGCGAATTGATCGACGGCTCGTGATCTGGCGCGGCGGCGGTCGATCTCCAGCCTTCACTCCGCGCCGTCGAGTTCCTCGATCGAGGTGATGAGGCGGCGGCTGTTGTCGCTCGTCGTTTCGGCGGCTAGTTCTCTCGTCCGCGCCTCGCGCGCCTTCGCCATCGCGCGCTCCACCCAGGACAGGCCGCCATGAAACATGGCGAGACTGACTTCGTTCAACAGGTCGTGAATGTCGTATCCATTGTCGACGATGATCGGTTGCACGCCGATTCCAAGCAGGCGTTTGATCGAGGAGGCGCCGATCTGCGCGGCATAGACCGCGGTGCATCCTTGCAGGAAGTCGAGCTTCGCGGCGACCTTATCCTCGTCTGGACCGATCGTCACGGCGACAGGCGCGTCAGGGCTCAATTCCGCCCGCGAAAGACCCCGGTCCCTGTTTTCGCCCTTGAGTTCCGCCTTGATAAATTCGCCGGTTCCGACAAGATCGGCGCGGCCCGGAGAAACGTCAAATACGACGAGCCGCTCGCCGCCGCCGAAATGAAGATCGACATGCGTTCTGTCGCTAGAGGCGAAAGCAATTCTCAGCATGGTCGCGATCCCGATGGAAACGTCAGGACATTAGGCGAGTTCGTTGGCGCGAGCCCCACCTTGCCAGTAGATCGAGCGGTAGGGTTTGATCATCTCTCGCTGGTTCCACAGTAGATTGGCGACGTCGAACAATGCCTGACGCGTGCCGCGATAGCCGATCCACTCGCGGGCGTAGCCGCCGATTTGATCATAAAGCGGATAGCCGATCCGCAAATGCGCTGCTCCAAGACGCGTCGCGGCCGCCGCCGCGTGGGAGTTGGCGAGTATCAGACGCGCATTCGTCGCCTTGGCGCCGCGCTCCATGTCTTCCAGATCGCCAATGAGCACGCTTTCGACTGGAATGGCGTCGAAAGCATCCGCTCTCGCGGGGGCCACGGCGACGGCGATGTCGGCGCCAAGATCGGTGAGAAAGGCGCTCGTCGACAGCAGCAGATCGGGGTCCGCCGCGATGGCGACTCGCGCCGCGCTTAGCTTAAAATGACAATCGACCATCGCATCTAGCAATTGCGCGCGCTGCCGCTCTATGCGCGCCGGCGCGGGACGCCCCGAGATTTCGCTTAAAACCTTGGTGAGGGCGTCGCAGTCAGCAAGACCAAGAAGGCCCTTGAAGCGACTGTCTGGCACGCCAGTGCGCGCGCGCAACAGATCGGCGGCGCGATCGAGCGACCGGCCGATCACCAGCGTCGCGACCGCCTCCCCCGCCGAGGCGACGGCGGACACCGGCGCGCCGCCAAAGGTCAGCGAAGCATAGCCATCGTCCGTCAGATAGCCCGAGAGGGAATCCGACAAATCGGGAATGAAATTGGCTTCCAGTCCGAAAGCGCCGAGCCAGTCGTCGAGCGCTTCTATGTCGCCCGGGGTCAGGATCGACGACGCCAGCACATTGACGCGAGAAGCGCACGGCTTTCGCCGGTCCCGTGGAATCAATGTCTCGATCATGGCCTCGACCGCGATGGCGAAGCCGGTTTCGAGACAGCCAAGCGTATCCGTCGTATTGGCGGGTATGATCGCGATTTCCGCGAATTCGGGATAGGACTTACGAAATTCCAAGATGTTGCGGCGGATGTCCGCGCCTTGCGTCTCGGACAGGCCAGTCGTCAGCAACCCGATCGCCTCGGGCCGTTCATTCGCGCAAAGCACGCGCAGCGCCTCCACGACGCTCTCGTCGGCCCCCAGAATGCTGGCCACCTGATCCATGGCCGTGGTTTGGAGCGGTATTGGTTCGCGAAAGTGATTGGCGAAAAACACCTTGCCGAAAGCGGTGCAACCCTGCGCGCCGTGCATGATCGGAATGGCCCGCGCCAGACCAAGAAAGGCCAGGGTCGCGCCCATCGGTTGGCTGACCTTCAGCGGATTCACGGCGAGCGCCTTTTGGCTGTGCATGACTGTCGCCATCGTGCCCCCCCTATTCCGCGGCGTTCGCGATAGTCGCGACGCTTGCCCAGGGCCGACCGGCGCGCACCTGACGCCAGACCGGCGAGTTGACCGAGAAGCTGAGTTGACGCGCGAGTTCGACGATGCCGTCATATCCCTCGTAGCCGAAATCTCGCTCGTGATTGATGTCGAGGAAGGGAATGCGAGATTTCAGCGCCGGATAGAGATAGCGCCCACCGGCGATAAGAATGTCGGCTTCGAATCCGTGGAAGGCGTCGATCAGCGCTTTTTGATCATTGTCGGAAATCATTTTCGCCTCGGGTCCCATCAACTCCAGGATGCGCGCCTTGTCTTCCTCCGTCGATTTCTCGGTTCCGGTCGCGACCACGATCATGCCAAGATCCTGCAAGGCGGAAACAATCGACCACGACTTGACCCCGCCCGTGAACAGCAGCACGCGCTTGCCCCGAAGCTTCTCGCGCCACGGCGCCAGCGCCGCCTCCGCCTTGGCTTCCTCGCGCGCGATGAGACGTTCGGTTCGTTCGGAGAGATCCGGATCGCCGATCACCCGCGCGAAGTCGCGCAACGCCGCCGACGTGTCGACGATTCCGTAAAAGCTGCCCTCGAAAAACGGCGCGCCATAGTCCTCCTCGAGCTTGCGCGCCACATTCAACATCGCCTTCGCGCAGACCACCATATTGGCTTTTGCGCGATGCATCGTTTGCACCTCGGCGAAACGAGCATCGCCGGAAAGCGTGCACAATATCCGCAGGCCCAATTCGTCGAACAGCGGCGCGACATGCCAGAACTCGCCCGCGATATTATATTCGCCAATCAGATTGACATCATGCGTGATGACGCCCGGCCGTTCGGCGCTTTCCGGTACGGGGTCCGGCTCGCGCGTGCCGATGATATGTTTGAGCGCCGTTTCGCCCGCAATGCGATTGCCAAGGCTCTTGCCACCGTAAAACCCCGCGCAATCGACCGGAATCACTGGAAGTTCGAAGCGCTTCGCCGCCGCCTTGCAAACCGCCGCCAGGTCGTCGCCCGTCAAGGCGGTGACGCAGGTGTTATAGACGAACACCGCCGGCGGCCCGTGGTCGGCGACCGCCTGCTTGATCGCGCGAAACAGCCGCTTTTCGCCTTCACCCATGATGACATCGGTTTCCGATAGATCGGTGGTCATTCCGAAGCGATAGAGATTGGCGCCGCTGGACAGCGAGCCGCGCGCGTCCCAGGAACTCCCGGCGCAACCGATGGGTCCGTGCACGATGTGCGCCGCGTCGCAAATCGGCAACAGAGCGATCTGCGCGCCGTCGAACGAACATCCTCCCTGCGTCGCGCCGGGTTGCGGCTTGGCGCAACCAGACTTTCCCTTGTTGTTGTGACCGCAGGCCGGCTCGTTTTGAAGAGCCATGATCTCGGACTGTTTCATGCCGCGCCTCCTGTGCTTGAGAGATAAATCGCGAGGCGCTCGCCACCGTCACGAGCGGCGCGATCCGCCCTGCATCGCGCGCGATCCCTATTCATTGTTCGTAATCGACAAAGCCGCGATCCTCGGCGCGGCGCGCCAGCGCCCTGGCGTCATCGAGTTCCTTTGGCGTCAGCAATGAGTCGCGCACGCGATTGAACATCGGGTTGAGATAGGAATCGAGCCAGTTGAACAAAGCCGAGCGTTGTTTCAACGCGTTCTTGCGGAACCGGATGCATTTGAAACACATTGGCGAGCGCGCGAGATAGTCCTTCGGGCGGATGAGATAGGCGATCGCGAAAACGCGGATTCCGCTGGCCAATATCTCGCGGAAGGCGCGAAACCACCATGCCCGCTGGTAGCAGAGGGTCTCCAGTCTGATCGTGCAGATTTTACATGACGCCGCTAGCGCGAGTGGGCGTGCGTCCATTGGCGGAAGTGGCGTGCTCAAGGCTCATCCTCCAAAGATGCCTAGACACGAATTAGCAATCTTCGCGCCATGGGGATTGCCGATTGAAATCATAACCAGGAGCGGGCCAGAGCGAACCTCTATGTACGAATTTTCGAGGAATGTACATCCGCGTACGCGAACGCCAGATCCGATCAACTAACGCGTCGCTGGTCATATCGCACTCCGCGACGGGAACGCGAACAGGCATCAGCGAACGCCAAGAGAAAATCTCGGAAATGCCGCGACATGCCTTGGCGCCACTCGTGCAGAGACATGGAGGCCAGGATTGATGCATGGCGCGCGTAACAACCTATCGAAACGGTTTTGCAGGTTGAGCCCGCTCAAGACGCCTCAGTTATTCACCATGAATCGCGCTCAAACTGTCAGCGTCGCGGTTCGGAGAAGCAAAGCCATGACCGTTCGACGGCTTAGAATCGTCAGTTCGTCCCGACGTCTAGCGCAGCTCGAGGACAGAGGAGGCATTTTGAGAATCGCATTCGCCACGCAAGATCTCGAGACCGTCGACGCGCATTTCGGGTGGGTGAAAAACATCGTCATCCACGAAATATCTCCAATTTCTTTTGAGTTCGTCGAGGTATTTCAGTTCGCCGGAGGGCTGCGGGAAGATGGCGACGAGGACAAGCTCCAGCCGAAACTAAATGCGATCAAGGACTGCTCGATCCTTTATGTCGCGGCGATTGGCGGTTCGGGCACCGCGCGCGTCATCGCTCAAAATATGCATCCGATTACCTGATTACGCATATACGTCAGCCAATTTTAGGAGCTTGTATGGCATTGGCGGGGTTCTCAACGCGACGAAGGCGAGACGAGGGATCATGTCTTCGAGCTTGTATCTGCGGTTGAACCG
>Ga0181527_1004997_pt1 | contig 11164 bp, 9 predicted proteins | sample PEATcosm2014_Bin_30_FD_119762 | JGI IMG/M metagenome (GOLD analysis project Ga0181527, IMG submission 119762) | Peatland microbial communities from MTU Mesocosm Facility, Houghton, MI, USA - PEATcosm2014_Bin06_60_metaG | ecosystem: Environmental > Terrestrial > Soil > Wetlands > Peat | place...
ATCCGAGCCCGATCCTGCTTCGCTCAACGCGTACGCGCCGACGGTGTCCGCTGCCAACCGCGGCAGATAAACCCGCTTCTGCCCCTCCGTCGCCCATTTCATGATCGCGCTCGCCACCAGGGTGTTCTGCACATCCACGAGCAATGCCACCGCGGGATCCACCGCCGACAGCAGTTCGACAGCCAGCACCGCATCGAAGAACGAGCCTCCGCTGCCGCCGTACTCCTCGGGAATCTCAATCCCCATCAGCCCCAGCGCAAACATCTTGCGCACCAGCGCCGCGTCCATGTGCTGCTCTTCATCCATGCGCCGGACCAATGGAGCGACCTCGTCGCGGGCAAACGCGCGCACCGCATCCGCAAACAGCCTCTCGTCTTCGCTCAGTTGCGTCACAGGCGCGCCCGCCGCTTCAGGACTCACGGCCGTTTCCCCTTTCGTCCGATCCGTAGGATCACACACCGTCATGCAAAATGATATGCTGCGTTCTTGAGCAGGCCCACCGGCGGGCTCAAGAGGCGCACGGCTTCCCATGCAAATCGGCAATCACGTTTTTCTCATTACCGGCGGCGCATCGGGATTGGGTGCGGCCACGGCGCGGCTTCTTGTTGCAGAAGGCGGCTCCGTTGTCATCGCCGATCTCGATCGCGCCGCGGGCGAAAAGATTGCCACTGAGCTCGGCAGCGCCGCCCGCTTCGCGCGCACTGATGTCACCAGCGAAAACGACGCCCAGGCTGCAGTTGACGTTGCGCTCCAGGCCTTCGGCCATCTGAACGGTCTCATCAACTGCGCAGGCATTGCGCCCTCCGAGAAAGTCGTGGGCCGCGAAGGACCGCATCGCCTCGACTCCTTCGCAAAAACCATCAATATCAATCTCGTCGGCACCTTCAATATGATCCGCCTCGCCGCCACATCTATCTCCAAAGAGGAACCCGGCGAAGACGGAGAGCGCGGCGTCATCGTCAACACCGCGTCGATTGCGGCGTTTGATGGCCAGATCGGCCAGGCAGCCTACGCGGCCTCAAAGGGTGGCGTCGCCGCGCTCACGCTGCCCATCGCGCGCGAACTGGCGCGCTGCGGCATTCGCGTCGTCACCATCGCGCCGGGCATCTTCGAGACCCCGATGATGGCTGCATTCCCGCAAGAGGTGCAGGACACGCTCGCCAAAAGCGTTCCCTTCCCGCCGCGCCTCGGGCGTCCCGCGGAGTTCGCCGCGCTCGTCCGCCACATCGTCGAGAACGTTATGCTCAACGGCGAAACCATTCGCCTCGACGGCGCATTGCGCATGCCGCCGCGCTAGGGTTTTTCTCAGATGCCTCAACGGAAGGGGAAATAGCCCATCCTCGGCTGCCGCTTGCCTTGCGGGGGTCTGGAGACCCCCGCGACAGCCGGTCTGGAGACCGGCGCTACAGGTTCTCGCCGCGTGTGAGAAATGCGGGCTAGGATTAAGGAGCAGCCATGACCACCCCCGATCCCATCGTGATTGCCGGCTTTGCGCGCACGCCCATCGGCGCATTCCAGGGCGATTTCAAAGATCTTGCCGCTCCCGAACTCGGCGCTGCCGCCATCCGCGCAGCGGTCGAGCGTGCCGGTGTTCCTGCAACTGAAGTCGACGAAGTCCTCTTCGGCTGCGTGCTTTCCGCCGGTCAGGGTCAGGCGCCCGCGCGGCAAGCCGCTCTGGGCGCGGGTTTGCCGGTTTCCGCCGGCGCAACCACCGTGAACAAGATGTGCGGCTCCGGCATGAAGGCCGTTATGCTCGCCCACGATCTTTTGCTTGCCGGCAGCGCACAGATCATCGTCGCCGGCGGCATGGAGAGCATGAGCAACGCGCCTTATCTTCTCGACCGTGCGCGCTCCGGCTATCGCATGGGTCACGGCCGCGTGCTCGATCACATGTTTCTCGACGGCCTGGAAGACGCGTACGACAAAGGCCGCCTGATGGGCACCTTTGCCGAGGATTGCGCGCAAAGTTACGGCTTCACCCGCGAAGCTCAGGACGCATTCGCCCTCGCCTCGCTCGCCCGCGCGCAAAAAGCCACGGCCGACGGCAGCTTCGCCGCCGAGATTGTTCCTTTCACCGTGAAAGCGGGAAAAACCGAGCGTCAGGTCGCGCACGACGAGCTGCCGCTCAAGGCCACGCCCGACAAAATCCCCCATCTCAAGCCGGCATTCCGCGAAAACGGCACGGTCACGGCTGCCAACTCCAGCGCCATTTCCGACGGCGCCGCCGCGCTGGTCCTCATGCGCCGGTCGATGTTTGAAAGACGAGGCGCTGAACAACGGGGCCTCAAGCCGCTGGCCACCATCGTCGCGCACTCGAGCTACGCCAACCAGCCCGCGCTCTTTCCCACCGCTCCGATCGGCGCCATGCGCGGGCTCGCCGAACGCATCGGCTGGTCTCTTACCGATGTGGATTTATTCGAGATCAACGAAGCCTTTGCCGTGGTGGTGATGGCGGCGATGCGCGATCTCGGCCTGCCGCACGAGAAGGTCAACGTGCACGGCGGCGCATGCGCGCTTGGCCATCCCATCGGAGCCTCCGGCACGCGCATCGTCGTCACGCTGCTCGCCGCACTTGAGAAATACGGTCTCCGCCGCGGCATCGCCTCACTCTGCATCGGCGGCGGCGAAGCCACGGCCGTTGCGATCGAACGCATCGGCTGACTCGCCGGCTCAATTGTGGTTTTGGAGTCTACGCGCCCGCCAGCGCCTCTTCCGCCACGCGGGAGTCGGCCTCGAGCTGCGTTTCACCGACGGCCGGCGGCGTCACCGGCACGTGCGCCAGCTCCCATGCCGAGCGGTCCTTGATCAGCCGCGCCACAAGAGCGGTGTGCATGGCGTGGCCGGCCCGCAACGCCACCACGTGCCCTTCGAGCCGCCGCCCGGCCAGCGCCAGGTCGCCGATCAGGTCCAGCACCTTGTGCCGCACGTATTCATCGGGAAAGCGCAGCGGGCCGTTCTCCGGGCCATTGTCGCCCAGAATGATGGCATTCTCGGGACCCGCGCCGCGAATCAGCCCCATGTCGCGTAGCTTGCTTTCGTCGGCCTTGTAGCCAAACGTTCGCGCCGGGGCGATGGTCGATCCGTAAGTCTCCGCAGCCAGGTCTACGCAGGTCTTCTGCTGCCCAATCGGCGCGGGAAAATCGATAGCGTACGAAACCCGGTAGCCGCTTCCGGGATACACGCCGATGAACTTGTCGCCCTCGCGCACTTCTACCGGATGCAGAATGCGCAACGTCTCGCGCCGCCGCCGCTGCTCGCGAATCCCCACGCGCTGGAAGGCTTCCACGTAGGGCAGGGCGCTGCCGTCCAGAATGGGCAGCTCCAGATTGTCGAGCTCCACAATCACGTTGTCGACGCCCATGCCGATGAAGGCCGACAACAGATGTTCGGTGGTGGAGATGAGCACGCTCTGGCGCATCAGGCTTGTCGCGTAACTCACCTTGGCCACATTGCGCCCGGTGGCCGGAATCTCGAAGTTGTCGAGATCCGTGCGCCGGAAAACAATGCCCGACCCCGCCGCGGCAGGCAGCAGCCGCATCGTCACCGGAGCCCCGGAATGCAGCCCGACTCCCGAAAATTCAAGCGGTGCCGCGATGGTCTGTTCCAGATGCGCCAGTTGAGCCAAGTACGAACTCCCAAATGCAGGAAAATCCTGTGCAGTGTTTAGATTAGACGGCACGGGCAAATCCTGTCCTGTGGTAAATTTGCCACACTGTGAGTCATGCAGAACGCAAATTGGCTCTCGGATTAAACGATTATTTGCAAGGACTTAGAGTCGTAGCGGGCCATCTCGGCGTCACTCGTCACCAACGCCAACCCCTCCGATGCGGCCTGTGCCAGGAGCATCCGGTCGAACGGATCCTTATGAATCGGCGGGAGCGCGTACACCCCGGAGACGTGATCCGGCCGCAGTGTCAGCGGCGTGGCGGCCAATTGATCGAGTGCGTCGAACCACCAGACGCGAGGGTCGCCCACGTCCAGCGTTCCCTTCATGCTCTTCAGCATGACCTCCCAATACGAGACCACACTCAAGCGATTTGGTCCGCTGAGAATCGCTTTCCGCGCCGCTCGGGTCAGTGCATCGGGATCGCTGAGGGCGAGAAGAATCGAACAGGTGTCCAGAAGAAAGCCCGCGCCGCCCGGACCCTGTTTCACAAATCGCCTTCCAGGAAACGGTCGGGATCGATGGGCACGTTCCAGCCCGGCAGCAGACGAATGCGGTCCTTCATGCCGCCCAACTTGGCCTTGCGATGCCTAGCAGGCGCCGGGCCAATCTGGGCCACGGGGCGGCCGTGGCGCGTGATGACAATTTGTTCGCCCCGCTCCGCCGCCCGGATCAGTTCAGTCAGCTTGTTCTTCGCCACTCCGGTGCTGAATTCCATATCTCAAATTTTAGCCAAAAGTTTTGGCGAAAACAAGCTACAATCGCCGGAAAGGCTGCAAATGTCTTTCGATCCCGCAGATTCCATCCCCATGCGTGCTTTGTTGGCCGGGGCGCGCCGCAAAGAGCGCTCGCTCCTCGATTTCACCCGCAAACTGGTTCAGGCCGAGTCGCCCTCCGACACGAAATTCGCTGTCGACGCCTGCGCGGCCCTCGTTGCCGCGCATCTGAAGCAACTCGGCGGGCGCGTCAAACTGCATCGGCTCGAGCACCATGGCAACGTGCTCGAAGCCCGCTTCGGCCCACGGTCATCCGACAGAACCCCCGCCAAACCCATCCTCCTGCTCGGCCATCTCGATACGGTTTGGCCGCTCGGCACGCTCCAAGCGATGCCCTGCCGCGTGCGCGACGGCCGCCTCTGGGGGCCCGGCGCTCTAGATATGAAGGCCGGCGTGGCCATGGCTTCGACCGCCCTCGAACTGCTCATGGAAGCTCGCCTGCTGCGCCGCGAAATCATCCTGCTGCTCAACGGCGACGAAGAGATCGGCAGCCCCGTTTCGCGGCCCATCACTGAGAATCTTGCGCGGCAGTGCTCCGCCGTCTACGTCCTCGAGCCCGCGCAGGGACTGGCCTACAAAACCGCGCGAAAGGGCGTCGGCGACTGGCGCATCGAGGTCAAAGGCCTCGCCGCTCATGCCGGTGTCGACTTTGAAAAAGGCGCCAACGCTCTCCGCGAACTGGCGCGGGTTATTGAAACCGTCAGCGGCTGGACCGACCTCAAGCGCGGCCTCACGGTGAGCGTGGGCGTGGCCGCCGGCGGCACGAAAAGCAACGTGGTTCCCGCCCATGCGCAGGCCGATATTGACGTGCGCATTCCGCGCCTCTCCGACGAGCCCCGCATCGCGCGCAAATTTGCCGCGCTCCGGCCCGCCGATCCGCGCTGCACGCTTATCGTCACCGGCAGCATCAACCGTCCCCCCCTGGAGCGCAGCCGCGGAACCGTGCGGCTTTTTCGCCAGGCGCAGTCGCTGGCCCGCGAACTCGGCTTCGAACTCAACGAAGCCTCGACCGGTGGCGGATCAGATGGGAATTTTACCGCCGCGCTGGGCATTCCCACGCTCGACGGCATGGGCGCGGTGGGCGAAGGCGCTCACGCGCGGCACGAATCGGTGTTCGTCGAACACCTCGCGCCCCGTACCGCGCTGCTGGCTGCAATGTTGATCGGCTGAGATCCCCAATTCAATTCGGGCACCCCAAGCTGATATACTTCGCCTCAGAAATCAGCTGGAGATTCTCCCTTCATGAAACGTGTTTTTCTTCTTCTGTTGGCGGCGGCTCTGCCTGTCGCATGGTCCCAATCAGCTCCCAGCCCTGCGGCGAAACCGCAGAGTCCGTCCGCAACAAAAACACCTCCCGCTTCCTCCGCCACCAAGCCTGCCACTGCGACTGTCCCGCCGGCGCCGTGGATCAAGCTGCCGCCCGGCGTGCCCGTGGTGGCTCATGGACCGGTCAAGGTGCCGTTCTCGCTGCGCTACGAAGAAATCAAGGTCGGTGCCGGGCCCATCGCAGAGCCGCATAAGGTCTACCGGGTCAAGTACACGGGCTGGCTGGCTGCCGACGGCTACAAGTTCGATTCGTCCGATGACCATCCGCCACAGCCCGTCTATGATAGTTCGCTCCATCAGGTAAAGGGCGACGACGGCAAGCTGAAGATGGAGGCGGGGCAGCCGATGCTGTTCATGCAGGGCGATCCCCGCATGATCTCTGGATGGAATCTGGGCTTTGATGGGATGCACGTCGGCGGCAGGCGTCGGCTGTTCATCCCTTACCAGATGGCCTACGGAGCGTTGGGAAGTCCGAGCCCGGACCCGAAGAAGCCTGGGATTCCGCCGAAGGCCGACCTGATTTTCGATATCGAGCTGGTGGAGATGATGGAACCGCCGGCTCAGCCTGCTCCGCCGACGCGTCCCGGAATGCCGCCTCATCCTCCGGCGCCGGCCACGCCGCAGCCCGGAGCAGCCACGCAACCAGGTGCCGCGCCCGCTGCACCCACAACACAGGCAAATCCTGCGTCCAACATGGCTCCAGCTCAACCCGCAATGCCTGTGCTGGCCACAAAACCCGCTCCGCCCGCGACTGCCGCGCCATCAACAACGCCGGCGCCTTCGTCGACGCCCGCGCCAACCACTGCGCCGGCCCCACCGCAACCGAAATCGAATTGATTCGCTTAAGCCGCGCCGGTCGGCAGCTCCGGCGTGGCCGCAATCAATTGCTGCGTGTACGCCTCGCGCGGGTGCGCGCAAAGCACCTCGGCCTCACCGCTCTCCACCAGCCGTCCGCGCTCCATCACGGCGATCCGCGCGCTCAGATAGCGCACCAGCGGCATGGCGTGCGAGATGAAAAGATACGTCAGCCCGTTCTCGCGCTGCAGGCTGCGCAGCAGGTTCACAATCTGCGCGCCCACGCTCACATCGAGCGCGGAAACCGGCTCGTCCAGAATCAGCAGCCGTGGGCGCAGCGCCAACGCGCGCGCAATGTTGATGCGCTGCCGCTGGCCGCCCGAAAACTCGTGCGGATAGCGCTCGAGCGCGGATTCTTCCAAGCCCACTTCCCTCAGCAGCTCCACAACCTTCGCGCGCAGCGCCCCGCGCCCATCCGCCATTCCCGCCTCGCGCCCGTGAATGACCAGCGGCTCGCTCACAATCTCGAGCACATTCATGCGCGGATTCAGCGCCGCATAGGGATCCTGAAACACCGGCTGCATCTCGCGCCGCACGCGCCGCATCTCTTCCTGCGAAGCCCGCGCCACATCCACGCCGGCAACGCGCACTGTGCCCGCGCTTGGGCTCGTCAGGCCCAGAATCATGCGCGCTACCGTCGTTTTTCCGGAACCCGATTCGCCTACCAGGCCCAGCGTCTCGCCCGCCTCAATGGAGAACGACACGTTGTCGACCACGGTCTGCTCCGTGGTGCGCAGCCCCGCGCGGCGCGGATAGCTTTTTGAAACCGAGATGACCTCGACCAGCGGCATGAATCGATGGTAAACGGACGGCATCCCGCTGACTTGCTGACGCGCCGACCGGCTGACTTGCTAATCCAGCTTCGGGTGCAGCTTCTCGAACCCCGTCGCCTGCTGGTACGCGCGCGCGAATGCCGCCACCTTCGCGTCCCGATACAAGCCGCCAAGAAACGTGAGCGAAACCGGCGTGCCCGGCCCGCCGATGTCGTCGTGGTCGCCGTCGTCGATCAGCGGCGGCTTGGGCGCATCGTCTCCGCGCAGGCCGTTGGGCACAATCACCGCGGGATTCCCCGTCAGGTTGGTCGCAATCAACTGCGCATCGGTCGAGGGCGTCACAACCACGTCCACCTGCTCGAAGAGTTTCGCAAGCCCGCGCACTGCGAGCGTGCGCGCCCGGTTGGCCTGGATGTACTCGACCGCCGGATAGAAACGCGCAACCCTGAAATCATTCGGCCAGTCCTCCGGGCCCTGCTCGGTGAGCAATTTGTCGCGTGCGCTCATGGTCAGGTCGTCGAATGCCGCGGCCGCCTCCGCCGTCAGCAGTGGAACCATCGCGTCCCATGGCAGCTTGGGCAGATCGACCGGAATCAGGTTCACGCCCATCGCGCGCAGCTTCTCGAGCGCGGCCTGTTCGTAACGCCGGTCGTACTCGCGCCGCGCCCGCCCCGCCACAGCATCGGCGTTGGCGTCTTCGCGCTTCTTCTTGTCTTCGGCGGATTCGTCCGGCGTCGCTTCTTTCAGCTTCAACAGCGGCAACGGATCGAACTCGCTCTTGAAATACCCAACCCGCAGTTGCTTCCAGTCCAATCCCGGATGCCAGTCGAAGCCCGCCGTCGCTGTGGAGAGATCCTTGCCATCGGGCCCGGCGATCGTCTCCAGCACCAGCGCGCAATCTTCCACCGAGCGGCAGATCGGCCCCAGCTTGTCCATCGTCCAGCTCAGCGCCATCGCGCCCGTGCGCGGAACCAGGCCAAAGCTCGGCCGCAGGCCGGAGCAGCCGCACCGCGTCGAAAGCGACGAGATCGATCCCAGCGTCTCCGAGCCGATGGCAAACCCCACGCAACCGGCGGCCACCGCGCTCGCCGAGCCTGCCGACGATCCGCTCGAACCCTGCGCCGGATTCCACGGGTTGCACGTCCGCCCGCCAAACCATTTGTCGCCCATGGCCAGCGCGCCCAGCGTGAACTTGGCGATCAGGACCGCTCCGGCCTCGTCCAGCCGCTGTACGACCGTCGCGTCTTCGTCGAACGACTGGTGCTCAAACCCTCCCGCGCCCCACGTCGTCGGATAGCCCTTCACGGCGAGCAGATCTTTCGCGCCCCAGGGAACCCCATGCAGCGGCCCGCGACAATTTCCAGCGGAAATCTCCTCATCGGCCTTCTTGGCTTGTGCGATGGCGCGCTCCTCGGTGATCGTGATGACAAAATGCAGCTTCGGGTCGTAGCGCTTGAGGCGGGCGATATACATCTGCGTCAGCGCGAGCGAGGTAATCTTACGGTCGCGCAGCAGCGGCGCGATTTGGCCGACGGTGGCGAAAGCCAAGTCCTCGATGTGGGCAGGAGCCACGAGCGGACTCCCGACGGAATCAACGCCGATGAATGTGCCCGGGACCTCCGTGTAGCAGTTGGCTGCCTTCTCATCCGGTTTCGCCGCCGGCCCCGGCCGAAACACATACGCCGGCGGCACATCGTTCCCAATCTTCAACGCGCGAATCTGCGCATACGCGTCGCGCTGGTCGTTCAGCCCGTCGAGCATCATCTTCTTCTGCTCGGCCGTGAACGGCCCCACGCCCGCCAGTTCAGCCGCCTGATCCAGCATCTCCGCAGTGATTTTTGGCAGCGCCGCCGCCTTCGGATCGGGAGCAGCCTCCTGCGCCTGCGCAGCCAACGTCAACAAAATCCCCGGCAGCAGCGGAGAAGCGATCCCCGCGCAACTGCACGCGTTCAAAAAAGCCCTGCGATCGAGAGTCATGCGCAAAATTCCTTTCCTGGCTATTTCGCCGCCTCCGCCAGCAGCGCCTCGGCGCGATGCAACGCGTCGCGGCGCTTCTGCTTCTCGCTCTCCACATCGGCGGGAGCCAGCGCCGATCCGCCGATGCGTCGCGAGGCATCGCTCAGCCGCTGCTCGAATTCCTTGTCCAGCGCGGCCACGTCTGCCTGCGCTTGTTTCAGCGCCTCTTGGAAATGCGCAAGCTCGTCCCCGATCCTCGCAGGAAAATAGCTGAGCCGGTCGCCGGTCTGCATGGCATCGATCAGCGCTAAAGACGGGCCCGCCACCGGTCCGGTCTGCTGCATGGCGTCGTACGCGCCGCGCAGAAGGGTCATTTTGCCGGCAAAGCCGTCGATTCTCTCGCGGTGTGGCGTCGATCCTTCCGTCCGTCGCACTTCCACAACCACCTTTGCGGCGGTGCTTTGTGCCGGCACAGGAATCACGGTCGTCAGCGTGTTCCCCTCATACGTCCATCCTCCATGCTCGCCCGGTTTAGCGAACGGCAGAGCCTTGCCGTTGACGGTCACGGAAACAGGCGGCCAGTCGGCGGGCAATCGCAGTTCGTAGCCGCGCGTCTTCAGCATGCCCGGATAGCTGCCTTCCACCGGCCCAATCTCCACGCGCAACGTGACGGAGGCCGGTAAAGGAGTCTGCGTTGCCTTAATCGGTGTGCGCGCAAAGACGCCGCGCTGGTAGTCGACCGAGACGCCCGAATCCTCATAGACCGAATAGTTCGAACTTGAACCCGGCTCGAGCGGCCACACGTTCACAATCAGCGGATCGACCGCCTTCTCGCCGGTGTGCAGCATCGGCGGCTGCATGGGAATAATCGAACCGGCCTTCACATACACCGGAATCTGGCTGATGGTGAAGCTCCGCTCCACGTTGACCGGCCCGGCGAAGTGCTTGCCCGTGGGCCACTCCATCCAGTCGCCGTCGGGCAACCATACCGTCTCCTCCGCGAGGCCCGTCACTTTGTCGGCGGGGGTTGTCACCGGGCTCGCGATCATCTGGTCGCCAAACAGGTACTCGCCCCTGCTCGAGTAGGCGGAACTGTTCTCCGGCCAGTCGTAATAGAGCGGCCGCAAAAACGCCACGCCCGTTTCGTAGGTGCGCCGCGCCTCGGTGTAGAGATACGGCTCCATGGCCTCGCGCAGTTGATACGTGGTTCGCAGCACCGACGAGTACGGTTCGGGATACGCCCAGATGCGCCGCTCCGCATCGGGATTCTTGGTGGTGTGCGTGCGCAGAATCGGCGAGAAGGCGCCAAACTGCACCCACCGCGTGTACAGCTCGGGATCGACCGCGCCCGGCATGTGCCCGCCGATGTCGTGGCTCCAGTAGGCATAGCCCACGTTGGCCGCCGTGGCCGTAAACCACGGCTGAAAGGCCAGCGACTCCCACACCGAAATCGTGTCGCCGGAAAATCCGATCTCGTAGCGGTGGTTTCCCAGCCCGCCCCAGCGATGAAACAAGAGCGGCCGCTTGCCCTCGCGCTGCTGATCGGTAAAGTGCAGGTAGTTCAGCCACCAGGTATTGTTCAGGCCGGCCAGCTTGGTCATCATGGGATCTTGCTGCCAGTCGAGCCACCAGAAGTCGATGCCCTGCTTCTCCAGCGGATGCAGAACCAGATCCAGGTAGTTCGTCGCCCATTTCTTGTCCGTGGGATCGAACGGAACGTATTTCCCGGTTGCCGGATCGATGCCCATGGCGCGCGCCATCGCCGGATACGCCGCTTCCCACGGCTGAATGCCCGACGCGGGATGCAGATTCAT
>Ga0181527_1004998_pt1 | contig 11159 bp, 6 predicted proteins | sample PEATcosm2014_Bin_30_FD_119762 | JGI IMG/M metagenome (GOLD analysis project Ga0181527, IMG submission 119762) | Peatland microbial communities from MTU Mesocosm Facility, Houghton, MI, USA - PEATcosm2014_Bin06_60_metaG | ecosystem: Environmental > Terrestrial > Soil > Wetlands > Peat | place...
AAAAAGGGAAGCGGAACGCCGGCAGGCGCATTTGTCTCAATGATCCGCGCCGTACGGGCGCGGCGCCCCCTCCGAATCCTCCCGGCCAGCGCATGATCCCGAAAAGCATGCCCTTGGACTTGATCCGAGGGTGGTGTTCCGGTTTTCGGAACAGATCATGCGCAATCAATACGGGAGGACACGGAGGGGGCTCGCCTGTCGGCGTTCCACCACGGCACTTGCGGCAGCGACCGAACGCCACCGCTCAGCTCCAGTTAAAGCGCTTCCTGGGACGGGACTAGATAGGAACGGGTGTTACCCGCCCCCGGCTGTCCTTCAGTGCAGCGGGTTGCCCCGCGGACCGGTCGTAATGCCGGCCGGGCGTATTGACCCGGAGCCGCCCGGGAGCGGAGGTGACGAGCCGCCCGCGGGAACCGCACTCGCTCCTGCCAGCCGGAGTCACCGGTTGGCGTCCCTTACGTGAGCGAGATGATTCGCACAGAATGTAACGAGATTTGGGACCATTGTCAAGATAACGTCTGCGTTCTAGTGACGATTATATGCTTACTCATCCCCCGGAACCCTAAAACGACTAAATTGGTTGATACTAGAGACTGTGGCTGCGAGAGCGCACGCCACCTAGACAAGGTCAGTAAAATTAACGGTTGTATTAACCTTTGGGTGCCAAAAAGGGCATCCGAATAGAGCAGCTTGCTACCAAAACACTCGAAAATACAAACGGTTGGTAGGATTTAAGCTCCATGTAAGGCATTGTTGGGAAATTAACGATCGTTAAGCAAAATGGCAGACCATACGTGGTTAGCTTGAAAGGCAAGTAAGTGAGACACCGTCATGAGCCAAGATACCATGAATGGCTTGATCCAACTGCTAGGCAAATACGATCCCTTGTGGGTTGCAATTATCTTGGCTGTGGTGATCCTTTGCTACAAATCGCCTGAAATTATAAAGGCGTTTCGCTCACGGCATGACTAGAACGACCAAGAGAAATTTGACGTTGGGATTCACAATTTTGGTTTTCGATCCTTTTTGAGGCACGGGGCGTGGGCTGAGCGCAGCCAATTCAGAACGTGAACACCGCGCTTCGTGCCGTTGCACACTCCCGCTCACAGCTTTTCGTCATTGCTGAACTCGATCCGACGATCCGCGCAGCCAATAAGCAACTCCCGATTGCGCTTCCTTCTCGACAAGATACACTCGCTCCTTCTTGCGCGGAGGGTGACATGATCGAATCCGAGAAATCGAAAGCTGCAACTGAGAGCGAGCTGCCGCCTTCGATAACATCTAATCCACTTGTGTTCATCAGCCATGATGCGCGGGATGCAGAGCTTGCAGAGGCGTTCAGTAAATTACTGAAAAGCGTGAGCGCCGGAATGATTAAAACGTTTCGTTCTTCAGACAAAAAGGGGACGGATGGAATTGATTTTGGAGAGGAATGGTACAAAAGATTAATGACACAGCTTCAATCCACTTCAGATGTCGTGTGCTTGTTTACTGAGCGGAGCCTCGATAGGCCTTGGATCCTTTTCGAAGCTGGCGTTGCCAAAGGAAAGCTCGGTACACCAGTCATTGGCGTCGCGTTAGGTGTGCCGCTTAATCGCGTCAGCGCTGGCCCATTCTATCAATTCCATAACATGGACGATAGCGAAGGAGACCTCATCAAGCTCGTCAACCAGCTTGCGCGGCGTATTCCAAATCTCGAACTCGACAGCGATGTTGTCAAAACTCAGGTAACTGCCTTCAAAGAAACTGAAGCGTCTCTCCTGAAAAAGCTTGCGTCTGGGGTTCCGAGCCCGAAGACGATCGCCAAAGAAGAGTCTGAGGAAAGTGCCGTGGCGAAGCTTTCTGAGGAAATGAAATCGCTTCCATCTCGCGTTGCGGAACGGCTGGCGGAGTCGGGAGAACCATTTCGTCGGAGACGGATGCGCCGCATGCACCCGATGATGATCGAAGAAATTTTGCACATGGCCGGTGAACCGGGCGATCCGGTCGGTATACTTATGGCGGCAAGTCTGATCCGAGACGACCTTCCTTGGCTTTATGAACTCGCAATGGAGGTTTACAGAGCCGCCAAGGAGGGGGACAGCGAAAGCATAGAGAATGAGATGAGGAGACTGCGTCGCTTCTCAGAATTAGCTATGCGTGGACCAATGATGGAGGAATTCGATTTTGGAAGCAAAGAAAGTCACATCGTGGCGATGGAATTTCCCCGAATGCTTGAGCGCGTCCTGATGCACGCAGTGAAGAATAAGAAGCCTCAACCTCGTTCTCGGCGTTCGAAGCAAGAGTCGGACGGTCCGTAAAGCACTGAGCGCAAGCGAATTGTGAGACTGCAACATCACATTCTTTCACTTGCCGCGATGTTTTTGGAGCGAACAATGGAAGAGAAGGACAAGATTAGCATCGTACTTGAGGAGTACAGGTCGTTGAGAACGGAATGCATGCAGCGAAATACAGTATTAAATAACATCTTGACGGTTGCTGGAACCGTCACCGCCGGTTCAGTGGGCGTGATGGTGCAATATTCGGCTTACACCGCCGGGATCACGACCCTCCTAATAATTTTGATCTTGGTTACGTACACTTTTTTGCTAATCGATTATGACTCACGTCGCATCAACTTCCGGCTCCGACAAATCGAGGCCGATATAAACAGACGTGCGGGCGATCATTTGTTGCGCTGGGAGACCGAGCACGGCTTAAATCCTGAAGGGTTGGGCTCAGCCGCGAATCGGATAATGACAGTCGTCCAGAATTTTTTTAATCGGCCGCCGCTATCCAAGGATTAACGGTCATGCCTCGTTCGACGTTAGGCCATTCGCACACCCGTACGCTCGCAGGTGATCAGGCCATGAAGCCGACGCCGTTTTGCTGACAAGCAGCGCGGATGGGCAAAGGCGCCAACGGGTCCGCGCCAAGAGCGGCCCGATGACAGGCTCCGCGCCGTGCCCGCGTCAGCGTCAAAGCAAACCGTGAGTCAGCCGTGGCCAGGCTTCGCTTTTCCCCACCTACCCTTTGATTGGGAAACTGCGCTCCGCTCGTCTCCGCGAAAGCGGGGACCCAGCTCTTCATCCTCTCGCTAGATTCCCGCTTTCGCGGGAATGAGCGTGGATTGGTCGCCGCCGCCGGTCAGCGTCTTGACCTTGCGCGCGTGGTCGACCGCTTCGCGCGCCGACTGGTTGTGGGTGAACAATTCGAGCGTCTGGGTGTCGCCGTCGGACACCGGCGTCATCGCCTGGTCGCTATAGGGCAGATGCGCCGACGCCGCCACGCGGCGGTAGATGCGGAAAATGTCCCAGGCCGCGACGGCGACGCGGGCGTGCTTGATCAGAAACTCGGCGGCGAGTCCGGGATAGAATCGCCACGCCGGCTCGACCGGCAGTTCCGGCCGGCGCTCGTGCCGGCTCTTGAGCCGCACGAAGCCGCCCTGCAGCGGATGCACCTTCTCGATCGTCAGCGATTGCGCGAACCAGAGAATGATCTGCGCGAGGCGCAAGATATTGATGCCGTAGGCCTGGGCGCGGCGCAAAATCGTCTCGATATGCTCGGGCGTGTAATAGATCGACCAGGCGTCGCGATAAAGCTTCTCCCACTCCGCCTTGCTCATGTGCGGATGCGGGGTGAGCGCGTGTTCGAGATCGTATTTGTTGAGATCCGGATCGAGCGGCACGCCCTTGGTGCGCAGCTTCTTGTGATCCTCGGAGCCGGGCAGCGGCGTCAGGAAGAAGAATTCGAGCACGTCGAGCGGCATTTCCTTCTTGATGATCTCGATGTCGCGCCGCGCCGATTCCGGCGTGTCGTTGGGGAAGCCCAGGATGTAGCCGGCATAGGTCCAGATGCCGACCGCCTTCCAGGCCAGCAGCATGTCGCGGTATTCGGTGATCTTGTTCTGCCGCTTCTTGGCGGCGAGCAGATTGTCCGGATTGATGTTCTCGAGCCCGATGAAAATACGGGTGACGCCGGCGCGCTTCGCCTTGGCGACGAAATTCGGGATCTTGTGGCACAGCGTGTCGACCTGGATGAGGAAGCGCACGTCCATGCCGCGTTGTTCGCGCAGCTCGATGATGCGGTCGAAGATCGCTTCCCAATCCTTGTTGCGGGCGAAATTGTCGTCGGTGATGAAGAAGCGGTCGATGCCCTGTTCGTAGTTCTTGCGCAGGATGCGCTCGACGTCGTCGGGGCTGCGCCAGCGCGATTTGCGGCCCTGGACGTTGATGATGGTGCAGAACGAGCACTGGAACGGACAGCCGCGGCCGGCGTCGAAGGTGGTCACGTTGCCGATGGTCTTGCGCACCGAATTGCCGGGCAGGAACGGCGTCACCGCGTCGTCGAGCGCCGGTAGGTCGTCGATGTAATTGTAGATCGGCTTAAGCGTGCCTGCCGCCGCATCGCGCACCACCACGTCCATGCGGGCTTCCGCTTCGCCGGCGAACAGCGTGACGCCCAGATCGAGCGCCGCCTGCAGATCGGGCCCGATCTCGTCGAACATCGCCAGCATGCCGGAGACGTGGAAACCGCCGATGACGACCGGAATGCCTGCCGCGCGCAGCGGGCGGGCGATATCGAGCGACCGCGGATATTGGTTGGACTGCACGCCGACCAGGCCGACGAAGCCGAAATTATCGTTGCCGCGCATCGCGGCGATGATGCGGTCGATGCGCACGCGAGTGTTGGTCTCGTCGATGGCGACGATGTCGATCGCAACGTCGGGACCGAGGATCCGGCGCCGCGCGCAGTCGTCGACCAGGCCGTAGACGGTGGCGAGCGAATTCGCCGGCATCGGCGAGCGGTACCAGCGGATGACATAACCGTCGTCGTCATAATGCGACGGTTTTATCAGCACGACGCGGAAGCGCTTGCGTGCCGCAATCTTTCCTGCCGCAACGGTTTCGGTGCGCTGTCGAGGGTCCATGCCTCACCCCGTACCCGACCGAATAAGCTTAGCGGATTTGGGGGCAGAAAGCTAGATTGCCGGCGCCTTTGCGTCGGCCAGACGACATGTATTGCTGGCTCGTCATTGTGTTTGATGAAGAATTTTCATTCGGAGGTCCGGCTTGGCGACTCCCTCTCCCCGCAAGCGGGGCGAGGGTCAGGGGCGAGGGGGCGCCGCCGCAGACGCTGCCGCTAGGATTCGCTCTGAAACGCCACCGATATTTGCGTGCGTTTCTCTGCAAATGTTTCGCCAAACCCGTCATCGTTACGTTTGCGCCACGAGCGCCTCGAAGCCCACTCACCCCACCCTCTCCCCGCAAGCGGGGCGAGGGAGTCGCGAGCGGCAAGATCGAGCGAAAAAGCAGCTCGATCCGATCAAAATCTGCGCTAGGCCCGCGTCGACTCCCGGTTCAGCACCGGCAGCGACGCCGCTTCCAGCGCGTCGTCGAAATTCTTCAGGCCGGGACGCGACGCATTGACCAGCACCGCCATATTGCCGGGCTTGTGGCGGTTGGTGCGCATCAATTCGTGGGCATAAGGAATTTTCTCCCACGGAAACACGTCGCTCATGCAGGGATCGACGCGGCGGTCGATGACGAACTGGTTAGCGGCGCTCGCCTGTTTCAGATGGGCGAAATGCGAGCCTTGGATGCGCTTCTGCCGCATCCAGACATAACGGGCGTCGAAGGTGATGTTGTAGCCCGAGGTGCCGGCGCAAAACACCACCATGCCGCCGCGCTTGGCGACCAGACAGGACACCGGAAACGTCGCCTCGCCGGGATGCTCGAAGACGATGTCGATGTCTTTCTTGCCGGTGATGTCCCAGATCGCCTTGCCGAACCGCCGCGCTTCCTTGACCCAGGCGTCGTATTCGGGCGTGCCGACCTTGGGCATCTGGCCCCAGCACTTGAATTCGCTGCGATTGATGACGCCCTTGGCGCCGAGATTGAAGACATATTCGGACTTCGATTGGTCCGACACGATGCCGATCGCGTTGGCGCCCGAGGCGGCGACAAGCTGCACGCCGAACACGCCGAGACCGCCGGAGGCGCCCCAGACCAGAACGTTGTCGCCGGGCTTCAAGATGTGCGGCGCGTGGCCGAACAGCATGCGATAGGCGGTGGCGAGCGTCAGCGTGTAGCAGGCCGATTCTTCCCAGGTCAGATGCGCCGGCTTGACCATGAGCTGGCGCGACTGCACGCGGCAGAATTGGGCGAAGGAACCGTCCGGCGTTTCATAGCCCCAGATGCGCTGCGACGGCGACAACAGCGGGTCGCCGCCATTGCATTCCTCGTCGTCGCCGTCGTCCTGATTGCAGTGGACGATGATCTCGTCGCCGACCTTCCAGCGCCTGACTTTCGCGCCGACCGCCCAGACGATACCGGAGGCATCGGAACCGGCGACGTGAAACGGATGCTTGTGGCCGTCGAGCGGCGACACCGGAATGCCGAGGCCGGCCCAGACGCCGTTGTAATTGACGCCGCCGGCCATGACGTAGACCAGCACTTCGTCGTCGGCGATCGGCCAGGTCGGCACCACCTCGCACAGCATGGCCTTTTCGGGCGGGCCGTGGCGTTCCTTGCGGATCGCCCAGGCGTACATTTTTTCGGGCACGTGGCCGAGCGGCGGGATCTCGCCGATATCGTAGAGATTCTTGAGTGGGGCGGCGGACGGCGGTTTCTTGTGCGCAACGGCCATAACGGGCTCCGAGCGGCAACGGGGACGCTTAGAGCATGATCCGGAAAATGCCTGCCCCGGACTTGATCCGGGGTGGATGCCGGTTTTCCGAAAAGATCGTGCTCCAACGAAGAATCTATACCCTGATCCAATTCAATTGAATTGGACCAGGGTCTAGTGTGCCGCACCTCATGTTGCAGCGCAATAATTAGTTGAGGCAATTTAAGGGTTCTTCAAGCCAGCGCGTCTAGCCTTGAGCCGATCGCAGGCGAGGCGCGACCGTCGATGGCGCTATATGAAATGACGCCCGAGCGCGGCGCCAGCGCCAAGCTGGCGCGGCCGCTCGAACTTGTTTGCTTCGCGCTTGTCGTCGCGCACGCCGTCTATCTCGTCACCGCCTATTTCGACGGCATCTGGATCGTGGCGCCGGACGGGAGCGGCGTTGAGTCGGACTTCGTCAATGTCTGGGCCGCGGGCCGGCTTGCGCTCCTCGGTCACGCCGCGGCGGCCTATGATTGGCCGGCCCACAAGCTGATCGAGGCGAGCGCCGTCGGGCATCCGTTCGACGGCTATTATCCGTGGTCTTATCCGCCGCCATTCCTGTTCGTCGCCGCGGCGCTCGCGGCGCTGCCCTATGCCGCGGCCTATTTCGCCTGGCTGGTCGCAACCTTCCCGGCCTATCTGCTCGCCATCCGCGCCATTATCGGCGACCGCAGCGGCTATCTGCTCGCCGCCGCATTTCCCGCCGTGTTGTCGAACGCCATCGTCGGCCAGAACGGATTTCTCACCGCGGGGCTGTTCGGCGGCACGCTTGCGCTGTTGGAGCGGCAACCGGTCTGCGCCGGCGCCTTGCTCGGACTTTTGACGGTCAAGCCCCATCTCGGCTTGCTGTTTCCGGTCGCGCTCGCGGCAAGCGGACGCTGGCGCGCCTTCGCCGCCGCCACCACCGTCGCGATCATGATGGCGTGCGCCTCGTGGCTGAGTTTCGCCGGCGCGGCCTGGGCGGCATTTTTCGAAGGGCTTGGCCATTCCTCGCGGGCGTTCCTCGCCAATGACGGAGCCGACTGGACCAAGTTCCAGACCGCCTTCGGGCTGGCGCGCACGCTCGGCGGCAGCGAGGCCCTGGCGTGGGGCATGCAAATCGCGGTCACGCTGGCGGCAGCCGCCGCCGTCGCCGCCGTCTGGCGCAGCAAAGCCGCCTACGACATCAAAGCGGCGGCGCTCGGCGCCGGCGCCATGTTGGCGACCCCCTATCTCTACACTTACGACCTCGTCATCCTGGCGGTGCCGCTCGCATATCTCTACCGTCGCGGCCGTGCCGGCGGCTTCCTGACGCATGAAGCGGCCGGGATCGGCATAACCTGCGTGCTGATCTTGATCTTCCCGTTCGTGAAAGCGCCGGTCGGCTTTGCCGCCGTTCTCTGCCTCGCGGCATTGATCGCGCGCCGCGCTTTGGCGCCGCAGGGCATCCGGCCATGAGCGCGCCCGACGCCGCCGGCGATGCGTTGCCGCTCCTCGCACCCGCGCAAGCGCCGACCGCACGCGTCCTCTTTCTGATCGGGCTTACGTTCGCGCTCGGCTATCTGATCGTGCTCGGCGGGACGTATCTTAGAGGCGACTTCTTGGCCGACCGCGACGGCCGGCCGATCGCCAACGACTTCGTCAATGTCGTCGCCGCCGGACGTCTCGCGCTCGACGGCGATGCGGCGTCCGCCTACGACTGGCCGCTGCACAAACAGGCCGAGGTCCGCGCCATCGGCCACGATTTCGAAAACTATTACGGCTGGCACTATCCGCCGCCGTTTCTGTTCGTCGCCGCGGCGCTGGCGACGCTGCCCTATCTCGTCGCCGCGCTGATCTGGCTCATCACGACGCTCGCCGTTTATGCGGTGGCGATCGGCGGCATTGTCGGCGACAGTTTGGGATGGCGCACCGGCGTCATGCTTGCGCTCGGCTTTCCGGCCACGCTGTGGAACGCGACCGCCGGGCAAAACGGATTCCTCACCGCAGCCCTCATCGGCGGCACGCTCGGACTGTTGCAACGGCGTCCGGCGCTGGCCGGCCTTTGTCTGGGGCTTCTGACCTACAAACCGCAGTTCGGGCTGCTGTTTCCGCTGGTTCTGATCGCGGACCGGCGGTGGATGGCGCTCCTCGTCGCTGCCGCGGTCGCGTTCGGGCTCGCCGCGCTGTCTTGGCTCGCGTTCGGCAGCGCGAGCTGGCAAGCCTTCGTGCATTGGATGCCGATCATCGGCCAGGTCGTGCTCGGCGAAGGCCACGCCGACTGGAGCCGGCTGCAAAGCCTGTTCGGCCTCATCCGTGCGCATGGCGGTGGCGAGCAGTTGGCGTGGGCCGTCCAGGCCGCAGGCAGCGTTGCGGTCGCCGTCGGGGTCGTCGCATTGTGGAAGAGCCGCGCGCCGTTCGAGCTGAAGGCCGCGGCGCTGGCGGCCGGCACGCTGGTCGCGACGCCCTATCTCTATATCTACGATCTGGTCGTTCTCGCCGTCGCGGTGGCTTTCCTGCTGCGATTCGCGCTGGAACGTGACCTGGTCGGGAGTGAAATCGCGGGTCTCGCCGGAGCAGGCGTGCTCATTCTGCTCTACCCTTACGCCAAGACCCAGGTCGGGCTCGCGGCCGTATTGATCGTGCTGATCCTGATCGCGCAGCGCGCGCGGGCCGTCCATCGTCGGGCGCCGGACCGCGGCGATGTTGCATTGCAATAAATTCCGCGCCACACTGGCACCGCCGGAATGCGGGGAAAACCGATGGGCGACCAGCCGCGCCGCGATAAACCGTGGATCTTCCGCACCTACGCGGGACATTCGACCGCCACAGCGTCAAACGAGCTTTATCGCAAGAATCTGAGCAAGGGTCAGACCGGCCTGTCGGTCGCCTTCGACCTGCCGACCCAGACCGGCTATGACAGCGATCATCCGCTGGCCAAGGGCGAAGTCGGCAAGGTCGGCGTGCCGATCTCGCATATCGGCGACATGCGCATGCTGTTCGAGGCCATCCCGCTCGGCGAGATGAACACCTCGATGACCATCAACGCGACCGCGGCGTGGCTCCTCGCGCTCTATGTCGCGCTGGCAGATGAGCAGGACGTACCGCGCGCCAAACTGCAGGGCACCACGCAGAACGACATCATCAAGGAATATCTGTCGCGCGGCACCTATGTGTTCCCGCCGGCGCCGTCGATGCGGCTGACCAAGGACGTGATCCTGTTCACGACCAAGGAAATGCCGAAATGGAATCCGATGAATGTCTGCTCCTATCACCTGCAGGAAGCCGGCGCGACGCCGGTGCAGGAGCTTGCTTTCGCGCTCGCCACCGCGATCGGCGTGCTCGACGCGGTCAAGGCGTCGGGCCAAGTCGCGCCGGAGGAATTCGGCGACGTGGTCGGCCGCATCTCGTTCTTCGTCAATGCCGGACTGCGCTTCGTCACCGAAATCTGCAAGATGCGCGCCTTCACCGAATTGTGGGACGAAATCACCCGCGAGCGCTACGGCGTGACCGATGCCAAGCAGCGGCTGTTCCGCTACGGCGTGCAGGTCAACTCGCTCGGACTGACCGAGCAGCAGCCGGAGAATAACGTCGCCCGCATCCTGATCGAGATGCTGGCGGTGACCTTGTCCAAGGACGCCCGCGCGCGCGCGGTGCAACTGCCGGCCTGGAACGAGGCGCTCGGCCTGCCGCGGCCGTTCGACCAGCAATGGTCGCTGCGCATGCAGCAGATTCTGGCCTACGAAACCGATCTTCTGGACTATGGCGATATTTTCACCGGCTCGCCGGTCATGGCGGCCAAGGTGGCGGAGCTGAAAACCGCGGCGAAACAAGAACTCGAGCATATCGAGGCGATGGGCGGCACTGTCGCCGCGGTCGAAACCGGTTATCTCAAACACCAGCTTGTCGAATCGAACTGCCGCCGCATCGAGGCGATCGAGCGCGGCGAGCAGATCGTGGTCGGCGTCAACCGCTTTACCGAAACGGAAGCCTCGCCGCTCACCGACGCCGCCGAATCGGTGGTCACCGTCTCGGCCGAAGCGGAGTCCGGGCAGATCGAGCGGCTCGCCGCCTGGCGCGACGCGCGCGACGCCAAGGCCGTTGCCGCAGCGCTCGAAGGACTGCGCCGCGCGGCCAAGAGCGGCGACAACATCATGCCGCCGTCGATCGTCTGCGCCAAAGCAGGCGTCACCACCGGCGAGTGGGGCTTGGCGCTGCGCTCGGCGTTCGGCGAATACCGCGCGCCGACCGGCGTCGGCACCGCGATGCGCAACGACGCCGAGGGGCTCGACGACATCCGCGCCGAGGTCGACCGGGTATCGAAGAAGCTCGGCCGGCGTTTGAAGTTTCTCGTCGGCAAGCCCGGCCTCGACGGCCATTCCAACGGCGCCGAGCAGATCGCGGCCCGTGCACGGGACGCCGGCATGGAGGTGGTCTATGACGGCATCCGCCTCACCGCGGAGGCGATCGTGGCGGCGGCCGTGGAGAAACGCGCGCACGTCGTCGGGCTGTCGATCCTGTCCGGCTCGCACATGCCGCTGGTGCGCGACGTG
>Ga0181527_1005002_pt1 | contig 11154 bp, 7 predicted proteins | sample PEATcosm2014_Bin_30_FD_119762 | JGI IMG/M metagenome (GOLD analysis project Ga0181527, IMG submission 119762) | Peatland microbial communities from MTU Mesocosm Facility, Houghton, MI, USA - PEATcosm2014_Bin06_60_metaG | ecosystem: Environmental > Terrestrial > Soil > Wetlands > Peat | place...
CGCCTCCCGATGAGATCGCGACCTTCCGCGTTCGTCGACGAGGACGCTGATGCGCCCTTCGACCAGGTCTGCACGCTTGGCCGCGGTGATGGCATCCTGGGTCTCCGAGCATTCGCGCAGCCTCTCGAGCGCCAACTCGCCGGACACCTTCCCCGGCAGCTGCTGCGCGTACGTGCCATCTTCCTCTGAGAACGTGAAGAAACCAGCCCAGTCCAGCTGTGCCTCTGCCAGGAACTCGAGCAGCAGGTCGTGATCCTCCTCTGTCTCTCCCGGATATCCGAGGATGAAAGAGGACCTCAGCGCCGCGTCGGGGGCGATCGCGCGGATTGCCGCGATCGTGTCGAGGAACTTCGCCCGCATGGTCGCCGCCGGAACCGCCGCCCACAGCGATCACGGCCGAAGCGTCGCCGAGACGCTCCTGATGGCCGCCACCGGCAAGGCGCCCGATTACACCATCCGCGACGTCCAGAAGCTTAACGCCGTCGCCCGCCTTTACGGAATTGACCCCGCAGGAAAATCCACCGCGGCGCTCGCGGAACTCGTCGGGCTCACGGCGCTCTCCGAATTCGGAAAATATGAGGGCGAGCAGCGCTTCCTCCAGCGCGCGCCCGAGGCGCGGCGGAAAATCTGGAAAGAGAACGGCATCGCCCCGCGCGCCGTGGACCGCGAGGTGACCGAAGTGCTTCATCGCACGACCATGGGCGTGGACCAGGACTACCGCACGATCATCGCCCAGGCCAGCCGCTGCGCGCTCGCCGACGGCTGGGGCGGCTCGATGATCGCCACGGAGTTGCAGGACATCCTCTTCGGTACCCCCATCCCGCGCCAGGCGCGCGCCAACCTCGGCGTGCTGCGCGAGGACACCGTCAACATCATCATCCACGGCCACGAGCCGACGCTTTCCGAGATGATCGTCCTGGCCGCCCAGGACCCTCAGCTCATCGCCAAGGCGAAGGCCGCCGGCGCGAAGGGCGGCATCACCGTCGCGGGAATGTGCTGCACGGCGAACGAGACCCTCATGCGCCATGGCGTCCCCATCGCCGGCAACTCGATGCAGCAGGAACTCGCCCTCGCCACCGGCGCGGTCGAGGCGATGGTCGTGGACGTGCAGTGCATCATGCAGTCGGTCGTGCGCGTCGCCCAGTCGTACCACAGCAAGATCATCACCACCTCTGCGAAGGCGTACATCAGCGGCGCCCTGCACATGCAGTTCGACGAACACCGCGCCCTCGAGGTCGCCAAGGAGATCGTCGAACTCGCCATCGGCAACCTTCAAAATCGCGGCAAAATCGAAATACCCTCCGAGGTCGGCGACCTCGTGGTCGGCTTCAGCCACGAGACCATCCGCTACATGCTCGGCGGCCGGTTCCGCGCCTCGTATCGCCCCCTCAACGACAACATCATGAACGGCCGCATCCGCGGCGTCGTCGGCGTCGTCGGGTGCAACTCGCCGAAGTTCGCCTGTGACGCGGCCAATTGGGACCTCGTCACCGAATTGATCTCGAAGGACATCCTCGTCGTCCAGACCGGGTGCATGGCCATCGCCAGCGGCAAGCAGGGGCTGTTGCAGCCGGAGGTCAAGGAAAAGGCCGGTCCGGGCCTGCGCGAGATTTGCGACACGGTCGGCATCCCGCCGGTCCTCCATTCCGGATCGTGCGTGGACAACTCGCGCATCCTGATCGCCTGCTCCGAGATGGTGCGCGAGGGCGGCCTCGGCGCGGACCTGAGCGACCTGCCCGTCGCCGGCTGCGCGCCCGAGTGGATGAGCGAGAAGGCCGTCGCCATCGGGCAGTACTTCGTCGCCTCCGGCGCGCTGGTCGTCTTCGGAGTCGGCCTGCCCATCGAAGGCAGCCGCGAGGTCAAGGACTATCTCACCGGCGGCATCGCCCGGGAGCTCGGCGGCCGCTGGGCCATCGAGCCGGACCCGAAACGCATGGCGCAGGTCATCCGGGAGCATGTCGAGTCCAAGCGCGACGCTCTCGGCATCAACGAGAAGAAGGAACGCAAGCTGTTCGACATGGCCGATCGCCGGGAACTGAAAGTGTAAATCGGGAGAAACTCATGTCCAAGCTGATCTGCTCTGCAGCCATCCGCGGCGCCTACAAGCACGTGGCGCGCGCGCAGAGCAAGCTCGACGAGATGATCGAGGCCAAAGGCGCCGACCAGAAAGTCGAATTGCCGAACACCGGCTATTACCTTCCGATCATCTATTCAATGACCGGGATCGCCGTGAAGACTCTCGGCCAGATGCGCGAAGCGCTGACGCAGGCGAAAGAACTGCTGCCGCCGGTCCCCGAAAAGAAGCTGTGGGTTCCCTATCTCGGCCACGCGCTCGACGCGGGCATGGCCACCCTCTGGGCGGAGGAAGTCCTCGAGGCGTGCAAGTACCTCGACGACCCGATTCCCTACACCATGACCGAGGCGCCGCTGGACGGGCGCATCTGGCTCGGCGCGGCGGACGACAAGATCATGCGCGAGCGCGGCATCGAGTTCGTGGACGGCTCGGCCCCGGGCTTCGCCGCCTGCGTCGGGGCCTGCCGGACCACCGAGCAGGCCGTCAAGCTCGCGCGCCAGCTCCAGGAAAAGCGCCTTTACGTCTTCATGGCCGGCCACACCAACGGCAGGACCATGGCCGAACAACTCGCCGAGGCCGGCGTGCAGATGGGCTGGGACACGCGACTCATCCCCTTCGGCAAGGACATTTCCGCCGCGATCTTCGCCCTCGGCTTCGCCTCGCGCGCCGCGCTCTCCTTCGGCGGCGTTCAGCCGGGCGATTACGCGCGCAACCTGCGCTACAACAAGAACCGCATCTTCGCCTTCGTCCTGGCCCTCGGCGAAGTGGACGACGAGAAGTACGCCACCGCCGCCGGCGCGATCAACTACGGCTTCCCGACCATCGCCGAGACCGAAATCCCCGAAGTGCTCCCCACCGGCATCTGCACCTACGAGCACGTCGTCAGCGCCGTCCCGGTCGAGGAAATGGTCGAGCGCGCCATCAGCGTGCGCGGGCTGAAGATCAAGATCCTCAAAATCCCCATCCCCGTCTCGTACAGCCCCGCATTCGAGGGCGAACGCATCCGCAAGGAGGACATGCACTGCGAGATGGGCGGCCAGCGGACGCCGGCCTTCGAGTTCTGCACCATGCTCGACATGGACCAGGTCAAGGACGGCCGCGTCGAACTCTTCGGCCCGGACCTGGCCGACGTCCCGGAAGGCGGCCGCATGCCGCTGGCGATCTGGGTCGAGGTCGCCGGCCGCAAGATGCAGCCGGACTTCGAACCGATCCTCGAACGCCAGATCCACCGCTTCCTCAACGAGGCGCAGGGCATTTTCCACATGGGCCAGCGCGACACCATCTGGGTCCGCGTGAGCAAACAGGCCAAAGCCGCCGGCCTGAAACTCGAGCACTTTGGCACGATTCTCCACGCCATGCTCCACGAACAGTACAGCGCCATCGTGGACCGCATCCAGGTGAAGATCTACACCGACGAGAAGAAACTCCTCGAACTGCGCGAGACGGCCCGGAAGGTTTTCAAGGAGCGCGACGACCGGCTGGCCGGCATGACCGACGAATCGGTGGAGACGTTTTACTCCTGCACGCTCTGCCAGTCGTTCGCGCCGAACCACGTCTGCATCATCACGCCCGAGCGCAGCGGCCTCTGCGGCGCCTACAACTGGCTCGACGGCCGCGCCGCCTTCGAGATCAACCCCACCGGCCCCAACCAGCCGATCGAGAAAGGCCGTCCCGTCGAGGAGAAACTCGGGCAGTGGGAGAAAGTCAACGAGTTCGTGCAGACCAAGTCCAACCGCGCGCTCGAACGCTTCAGCGCTTACAGCATGATCAAGGACCCGATGACCTCCTGCGGCTGCTTCGAGTGCATCTCCGCAATCCTCCCGAGCACCAACGGCATCATGATCGTGGACCGCGACTACCCGGAAATGACCCCGTGCGGCATGAAGTTCAGCACGCTCGCCGGCACGGTCGGCGGCGGGCAACAGACGCCCGGCTTCGTCGGACATTCCCGGCAGTACATCGTTTCCCCCAAGTTCATCTCCGGCGACGGCGGCCTTTCCCGCGTGGTCTGGATGCCGAAGAAGCTCAAGGAAACCCTCGGCGACCGCCTCGTCCATCGCGCGAAGGACGCCGGCCTCGGCGAGGACTTCCCCGATAAAATCGCCGACGAGAGCGTCGCCACGTCCGAGGAAGAAGTCCTCGCTTTTCTGACCCAGAAAGGACATCCCGCCCTTTCGATGGAGTCCATGTTCTGAACGAGAGGCTAGTTATGGCATATCGGCCGAGCCGCAATCCGCCGTCGGAGGAGCCGGAAGAGAAGCGTCTCGAAGGCCAGGTCTCCATGCGCCTCTTGAAGCAGCGCACGGTGCTCCTGACCGGGGAGATCAACCGGCGTTCCTCGCAGCGCCTCATCGCGGAGCTGCTGCTCCTGGCGGAGGAGGAGCCGAAGGAGCCGATCAAGCTCTTCATCAATTCCCCCGGCGGCGATGCCGATGCGGGGTTCGCCATTTTCGACGTCATCCGCTTCATCGAATCGCCGGTCAAGGCCGTCTCCGCCGGCCTGACCGCCAGCGCCGCCGTGATCGTCTTCCTGGCCTGCCCGAAGGAGCGCCGCCTGAGCCTGCCCAACGCGCGCTTCCTGATCCACCAGCCCAGCACCGGAATCCGCGGGAGCGCCGCCGACATCCAGATCGAGGCCTCCGAGATCCTCAAGCTGCGCGAGAAGGGCGACAAGCTCATCTCCGACGAGACCGGCCAGCCCATCGAAAAAGTGAAAAAAGACACGCACCGAAACTACTGGATGAGCGCCTCCGAGGCCAAGGAGTACGGCCTGGTGGGCAAGGTGATTTCAAGCTCCGCTGAGATCTGAGCCCCGACCCGCGGAAAGAAAGCAACGGAGCGATAAACGTTATCGTAATCCTAATCGTAATCGTACTCGGCCGTTCGTCCAGCGGTACGGAAAACGGCGATTACGATTATGAGTAAGATTACGATTACGAATCAGAGTGCGATGACGAGCTCATGAAACCTGTTCTGGAAGGGATTTGTCATGGCTCTGTCCGGCCTGGACATCTTCAAGCTGCTGCCGAAGACCAACTGCAAGAAATGCGGTCGGCCGACGTGCATCGCTTTTGCGATGCAGCTCGCTCAGAAGAAGGCGAATATCGAGGAGTGCCCGTTCGTCAGCGAAGAGGCCAAGGCAGCGCTGGCCGGCGCCTCCGCCCCGCCGATCCGCAAGGTGACCCTCGGCGGCGACGGGCGAACGTTCCCCGTCGGCGAGGAGACCGTGCTCTTCCGCCACGAGGGCAAGTTCTTCAATCCCGCCGGGATCGCCGTGACCCTCGACGACACCCTCGATGCGGCCGCGCGAAAAGCCCGCCTCGAGGCGATCGGGAAACTCTCGTTCGTCCGCGTCGGTTTGACGATCCAGGTGGACATGGTCGCCGTCCGCAACCTCTCCGGCAAGGCCGAGCCGTTCGCCGCCGCCGCCCGCGAGGCGGCCGCCGCGACGAAACTGGCGATCGCGCTGGTCTCGGACAGCCCCGAAAACATGAAGGCCGCCGTGGCCGCGTGCGCCTCCCGCGCCCCGCTGATCCACGCCGCCACCCCGGCGAACTTCGCCGCCATGACCGCGATCGCGAAAGAGCATCGGTGCCCGATCGTGGCCAAGGCCGCCGACCTCGAAGCCCTCTCGGCGCTCACCCCGCAGATCAAGGCGGCCGGCGTCGAGGACATCCTCATAGACCTGACCATGGGCGACCTGCGGGCGACTATTGAGGCGCTCACCATCGCCCGCCGCGCCGCCCTGAAGAAGAACTTCAGGCCGTTCGGCTATCCGGCCCTCGTCTTCGCCACGAGCGCGCCGGGTACGGCGCGCGATCTGCGCCCCGATCCGTTCGACGAGATCGCCTTCGCAGGCAGCGCCATCGCGAAATACGCCGGCGTCGTCGTCACCTCGTGCGCCGAGCCCTGGCAGATCCTCCCGCTCCTCACGGTCCGCCAGAACATCTACACCGACCCGCAGAAGCCCATCCAGGTGGAAGCGAAGCTCTACGCCATCCGCGAGCCGGGCAAGGACTCGCCGGTCATGTTCACGACCAACTTCTCGCTGACCTACTATTCGGTCGAAGGCGAGGTCGAAGCGAGCCGCGTGCCGGCGTGGATCATCGCCGTGGATACGGAGGGCACCTCCGTCCTGACCGCCTACTCCGGCGACAAACTCAACGAGAAAGTCGTCGCCAAGGCGCTGAAGGACACGAAGGCCGAGGAGGTCGTGCGCCACCGGAAGCTCATTATCCCCGGCCACATCGCCGTGCTTTCCGGCAAGCTCGAGGAGGCCACCGGGTGGGAGATCCTCGTCGGTCCGAAGGAGGCTTCCATGCTCCCGGCGTTCCTCAAGACCGTCTGGCCGCAGCACGCCCCGAAAAACTGACCGGCATCGGCCATGAACACCCAGGCGACGCCGAAATGCCATATCCGTTTCCTTCCCGACGGTATCGGCGTCTCCGTCCCCCAGGGCACGACGATCCTCGACGCCGCCCGCCTCGCGAACCTCTACCTGAACTCCGTCTGCGGAGGCGACGGCATCTGCGGCAAGTGCAAGGTCATCCTCAAGTCCGGCCGCGTGGACAGCCCGCCGACCACGCTCCTCAGCCGCGACGAGGTGCTCCAGCAGCACCTGCTCGCCTGCTCCGCCCGGGTGCTGACCGACGCCGAAATCCTCGTCCCGGCTGAGACGCGGACCCAGGCGGGTCAAATCCTCGTGGACGAGGACGCCGAGCGGTTCGGCACCCTCATCAGCCGATGGGCGCCCGCCCAGTTCCCGCATGCCCCGCTGGTCCGCAAGCTGTTTCTCGAAATGAAGCCGCCCACCATGGCCGACCCGCTGCCGGACCACGAACGCGTGTACACGGCGATCCGGCGGCTGATGGATGCCGGCGAGCTTCAGACCGGCTTCAGCGTGCTCCAGGCACTCCCCGACGTGCTCGAGCAGGCGAACTATCGCGTCACCGTCACGCTCGGCCGGCGCGGCGCTGTCACCGAGTTGGTGCAGGTTGAGCCGGGCGACACGACCGCCCACGCCTACGGCCTCGCGGTGGACGTGGGCACCACCACGGTCGTCGCCCAGATGGTGGACTTGAACACCGGGCGCACGGTGGATGTCGAGGCGCGCTACAATTCCCAGATGCAATACGGCGAGGACTACATCGCCCGCATCATGTACGCGCGCGAGCACAAGGCGCTCGACCTGATGCAGCGGACCGTCGTCGGCGACGTCAACGACCTGATCAACGTCCTCGTTCGCCGGAACCGCATCGCGCTGCACGACGTCGTGGCGATCCTCTGCTCGGGCAATACCGCGATGATCCATTTCCTCATCGGCCTGGACCCGACGCGGATTCAGCGCGTGCCGTACGTCCCGTCGGCGAACCATATTCCGCCGATCCGGGCCTCGCAGGTCGGCATCCGCATCAACGGCCGCGGCCTGCTCTACACGCTGCCGAGCGTCGGCGCATACGTCGGAAGCGACATCACCGCTGGCGTCGCGGCCATCCGCTTCGACCACATCAACGACCTGAGCCTCTACGTGGACATCGGCACCAACGGAGAGGTGGTGCTGGGAAACAAGGAGTGGATGGTCTGCTGCTCCGCCTCGGCGGGGCCGGCCTTCGAAGGCAGCGGCGTCAAGCACGGCATGCGCGCCGCGCGCGGCGCCATCGAGCGCCTGAAGATATTCCCCGACGGACGGACCGAATTCGAGACGATCGGCAACCTCCCCCCGCGCGGCTTGTGCGGCTCCGGCCTGCTCGACGCGCTCGCCGGGATGTTGCGCGTCGGCATCCTCGACCGCCGCGGCACGCTGCAGCGCGCCGCTCCGAACGTCCGCGAAGGCGCCGAGGGCCTCGAATTCGTCGTCGCCCCGCAACAGCTCACCGGCCTCGACGCCGACCTCGTCATCACGCAATCCGACGTCCGCAACCTCATCCGCGCCAAGGCCGCCATTTATGCCTCGGTCAAAGTGCTCCTCGAATCGCTCGACCTGACGTGCGACCGGATCCAGCAGATATTCCTCGCCGGCGGATTCGGAAATTACCTGGACGTGCGCAGCGCGATCACGATCGGCATGCTGCCGGACGTGGAGAGCGACCGGATCCATTTCGTCGGCAACGGCAGCGTCACCGGCGCGCGGATGGCCCTCGTCAGCGAGGAGGCCATGGACACGGTGGAGAAGCTCGCCTCGCAAATGACGTACTTCGACCTCATGCAGAACGCGCGCTTCATGGAAGAATTCGTCGCGGCCAACTTCCTGCCGCACACGCACATGGAGGAGTTCCCGAGCCTGCTGACGGAACTTCCCGGCGCGCGGTGACGGCCGTTTTCAACACGGAGGCACGGAGAAGCACTGAGCAATTTTCCCGGGATTATAAAATCCTGACTTTTTCTCCGTGTTTCTCCGTGTCCTCCGTGCCTCCGTGTTGAGAAAGGAAGGTTACCATGGCGTTCGCGATCGCGCTTTCGGGCAAAGGCGGCATGGGCAAGACCACGCTGGCGGCGCTGATGGTGCGGCACCTCAGCCGCGTCCGCGGCAAAGCGGTGCTGGCGGTGGACGCGGACCCCAACAGCGGCCTGGGCGAAGCGCTCGGCGTCTCGCCGGAGCACACCCTGGCGGACATCCGCGAGGACACGCGCGAGGACCGCCTGCAGCTTTCGGCCGGAATGTCCAAAGAGCGCCACCTCGAGCTCCTGATCCAGAGTTGCCTGGTCGAAGGAAACAAGTTCGACCTCCTCACGATGGGCCGGCCTGAAGGCCCGAAGTGCTACTGCTACGTCAACAACCTCCTCCGTAAGTACCTCGACGAGGCGACGAACAAATACCCGATCGTCGTCATTGACAACGAGGCGGGCATGGAGCATCTCTCGCGCAGGACGACGAACAACGTGGACGAACTGTTCATCGTCTCCGATGCCACGCGGCAGGGCGCGCGCACGGTCGCGCGGATCATGAAGCTGGCCGATTCGCTCCCGATCCGCGTCAAGCGCAAGGAGGTGCTGCTGAACAACATCGTCCCGGACGCGGACGCGGCCGATTTCCGCGCCGCGATGCGCGATGCCGGCTTCAGCGTGGCGCTGGAAGTGCCGTACGACCGCGGCCTGTATCAGGCCTGCGCGGCCGGCAAGCCGGTCTTCGACCTGCCCGACTCCTCGGAGGCGCTTCAACAACTGAGCAAGTTTCTGGACGAGCGGGTTCCTTAGTACAGCAGTTTAGAAGTCCGTACGGACTTCTGAACTGCTGTACTTACTGATGTTTCACTCACGAATGGATACTACTTCGATTGTCATTCCCGCGGAAGCGGGAATCCAGAATCCCGCGCAGTTCGTGGATTCCCGCCTTCGCGGGAATGACGGGAGGAGCACGAGTCGCGTATCCATTGTTCGATGAAAGCTCAATAGGCGCTGGAACAATCCCGAAACTATTGTATAATACCCGGATTCCGACCGCACTTGCGGACGCGACTAGAAAGAAAGGTGAAGTCATGCCCGTACCCGACGTGAAAGAAAAGTGGAGCGCCGAGGTTGTTTCAGTCGTCATCGGGGCGACCAAGGCGGAAGGCGGCACTCGCGAAAAAACCATCACCGTCGGCGGCGCGAAAACCATCCCGTTCATCAAGTACGAAGGAAACCCCGGCCGCCGCCCGGTGATCGCCATGGACGTGCTCGACGTCGCCCCGCCCGAATGGCCGGCGGCCTTGCTCGCGGCGCTCGGCGACTGCGTCCGCGACCCGGCCGAGTGGGCCAGGGCCGCCGTCGGAAAATTCGGCGCCGACCTCGTCTGCCTCAAACTCGACGGCTGCCATCCCGACAAGGGCAATCGTCCCGTCGAGCACGCCGTGTCCGTCGTCCAGCGCGTCCGCGACGCCGTCGGCTGCCCGCTGATCATCTGGGGCTGCGACGACGAGGCCAAGGACAACGAACTCATGCCCAAAGTCAGCCAGGCGGTCAAGGGCGAACGCTGTCTCCTCGGCTGCGCCAAACAGGACAACTACAAGACGATCACCGCCGTCTGCCACGCCGACGGCCACAACGTCATCGCGCTCGCGCCGCTGGACATCAATATCCAGAAGCAGGTCCACATCCTCATCAGCGACATGGAGTTCCCCGCCGATCGAATCGTGATGTTCCCGACGACCGGCGCGCTTGGCTACGGTCTGGAATACGCCTTCTCGATCCAGGAACGCAGCCGTCTGGCGGCCCTGGGCGGCGACAAGATGATGCGGATGCCGGTCCTCGTGGATGCCGGCAACGAGGCATGGCGCGCGAAGGAGGCCAAGGCCGAGGACGCCGACGCGCCCGCGTGGGGGCCGCAGAAGGAACGCGGACCGGCCTGGGAAATGCTCACCGCGGTCACGCTGCTCCAGGCCGGCGCCGACATCATCCGCATGCGCCACCCGAAAGCCATCGCGACCACGCGCCGCGTCATTGACGATCTCACTTCTTGACTCCCTTCTCAACACGGAGGCACGGAGAGCACGGAGGAGGACACGGAGTACGAATGGTAGAATTGCGTGAAGGGGATCTGACGGAGCGGATCATCGGTGCCGCCATTGAGGTTCACAAGGCGCTGGGTCCCGGACTCCTCGAATCGGTCTATGAAGCCTGTTTGTGTCATGAACTTCGATTGCGCGGGCTGCGCTTCAGAAGGCAAATTGATATTCCGGCGGAGTACAAGGGAGTCAAACTGGATTCCGCATATCGCCTTGATCTCCTGGTTGAGGGCAAAGTAGTCGTTGAAGTCAAATCCGTCGAAGCTCTGTTGCCGATTCACGAGGCGCAACTCTTGACGTATCTGCGTTTGGCGGGGAAACGAGTCGGCTTGCTCATAAACTTCAATGCTCCTGTCCTGAAAAAGGGAATCATCCGGCGAGTTCTTTAAGAAAAACTTTTCTCCGTGCTCTTCGTTTTCTCCGTGCTCTCCGTGTCTCCGTGTTGAAAAAGGATAAGAGAAAGGATAAGAGAAATGATCGCAGTCGGCGAGCGAATCAACGGGATGTTCAAGGACGTGAAGAAGGCGATCCGGAACAAGGACAAGGGCATCCTCCAGGACCTGGCCTTCCGGCAGACGAAGGAGGGCGCAAAGTACC
>Ga0181527_1005004_pt1 | contig 11148 bp, 9 predicted proteins | sample PEATcosm2014_Bin_30_FD_119762 | JGI IMG/M metagenome (GOLD analysis project Ga0181527, IMG submission 119762) | Peatland microbial communities from MTU Mesocosm Facility, Houghton, MI, USA - PEATcosm2014_Bin06_60_metaG | ecosystem: Environmental > Terrestrial > Soil > Wetlands > Peat | place...
AATCCGGCGAGAGGACAAGGCCACGCCCATTCTTGCTAAATCTGTCATTACAGGATTCTAACAGTGTACAATCTTCAGAATGAAATCGCTCTTTTGTTGCAGGGAATGCAAGGGACTACGGTGACTGTTTTCGGAGATTTTTGCGTAGATGCCTATTGGGGGCTCTGCGAACAAACTTCTGAATTGTCAGTCGAGACTGGCCTACCAGTACGCCGCGTCAAGACGCAACGTTACTCTCTTGGTGGAGCGGGCTGTGTGCTTGCCAATCTTGTAGCCATCGGGGTGGGTTCCGTCCGGGCCATTGGAGTGCGGGGCACCGATCTTTTCGGTGGGATGTTGCACGACCTTCTTGCTGCTAGCGGTGCCGATACTTCCGGTTTTGTGACCGACAGCAAGTGGGAAACAACGGTCTACGCTAAACCCTGCTTCGGTGCGCGGGAGGATAGTCGCATCGACTTTGGGGCGTTTAATACGGCCAGCTCAGAACTCCTGGACACCTTAATCTGCAATTTGGAAACGGCCACGGCACAGAGCGACGCAATAATCCTGAATCAACAGATACCGGCAGGACTTTCCTCTCCACAGGCAATTGAACGCATCAATAAAGTAATAGCGGCCCATCCCGACGTCACTTTTCTGGTGGATTCGAGGCATTACCCAGAGAAGTACAATGGTGCAGTTATGAAGCTCAATATGAACGAAGCAGCCCGGTTACTGAACGAGGATGCCGAAATTTCTGCCGCGGAAGCGCGGGCCCGGCACCTTGCTAATCTCATCAGCAAAAAGTCGGGCAAGCCAGCCTTTCTTACGCGAGGAGAATTTGGCATGGTGGTTGCGGCCGAGGGTGAGACCACGCTCATTCCTGGATTACAGGTCATCGAGCAAGTCGACCCGGTAGGAGCAGGTGATGCCGTTGTAGCAACTCTTACTGCGGCGTTGGCCGCGGGTGCTACTCCCACCCGAGCTGCGGAGCTAGCAAATATAGCTGGGATGATTACTGTAAAGAAGCTGCAAACAACAGGTACGGCCTCTGCGTCCGAAATCCTCGCTGCGGTCCCGTCATTAAATTATGTCTTTCGGTCGGAGTTGGCGGGCTCGCCGCGGCAAGCGCGCTACATTCCGGGTACCGAAATTGAAGTCATCGGCGAAGTACCAACTAATTTATCGATCAAACATTGCATCTTTGATCACGATGGTACGCTCAGCACATTGCGAGAGGGCTGGGAACAGGTTATGGAACCGATGATGCTCCGGGCAATTCTCGGGCGACAGCACGACACAGTGAGTCAGGCTGAGTTTGAACGCGTCCGGGAATTCGTGAAGCAGTTTATTGATCGAACAACCGGCATCCAAACGCTCGTACAGATGAAAGGGCTAGTTGATCTCGTTAAGCATTTCCGTTTTGTCCCGGCAGATGAGGTTCTAGACGAGCACAGATATAAGAACATCTACGACATAGAGTTGTTGAATATAGTCAAAAGCCGGGTGAAAAAGCTTAGAGCAGGGGAATTAGAGACGAAAGATTTCCAAATCAAAAATGCCGACGCTTTGTTATTAGAGCTCTACCAACGCGGCGTGAAATTGTACCTTGCGAGCGGGACAGATGAAGCCGATGCGAAAGCAGAAGCGGAAGCAGTGGGACACGCCCACTACTTTGAGGAGCGAATTTTCGGCGCCGTTGGGGACATCAATGTCGAGGCGAAGAGATTGGTGCTGGAGAGAATTATCCAGCAGAACAATCTCTCAGGGCATGAGTTTGCCACCTTTGGCGATGGTCCGGTAGAGCTCCGCGAAACCCAGCGTCGTGGCGGTCTGTGTGTAGGTGTGGCGAGCGATGAACTCCGCCGTTTCGGGCTCAACTTGTCGAAGCGCAAGCGGTTGATCCAGGCAGGAGCGGATCTCGTCATTCCCGACTTCAGCCAGCTCCCGGCGCTTCTGAAAGTGTTACGGTTGGATGAAAGCCGGACTCTCGAACATTAAGAAATAGCTGAGGAGGTGCAATGAAGGTCGCAGGGCCGCGAATATTGTCAATTCCCGAGATGCGGGCGGAGCGGGATCGGTTGGTGGCAGAGGGGAAGGAGCTGGTTTTTACCAACGGGTGCTTCGATATCCTTCACCGAGGTCACGTCGCGTATTTGAACTTTGCCCGCAACCAGGGCGATGCGCTTGTTGTCGCGTTGAACACCGATGCGTCTGTGAAGAGCAATAAGGGTGATAATCGCCCCATCAATAATGAGGAGGACCGAGCCTACATAATAGGCTCGTTGCGCGCAGTGGACTATATTGTCTACTTCGAAGACAAAGAGCCGAAAGATGTGGTGGCGCAGATTCTTCCTCAGGTCCTAGTGAAAGGGCACGATTGGGCTCATTACGTAAGCGGGCGTGAGGTCGTAGAGGCTAACGGCGGTCGTGTCGTACTCGCCGATCTTGTCGAAGGCCGATCTACGACTCGCACCATCGAACGGATTCTCACAGTTTATAACAAAATCGAGGACAAGCAAAGTGCCTAAGTCCATCATCGTTACTGGTGCCGCTGGCTTCATAGGCCGAAATGCAGTTGCGGAACTCAATCGACGCGGTCACGAAGAACTAATTCTGGTGGATGCGCTGGGGACCGATGACAAGTGGCAGAACCTCGTGGGGCTGCGTTACGAGGACATCATTTCGCCCCAAATGCTGCTCGGACAATTGAAGGGACGGCAGCTTTGCAATGCTCAGGCGGTTCTACATCTTGGTGCTTGCAGTGCAACGACCGAGCGCGATGCGGATTACCTTGTGGAGAACAACTACCGGTACACTCGAACTTTGTGCGAATACAGCCTACGACATGGCATCCGCTTCATTTATGCGTCGAGCGCAGCGACATATGGCGATGGATCCCGGGGTTACTCCGATGAAGATGAAGCCACGATACACCTTCATCCACTGAACATGTACGGATACTCGAAGCACATGTTCGACCTATGGGCGTTGAGAAGTGGAGCACTTAAACAGATCGTCGGGCTAAAGTACTTTAACGTGTTCGGCCCCTTCGAAGACCACAAGGGAGACATGAAGTCGGTAGTTGCCAAATCTTACCGTCAGATACGGGATTCCGGAAAGGTACAGCTCTTCAAAAGCTATAACCAAGAATACGCCGACGGAGAGCAAATGCGCGACTTTATCTATGTTAAGGATGCGGTGGCGGTCACTCTTTCATTTCTCGAAGACATAACTACAGGCGGCCTTTTCAATTGCGGCACAGGGAAAGCGCGAACCTGGAAAGATCTAGTATCGGCAGTCTTTCGCGCCATGGATTTACCGGTCCAGATTGACTACATCGAAATGCCCGATGTATTGCGCGGGAAGTATCAGTACTTTACCGAGGCTAAGATGGGTAAGCTGCAGGCCGCAGGTTATACAGCGCCTTTCAGTAGCTTGGAGGATGCGATTGCGGATTATGTGGGGACCCATTTGAGGGTGCGGAAGGAAGTGTTATGAACGACACGGCAAAAGCAGATTACCTGCATCGAAATGCGGAAGAGCTGCGCACTCTATTGGAACAGATTACCTGCTTCGGTCGGCAGGCTGACGATGCGGCTAACGCGCTCGCGGCGACATTGTTGCGTGGAGGGAAGCTCCTGGCCTGCGGCAACGGCGGCAGCGCAGCGGCCGCTTCGCACCTTACCACGGAGTTTGTGTGCCGCTTCAATAAGGATAGGAGGCCTTATCCGGCAATTTCACTATCAACGCATGGAGGCGATCTAACAGCAATCGGCAACGACTATGCATTCAATGATATCTTCGCTAGGCAGATTAAGGCCTTCGGTCGTCGCGGCGATGTTTTAATGGCTTTTACCACAAGCGGACAGAGTGAGAATGTGCATCGCGCCCTTTTGACGGGTAAAAGCGAAGGTCTCTTCACGGTCTCCTTCCTAGGTAAGGACGGTGGGAGCTGTGCAGGCATTGCTGATATCGAATTCCTGATTCATAGTACAACCACTGCACGGATTCAGGAAGCGCATCAACTTTTGCTGCACACTATTTGCGAGTTAGCCGAAGAGCAACTTTAGCAGGAGGGTTCGTGTTGACCGAGGGAACAGTTTTGGCGAGTCATCTTGGGTATCAGAGAGCACCGCAATCAGAATGAGTCTGACCCATGTCGACGCACAGATGGCTCCCGTTAACTTGTATCTTGCTCGGACGCCGTCTGTACAGCCTTATTATATGAGCCCGTGGCAGTGTGAAGAGCACGCCTATCTAGAGTATGTTTCATAAATGGGTTCGGCCTCAAGGCAGGTACTTATGCCTGATGCAGTTGGAGTGTTGAGCTTCTGTCATGAAGAAGCGGCAGATACTGTTGACCGATGAACAGTGGGAACTGATTGAGCCGTTGCTTTCTGAACCGAAGCGTCGCAGGAATAAGCGAGGGCGACCGTGGGCATGGAATCGGGCCTGTTTCGAGGGCATTCTGTGGATTCTGCAAACTGGCGCGGCGTGGCGATTTCTTCCCGACGAGTATCCCTCGTCTGCGACCTGCTGGCGGCGGCTGAAGCAGTGGCAGGACGAAGGCGTCTGGCTGGATGCGTGGCGAGCTTGGTTAAGCGCGCTGGACGAAGAGGGATTTCTGAAGTGGGACGAGACGTTCCTGGACGGCAGCTTCGCCCCGGCGAAAAAAGGGGCCTCGCGGTCGGCAAAACCAAGCGCGGCAAGGGAGCGAAGTGGATGGTTCTGGTCGACGGTCAAGGTCTTCCGCTGGGAATTCGGCTGGAAAGTGCCTCTCCGGCAGAAGTTACGTTTGCGGAAGCCACGCTCCAAGAAGTCCGTGTCCCACGCCCCAAAGGCCGGCCGCGGCAAAAGCCGAAGCGAGTGATTGCCGATGCTGGCTACGATTCCGATCCACTGCGCGAGCGATTGAAGAAGCGAGCCATCGAGCTGATTGCGCCTTACCGGAAGAACAACAAGCGGCGGCGCTATGAAGATGGGCGCAAGATGCGGCGTTACAAACGGCGATGGATCGTGGAGCGAACCAATGCCTGGCTGGGTCAGTTCCGCCGCTTGCTGGTTCGTCATGAGCATCTGCTCTCCACCGACTACGCCTTCTTCTACATCGCTTGCTTCTGGATCACGCTGAGGCACTGTTTATGAAACACGCTCTAGCAAGGCAGCCACGCTGAATGCGTATTGCACGGGTTCCATGCTCTATGAGCTTTGACATGGTAGGAAAAATGTTTGTTCGAAGATGAGGCAAAGTACTGCGGAGAGATTACCGGTGAAGAAAACAATCGATGTGAATCCAAGAGGGAATGTCTGGCTGCTCTGGGCCATGTTCGCGTCCTACTTTACGTTTGGAATCGTTTTAAATGTAGTGGGCGTGATGATTCCGGTTCTGATCAACCAGTTTCATCTAAGCTTGTTCGAGGGCGGGCTTTTGGCTTTTGCGTCGTACATCCCTTTCGGAGTTTGCTCAATCCCCGCCGGTTTGGCTGCGGATCGCTTTGGCGGGAAGCCGGTCGTGCTCTCGGGCATGTTCCTGATGGCCGCCGGCTGTGGCACGATTCCATTTGCCAAAGGGTTTGCGTCGATCATGCTTGCGGCATTTGTCATCGGCTCCGGAATCGCGTTGCTCGAGACAGCTGGCAATCCTCTGATCGAACGTCTCGACCGGTGTGAGAATTACCATCGCAACCTGACGCTGACGATTGGTTTTTGCGGCATTGGGGCCTTTGCAGGTCCGTTCTGCCTCTCCGCTCTGCAATCGCATGGGCAGCCGTGGCAGCGGCTCTATGAAGGCTACACCGCTCTCTGCGTCCTGTTGCTGCTCTTGCTGGCTCTCTTCGTTTTTCCTGAACGGGAGATGGCCGCGGAGGGAAAGCTACATCCGCGCGAAATCGCAAAGCTGCTCAGCCACCCCATAGCTGTCACCTACTTTCTTGCCATTTTCTTCTATGTCGGTGCTGAGGTCGGAACAGCATCCTGGATCGTGAAGTTCTATCAGCAAGTCCACGGCCTTGGCGTAGAAGTTTCCGGAGTCACAGATCGGAATCCACTGCTCCGAAATCTTCCAGCGCTTCCGGCTCTTACCGTCTCACTGTTTTGGGGAATGCAGGGGTTGGGTCGTCTTACAAGTGCGCCTGGAATTCGCAAACTCGGGGCCCGCTCCATGCTGCGTCTGTACGCGCTCGGAGCCACGAGTTGCCTACTCCTAGCCATTTTGGGCCCAGTAAACCTGACTGCTATCGGATTTACAGCTTGCGGCTTCTTTACCTCGGTCCTGTTTACGCTCCTGTTCAGTGGAGCCATACACACGTTTAAAGAGTCGCAAGGTACGCTTTCAGGACTCTTGGTTACAGCTTCGATTGGAGGCGCGGTGATTCCTCCTCTTGTTGGTTTAAGTGCAGACCACTTCGGCATCCGAATGGCCATGATGGTTCCGCTGATCTGTTTTCTCTACGTGCTAGCAATCTCGATTGTAGGGCGAGCCAAATATGAGTAAGGTAGGAATCAACAATCCTTCAGCGAATAGAATCTGGATCGGTGTAGATATCGGTGGAACCAAGACCGCCGTTGTTCTTTCATCCGATCCTCCGGAGATGCTGGCATGCATTGAATTTTCCACTTTGTCCGAGCTGGGTGTCGAAACGAGCAATCGACCTAATCAAATGATCTATTTATGGCTCTATAGCAGTATTTGTGGGTGAAGCGGTCGGTGGAAGAAGCCGCTCCGTGGAAAAGTCCAAGAGCGGGACTTTCCCACCTCGCTTGGAAATCCCATAAGAACGGCGGGATTCCCACTTTTTCCACCGCCCCGGGGGCGACGGTCAACTTTTTGTAGCTCGATAGGGCAACTGGTGATCGGACGATGGTGCCGCTCCAGAAGTTATTAACATGTTAAGTAATTCATGGAAGTCGTTGAAACAATTGCACTCAGCACTACAGCTTCGCAGAATCCTCGGCGCCCTCTACCACTTCAGACCCACAGATTCTGCTGAGGAGGCCTATTTATCAAGCAATGGCTGAATGTGGTGTCGAGCGACCCAGCCGCGGGACCATCGGCGTCAGTTACGGCGGGCCTCTCGACCAAGTTGCGGGCATCATCCAAGCGCCGCCTAACCTTACCACCTGGGTGGACGTACCCATCACTGACATCCTTTGCCGTGAATTCAATCTCGACTGCAGGTTGGAGAACGATGCTAACGCCGGAGCGGTTGCTGAGAATTGTTTTGGGGCAGGCAAAGGCACGCGCTATGGTATTCCTCACCATGGGCACGGGGCCTGGGGCAGGAATCATAGCCGATGGCCGCCTGCTGCGCGGAGCATCGGGCCAAACCGGAGAGATCGGACATGTACGCCTCAGTGCGACTGGGCCAGTTGGATACAACAAGGCGGGCTCGGTTGAGGGCTGGGCCAGTGGCAGCGGGATGAGCCAAGTAGCCACTGAAGAGATTGCCGCCGTTATCCGCGGAGCGGCCAAGGCACGGTACTCGCTGGGAAGCTCAAAGATAACGGCGTCCTCATCGCCAAAGACGTCGCCGAAGACGCTCAGCGAGGTGACGAGCAGGCAAGGCGGATCATTCAAAGCACCGGTAACCGTTTAGGTGAGGCCTTAGCCATTCTCGTTGATCTCTTCAATCCGGAACGGACCGTGATTGGCGGCCTTGCTGTGCGCATGGACGAGAACCTGCTTGGGCCAGCGCGGCTGGTTATGGAACGGGAAGCGCTGCCGGCCTCAGCAAGATCTGCCAAGTAGTCCCCGCCGCGCTCGGAGAGAAGATAGGCGATGTGGCGGCCATTTGTGCCCACATTGATTTAATTCTGGAAGAATGCGGATGCGGCCCATCAGCAACTAGCCGATGCTTATGCGCGCGAGATTCCGCAATGATCTCCAGCTGGGCGTTGGCTTGACACAAGAACCCTCCAAACAACACACAGAACCAGGATCACGGGATTTGTGCGCCCGGCCTACCGCACATGGCTTAGGCGCAGCGTCTTGATCTCCCACGGCTTCATGTGGAATTGAATGGTTGTTCCCTCGCCCACTGGGCCCACCGGGACGTCTTCCAACAGGGTGGTCTCCGTGGCACGCACCGGGATTGGAAACTTGATCGTCACGTCGCCTTCGCGGCCTTCGGTTTCCACAAACCGCGCAATGGCATCCGTGTTGTAGAAGCCCTCCATCTGCTTCAGAGCGTATAGAACCACGTGGTCGCTGTTGGTCTCGATAAAGGAGTAGGAATCCGGCAAGCCGCCGCTCTTCCCCCCCCACTGCTCTTGAGGGCTGGCGTGCTGCGGCTCTTGCATGGCCAGCAGTGGGGAATTGAACGCCAGAGCCTGAAACACCACCTTCCCCTCGCGCCATCCTCCGCGATGCGGGTAGATGGAATATCCAAACGTGTGTTCGCCCTCGTCGGCACGCGGATCGGGGGACCAGGGTCCGCGAATCACGGAAAGATGGATGGTGTTGTCCTTGGCGTCATAGCCGTTGCGGCCATTGTTGAGGATGGCCACGCCGCCCTCGGCGTTGGAGATGTCCACCCATTTCCCCATCACCGCCTCTTCGCCATTCTGGTCGCGTTCGATTGCGCCATAGGGAACCTCTGCCGAGACCTTGGTGGATGGAAAGGCAACGGGAAAATCAGCTTTGAGAAGGGTTTCGCGCTCGTACCAAGAGACGGTCATGGAAATATCGACACGGGGGATGCCCGCAACCAGGCTGATGTCCTGTGTAAACAAAGAGTCGCGGAATCGCCTCACCACGCGAATGGTGGTGCGCACCGGTCCCCGTTCGGTGACCTTCACGCTTTCTACCTTATCCACCTCCCGCTTCTTCCCGGTCAGCCCGATATTCCACGCCGGTCCGGCGTATTCCTTCGATGTCTTCTCAGCTTGCTCGGGCGTGTCTTCCCATGCTGTCAGGGAATTGCCTTCTCCCTGAAAGGTCTCGCGCTTATTCACTTTGTCATAGAGACTTGCGATGTTCCCGGTAGTTGGATCAATCTCGACGCGGAGAAACTCGTTCTCCAGGAACGGCCGGGGCGTGGACCCGCTCTGCAGCAGCGCCGGTTTGTTCTCAGCGGCCGGCAGTTTTTCAGCTTTGGGAGCACTGTGGTCGGTGACAATCCGGTACAGCTTCAATCCCATTTGGGGGACGTCCTTGGCGACAAACGCCACTGTAGCCGTCTCTCTCTCGCCCGATTTGGCCAGCGCTGTCAGAATCTGCACCGGTGTCGTCTCTCCACCGTGTACTGCAATCATGCGCGCCGACAGGGCGGACGCGGATACCTCGGCAATTACGAGGTCTGTGCGATCCCATGATTGCGGATTGTAGACCACCAGAGGCACGCCGTCGCCGCGGGTATCGAGTTGGAGGCCAAGGTTTTCCAGCGAAAAATCCAGAGCCCGATTGGCCCGCTCGAATACCTCGTGATATTGGTGCGCAGCGTCCACGTAAATGGGACCGATGCCGGAGCCGGCAACCAGATCGTGGGTCTGATTGAGCAAGACCAGCTTCCAGGCATCGCTGAGGTCGCGGGACGGTGAGTAACGTCGGTAATGGAAAAACACCGCGATCTCGGACATCTTCTCCGCGTTCAACAGCAGCTGCTCGGCCTCGCGGTTGTGCCGCTTCATGTCGACCTGGGTGGTGTAGCAGCCGGCAAAGACCGGATTCATTTCCTTGTCGTAGACAGGAAAATCCTTCTTTTCCGCGAGCACCGCGTCGATGTAGTCTGAAACGTTGGTCGGCTTCACGCGTACCTCGCTGGGCGAGGCATTCAGGGCCGCGATATTTGCCAGGTCCTGCGGATTCGGCCCGCCGCCATGATCGCCCGCCCCATAAAGCTCCAGAATGTCTTTCACCCTCATCCGTTCCGCGGCCTCCATCCCCGTGACCGTTGTCCGCTCGTGATTCACGGGGCCACCGTACCCGCCCGGCGCCGAGTAGCCCAGTACCCGGCTTCCATCCACGCCCTGCCACCAGATCATTGGGGGACGAGACGGATCGCTGGGGCGTTGGAATAGGTAAAACTCGATTCCCGCCTTCCGCGCGATCTGCGGCATCGTAACCGGATGGCCGAAGACGTCCGGCTGCCACGCTACGCGAATGTAGTGACCGAATTTCTCCTTGCTGTACTTCTGGCCATAGAGAAACTGCCGTACCAGCGATTCACCGTCACTGAGGTTCTCGTCCATCTGCACCCAGCCCGAGGTAACGGGTATGAAACCGCCGCTCTTGGCGTGCTGAACCAGGCCCTCGAAAATATCCGGGTAGTCGCGCTCCATGGAGTCGAGAACCACCGCCTGGTCCTGGGCGAAAGTATAATCAGGATGTTGGTCCATCAATTTGAGCTGGTTGCGGAATGTGCTGTACATGACGTCGTGAACCGACTCGTCCCAGCTCCACAGCCAGGCCAGATCAATGTGCGCATAACCCACCACATGGGCCGTGTAGTCTTTTGGGTTCGGCGGAGTCTGCGTCTGGGACACTGGAAGCAAACTTGCAAAGATGGCCGTCGCGAGCAAGAACCTGCGCACAGAATTGCCTCCGGAAATAAATTTCCACATCTGACGCAGTATATGTGCCGAAAATGCACTTTATCGAATACAAAACACCGGTGCGCGAGGTGTTTTAAAGACTGCAACGACCTTCGAGACCGCGAATGCACGGAAGACACTATTCTTTTGTGCCCCCATATGCTTGCACAGAAATGCTCGACCGCTAGTCAAGACTAGCCCAATCGAGGTAGCGTTTCACCTGCTGAAATGAAGTATTGTTCGAGCACGTGGCGAGCAGACCCATATGGCTCGGTTGGTGGTCCGCGCTTCTGCAATTCCGCCCGCATTTCTTTCCAGTCCGATGTGCTCGAACTACACACCGTCGCAGAGCGCACTCAACTCGGCAAAGGAAAGGCATTTCGCCGGCCAGGATTTCCTTATCAGATAACAGGTTTGGATTTAATGTTCGCCAAGTTTAGAAAGTTCAGGTCCAGCGGGGCAACCGCGGTCCGTCCGCTGAGGGCGGAGAGTTCAACCGATCGTCCATCCTTCGCCGGCGTGATGGCAGCCACGCGGTCAAAACCCTTGGGAATGGGCGCGACAGCCATAATGTAATTCACTTTGAGCGGCGTTTCGCGATTCAATCGGTGACAGGTCGAAAATCTCAGCGCCGAC
>Ga0181527_1005007_pt1 | contig 11143 bp, 9 predicted proteins | sample PEATcosm2014_Bin_30_FD_119762 | JGI IMG/M metagenome (GOLD analysis project Ga0181527, IMG submission 119762) | Peatland microbial communities from MTU Mesocosm Facility, Houghton, MI, USA - PEATcosm2014_Bin06_60_metaG | ecosystem: Environmental > Terrestrial > Soil > Wetlands > Peat | place...
CGATCAGGTTGTGAATGCCCTTTGCCAGATTCGAAAGACCTTCCTCTTTCAGCACGTTTCTGAGACAGCAGAGCAACAGTGTGATCGTCGTCAGGCGTTGTTGCCCGTCAACCACAGCGAGGACACCCTTGTCGTCATAAACCACAAAGTTACCGATGAAATAGTCGGACTCGTTTTCAACGATGGTGTCGTTCCAAAACTCCTCAAGATTTGTGTGATCCCAAGAATACGGCCTTTGAAAACGCGGTATCTTGTAGAACGACTCACCCAACAACTGGCCGACTTTCTTGTCTAGGCATGTTATCTTCATCGCAGAAACCCGCCTCCCGGCCGATGCGTCCTTGCTCGGCCATAGTGTGACTGTCCGGTCTTACGACACATTCACTTGCTTAGCTTCAAGAAACATACAAGCTCCTGCCTTGGCCGGAATACGAATCAAAAACGTGCTGGTAAACCAATTCACACTTCTGCTGGTAGAGATCAGGAGTGAACGTTCTCGGCAGTTCATCGAGCACGGTTTCGATGGTATAGCGAACCGCCGCTCTGGTGCTTTGACGTTTCTTCCAGTCCAGAACTAGCTTTTCTTGCTTCAAGGTTTCCAGTAGTCGCTTGGCGACTTTCTTAACTTCCCGTTCTTCCGCCTGCGTCAACTTGATCTCGGGCTTGGTCAACAGGTCGAAGATTGTCAACTCCTCCTCGCTGAGTTGTTCTGCGATCCCACGTTTCTCTTCCTCGGATAGCTTCCGGGCGAACGCAGTCAACTTTGCGAACCACGTCTCGATGTTCGCAGCACCAGAGTTGTACTCGTCAATCATCTTCTGGAACTCTTGCAGGAAATCAATGCGGGTGCGGTTCAGCCGCACCATGCGGACGAGTTTCTGAGCAATCGTTCCACGCAGCTTTTGGGCCTCAGTCGCCTTCCGCCCTTTGTCAAACTTTGCTCGCAGCGTCTCAAAGTCGATCTGACTCAAGTCGATGTAGTTCGCAGTGGTTGCGGACGGTTTGATGACGTACCCTTGCGTCGAAATGGAATAGTCGAGCAGCGTGGAAACCTCTTCCATCACATCGGAGATATCCGCTGCGGGGAGGTCTGACCGAATCTTCGCCGCCATGACGGAGTAAACCTTGCAAATCGCACTGAACTCGTTGGCGGCAACGTCCGGCAGGAAAGACTTGAACAGCCGATCTACATTCCCCGCCAACTGAAGATAGCGGCGTCTGGTCTCGTCATTGATGACAAAGGCGGCGACGGCATCATCCTTGAGCTTCTCTCGATCAAAGCCGCTCGCTTCCTGAATTGGGTGTGGATCAACGCCACGTTCTTTGCTGAAACTCGTCAGGTCGGTGATGGCAGTACAAAGCTGGTTGAAGAGTTCGATTTTGTCTCGGATCGGGGACTCGCCTGTTCCTTCGCGAGTCGTGCCGTAGATCGCCAGAGCTTTTTGGAGATTTCGGAAGATGCCTACGTAATCAACGATCAAAGCATTCCGCTTATCCTTCCAGACCCGATTCGCTCGTGCGATGGTTTGCATGAGCGTATGGTTCTTCATCGGCTTGTCGAGATACATCGTCGAGCAAGACGGCACGTCAAAGCCTGTGATCCACATCGCACATACGAAGACGACTCTCAGCGGATCATCTGGATTCTTGAACTTGGTCTCAAGGTCTTCCTTGACCATGCGTTTTCGGTGCTTGGCGATATCCAATCCCTTTTTCTTAAACTCTTCGATCTCGTTTTGGGAGGGCGAGACCACAACTGCCATATCGGTCGATTGGAAGAACCGGAGTCGTTCTTCCAGTTCGGGCCTTTCGGCAGGGTCGGCTTTGGAAAGCTCTTTCTCCAAACTAGCCAGTGCCGACTTCCAGTATTTCTGAACCTTGTCATACATTCGCACGGTTGTTGCTTTGTCGATGGATATGACCATCGCTTTTGCCAACACGCCCCGTCCTGTGTAGTGAGCTACGAGGTCCTCTGCGATCTTGTCTATGCGTTCTTCTCTCGTGATTAGGTGGTACTCTCGGGCGAACTCCCGCTCCAGTTTCGCCTCCTGATCCTCATCCAGTTCGGCCTCATCGATGATCGTGGCAATGTCGCTTGTCAGGTTCTCGTTCGTTAGCTGAAGTTCGGGGATTCTGTTTTCGTAGTAGAGAGGAACCGTATTGCCGTCATCAATCGACTGCTTGAAGTTGTAGATCGAGATGTAGTCGCCAAAGACTTCCTTCGTGCGTTCTTCTCCAGCGATCAGGGGCGTACCCGTGAAGCCGATGAAAGCAGCGTTGGGCAGGGCGTTCCGCATGTTCAAGGCGAATACGTCGTACTGGCTACGGTGTGCTTCATCCGTGATTACGACGATGTCAGACCTATCGGACAACTTCGGATATTGCTTCTCACCCTCCTCTGTCCGAAACTTCTGGATCAGGGTGAAGATGTAGCGGTGATCCTCGGCGTTCAGCAGTTGCTTCAAATGATCTGCACTTTGTGCCCGAACCCTCTGTTCCTCCTCAATCACTGCACCCGTTGATGCGAAGTTGCGGTATATCTGGCCGTCCAAGTCTTCACGATCCGTGACGATGAGGAACGTCCAATTGCCGGGGACTTTTCGCAGGACTTTCTGGGAGAAGAACACCATCGAATAGCTCTTGCCAGAGCCCTGCGTGTGCCAGAAGACGCCGAGCTTCCCTTGGTTGGCCTTGATCTGCTGTGCTGCCGTGATCGCTTTGTTCACGCCGAGGTATTGATGGTTCTTTGCTAGGAGTTTTGCGATTTCACCCTTGGCTTCGAACAGCGTGAAGTTTTCGACCAGATCGAGCAGGCGAGCGGGATCGCAAACGCCCCGGATCATGGTTTCCAGACTGACCCTGCCCTCTTCGCCTTCGTCGTTGATCTTCTTCCACTCGGAAAAATGCTCCCAACCAGCCGTAATGCTGCCAATCCTGCTTTTCGAGCCGTTCGAGAGAACGATGATGCCGTTGTGCCAGAAGACCTGTGGGATCGTGGTGCGATAGTCAGAGAGGTTGAGTTTGTAAGCGTTTTCCAGATGCTTATGGGACGCCTTGAGTTCGATGAAGAGAAGAGGAATCCCGTTCACGAAACCGATTAGATCGGCCCTCTTTCTGCCGTACTCGCCAGAAATCCAGAACTGAGATGCGAGAAAGAAGTCGTTGTTGGGCGGATGTTCCCAGTCAATGATCTTCACCGTCTCGACAGCTTCGTTGTCGTCCGAGGTTCGGTAGGTAACCTTGACGCCGTCCTTCAGTAGCTTGTGGACTTCCTGATTGGCACGGACTGGACTAAGCACACTTCGGTCTTTGGTGAGTTCATCAAGAGCAAGATCGAGGGCTAAGGGCGGCACATCGGGATTTAGCTTTTCGAGAGCGGCCTTGAGCCGCCACTCCAGCACAACCTGCTCGGTCGTTTCCCGGCCCAAGGAGGAGTTTTCCCCGCAAATCTCGTGATAACAGTCGGCTGCTTCCCATCCGAGTGATTCAAACAGGCGGATGGTGTTCGCTTCCAGTGCTCCTTCGGAATCGGGATCGATGAAGGTCATACGCTCTGGGCGACGGCCTCTGTTTCAGAGTCTTCCACACTGATCTCGCCTGAGACCAGCTTCGGAAGGAAGAGATCACGTGTTTGGCGAAGATTAGCATTCTTGATTTGAAGAATTTCTTTTTGGTCTAGCAAAGGCTTCACAATTTCCGAAAACTCGCTTTGAATCTGTACCGGGGGGACAGCGATGGGCATCGATGTCAGGACTTGGGCGTTGGCTTGGGGTTGGGCGGCACCACCGAGGTTCGCCTTAATGAAGCGTTTGTAGTCGTCCGATTCGACCAGCAACCCAACCATGTGGTTGCTGTGCTCCGGTTTCACCCGGAGCCGAACCAAGTAAGAGGCGAAAATCGATTCTGGGTGATGTTTGTTTAGTCGCTTCGCATAGCCAGTTGTGGCTCCAGTTCGTGCGACAACAATATCCCCGTCCAAGAGCCTGTACTTCTGCGGGTTCCTGTCCGGGGGCGGGCAATGGGGAACAGAGGGCCAATCAATTGTGTCCGGGACGATATCAGTAATTCTCAGCAGCTTCGGCCCAATCGGTTTTTGAACAGCACTTGCCGTGTAGCCATAATCAATGGACTCGCACATGTCTCGCAACAGTCCAGCTCTCCATCCCTTGGGAATCGACCCAATCTCCGACTTCACCATCTCGACGTTTTCATGGCCGGGGAAACGGAGGCTCACAAACCACTCCCGGTAAATCATCTGTGCCATCTCTTCCAGAATCTTTATCCGGCGAGTGTTGTTTTTGATTAGGGCGTCGTAGGCACGCAGGACTGACGACAATCGCTGCTGAACAGAAAGGGCAGGGAGACTAACTTGGAAGTTCTCGATAGTCTCTTTTGTTAGGGCCTCTCGTGTTGCACCGCCCTGAGCTAGTGCAAGAAGCTGGCTCTTGTATCGGGGGCTGTTCAGACAATAGAAGACGAACGCTGGATCGGCAATTTCCTTCTTAACACGGACGATTGCGACATGCTGATTAACCCTTGCTGGCAAAACCTCTTGTGGAACCATGCAGCACCGTGCTACGGAAGCTCCGGTAATGTTTAAGAGAATGTCGTCAGTCTCAACAGTGACACCAGCAAGCTGTTCTGCTTGGCCTTCGTCGATATGAGCGAGGCCGTCTTTCTCAAAGTGGAAATCGTAGACATTGAGACTCCGAATGAGTGAAATACCCACGTGCTGGTACGATTCTTTCCCCCCTCTGGGAGTGGCACCACTCCCGATCTTTGAAGTTATGCTCTCTAATCGGACTGGTTTCCACAAGGTGTTATTAAGCATTACCCATGCCCAGTAAACGCTGAACTCTCTCTGCGATGCACTCTTGCAACTCCGCCGCCTCGGTGTTAAGCACTTCCAGTTCCTCATTGAGTTCTTCCAGCCGTTCCGTGAACTCGAAGCTGTCAGCCGCTCGTTCCGCAACTCCAACGTAACGACCGGGATTCAGGCTCCAACTCTGAGTTTCGATCTCGGCAAGCGTGGCGACCCTGCACAATCCCGAAATATCAACGTACTCGCCCTTCGGGAAATTCTGCTTCATCAACTCGGCACTTCCCGCTTCAGACTCAATACCTTCGCCTCGATAAAGCCGCACGATGTTGGCAACGAATTCGATTTGTTCGGGCGTGAAATCCCGATGTGCTCGGTCAATCTGCCTGAAGATGTGACGGGCATCGATGAAAAGAACTTTGTCTTTCCGGCTCGTCTTCGATTTGCCACGATCTAAGAACCAGAGCGTGCAAGGCAACACCACGGTGTAGAAAAAATTTGGCCCGACCGAAACCATCACGTCTACAGTTCCTGCTTGGAGCAACTGACGCCTGATCTCCAATTCCGACCCTCTGGCATCCCCAGCGGAATTAGCCATGACGAACCCAGCACGCCCTTTTGTGTTCAGCGCGCTGTAGAAAATCTGAATCCAGAGATAGTTAGCGTTGTCGGCCTTCGGCAAACCGAACGGGTAACGTGGATCATCCTTGATCCGCTCCTTGTCCACCTTGTCCACGTTGAACGGCGGGTTCGCCATGACAAAGTCAAACTTGCCAACGCTTTTGTGAACGTCTTCGTAATAGGTCACTGCCTGCCGGATGTCACCTGATAACCCGTGCACGGCAAGGTTCATCTTGCACAGCCGGATGGTCTCGGCGACTTTCTCCTGCCCATAGACCGAGATTTCATTCACACTCTTCTTGTGGTGAGCGACGAACGCCGCCGACTGCACGAACATGCCGCCACTTCCAGATGCCGGATCGAGAATCTGCCCATGGAAAGGTTCGATGATCTCAACGATCAGCTTGACGATGCTGGTCGGCGTGAAGAACTCGCCGCCTTTCTGCCCTTCGGCCATAGCGAACTCGCCGAGGAAGTATTCGTAAATCTTGCCGAAGGCATCTCCCTCAATCGTCATCGGGATCGACGAGAAGTTCTTCAGCAGCGAAACCAGCAGGTTCTTTTCCAGACTGTTGTAGGTCTTGGGGAGAACGTCCTTGAGGTCTTCGTTCTCGGCTTCAATCGCTTTCATGGCCTCGTTGATGGCCTTGCCGATGTCGGTGCCCTCTGGCAGATTCAGAAGGGTTCCGAAACGGGCCTTCTCGGGGAGGTACAGGACACCCTGTGCTTGGTAGTCGGTCTTCCCGATCTTGCGGCGACCGCTGGCCTGCTGGGGCATCTTCTTCTCAGCCTCGGAAAACTTGTGATCGGCGTAGCGGAGGAAGATCAGTCCCAAAACGGGGATCGAATACTCGGACGACTTCAACTTGGAGTTCGCCCGAAGTTCGTCGGCGGCGTCCCACAGACGTTTTTCCAGATCAGAATGATTCGCAGGCATGGCAGTGAGTTCTAAACTGCTGATATTAGCAGGCTTGGAGGGCGAAGGGAGCTATCTGCTCTTGGACGACAAAGGGCGAGCGTTATGTGTCCTCGCCAACCGCCAATTAAAAACTGCCGACTTTCTTGATCCGGCGAAGAATAGCCGTGGGAGGAGCGAACAATCCGAGGCGACCTTTGAAAGGGATCGGCTCAATCCGATGTACACCCTTCAACACCCACGCGAACTGGTTGGGTGCCCACCAGCCGTCGTCTCCCTTCTTCTTCTTGAGCAGCTTTGCATCTTTCCTTGTGAAGGGTCGGACATCGGCCAGAGTCGCCCAGCCGACAAATGCTCCCGTGGGCAAATTATCCTTCGCTATGCCAAGATGCTCTGCCGCCTGCACGTGAAATTTCTGGGATGCGTGAATCAGAAGGAAACCCCGATAATTGGTTTTCCAACTTCTAATCTCGAACGGCTTTCGCCGTCGAAGTATCAACTCAGCCCACGGCTGACCTATGCACAATGCCTTCACTGGGACGCCGGATTGAAAGCCAAACTTTTTCGATGGCATGATCGACCTTTTCTCGTCCTAACTGACAATCAACTTGAACCACCAAAAAAACAACGTTCATCCGAACAGTTCTTCGAATATCTCAGCGTCGTGGTGTTTCAAGCGGTCGGCAAATTCGTTTACGTAGAACATATCTGGCGAGAACCGTTGAGCACGTACACGAATTGAGAACTGTGGATCGTCCTTACTCAGATCGAATAACACCAGTCCGACCCCGAAGAGCATACAGAGGGACTCCAATCGACTCTGATCTTCCTCCGTCAGGGTTGTCGGCATTGCAATGTATGTCTTCGTCGAAAACAGCCGATACGCCACGGCCTGACCGAATGCCACTACCGGAGCTTGCGGATCAATCTTGATCTCGGCTGAAACGATCTCGATGGGAAATTTAATGAGGTTACTCGCAAGCGGCTTGTAGATGCCAACCACATCGGGTGTCCCCCATTTCGATTTCAGACCTGCCCCGCCGAGCGAGACTACTTCAGTAACCTCATCCAGATCGTTCTTCAGCCATTCGGCGAACGGCTCATAAAACTCCGACTCCTTGATCTTGATCCCCGTGGAAGCAGTCTGCTCCGTGCTCCCAACGTCAACAGTTTCGTTCCCAGTCTTCGTAACGGGCGTGAAAAGACCTCGACTTGGCTTGGCGATCTCGTTGGGAAATACTGTGTCGAGATTCCATACCGAGCCATGCACAGTATTCTTGGGAGTCTCGGGACTTTGCTGGCAGATTTTATCAACGAGCACGCTGTAGCGAATCCCTCCGGGGTTCTCCGTAACGATGGAACGAGCGAGCTTTTGAATTTCTTTGCCTGAGAGTTTTGCCATGCAGGAATAATACGCCGCACTGAGAAGGGTGTAACACGAGGGATGCCCCAGAACGGAAGACCGCCATGCTACGCTGGACGAGACGATATGTGGACAACAGATGCGGCGGGGATACATCGCGACGGTATTTTGGCTTCAGGATGAAGTTGGTTGAACTGTAGAATGCCCCTGAGAGAACGGCGGTAGGAAGGCTAATGTATGGGGTCAATAGACGGTCCATTTTGCAGCAACGGCTTGAGTCTGGAGACCCCGATTTACCGCATTCAGAAGCAGCGGTACTTAAAGGAATTGCTCTCAGGAAAACTTCTTATACCTGCAACTCGCCGCTGGGATGACCCCTACGAGAATTTGATTGCTTGGTGCTGCTATGAGGTCATTGGCCCAGATAAGAAAATTAAGCAAACGTTCTTAGGTAATGACAGGCTGCCAACGTTCGGCCAGTGCTGGGGCACGGTTCCTGAATCAGATGCGATGTGGCGGATTTATTCTGACGTTGACAAAAATAGGGGTTTGGACTCGTCCTTTTCCGACAATGAAGGCGTGAGGCTCCGCACCACTGCCCGCAAGCTCGTCAATGCTTTAGCGAACGGCATGGGGGCGGGGCACGCAAACAAGTGCTTTATCGGTTCAGTGAAATACATGGAAGAGAACGAGCTGAGCACATACGTTGTCAACGCTGTTGGAACCTATCGGGAGAAGGCGTTCGGTGGGATCGGGGGGCACGCAGATGCCCTCTTTTTGAAACGTACTCCGTTCGCACATGAACACGAAGTCCGTTTGCTTTACATTGACGCTGAACGGAAGTTTGAAAAGCAGGAATTCATCGAAGTCCCGATTGATGTGAATGCTGTCATCGAAGAAATAATGCTAGACCCGCGTCTGAGGGTCAGCGGCGGTGGAGAACACAAACGGCTGGCATGGCTACAAGCAAACGGTTTCAAGAACCCGACCAGCGTGTCAAATCTTTACCAAAAAGTGATGTTCCAAATACCGCTTTACAAAGCTGAAGACCTGAAGTGACCCGGAGTTCACCCTCCATGCTCGGCTCCCAGACCTAGCTTCCTTTCTTGTCCTACCCTTGGGTCGGGCCTTTCGGACGTTACGACTTCTTTCCACGTTTTCCAGCAGTCCGTTGTCTTCGCTCTCGTGATCTTGCGGCACTCGTGTAGGCTGGGACGACTGGAGATATCGAGGCAGCTTAGTGGGAGGGCCAATGCCAAAACGTGAAGTCAGACTGAACCCTCAACTAGCGGCAGAAGCCAAGGGCGTCGTCGCACTCGCATTCCGCAACGGCCCCATCGAGGATGTACACGCAGGAAAAGAGTGCCCCACTTGTGCTGGCAAGGTCGAATACTCCCACATCACGCAAGACGAGATGAAGAACATCATGAAGCGGGCTGTGGACACCGTCTACAAGTTACTCTGGCTGAAACAGAACGATCCTGAGAAGTACGAGACGACGATAGAGTTCGGGAACCGCCACACGCGGTCGTGGGATGAGCCGAAAGCTGATGTTGGCTAGTTCTGGCGGGGGCGCGGGGGCTCCATACACGGTCGCCAAGGTGGTCACAAAGGCTCCCAGCACCTCTGAAACGCCCGAGCCGACACTGAACCCCTCAGAAATGGGAAATCGGCATAGAATCGTCTGCCTGAGGGCTAGGGCACGACCCACCACGCCATAGAGCATAGGTGGTTCTGGAGAAGTCCGTGAACACAGGCCGAAGCTGCGTATATTGCGGTCAGAGCAGAAACCTGTCAAATGAACACGTTGTTCCCGAGTGCTACCACAAAGCTTTGGGCGAAACCATTTCTATCGTCAAAACGCCTACTGAAGATAAGGCGATTCCGAACCCGCAGGAAATAGGCGACGTTTGTGCCGCTTGTAACAGTGGGCCGCTGTCATGCCTAGATAGCTACCTCGCTGACCTCACGAAGAAATACTTCTCGACCATCGTTCACCCCGCAGACTGCATTCGTTTCCAGTATGACTTTAATCTTCTTTTGAGATTCATACTGAAGGTCGCCTACAACGTGGCTCGAACAAGGAATTGGCCGATTGAGATATTCCAACAGGCAAGAGAATTCATCCTCGGCGAGAAACCCTGCCCTTCAGGATTACGCATTTTCCTCCAACTTTTGATTCCCACACCAGCAAGACAGACCACGCTGCCCGTTACGCCCGGAACAACGGAAGTTCCGCCTTTGCCTTGGCGTGCAGATTTATATGATGTGAGCAGTTTTCGCGGACTCGTGTTCGCCTGCTCGGTATCGTTTATGTCTTACCGCTTTTTCATATTGTGGGAGGACATGAACGTTCCGTCCGCTATCCGAAAACGTTCGGTAGCCAGATGGTTAAAGGAAAACAAGGGTGCTTCCGAGCTAACACGGAAAGGCCGTGCCACGGTATATGCCTCTTCACTGACGGTTCTGGATGCTGTAAAGGGAAACCCGACTTTTGAAAAGCAGCTATCGATGGCACGAAAACTGAAAGCCGACATGAAACTGAAGGACTCGAAAACTTCGTAACCGCTGATTCGTTGCTCCATTCTGACTACTCCGCACGTGCGAATGCCAGCGCCTTGTTTCGAGAGTGGGGGATGTGCCGTTCAGATTTATCGAGTGTCAGCTTGATACAGAAACTCAAATGCCGCACGGGTGACCCTCGATTTCAACCGTTTCACGTCGCGAAACAGTTCCGTTGCTGGCTCCGGCAAACGTTGCTTGGGGCGGGCGAGCAGAACGAGCACGAAGCAGAGCCCCAGTGTTTCGAATTGCATCCATGCGACGTGTTTGAAGGCCGAGGCCACATAGATCGGCCCGTTGCTCTCGCGCATGTCGCTATCGGCGTGTCCGGGACGTGAATGGGAGAATTCCGAAATGCCGCTGTATATCCTTCTGGCGAAACCGCCTTCGTCCGTGGAATTTCTCTGATCGAATAGGCTGTCGTTCACGTTTGCCCGCAGATGCGCTCGCAAAGGCGTCGTCGCGCCAGAGAGCCCGTCGCAGGCTTGGGCGAACGAGAAGGGAGACTTCCCGGCTCGCCAACTGCGGAACTCCTTTTGCTTGCCACAGACTTGAGCCCATGCGCCGATAGCGGTCAACTCCAATGCACTTCGCAAGGCGGCGATTGAGAGCCGATAGAAACCCGTCAATGCAGTATAGGTCGCGGCTTGGAAATCATCGCCCGCGTCGAGCATGACCGGGAAGATGCAGTCCTGCACTTCACCGTAGCAATCGACCCATGCTCCCCAGAGATCGTCTAGCTGCTTGATTGTCGTCCCATGGTAGTTCGAAGTCCGCACGGCGACATCATCGGGCAGCGTAACAATGCTTTCCCATGTCGCCTCGTCGATGATTTTCGAAGGGCGTGGCGCTGGTTTCGGAG
>Ga0181527_1005008_pt1 | contig 11138 bp, 12 predicted proteins | sample PEATcosm2014_Bin_30_FD_119762 | JGI IMG/M metagenome (GOLD analysis project Ga0181527, IMG submission 119762) | Peatland microbial communities from MTU Mesocosm Facility, Houghton, MI, USA - PEATcosm2014_Bin06_60_metaG | ecosystem: Environmental > Terrestrial > Soil > Wetlands > Peat | place...
CGTTCTTCGCCGCGACCTTGGCGAGACGCTCTTGTTCGACCGCGTTCTGATAGGCTTGACGCGATTCGAGATCGTAGGAAACGTCCATCTCCATGATCTTTTCCGTGGTGAATTCCGCGGAGCGGTCTTCCCCGAGCAGGCCCACGGCGTCGGCGCGACATTGGCGGCAATGCCGCATCATGTTCATCTCGCCTTCGCAGCTATCCTGCAACGCCTTCAGTTCTTGCGCCGTCGGTCCGCGCTGGCCATTGAGACCAAACACCGTGCCATGTTCGGGCGCGGAAATCAGCGGCATGATGTTATGCAGGAAGGCGCCGCGAGATTTCACCGCGCGGTTGACCTCGACCAGATGCTTATCGTTGACCCCCGGGATCATCACGGAATTCACCTTGCAGAGAATGCCGCGCTCGGTCAGCATTTCGAGGCCCTGCATTTGGCGCTCGGTCAAAATCCGCGCCGCCTCGATTCCGGTGATGCGCTTGTTTTTCCAGAAGATCCAGGGATAGATTTGCGCGCCCACTTCCGGATCGACCATATTCACCGTGATGGTCACGTGATCGACGTTGAACTTGGCGATTGTGTCGACGTGGTCGGGCAGCGCCAGACCGTTGGTCGACAAGCACAGCTTAATGTCGGGCGCCGTCTTCGAGATAAGCTCGAAGGTCTTGAATGTCTTGGCCGGGTTGGCGAGAGGATCGCCGGGCCCGGCGACTCCAAGCACGGTCATCTGCGGAATGGTGGAAGCCACGGCGAGCACTTTTTTCGCCGCTTGTTCGGGGGTCAGCTTTTCGCTGACGACGCCGGGCCGGGATTCATTGGCGCAATCATATTTGCGATTGCAGTAATTGCATTGAATGTTGCAAGCCGGCGCGACCGCGACATGCATGCGCGCGTAGTGATGATGCGCTTCTTCGCTATAGCAGGGATGGTTCTTGACCTTCTCCCAGACCTCCGGCGCCATGTCGTCGGGGCCATCGCTGGTCCCGCAACTGGACTTGCCGGAACCGCCGCTCGTCCCGCAACCTTTGTGGTCGGCGATTTTTTGCATGACGTCGTCCAGCGGCTCGGCCGCGACGAAATCGAAGTTTGATGAATCGTCCATGACAGCTCCTAACGAGTTGTTATTTCACAAGACCCCTCGCGGAGCGCATCGTGACGTTGACCGGCTTAGTAGAGGCCGCTTCGTCGCGCAGCGCGATCCGATTTGTGACGAGGTTCGCAACAAGCGTGCCATTTCGTTGATCTTGATAAAGTCTCGTATAAATAATAAGTTAGCTAGTTGCATGGGCTGTTGTTGGCATGCCGACAACGAACAGAGGGACACGCTTCCGTTTGTCGCCAACTCGACATTTGGGCCGCGTGATGCCTCGCGGCTTGTTTTAACCGGCGCGGCGGCGCGATATTTGCCTTGGGGGACTTATGAAAGAGATTGGAATGGAAGCGCCGTCGATCGATTTTGGCGAGGTGCCGGCGCCGATCAATGATCTGCTGCAACGCGGAGTCCGGGCTTATCGAAGCGACCGGGAGCTCGCGGACTCGCTGTTTCGTCAAGCTCTAGCGATGGCGCCGCGGGAACTGGCGACATACTACTGCCTCTATAAAATACACACCTACATGGGCAACCTTGATTTCGCGGCCAGCATCGCCAAGCAGGGCATGCGCGAAGCGGCGCGACAAGCGGGATGGAGCGCCGATCCCGCGGGGTGGCCGCCTCAAAATGCGGCAGGTGAGGGGCCTGCGCGCTTCGCTCTGTTCACATTAAAGGCGCTCAGTTTCATTGAGCTCAAGCGAGATAACAGGGATATTGCGCTGCAGCATCTGGCCTCGCTTGAGCTTCTCGACCCCTCGGGCAGCGTGGGCTGGTCCGTGATTTCTCAGCTGGCGCAAGGGTGCGCGTAGAAATCGCGATCCGCGCGACACTGTCCGCGTCGGTTTGTCGCGGCGACATTGTCTCAAATGCGGCACACGCTTTGCACATATTATGACAATAAGGCCACTCCCACGCGTTCTTTCAGGAGAAGGCAATGGGCTGTCACCCCGGACCCAGCATGACAATATCAGCAGCGCCGTCGCCGAACTTGAGCGAATCCGCCTTGGTCGGCATCTACGAAGTCTCGAAACTACTGGCTTCCCCCAACCGCCTCGAACGCACCTTGGCGGGGGTGTTGGCGCTGCTGTCGAGTTTTCTTGACATGAGGCACGGGCTGTTCGCCTTGCTGGACAAGCAGGGCGAACCGGAAATCGTCGTCGGTTCCGGTTGGTCCGAGACCAACGCGAAAAAATACTTCGATCATTTGCCCGAGCGCGCGGTTGGCCAGATCTTCGCCACCAAAATGCCGCTGGTGATCGAAAATGTGCAGACGTCAGCTTTGTTCGAGGGCTCGGATCTCTCGGATTGGGGTCCAACGGACGGTCAGCCTTTTTCCTTGGTCGGCGTGCCGATCAAGGATGGCGATACCGTGGTTGGCACATTGACGATCGATCGCGTATTCAGCGATCGCTCGGCGATTCGGTTCGATCATGACGTGCGCTTTCTGACCATGATCGCCAATCTGGTCGGCCAAACGTTGCGGCTGCAAAAGCTCATCTCGCGCGACCGCGACAGGCTGATGCAGGAGAACGCGCGCCTCGGCAAAGGCGACCGGCCCACGATCGCCGAATCGAAATTCCATGGCATTAAGGGCATTGTCGGATCCAGCCCGTCCGTGAGCGCGGTGATCGACAAAATCCGCATCGTCGCCAAATCTCGATCGACAGTGCTGCTGCGTGGAGAATCGGGCACCGGCAAGGAATTGTTCGCGGCGGCGATTCACAATCTCTCGCCGCGCCATTCCAAGCCGTTCGTGAAGCTCAATTGCGCCGCGCTGCCTGAAAGCGTGTTGGAGTCCGAGTTGTTCGGCCATGAGCGCGGCGCCTTCACCGGCGCGGTGAATTTACGCAAGGGCCGGTTCGAACTCGCCGACGGCGGCACGTTGTTTCTGGACGAAATCGGCGAGATCACGCCGTCCTTCCAGGCCAAGCTGCTGCGCGTTTTGCAGGAAGGCGAATTCGAACGGGTCGGCGGCTCGCGCACGATGAAGGTCGACGTGCGCTTCGTTTGCGCCACCAATAAAAATCTCGAAGAGGCGGTGCAGAAGGGCGAGTTCCGCGCGGATCTCTACTATAGAATCAGCGTCGTTCCGATTTTTTTGCCGCCGCTGCGCGACCGGAAGGGCGATCTCGGGCCACTCGCCAATGAGTTCCTGCGCCGCTTCAACGCCGAACAGGGCACGCATCTCACGCTGTCCCCTTCCGCCATGAACGTGCTGTCGGAATGCGGTTTTCCCGGCAACATTCGTGAATTGGAGAATTGCGTGTTCCGCACGGCGACCTTGGCGCGGGGAGAGGCGATAATCGATACGGATTTCTCCTGCCGCAACGATGGCTGCCTGTCGGCCGTGTTGTGGAGCGGCTCGCATGAGGCTCCGGCGCCGTCGCCGCTGTTCAAGCAGCAGTTGCCGATCGTCCCCAGCCAAAAGGCGCCAGTCGCGGCCGAGCCGCGCCCGCCGGCGCCAAGCGCCGGGGATCCGGACGCGCCGGTGAATTGTCCAGGCGCCGAAAATTGCACCGTGGTGGGCGTCGATCAACGCGGCGATCGCGAGAAGCTTATCCGCGCGATGGAGCAGGCGGGCTGGGTGAAAGCCAAGGCGGCGCGTCTGCTGGGCTTGACGCCGCGCCAGATTGGCTACGCGCTGCAAAAGCATGACGTGCCCGTGCGGAAATTCTGAAGTCGATGATCGGTGATGTCGATCCGGACGCGCACCCGTTGGATTGGCAGGGTGAGCCGGTCCGCTGTCGCGATTGCGCCCATGCCTCGCTCAACCGCGAGGGCCTTTGCCGCAAGGGCGCGGCGTGCGTGCGCGATCGGCGCGCGCGCCGCGTCGACGGCTTCTTCAAAAAGCATCCGCAGCTCGCGAACAACTATCTCGACCACTCCTATTTCGAGGTGCGCGCGATGGCGGCGAAATACGCCAGCCTGTTGCGCCTGCAAGCCCTGTTGACCGATCCGGAACCCGAGGTTCGCGCCATGGCGGCGGCGCGTCTGCCGGTCTCGCGTCTTGGCGCGCTCGCTCACGACCCCGAGCCGCGCGTGCGCATCGTGCTGGCCAATCGATTGGAAGGCGCCGCGTTGCTCGCGATGCTGGACGATCCCGACTATCTGGTGCGCGTGAATGTGGTGCGTCGCCTTGATCCCGATCTGCTGCCTTTGGCGGTTGGAGACGCGGATTCGGAGGTGCGCGGCTGGGTGGCGCGGCGGTTGCCGCCGGAACGGCTTGGCTTATTGTTGGCCGACCCCGAGCCATTGGTGCGCCTTGTCGTCGCCGAGCGCTTGCCCGAAGAACGGCTCGGGGCCTTGCGCGAGGACGAGGATCTCCGCGTGCGCTTCACGGTGGCGGAACGCGCGCCTGCGGCTTTGTTGCCGGCTCTCCTGAACGATAAGGACGAATTGGTGCGCGCCGCCGCCCAAGCGAGGCTTTCGTCAGGGGAAGGAGGCGGCGACTGACGCTGTTTCGCGCCGCCCGAAATTCGCAATTTAAATCGGCTTGACCCCGACAACTCCCTCGACACGTATACGGAGCCGCGGCGCGGTAATTCGCGCGCTAAAGAAGGTTATTCCAGTGCGCCGTAGACGCAACGCGGCGGCGATAACATGATGTAAATGTCTTTTATGCGGGAACTATAGCGATAATTGTATATTTATATGTTAATAATACATGTAATGTCTATTTTGAGTATATTCTGTTATATAGCGCACAATCCGTTGTCGCGGTATTGGCGCTCGGCGTGGGTGTAGACGCAAGTTGTTGTTTTATAGTGATATATATGTGCGCTCCAACTTGGCGCGCGGGTTGCATAAGCGTTCCGCGGGATTGAGGCTTGGCAATCTGGGGGCATTCAATGCGGCAAGTCGTGGCGCCATCAAATCGATATATTCAACCCTATGCTTTGATTCTCGGAACGAACGAGATCGCCTCCGCCGTGGGGGTGGAAATGCGTCGCGCGGGTTGGTCGGTCGTTCTTGCTCATGATCCCTTTCCTCCGGTCATTCGCCGCAAAATGGCGTTTCATGATGTGCTGTTCGGCGAATCGGTCGTTATCGACGCGATAGAAGGAGCGTTGGCGGAAGACGCCCTCGATCTCTTGGACGCCTTGAGCGCCAGAGAGCATGTGGTCGTGACGCCGCTTCAACTGCCCGATCTCATCGCTCTCCGCACGCCGGAGGTTCTCATAGATGGACGAATGCAGAAGTACCGCGTCACGCCCGACTTGCGCCACATAGCGCCGATGACGATTGGATTGGGGCCGAACTTCATGGTTGGCGAAAACTGCGACATCGCGATCGAAACGAAGCCGAGCCGATCGGGACGTCTCGTCAAGCGGGGCTCGTCCGAAAAAGGCGATCATGTTCCGCAAAGATTGGGCGGCCTGGGCAAGGAGCGGTTCGTCTATGCCTCTCGCGAAGGGCTTTGGCACACGGCGGTCGACATCGGGGTTCGTGTTTTCAAGGACTTTGTCGTCGGGCGTTTGGACGGATTGCCCGTGCGCGCGCCGATCGACGGATTGGTGCGCGGCGTTGCTCGCGACGGTTCGCGGATCCCGCCTGGCGTCAAAGTGCTCGAAATCGACCCGCGCGGTCGCGACGCGCAATGGACAGGAATAGACAATCGATCGAATCTCATCGCCAAGGCCGTGTTGAAAGCCGCTCAAGACGGACATTTGGCGCGGGAGGCGCGGCCGAGCGCATCGATGCCCGCGTAAACCGTTGTTGATCGCGATCCGTTTTCGCTATCCAATCCAAGTCCGGATCACCGCCAATCGAAGTTAAAGCCATGAGCGAAGAAACGTGCATCCTGGTCTGTGGCGTAGGTGAAACCGCTTCGGCGGTGGCGCGGCGGCTTTTCGTCGACGATCGCGCGGTCGCGCTTCATCAGGCGACGCCACCGCGAACGTTGCGGCGGAAGATGGCCTTCTCCGACGCATGGTTCGACGGCGCCGCGTCGCTAGACGGAGTCGAGGCCCGACGCGCCGATTTGAGCAGCGAGTTTCTGCTCGGCCTTCGAGCCCGCCAATTCATTCCAGTTCTTACGCAACGGCTCGCCGATGTCGTCGAGCGCTGGCCATGGGACGTGATCGTCACGGCCCGCGGGGAGGACGGCTCCCCTTCGGAATATCTGGCTGATCTCGCTGATTTGACGATTGGCCTTGGGGGAGGTTTTGTCGCCGGCGAAGACTGCGACATCGTCGTCGAAACACAGGGACCAGATCCGGGGGCGATCATTCGCGGCGGCCGCGCTCCCTCGCGCCGCCAAGGCAAGTTCGACGGCGATCTCGCGGACCAGCATGAAGTGCGCGCTCCTTCGTCCGGCTTGTTCCAAACGACGAAAATCATCGGTGCCTTTGTCGAAGAAGGCGAGGCGCTGGGGACGGTCGGGGAAAGCGTTGTCCACGCTCCGGTTTCCGGTCGGATCAGAGGTTTGGTACGCAGAGGGCAAGCGGTCTCGGCCGCGTCGGTGATCGCCGAGATCGCGACATCGAACGCGACGCGGGTCGCGGGCGTCTCCGATCGAAATCAGCTGATTTCACGAGGCGTGGCATTCGCCGTGGAGATGGAAGTCAGCGGTTGGGCTCCGGCGACTTTCGAGGACTGGCGTTGACTGGGACCGGCGCCTTTCACGGGCGATATTTCGCCGTTCAAAGCGCGGAGATCGCTCGCGAGAAATTTCCGCTCTCGGTCGAACGGGAACAAGGGGCGGGTCAAATTTGTGAAACTCGCGCGTTCGCTTCGCGAGTCACGGGAGGAGAAAATGCAATTCGATTTTCCCAAGGTTGAAGACGAAGCTAGCCGAACGGCGATTGAAACCGCGATCAATGCTTTCGTGCGCGCCTTCTATGCGAAGGGTGGGGCCGATCCGCTGCTCGGCTCTGTTTTCGCGGACTCGATCGCCGATCTCGATCGCCATATCGAAATCGTGGCGGACTTCTGGTCGCGCTCCCTGCTGCAAACGGAGCGCTACCAGGGCCATCCCTTTCCGGTCCATATCAACTTGCCGATTGAGCCGGCGCATTTCAAACGCTGGCTGGAATTGTTCGTCGACGCGGCGAGGGAAGTCCTGCCCGAAACGCAGGCGAACCAGGCGATCGCGAAGGCCAGCCACATGGCCCAGTGTTTCCAATCCGGCATGTTTCCATTCACGGGCGCGGATGGACGCCCATCGCGAATTCCCGCGTCCTGACGGCGGCGAGCCCGCAACGACGCTTCAGTGTCGCAATCCGCCCGGGGCATTGTCCGCTCCGTGACAATGATGTCACGGCGGCGATCTCTCGCGGCGGGAGAGTTTTTCGCGATCAACAGGGTAGGGGCGAGGCTCGCCTATTCGGGCCCGACAGGGGTGAATCCCATGGTGATGTCGTCATGAGCATGAAATTCAAATTCGCGGGAGCGGCGCTCGGCGTCGTGCTTGGAGCGGCCGCGCCCGCGGCGGGGCAAATGGATCACATGGCCATGATGTCGCATGCGCCGGACACACGTAAGCTGCTAAATTTTCCGCCGCCGATGCGCGAGCACATGCTGTCCAACATGCGCGGTCACCTGCAAGCCTTGAATGAAATTCTCGCGGCCCTGTCGATCGGCGATGGTCCGAAGGCGGGAAAGATCGCCGAGACCAGGCTGGGCGTCGAGTCGCCCGGCGCCGCGGCTTGCCTTCCCAAGGGCGGGCCCACCGACGGCTCGACGCATGACATGGCGGCGATGATGGCCAAATTCATGCCTGAAGATATGCGGGCGCTGGGACTGACGATGCACGAGTCCGCGAGCGATTTCGCGCGCGAGGCGGCGAAGACGCAGACTGGCGGCGATCTGAAGCCCGCCCTCGCGGCGCTCGCGCGGGTGACGCAAAGCTGCGCAGCTTGTCACGCCGAATATCGCCTGAAATGACTCCTGAAATGACTTGGGCCAAAAGATCGCGAACTGGATTTTCCTGCTCGTGGAACAAGGGTCGCGCCAAGGTCCGGCATGGAAACGTCAAGTCTCTCCGATACAAATTCGTAAAATCCAAGGTCCGGAATTGGCTCGAGCGCGAGAATGGTTGGCATGTCGATTGCTCGTTCACGGAGATGACGATGAACGCCGCCCAGCCCACTGAGTCCGTATTCAGCAGAATTGGCGGAGCGGCGGCCATCGACAAGCTCGTCGAGGCCTTCTACGGAAATATGGACGCGTTCGCCGCCGCGAGGGGCATTCGCGCCATGCACGGACCGGACCTTGGTCCGGTGAAGGCGATATTGAAGCTCTATCTCGCCGAATGGCTCGGGGGTCCACAGGATTACTCGGCTCGGCGGGGCCATCCGCGATTGCGGATGCGGCATGCTCAATTCCCGATTGGTCCGGCCGAACGTGACGCCTGGATGCTTTGCATGGGCGCCGCGTTGGACGTTGCGATCGAGGATGCGACCTTGCGCGAAAGCGTGAGAAAGGAACTGGCCAAACTGGCCGATTGGGTTCGTAACGATCCGGATAATGAACATGACAAGCATCACTGAAACCGCTTTCGCGACATTGGATCAACAAGGGCGCCTGCTCAACGCGGTGCTGAAGGGGCCGACGGAGCGGCCGGGTCGCTTTGGGTTTCGCGGCGAGCTCGCGCTCAAATTCGCGCAACAATTCGCGGACGAAAAACGTCCGCCGGAACTGACGACCGACCAGGTGATCGCGGTGGCCAATGCCGGCGAGCCAACGATCGCGTTTTTCGCGTCCTATCTTCTGTCGTTCGAATATCTGAACACATTGACGGAAGTTTTGAAGGGCTTGCTCAGCCCGTCCGGAAAATACTTTGTTTTCTGCAACAACATCGACCTGTTGAGCAAATACGAGGTCGAGATCGACGGAATCACCTTTTATGTGCTGCCGATCGACGAGGCCACGGTCTACAACGAACTACTCGAACTCCTTTATCTCGACAAGACGTCGCTGAAGAAGGCGACGACGGCGGGCAAGACCGACGCCATCGCCGACGCGGCCCTCAAATTCGACGGAAAATTCGCGCCCATCAGCTTCGCGCAAGGCGTCGAACGCATGGGGCCCGTCCGTGACCGCTACGCGGATCGACCCGTATAACAGGGCCTGCGGCGCCTTCGCGGCGGCGGTCCGGCCGGACCGCCGAACCGGGGGAGATTTCGAAGTTTCGCGGCGCCTAAAATATCCGAGACCGCGACGCTGGGACTGAGCGGGGATTGGCAGGGGAGCGGAGGCTCGCTTGGTTGGCCTTTTAGCCGCGGCGGCGGCTCTCGCCTTTGGGCGGCAAATAGTGACCATCGCCGGGGGCAGGCCGGTTCATATAGAATACATATGAACCGGATCGCATCATGCGCCATGAGACAAGGTCGCCGATGCCCGCGCCTTTCACGGTTCGTCTCGACGAGTCGACGCTGACCGCGCTCGACCGCCTCGCCGAAAAAACCGACCGCTCCCGCAACTGCCTCGTCGCCCGGGCCGTCGAGGACTTTGTCGCGCTCAACGCATGGCGGCTCGGCAAGATCGAGGCGAGACTCGCGGCCGCCGAACGCGGCGACTGCGCCAGCGATAAAGGGCTGGCGCGCGTCAGGAAGAAATTCGCGCCCAAACCGTGAGAGCGCGTTGGACAACTCCGGCGCCGCGCGACCTTGAAGCCATCTGCGGCTATATCGAGCGGAACAACTCTGCCGCCGTCGCCGCGCGCATCGTCGCCGCCATTCTTGATCAAGCCGACATTTTCGAGGCTTTCCCGCATATCGGGCGCGCCGGCCGCATTCCCGACACGCGCGAGCTGGTCGTGGTCGATACGCCCTTCATCGCGCCTTACCGCGTGCGTGACTCGGAAGTCGGTTTTCTCGCTATATTCCACGGCGCGCGCCAATGGCCGGAAAAATTCGACTGACGGTCGCGCCAATTGCGCGGCGCATTTGGCGTCTAACCAATGCAGGAAGAAACGCCGACAAATTCAACGTTATCTGTTTCTTTCGAAAAGTCTGATTAATGCACGGTCCAAGGTCTGTCGATAAACTTCCACCGTTGAGCGAGAAGGTTGCTCACGAGCGGTTGCCGGAACTTCCCTTCTTTCGTCAATATGCGTTGCGGTCACGTCGAGCCAGGTATCACCAAGATGCTGATGAAATCGCGGGACCCGCGCGGGAGATCAAAGGACGCAATACCGGGCGCGGTTCCCCGCCGGGCTTTGATGGATGACAAAGAGGCTCAAATGATAATGCGTAGGAGCGAATTGTGTGCGCTAAAATGGACGCTCGTCTAGGGAATCTTGTTTGCCTTGGATGATCCTTATATTCATCTCGCCGTCGCGGAGAACATCACGCGCGGCGGATATGGAGTGAACGCACAGGAATTTTCGTCACCCTCCTCATCGATACTCTATCCGTTACTCTTGGCCGTAACAGTCGCGCTTGGTTTCGGAACAGCCGGTCCACTGCTGATCAATACGTTGGCGACTGGCTTGTCCGTGTGGCTCGTGGTCGAGTTTTTCTGGAGGCATGCGGTCGGCGAAACGGCCCGGCGGACGGTGTTCGCTCACATGGTCTGTCCGTTCCTGATACTGGCTATAAACGCCTTTTCCTTGCCGTTGACCGGCACGGAGCATTCCCTTCACGTCCTGGCGGTCATAGTCACGATGCGGGGCTTGGTCGCGATGGCCGAAAGCGGAAGGGCGCCGGTGTCGCTGCTCGTTGCGGTAATCTGCATGCCCTTCATACGGTTTGAAGGCATCGCGCTTTCTGGGGCGGCAGTTCTGACAATGGGCGTGCTCGGGCAGTGGCGCGCTGTCGGGCTAAGCAGCGCGGCCATCTTTACGGGGTTTGGCGCTTGGGCTGTTCTGATGCAACGCTTGGGTCTGCCATTCTTGCCAAGTTCAGTGATGTCAAAGTCCGTAATCGCCGCAAGCGCACAGGCCGGCGGGTCGGTTGGGATTGTCGCCGGGATGCTACACAACCTCACTGCTGTCCGGCTAGGAACTGAATAGATTCAGTTGGTTATCATAATCCTCCGAGTTCGATTTGGATCGACTGCCCTGCAAGGCCTGAGAAACAGGCATTTTCTCGAAAAGCGTGAGCGA
>Ga0181527_1005009_pt1 | contig 11138 bp, 4 predicted proteins | sample PEATcosm2014_Bin_30_FD_119762 | JGI IMG/M metagenome (GOLD analysis project Ga0181527, IMG submission 119762) | Peatland microbial communities from MTU Mesocosm Facility, Houghton, MI, USA - PEATcosm2014_Bin06_60_metaG | ecosystem: Environmental > Terrestrial > Soil > Wetlands > Peat | place...
CCTTCTTCTCAATCGCTGCCTTGGCCTTCTTCTCAGCCCCTGCCTTGGCCTTCGTCTCGGCTTCGACCTTGGCCTTCTTCTCGGCTTCGGCCTTCTTGCCAGGCTGCTTCTTGGCCTCCGGGATCTTCTTCTCAACCGTTGCCGGGGCCTTCTTCACAACCGCTGCCTTGGCCTTCTTCTCGGCCTCGGCCTTTTTGGCTGCCGCCTCAGCCTTCTTCTGCTCGGCAACCTTCTTTTCCTGGGCGGCCTTGCGTTCCACCTCAGCCTTCTTGACGGCGGCCGCTTTCTTTGCGGCTTCAGCCTTGGCCTTCTTCTCGGCTTCGGCCTGCTTGGCTGCCGCCTCGGCCTTCTTCTGCTCGGCAACCTTCTTTTCCTGGGCGGCCTTGCGCTCCGCCTCAGCCTTCTTGACGGCGGCCGCTTTCTTCTCGGCTTCCGCCTTTTCGAGTGCGGCAGCCTGCTGGGCCTTCGCCGCCGCATGTTCCGCATGCAACGCGGCTGCGAGAGCCTGTTGTGCCGCGGCGGCCGACTGTTGCGCGGCGGCCTTCTTTGCGGCGGCGGCCTGTTGCGCTGCGGTGGCGGCCTTTTCGACCAGTGCTTGAGCGGCGACGGCCTTCGCCGCGGCCGCCTTCCGGGTCTCCGTCACCACTCTCTGAGTCTCAGCGGCTTTCTGCGCCTTGGCCAGCTTGAGTTGGGCATCGGCCAGGGCGCTGGCCGCCTTCTTGGCCTCGGCGGCGATCCTCGCGGTCTGGAGCTGCTGCTCGGCGGCGGTTCTCGCGGCCTGGGCGGCCTTCTGCTCGGCCTCGGCCTGGGCGGCCGTGGCCAGTTTTGCCGCGGCGGACAGTTGCTTCGCCCGGACCTTCGCCGTCTCAGCCGCCTGCTTGGCTGCTACGGCGATCCGCTCGGCCCTCACGGGGGCGGGGACGGGGGCACGCGGCCGCTTGGCCTGCGGCGCCTTCTTGGCGGTCGCGGCCTGCTTGTCGGCTTCTGCCTTGTGCTTAGCCTGTTCAGCCTTCCGGCCGGCTTCGATGCCGGCCAATCGCTTGGCCTCGATCTGTTTGCGTTCCTGTTGGGCGGCAACGGTCAGGTCGGCGACCTCTCTCTTGGCCCGTTCCAGGTCCGCTCTGTTGTGTGCGAGCCGCTGCTCGGCCGCGCCCAGCAGCACCTTGGCCTTGGCCACGTCGCGCTCGGCGTCGGAGACCTTTTGCTGGCACAAGTTGGCCGACTTGCCGGCCTGCACGAGCCGGGCGGCCACGGGCGGCAGGCCCTGCGTCGGCGCGGCGGCTTTGGCCGCCGGCCTAGCCGCCTTGGGGGCAGACTTTTTCACGCTCGCTGCCGGGTTGTCCGCCTTGGGGGCAGACTTTTTCACGCTCGCCGCCGGCTTGACCGCGGCGGGCTCCTTCTTGGCCTTCCCGGGTTCACCGGCGAAGGCGACAGACAGTCCGAGGCCCAGCGCAAGGGCCATCGACAAGGCTAGACGGAGCATAGCAGCTCCTCCTCAATAAGGTGGGACGAAAAAAGGTGGGAATGCGCCGGCGCAGAGCACCGCTGGGGAGGGATGGCGGCGGGCGTCCCAGGCCAAAAGCAGTAACCCCACCCGGAAGCCGGCCATCACGCCGCACAGGGTTTCCGGCCGGGTGTTGCGAATTTGGCCCGAGGCAACACCAGCCGCGGCCGTACCCGAACGACGACCCGTGCCATCAGGCCCAAATTATCCCCGCAGAATCAATTTTTGTCAACTGCCCCCGCCGGAATTTTGTCGGGCCCGGGCGTGCCAAGTGGCAGATGGGCGGCCGCTCTGTTATACTGCTTGCGGGCTGAGACAAGCTCGAAGCGCAAGCGAGGGATGTAAACGGTTCCCTCGCTTGCGCTTCGGGCTTCCGGGAAATGTGCAAGTGAGGTGTTTGCCATGCGTGTAACGCCTGCCATCGTTCTTGCAGCAACGCTTCCGGCCGCTTGGTTGTTGGCTGCGGAGGGGCCGCCGAAATCGCAGCGGCCGCCTGAAGCAGAAGCCGCCGTACCGAAAGAGTCGCCCAAGCGCAAGGATTGGGGCGAGCCGCTGGTCGATCATGCCGGCCAACTCAAGCGACTCGATCCGGTCGCTCACATCTGGCTCGATGTCAAGCAGAAACAGGTCGTCCTGATGGGCGAGACCTGCCAGGCCGACTATCCGCTGGAGTTCTTCGCCACGCTGCACGGGCGGGAATACGAAGCGATCGTGGTGGTGGACGCGAAACCGCGGTGGGTCCATGCCGGGTTGTTGGCCGCGGGCGCTTCGCCCGGCCATCCGGCCAGCTACGAGCCGACCTACGGGCCGCCGTCCGGCACGGAGGTTGCCATCCTCGTTCGCTGGAAGGGCAAAGACGGCCGCCGCCAAGAGGCCCGCGCCCAGGACTGGATCCGCGACGTGAAGACCAAGAAGCCGCTGGAGCTGAACTGGGTGTTTGCCGGCAGCGGCATCACCCGGGATGCGGAGACCGGCCGCACCGTCTACTTGGCCGACTCGGGCGACTTCATCTCGGTGGCCAATGGCACGACCGCCACGCTCGACCTGCCCATCAAGTCACCGTCCGGACTGGAGTCGCGGCTGTTCGAAAGGGCTGCGGACCGCATGCCGGCCAAAGGCACGCCGGTCACGATCCTGTTGCGACCGAAGGCCCGCTAGTCGCCCCACGGACCCTGGAGCCGGTCATGGATGTTCCCTTTGCGGTCGTACCGATCTTCGTCAACGCGGGAGCAGCAGTCCTGCCGGCGATTCTAGGCGCCTTGGCTAGTACCTTGACGCTCCTGCTGCGGCCGCGCGAGTTGCTGCGGGCGTGCCGGCGAAGGCCGCTGGCGGCGTCGGCCGCACTGTCGGCGGTAATCGTGGCCGCGGCAGCGTGCAGCCTGCTGTGTTCCCGATCCCAGGTGACCGGCGCCAGCGAGTCCGAGGGCCCTGCACGGCCCGACTGGGCGAAAGTTGCCATGGAAATCCTGCGGCGCCGCGAAGCGGGCGCCCAGGCCGACATGTCCGATTCCTTCTCGCAGGTGTCTTTTCGCAATACAATCACCGTGTTTCGCCGCGACTACTCGCGCTCGGGTTATGACGGCGGTCCCGTGCCCCTGGGCCTGAAGCTGCTTTGGGAGGACCGGCCCGAAGACACGATGTTCCTCTCTTCGCCGGCTATAGCGGCAGGAAAAGACGGCCCGCGAATCTACACGGCCGGCTGCCAATTCGACGTGACCGGCAAGTACGGATCGGTGGTTTGTCTGGAGGCGTCCAAGGGCAAACGCATCTGGGAGACGAGCACCGCCGATAGCGCCGGACAGCAAAGTCTCAAGCCGTTCTTCAGCTCGCCTGCAATCACGGCCGACGGCAAGTGCCTGGTCATCGGTCAAGGGCTGCACGACGACGCCGATTGCGACCTGTTGTGCCTGGAGGCCGCAACCGGCAAGATCCGCTGGCGGCGGCCGACGCCGTTGCACGTGGAATCTTCGCCGGCGATCTTCGGCGACATGGCGGTTGCCGGCGCGGGGGCCATCGAAGGGCCGGATCGCAAGCCGCAGGGCGACCCGGGCTTTGTCCTGGCCGTGCGGATTTCCGACGGCGCCGAGTTGTGGCGTTTTCGCGTCGCCGATCCGGAAAGCTCCCCGGCAATCGGTCAAGACGGAACCGTCTACATCGGCAGCGGGTTCAACGGCAGCGCGGTGGTCGCCCTGCGGAGCGAAAGCGACGAGCGGTTGCGGGCCGCCGGGCTCGACCGGCTCCTGTGGCGCACGCCGGCGCGGTATGCCATGACCGGCGCGGTGACCTTGGCCAGCGATCGGCTGCTGGCCGGCGGCGGCAATGCCGACTATGCGTATAGCAGCCCGGACCCGGCCGGCGTGGTGCTCGCGCTGGATCGCCGCACGGGGCACGTCCGCTGGGAGCGGGAGATGGACGACGCCGTGCTGGCGCCGATCGCGGTCTCCAGGCAGCCGGGCCCGAGCGGAAAGACGCTCGCGTTTTGCCCGGTCCGCAGCGGCGAGGTGGTCGCGCTCGATATCGACGACGGCCGGATCGTCTGGCGACAGCGGATCAGCGGCAAGGCCGCCGTGCTGGCCGGCTGCGCGGTGGCCTATCCCGTGGTATATGCCGTCAGCAGCGACGGCTACCTGGCGGTCCTGCGGGCCCGCGACGGTAAACTGCTGGAAAAACATTTTCTGAATCAGGAAGGCAAGCCCGGCCAGCTCGGACTGTCGATCAGCTCGCCGCTGGTGGCGGCCGGACGCCTCTTCGTGGGCAGCGAGACCGGCGGCTTGAAGTGTTTCGTGGGATCCAGGCGGGCCGGGGCGGCAGACTGATGGGCGGTCGCTGGGTATATTTTTTCGGCGGTCAGCAGGCGGACGGCGATCCGCAGCGTAAAGATATTCTCGGCGGCAAGGGCGCTAGCCTGGCGGCGATGACCCAGGCCGGACTGCCGGTGCCCCCCGGTTTCACCATCTCGGCCGAATGTTGCCCGCTGTTCTTGCAGGCGGGCGGACGCTGGCCGGCGGGGCTCGCAGAAGAAGTCCGCCAGAACCTCGCCCGCCTCGAACAATTGACTGGCCGCAAGTTCGGCGACAGTCGCGTGCCGCTGCTGGTTTCGGTGCGCAGCGGGGCGGCAGTCACCATGCCGGGCATGATGGACACGATCCTCAACTGCGGGCTGGCGCCGGCGATGGCCGAAACGGTTGACGATCCCGCGGCGTTCCGGCGCGTCTATGACCAGGCCGAGCCGTTCCGCCGCTTGCACGCCGCGCGGACCGGAAAACCCTTTCCCGACAATCCCTGGGACGCCCTACTCGCGTACATCGAGGCGGTGTTCCACTCGTGGAACAGCCAGCGGGCGGCCGCCTATCGCCGCGAGCACGGTATCCGCGGCTTGCACGGTACGGCCGTCACCGTCCAGGCAATGTTTCCCGCGGCAGTCTCGGGCGTCGTCTTCACGCGGAATGCCAACCGTCTGGAAGCGGAGGAAATGATCATCGAGGCCTCCTACGGGTTGGGCGAAGCGGTCGTCTCCGGCGACGTCACTCCCGACCATTTCGTGATCGACCGCGGCACGCTGGCGAAGACCCGGAGCGTGCTGGGGCACAAGGCGCAGGTGGTCGCGGCGTTGGCGGGGGCCGAGCTGCGCGACCCGGACGCCCCTTCGCTGGACGACGCGCAACTCCGCGAGCTGGCAAGTCTCGCACTGCGGGTGGAGAAACTCTTCGGCTGCCCGGTGGATGTCGAGTGGGGGTTGGCGGCAGGGCGGTTTGCCTTGCTGCAAGCCCGGCCCATCCGCCGCGGCCAGGGCCAGGCGGAACTCCAGCGGCAGTTGATCGAGCGGGCCCAGGCGCGATTGCGGGCACGAATTGCGGTCGGCGGCGGCCCCTGGGTCCTGCACAACCTGGGCGAGACGCTGCCCCATCCCACGCCGCTTACCTGGAGCGTGCAAAGGCGATTCATGTCCGGCTCCGGCGGTTTCGGCGCGCTCTATCGGGCGGTTGGTTTCGCGCCTGCGGACGCGGTTTGCAGCGAAGGCTTCTTGGAGTTGATTCTCGGTCGCATCTACATGGATACGGCGCTCGCCCCGGAGATGTTCTTTACCGGCTACCCGTTTCGTTACGACATCAACCTGCTGCGTTTCAACCCTGACGCCGCCCAGGAGCCGCCGAGCGTGCCTGCCGGATCGTTCCGCCGGCGGATGCGCGTGGGGCGACGGGCCCTTGCCGTCAAGGGGCGGCTCTGCGAGCTTGCCCGCAATCTTGACCACGATCTCCGCGGGCAAATCATCCCGCAATTCGTGGCCTGGTGCCGGCAAGAGCGGGGCCGCGATCTAGCGGCGCTTTCTGCCCGCGAGCTGGTGCGGCTGTGGCATGATCGCCAGCGGCGCGTGCTGGACCAGTTCGCACCACAGTCGCTGCTGCCGAGCATGGTCGGCGGGATGGCGCTGGGCGAGTTGCGGGCATTTCTCGCAGAGTACTTCTGGGACAGCGAAGAAGACCCGGGCGAGTTGGCGGCCGGCCTTTCCGTGCCCGAAACGGCGGACATGACTCTTCAGGCCAACGCCGAGTTGCGGGCAGTGGCAAGCGGAAGCCGCGAATTGACCGATTGGCTCGAGGAATACGGCCACCGCGGCCCCGAGGAGATGGATCTTGCTTCACCCCGCTGGCGAGAGCGGCCCGCCGAAATCCTGGCCGTGGCCGAACGGCTCGGGGCCGGCGCCGATCCGCGCGAGCTGCATCGCGCCCGCTCCGCCAAAATGGGCCGGCAACTCGATGATCTGCGCAAGCGGCTGTCGCCCGGGGCGCGCGAGGAGCTCGACCAGCGGGTGGCTGTCGCGTGCCGTTACATAGGTTTTCGCGAAGATGCCAAGCACTATTTAATGCTCGGCTATGATCTGCTGCGGGACCTGGCGCTCGAGTTCGGCCGGAGACTGGGATTGGACGACGACGTCTTTTTCCTTTCTGCGGAGGAAGTCCTGCGGGCGGTGGAAGCGGGCACGGTGGATGACCCCCTCGTCGCCGAGCGCAAAGCAGCCTACCGTGCGGAGCTGCGGATTCGTGTGCCGCCGGTGATCGACGCCGAGGCAATCGAGGCGCTCGGCAAACCGGCCGATCTTCACGCTGCAGAGCGCTATCGGGCGTCCGCCCTGTCGGCCGGGACGGCTACCGGGCCCGTACAGATCGTCGCTTCGCCGGAAGAGGCCGGGCAATTGGGCCAAGGCTACGTCCTGGTATGCCGGTCGACCGATCCGGCCTGGATGCCGCTGTTCGTCAACGCCGCGGGCTTGATTCTCGAATGCGGCGGAACGCTTTCCCACGGGGCCATCGTCGCCCGCGAAATGGGAATCCCGGCGGTCGTCTTGCCCGGTGCGACCACGCTCTTCCATAACGGCGAGCCGGTTACCGTGGACGGCCACAGCCAGACGGTCAGCCGCGGGTCCGCGGCGTCGCAAGCGGCGGACGCGACCGAGGCGGCGGCCGACGACGTCCGCATCCGCTGGAACATGGTGCCGCCGCCGCGCGGCGCGCGGGAACGCTCCGGCGGCAAAGCGCGCAACGCCTGCCTGCTCGTGTGGGGTGGATTGTTGGCCGCTGCCTGCTTCCTTCCGGCCCAGTGGCTCTACCAACCTTCCCTGGCTGCCCTCGACCACTTGCTTTGGCCGCTGGTGTACTGGTTCGGCAAGCCTGGAATGGTGGCGGTTGCAGCGGCCGGCCTGGCGGCGCTAACCATGATCGGGCAGCGGCTGCTAACCGATAACCGGCGGCTTCGCGAAGCCAAACGCCGTGCCAACCTCTTGCTCCGCGAGGCAAGAAACGTGCCCGACCCTTCGCCCCGCCGGCTCGCCTTGACGCAACTTGCGGCCACGGTCAATCCTCGGCTATTGGCGGCTGCGATGTTGCCGCTCAGTATCCTGCTGGGCCCGATGATCATGATGTTCCTCTGGTTCCCGGCCCGGGTGGATCCGGCCTCTTGGAACGCCGAAGCCGGCGCCGCAGTGAGCGTCGTGGCCACGGTCGATAGCAGCTTTCGGGATGCGGTGGCGATCTCGGTCGGCGAACCGCTTGAGCTCGATGAGGCATCACCGGCGTCGCGCACGCTGCCGGCGATCCAGGAAACGCTGCAAAGTTTGCTGGAGAATCCGGCGGAGCTTCCGCAAGACTCCGCTTGGACGCGGCAGGAGCTGCTGGCCGATCTTCGCGATTACCTGCGGGCCGGCGTGCCCCCGCAAAGCATTATGTGGAAAGTGCGGGCCCCGCAGGATGCCGAAGGCCGCTTTACCGTGAGCGTGACGGCGGGCCAGGGGCCGCCGCTGGCGCTGGACGTGGTGCTCGGTGACCGCTTTCCGCCCGCCCCCGCCGCGCTATCGGCCGATGGCCCCGTCAAGGCGGTCAAGGTTGTTTATCCGCCGCCGCAGCAGAAACGCGTCTTTTGGGCACCGCTGGCGCCCTTGGGAAATCCCCAATGGGATGCCGGTTGGCTGATCCTCTATTTGCTCGTGTACCTGCCGATTATGTTTCTCTTCCGTTGGCTGTTGCGAATTGCATGAACCAAGGGCTTTACAATGTGCCTGCAAGATCACGTCCGAAATCGTAGCCCCCACTGCCCGGGTACGGGAGCCGGTGCGCGCAATGTGCCGGTTGCTTTCGCCTGGCTCATGCTGCCGGCCGTATTGCTCCTCTGGGCCTCGCCCGCCGTGGCGGTCATCAAGGTGGATATGCCGGTGTCGAAGATTTACGAGACCTCGCAGGCGGTGGCCGTGGGAATTGTGGATCGCGTGAATGCCGAGAACCGCATGCTGGAGGTGAAGGTCCGCGAGACGCTCAAAGGCCCGCCCGTGGGCCAGCGTTTCCGCGTACAGGTTCTGGGCCCTGCGGACTTTTTCGGGCGCGTGGCGGCCGAGCAGCCGATTGCCTTGTTCGTGGGCAAGATCCGCGGCGGGGCCATCGCCGTCGTCCATCTGGCCGACACCTGGCTGCTGGCCAATCGCGTGCCCGGCGCCGAGCCGCCGCTCTGGCGGATCATGCAGCTCCACAACGACGCCAGGCAGGCTTTTCCCGGGCGCACGGCGGCCCTGCTGACTCTGCTCCAGGAGATGAACGCCGGCAAACCCACCATCCTCGACAAGCTCGATCAAGCGCCCTTCACCGCCGCGCGGCAGGTGGCGCGGCTGAACGTCACGCGGCCGGCGTGGCTGCTGGCGGCCGATTTCAGCGGCGACAAGAAAGCGGGACTCTTGGTGGGCACGGCCGCCGGTACGCGGCTGTTCCTTTCCGGCCCCGACGGCTATGCGGACGTGACACAACAATGGGGTGCCCCACGCGGCGGCGGCGACTATCGGGCGGCGGGCGACGTCAACGGCGACGGCAGGCTCGACCTCTTGCTCGACGACACGCTGTGGATCAACAACGGCCGGAAGTTCACGCCCGCCAAGACCGCCGGGCTGGCCCTGCCGCAAAAGGCCCACCCGCTGGCTGCGGCACTCTTGGATGTGAGGGGCCATGGCCGGCCGGACGTGATTTTCCTGGCGGCCAGCGGGGAATTGCGAATCTATGAGAATCCCGGTGCGCCCGATGCTCCCTGGCGCGCGCAGCCGCCGAGAATGCTCTGGCCGGCGGGTGAGCCGCCGCTAGCCGCGGAAATCGGCAACTTCGGCGATACCAGCGGGCCCTGCGCCCTGGTCGTGCGGGAAAACGGGATTACACGCTACGCCTTGCGGCCCGGCGACGCCGCTGCGGCCGATTTTGCCCGATTGACCGGCACGGAGTTCTCCAGGTACAGCGGGAAGTTCCCGGCGGGATTGAAGAACTCCCGCGTGGCCGGACTGGACGTAAACGGCGACGGCCGCCGCGACCTGTTCGTGTTGGGCCAGACCAGTGGGCTGTTGCTGGTCAACCGCGGCTTTGGCGCATTCTTGGCCGATGCCGACGCGGGCGGCGTCTTCACTGCCCCCGGGCCGAACCCGCCGCCGCTCAGGCTCGCGCCTTCAGCCGTTTGGGCCCCGGCCGTTTTCGCTGAAGACCGTTGCGAAGGATTGCTGGTTTTGACGGAGGACGGCGTGCTTTTCCAGGTCTTCCACAAGCCGTAGAGCTCGCGGTCCAACCGGCACTTGCCGTGCTCCCCGACCCGCTCCCGGCAGAGGCCCGAAAGTGGGGATAACTCCGTAGGGCCGTGACTTGCGATAATTGCCCAGCCGGTAATATAATGTATGGAATCTTTTCTGTTCGCCGGACGCTGGAGGCCCCCATGACGGAAACTTGGTATTTCAGGGTGCGCCGAGCGATTCTGCTGATCACGATTACAACGGCCGGGGCGATGGCCCTGCCGGCGCAGGCCCAGCAACTCGACCCGGACGCAGCGGCGATGATGGTGTTGGACAGCGCCCGCCGTGCCTATAACGAGCGCAACTATCCGTTCGCCGTCGAGCGTTTCCGTGAATTCCTGCGACAATACGGTGGGCACCGGGGAGCACCTGCGGCTCAATACGGCCTGGGGCTGTCGCTGCTGGAGATGACGCCGCGGGACAACAACGCGACACTGGAAGCCTTCCGGCAGGCCGCGGGCCGGCCGGAGTTCGCCGAGCGGGCATTTGCCCTCTATTATCTAGGCGCCACGTTTCGTGCAGTGGGGGCCCAGGAGATGGACCAGGCCGCCGCCGTGCCGAACGAAGCGCCGGGGCATCGTGACAACGCCCGGCGGAATTTCGAGGAAGCGGCGAAGAACTTCACCGCGGCCGCCGAGGCTTTTGCGGCCCGCATCCAGGCAACCGGTGCCGTGCCGGCGGTTGCTGCGCCTGCAGCCGCGCCGGCTGCCGCGCCCCCGGCTCCAGCCGCTGCTCCACCGGCCGGCGCGCCCGCGGTTGCCGCGCCCGTCATCGACCCGGCGGACCTCACCCAATGGTTGATTCGCGCGCGTTGCGACCAGTGCGAGATGCTCCTGCGGCAGGAGAAGTTCAAGGAAGCCTTGGAACTGGTCAAGGCCACACTGGCCGTCAAGGGGATCGAGGAAAGCCGGTTCCGCAAGCTGGCACTGTATCACTTGGGTCATGCCCAGTTCGCGCTGCGGGACTACGCGGCGGCCGGCCGGGCCTTGAGCCAGTTGGCTCCCTTCGAGCAGGAATTCGGCGTCCATGCCCGTTACCTGCTGGCCCGCACGCACCATCTTTCCCTGGAGCGTCCCGAGGCAGCCGCTCAATACAAAGGGCTTTTGGCCGACTACGAGCAGCGGAAGAAGACGGCCGCGGAATCGCTACGGAACGCGGGTACGCTGGGCCCGAACGAGCGGGCCCGTTACGAGGCCGCGGTGAAGGGGCCGCCGCCGGAATACGTGCTGCGTGCGGCGTTCTATTCCGCGCTGCTGCTGGCCGAGGAGGGCAGGTTCGCCAATGCCCTGGAAGGCTTCACCGCCGTGTTGCAGCAGTCGCCCAAGGGCGCATTGGCCGAAGAGGCGCAGCTTCGCGTGGGCTACTGCAAGATGCAGATGCGGGACTTCGCCGAAGCGCTCAAGGTCCTGCAGCCGCTCCAGGATCATCCGCAGCTCGGCGATTGCGCCCTGTGGTGGCTGGCCCGCGCGCAGGTGGGCGGGGCCGAGGCCGGCAACCCACCGGCCTACGAGCAGGCGTTGCGGGCGGCCATCGACACGTTCAATCGCG
>Ga0181527_1005010_pt1 | contig 11137 bp, 11 predicted proteins | sample PEATcosm2014_Bin_30_FD_119762 | JGI IMG/M metagenome (GOLD analysis project Ga0181527, IMG submission 119762) | Peatland microbial communities from MTU Mesocosm Facility, Houghton, MI, USA - PEATcosm2014_Bin06_60_metaG | ecosystem: Environmental > Terrestrial > Soil > Wetlands > Peat | place...
GCCGTCATTATCGAACGAACAGGCTATGCCATAAAAAAACGAGGTAAGCAGTGTCCCGGATGCGGGCGCGAAGCGCCCATTATCGATCAGTAAGACTTCCGGGTGATGGTGAGGCACACCTTCAGTATCTTTTTCATTCGGTCGATGCTGAGCTCTTTACGGGCCATCGCGATGTCGCTCATCAGGTCTTTCCTGCTCATGCGCGTGTAATGCTCGTTTCTTTCTATTTAAGTACTTCGAAATGAGTCTTGTGCGTAAAGATTGGCGCATAAGGCTTACCCATAAAGGTTAATACCGTATCGCGTCCTATCGGTTGTGATGCCATGATCTGTAAACGCTTATCTGAGGTGACTGACGCCGAATTCAACCGTCTTCTCGACCGCGGCGCCGCCGTACGTGAGGTTATGGGCCACGTCCAGAAAATCATTAACGATGTGAAAGAAAACGGCGACACCGCCGTCATGCAATACACCTTAGAATATGACAAAGCCGACATCGTCGGGCTTCGAGTAACAGAAGGGGAGCTACTCTCGGCGTACGAAAATGCCTCGCAAGATGTCATAGACGCGTTGTATAATCTTTCCGACAACATCACGTCGTTCCACATGCGACAGGTGCAAAGCGACTTATGGCTTCACGAGGTTGCTCCGGGAGTTGTCTTCGGGCAAAAGACCACGCCGCTCGATCGCATCGGCGCCTACGTGCCCGGAGGATTTGCGCTATACCCCTCGACAGCACTCATGAATATCGTGCCGGCCAAGGTAGCCGGCGTGCGCGAGGTCGTCGTGTGTATTCCGCCGATGCCTGATGGCACCGTGCCGGTGGCAACGCTTCTCGCTGCCGATATTGCAGGTGCGAATGCTGTCTATAAGATTGGGGGGGCGCAGGCGATCGCTGCAATGGCGTATGGGACAGAAAGCGTTGCAAAGGTGGACAAGATCGTCGGACCAGGCAACGTGTACGTAACGGCCGCAAAGCTCCTCGTGCAGAGTGCGGTCGAAATCGACTTCCCCGCGGGCCCAAGTGAGATTGCGGTGCTCGCCGATGGAGGGAATCCCGAGTTTATCGCCGCTGATATCCTCGCCCAACTCGAGCACGGCCCTACGTCATCCGGTTTCCTGCTGACCCCATCTGCGGAACTCGCACGCGAGGTCAAAAAGGAGCTCACTGCACAGCGCGAAGCAGCGCCGCGAAAGGATCTCATTGATCTGAGCAACACTGCCGTTCTTGTGGGCGACAGCTTGGACGCATGCATTTCGTTCATCAACGACCTCGCTCCCGAACACCTCGAACTCATGGTGCGCGATCCGATTACCGTGTTGCAAAAGATCCGCAATGCCGGGACCATCTGCGTGGGGGACTATACGCCCGCAGCTGTCGGTGATTACGCTACCGGAATAAGCTCCACGTTGCCAACCGGCGGATTCGCCAAGTACGTTAGCGGACTTAACGTTGACCACTTTACTAAGAAGATGAGCGTGCAAGTGCTAACGAAAGACGGGTTGGACAGCCTTGCGAACCTTGTCCGTTCGCTGGCACAGATCGAGGGGTTGCCTGGACACGCAGCGTCAGTGCTGCGGAGGCTTCAATGAAGCTCACGCGCTCGAGCGCGATTGTCCCAGAAACTGACGTGACCGTTGCGGGGTGGGTGCATGAGCTTCGTGACCTCGGGGGTATTAGCTTCCTTCTGCTCCGTGATCGCGATGGCGTTATGCAAATCACCATGCCAAAGAAGAAGGTCCCCCCCGAACTTGTCGAACACGTGCGAAGTCTCAGCCGGGAGTCTGTCGTCCGCGTGGCGGGACTCGTCAAGGAGGAGCTGAAAGCGCCGCAAGGCTTTGAGATTATTCCCTACGAGGTTGAGCTCCTCAACGCTGCGGAATCACCGCTTCCGCTTGACGTTACCGGCAAGGTGCGGGCCGATCTAGATACGCGCCTGGATGCGCGGTTCATGGATGTGCGGCTTCCAGCCACGCGCGCTATCTTCCTTATTCGTGCGACGGTGCTCCACGAGGTGCGGATGTTTCTATCAGCCCACGGTTTTATCGAAATTCAGACTCCTAAAATGGTGGCTACGGCGACTGAGGGCGGGACGCAGCTCTTCCCCATATCGTACTTTGACCGCGAAGCGTTCCTGAACCAGAGCCCGCAGCTCTACAAGCAGATGATGATGGCGGCCGGCTTAGAACGGGTTTTTGAGGTTGGCCCCATATTTCGCGCAGAGGAGCATGACACGCGCAAACACCTCAATGAGGTCACCTCGATCGACATTGAGGCCTCATTTTTGGACGATAATGAGGTTATGGAGCTCCTCGAAGAGCTCATTCAGCACGTCTATGTCGCCGTTGCCGAGCGCTGCAGCGCGCCGCTCCAATCGTTGGGCGTGATGCTTTCGATCCCCCATATTCCCTTCAAACGAATCGCTTATGCGGAGGCGATTGAAATCGCGGATATCCCGTGGGGGGACGATCTAGACACCGCTGCAGAGAAAGCGGTCGGCGAGGAGATGGGAGAGCACTACTTCATCGTAGACTGGCCCGTTGAGCTGAAACCGTTCTACGTGCAGCCACGCAACAATCTCTGCTACGCCTTCGACCTCATGCACCCGAGGATGGAACTCGCGTCAGGTGCGCGACGGATTCACGATTATGCGCTCCTCGTCGAACAGCTTGCCGGCAAATCGCTCGCGCCTGAAAACTTCGGGTTCTATCTGGACGCATTTCGTTTCGGCATGCCGCCTCACGCCGGCTGGGGTTTGGGGGCCGAGCGCCTTCTCGTAACCATGCTCGGCCTCGCCAACATTCGGGAAAGCGTTCTTTTCCCTCGCGATCGACGGCGGATTACGCCATAAAACCGAATTGCGCGTTTGCGGTTCGAGTACATACCATAAAGTATAAGGTGCGAACCCCGCACTACATTACGAGGTAGGATATGCGTTATCAAGACGATCCAGATGAGATGCCGCGTCGCTTAAGGGTTAAACAAGGGGTCCCGCGCTCGACGCTCGACCAGCGCGTGACGAAGCTCGAGCATAAAGTTGCTGAATTGTCGAGCGTCCTGAACGGTATCACTCAACAGCTCGTCGACGTCAGTTCTTCAGTCCACGATATGGCGCTGCTTCCGCGCGTGAACGAGACCAACGAGCTTACAAGCGAAACAGAGTCGGCTGAGCCTTCGCTCCTCCAACAGCAGACAAAAAAGAAGACTACCTATATCATCGCGGATGCGGATTGTACTCCCGAGCCCCAGCGTCGTCTAGGCAACGATATAATCATCGCTGATCGCGAATTATGAGCGGGCACGCGGCCCGATGAAACTATGTTCATTAAAGAACTTGAGATTCACAACTTCAAGTCATTTGGAAAAAAGGTGAAGATTCCTTTTTTTGACGATTTTACGGCCGTTTCCGGACCTAATGGTTCAGGAAAGTCGAACATCGTCGATAGCGTACTCTTTTGTCTCGGGCTCTCGAGTTCGCGGACGATGCGCGCTGAGAAGCTCACCGACCTGATCTTTAACGGGAATGGCGCTGACGAGGCAATGGTCAAGGTGAGGTTTGACAACGCCGACGCCGAACTACCCACCGACGCGGAAGTGACGGTTGCTCGAAAGGTGCGCCGCACTGCAAGTGGGTACTATAGCTATTACTACCTGGACGGGAAGCCGTGCACGCTCGCAGACATTCACGAGCTCCTCTCGAAAGCGTGCATCACCCCGGAGGGCTACAATGTCGTGCTCCAAGGAGACATAACGCGCATCATCGAGGTGAGTGCGCTCGAGCGCCGTAAGATCATCGATGAGATCGCCGGTATTGCTGAGTTTGACCGAAGGCGGGATCGAGCGCTGGATGAGCTCGAGGTAGTCCGGGAACGCGTTGAACGCGTCGACATCATACTCAACGAGGTAGCGCTCCGGCTCGAGCAGCTTAAAGTCGAAAGGGAGCACGCCCTCAAGTATCAAGAGCTCAAAGCTAAGAAAAGGGACTATGAAAAAATGGTCTTTGCGTCAAAGCTCAACAAGCTCGCGAGAGAGATCGAGGCGACCGAAGGTGACTTGGCGCGCAAGCAGCGGAGCAAGGACAAGGCGGTTCACGAGCTCAGCGCAACGCGAGACGCGATCTATGATCTTGAGGGTCAGCTGAGCGCACTCAACAGCGCCGTGTCTGAAAAAGGCGAAAACGAGCAATTCGAATTGACAAAACACATTGAGCGTATCAAAGGGGGTCTTGGGCAACATCAAAGCAGGATCGATTTTGTGACCAAGGAGGCAGAGAGCCTCGAATCACAGAAACGCAAAGTATTCATCGAAGTGAACGCCCTCAAGCAGAAGCACGAGGCACTGCAGAGCGATCTGAGAGCTGAAGCGGTGCGACGGGCAAGCCTTTCAAGCGAGCTCGAAGAGCAGGAGCAGGATCTCAATGCGCTTAAAGACCAGCTTGCCACGCTCGATGAAACTGTGACTCAGGCGCGTGACGAACTCTTTGAGAAGCGCAAAGTGCTTGGCGAGGAAAAGGACAAGCGGGGGGACGTTGTACGCGCCAGAGATAGGGTGCTCGATGTCTTACGTCGCGCCTCAACGGACGTGCACGCGCTCGAGGGGAAGATTGACGCTGTGCGGTCAGACGCAGCTTCTGTCGAGCGTGATTTGGAGAAGATCCGTCAGGGCCGCGCCGCGCTGACGCAAAAACTGGAGAACGCGCGCGAGAACATCAAAGACCTCGAGGTGCGACGTGAGGACCTAAAGCTCGCCATGGAAACGGTCGAAAGGCGGCTGAATCAAGCGCATCAGGAGTTCGTCCGCGCGGAAGCGCGCCTCAAAGAGAGCTTCGGCAAAGCGGTGGAAGCGATAATGGCTGCCCAGTTGCCGGGGGTGCGTGGCGTCGTAGCGGAGCTTGGCAAGGTCGATCCGCGGTATACCACGGCGCTCGAAATTGCGGCGGGCCCGCGCTTGCGAAACATCGTCGTCGACACAGATGCAGACGCGGCGCACGCTATCGCCTATTTGAAAGAGCAGAATGTAGGCCGCGCGACGTTTCTGCCTCTGAACAAGATGAAGTCCGTGCACCGCGAAGCGCTCCCTGCGCACAACAACATCGTCGATTATGCAATCAATCTCGTTGATTATGACCAGGAGTACGCAGCGGCGTTTTCGTACGTGTTTGGCAAGACCGTTGTTGTCAACGAGCTCGAGCAGGCTCGCACCCTTATTGGCCGGTACCGCATGGTGACGCTCGATGGTGAGCTGCTCGAAATGAGCGGTGCTATGACGGGAGGCATCGACCGACGGGCGCTGAGATTTATCGCCGGCGAGGAGCAAGAGCTGCACAAGCTTGGCCGCCAGATACGCGAGTACGAAAAGGAACGTGAACGCCTGCAGCAGGAGCTCAACGACGTGGATGACCTTTTGCTGCAAGCACGGCACGAGCTCGTCACAGCTGAGGGCGAGCGGGAGCGTTTGGCGAGGGAGACCGAGGCTCTCCAGGCGCGAAAGCAGCAGGCTAACACAGAAGCGGAGGCTGAAATCATCCACCTCGCTGCGATGCGGGCGGAGAAAGAGCAGGCGGGCGTAAACATCAATGAGCTTGAGGAACAAGAGGCGCTACACGGTTCAGCCGTTGCCGCCCTTGAACATGACATTGCGGAACTTGAAAAGCGGCTCAAGGGTACCGACGCGTCAAAGCTCACTGAAAACCTCGCTCAGATCGCGGACGAGGTCAGACGGCTGCAGGGTCGCATCAGCAAATGCGACGCAACGATCGCTGATTTCCGCCTTCAGGAAGACTATAACGAGAAGAAGCTTGCTGACGCCAAAGAGCATTTGGAAACGACCGATAAGCGGATCAGGGAGCTCAGGGCCAGCATCCGTGAGTATTCCGAGGCTTCTGCACATCTCGAACAAGAGCTCGCCGACGTTTGCGGCCGCGAGCGCGAACTCGCGCGCGAGCTTTCAGAACTGCGTGAAGGACGGGATGCACTGCTGGAGCAGATCAGCCTGAAGGAGACGGAGAAAGCGGATCTTCAGCACAAGATTGATCGCACCGATCAGGCGCTCGAAACCCTTGATTATCAGCGGTTGGAGCTCGAAGCCCGTCGAGAAGAGCTCAAAGCAGAGGCGGGCGAGATCGACGACGTGCCACCTGAGGAGCCGCATGAGGCCATCGTGGCAGCGCTGAGAACCCTCGAAGTGCAGCTCGAGTCGATGAATGACGTCAACATGCGTGCCATCGAGGATTATGGCAACGTTGCCCGACGACAACAAGACCTCGCCGCGCGCAAGGACACGCTTTTCAATGAACGCGCTGAGATACTCGAACGCATTGACCGCTACGGCCTGATGAAAAAGGAGGCGCTGCTCACGGCGTTTGAACGCATCAATGCGAACTTCAAGGTCATCTATGCGGAACTCTCCGGAGCCACGGGCGAGCTTGCTCTGGAGAACTACGAGGACCCCTTCGACGGCGGCCTGTTCATCCACTCATGGCAGCGTGGCAAGCACGTACAGCGAATCGAGGCGATGTCGGGCGGAGAGAAGAGCCTTGCAGCGCTAGCGATGATCTTCGCCATTCAACGGTACATGCCGGCGCCGTTTTATATGTTCGACGAAATCGACATGTTCTTGGACGGTGCAAACGCCGAACGGGTCGCACGCATGATCAAGAAGCTCTCCTCGAACGCTCAGTTCATAGTTGTCTCGCTGCGAAAACCCATGATCGAAGCGGCCAGTCGCACGATCGGTGTCTCTATGCAGGAGGGCAACATCTCGAGCGTCACTGGGGTGAAGCTTAATTGACCAGCGACGGACGCGCCGGCGCTACTGCCAACGGTGAAGCGCCCGAAGATTTTGATGAACGATCAATTGATATTTTAGTCTCGCTCGCGAAAAAAGGCGAGATCGATCCTTGGGATATCGACATCGTCGACGTCACCGACAAGTTCTTGGCCCAAGTCGCGGAGCTCGAAAAACTCGACTTGCGGGTGTCGAGCCGAACGCTCCTTTTTGCATCGATACTGCTGAGGATGAAGGCGGACGCGCTAGAGGAATCGGAACCGCAAGACCTAGACGAAGAAGAATTGCCCGATGAAGACCTTCACGCGTGCTTCCCCGCCCTCAAGCCTAAGGTGCGGCGGCACGCGAAGCGTCGCGTTACTCTGTCAGAGCTCATCCACGAGCTTAAAAAAGCGACAAAGCGAAGGGAAAAGTCAGACGTGCGCCGGCTCATACAGCTTCAAGCGCAGGAGTTTGACGCTCTCGCAGTGGCGCACACGGAAGACATCGAGCGGCAGGTCAAACAAGTGCAGCGCGAGCTTAAGCGACGCTTCGGGAAGCAGGATCAGGTGCTCTTTAGCGAGCTCATTGTCGATAATACTGCTGAGCATATCGTTCAAACCTACATACCGTTACTCTTCATGGCAACGAGGCGACAGATACAGCTCGAGCAGAAGGAACTATTCGGTGACATCTTGATCCAATGCAAAAACCTTTAACGCCCTTGCCGCGTTCATGAGTGGTAATGAACGATAGAGACCTCATCGAGGCAGCGCTCTTCGTCGCAGGCAGGCCATTGACCCTTCTCGAACTAGAGTCTCTGATTAGCTTTGATGCTGATGTCGAAGAAATCGTCGAATCGCTTATGGAAGAATATCGGGAGAATGGCGCACTTGAGATCGTTCAGACCGACGAAGACATCGTCATGCAGGTGAAGGGCGAGTACGCTGACGCGGTCCGCACGATTGCTCAGCGTGATCTCGAAACGCCCGTACTGCGAACGCTTGCCGTTATTGCGTTTCATCAACCGGTCACACAATCAAAAGTAGCCGAAATTCGAGGTAACAAAGCGTACGGGCACGTGCACGAACTTCAGACGCGCAAGCTCGTTGAATCGGAGCCTTACGGAAGAACTAGGATGCTCCGAACTACCAAAGCTTTCGCGGACTATTTTGGTTTCGAGACGGAAAGCCTCGAGGAGATTAAGCAAAAAATCGGGCTGCTTCTGCGATAGCCGTGCGCAAGGCAGTGCAGCCTCTCAGCCGCAGTCTCGGATATCCGGCAATTGGCTAGCGGTTTGTTGTCGAGCACGGGCCGCGCGATTCGCGATCTTTGCCGCGAAAGCGCCGGCGACGAAGCCTGCATCCACGTTCACGACGGCCAATACCGAGCACGACTGCAGCATTGCTAGCAGGGCAGCTTCTCCTCGACCGCCTAGGCCATACCCAGTGGAGACAGGAACACCTATCACAGGGATATCAGTCAAGCCTGCTATAATGGTGGGAAGGGCCCCCTCTCTGCCAGCAAGGACAATGAGCACGTCTGTGTCTAGCAGTTTGGAAAGCTCTGGGTATAGTCGGTGAATGCCCGCTACGCCTACATCGTACGATATGATTGTCTTGCAGTTTAGTTCTTCAGCGAGAATGCGTGCCTCCTCTGCAACAGAGATATCTGAAGTACCGGCGCACACAACGCCGACAAGCCCGTAGGGGGTTTCAAAGTGCGGCTTTTTTCCAATAGCTGCGATGCGCGCACGATCGTGCCATTCGACGTCAAAGTGTTTTAGTGCCCGCAGCTGGTGCTCTGAAACCCGAGTGATTACGACCCGCCCCTCCATCTTAAGCTGCGCCTCGACAATAGCGACGAGATCTTGCGCATTTTTGCCTTCTGCCAGGACAACTTCTGGAATTCCTACTCGATGCAGCCGCGAGGTATCTAGCTTCGCAATTTCAGCAACCTTTTCATATCCATTAATAGTGATCTCGCGTCGAATAAGTCGTGCGGCTTCTTGCTTCGAAATCTCTCGGTCGGCGAACTTATTGAGTATAGTCTCCAAGCTAGGCATGCGCAGTTATGTTCTTAGCAAGTGTAATAAATACACCACATTGAGAAGCACAACGGGGCAACCTCATCTATGCGCGAAATGGACCGTCGGCAATCAGGGTAGGCCGGAGACGTTAAATACGGCCCGTTCACTTCTATCGTGTACCATACGAAAGCTGGAGGAGAAGAGAGGCCGCTTGAAAGCTTCTAAAGACAATCGGGACGCGAAACGGCCGCTTGCAAGGCCACGGGGCACCCGCGATTTTTTGCCGGGTGCGATGGCAAAACGCCGTTTTGCCGAGCTTCAGTTCAGAAACGTAGCCGAGCGCTGGGGGTACGGCGAGATCGCAACACCCGCGTTTGAGCCGCTCGACCTTTTTACGATCAAGTCGGGAGAGGCGATAACAGACGAGATTTACAGCTTTACAGACCGCGGGGGTCGCGCGCTAGCGTTGCGGCCTGAGCTCACTGCGCCCGTCATGCGTGTGTACGTGAATGAGCTGCAGTCCGCGCCCAAGCCGCTCAAGTTCTACTATTTCGGTGACTGCTTTCGGTATGAGCGGCCCCAGTCCGGGCGCTACCGGCAGTTCTGGCAGTTTGGCGTCGAACTCATTGGAAGTGCGAGGCCAGAAGCGGATGCGGAGGTGATCGCGCTCGCGCAGCATATGCTTAGAAGCTTGGGGCTTGAGGCAAAGGTCCACGTTGGCTCTCTCGACGTCCTCAGGGCCGTGTTTTGCGAGCTTGACGATGAAACCTGTGCCCTCGCCATGCGCTTAATCGACAAGGGCGATTTCGATCAATTGCAGGAGCTCCCGCACGGCGACACCGCTATAAGGATCATCGAAGCAGAAGACCCTTTGAGCGAAGCGCAGAGCGTTGCGTCAGTCGATCACCTCTTGCAGGTTCTTGAGCTTCTCGACACGCTCGCCATAACATATACTGTTGATTTCGGCATCGCGAGAGGGCTCGAGTACTACACCGGGATCGTCTTTGAAGCCTATGCCCACGGCCTCGGCGCTCAGAATCAAGTTCTCGGAGGGGGCGCATACCGGCTCGCGCACCTCTTCGGCGGTGACGACGTGCCGGCGACAGGCTTTGGAATTGGATTTGACCGCATCATGCGCGCTGCCAATATTCATAGCGCAGAGCTGCCGCGGATTCTAGTCGTTCCCACCAAGGACGCGCGCATCTACGCGCTCCGCATCGCCGATGAGTTGCGGGCACACGTCTGCGCGGATGTTGACGTTATGGGGCGAACGGTTCGTGCGCAGTTGACGTATGCCAACAGCGCAAGTTTTGACTTCGCCGTCATTATCGGAAAGAGCGAAATGCAGACCTCAAAACTTACGCTGCGCAATCTCAAGACCGGTGAACAAGAATCACTACACGTTCAGGAGATTATTGATCGCGTCCTACGCCACACATAAGGGAAAACGGACTACAGGAGAGTGCTCTTATGAATGTCGTGCAGACTGTGTTATGGAAACTAATAAACCCAATAGCGATTGTAACGGCCCGCTGTGCGGACAACATGAGCGGCTTTGTCGCAAGTTGGATCACCCAGGTGTCCTTCGTGCCGCCGCTGATTATGGTAGCAGTGAATCCGTTGCACTACACCTACGAGCTCATCGTCAAAAGCAACGCTTTTGCAGTCAATATTCTCAGAACCGATCAAGCTGAATTGGTTGATGTCTTCGGCAAGAGCTCGGGCAGAAAAGTTGTAAAGTTTGCGTCGGCGGCGTACGATCTCGGGAGCACAGGCTCGCCAATCCTTAAAGACTGCTTGGCGTTTGTCGACTGTACCGTGATGTGGACCAGAGAGGCCGGAGACCACGTCCTTGTTGTCGGCAGCGTCGCTAATGCCGCCATTACCTTGGATGGCGAAACCCTTCAAGAAGCACGGTCAATGTACACGCAACGCGCATCAATCGGGACGCGTCATCGAGGGATCAACAATGGTGGAGCTTAAATTCAAAAATGGCCTCATTCCGGTCGCTACGCAGGACTACGAGACGGGAGAGGTGCTCATGATTGCTTTTATGAATGAGGACGCGTTTGAGATGACTGAAACAACCGGTTATGTTCATTATTGGAGCCGAACAAAGCGGCGTGTTTGGAAGAAGGGGGAGACATCGGGCCACGTTCAACGAGTGAGGGAGATCTTAGTTGACTGTGATTCGGACGCGCTTGTGATAAAGGTGGATCAAGTTAAAGCGGCGTGTCACACTGGCTTCTGGTCGTGCTTCTTCAGGACTATCGACGGGAGGATAATCGGCGAAAAGGTGTTTGATCCCGATAAGGTGTATAAAACGCGCGACTAAGCACCAGC
>Ga0181527_1005011_pt1 | contig 11133 bp, 9 predicted proteins | sample PEATcosm2014_Bin_30_FD_119762 | JGI IMG/M metagenome (GOLD analysis project Ga0181527, IMG submission 119762) | Peatland microbial communities from MTU Mesocosm Facility, Houghton, MI, USA - PEATcosm2014_Bin06_60_metaG | ecosystem: Environmental > Terrestrial > Soil > Wetlands > Peat | place...
CAATGAGCAAAGGCTGGGCCGCCACGTGGCGCGCCAACGGATGGAAACGAAACCGGAAGGACCCCGCGCTCAACCCGGACCTGTGGCAGCGATTGCTCGAATTGTGCGAAAAGCACGACGTGGTGTTTGAATGGGTCAATGGACATGCCGGTCATCCCCAGAACGAACGGTGCGACCGTCTCGCCGTTGCCGCCGCGTTCATGCCCGGATTGACCAGGGACGTCCGCGCATGACGCCCTTTCGCCCACGGGACTCCGGGCGGGGAGCGCACCGCGGGACGCGAGCGTACTGTTTGTTAAGGAACCTTCCGGGCTTGCTCGCCCTGCTGCTCGCCGTTGCCCCGGCACGCGCGGAACCCGACACGCTTGTGGTGCGCGTGTGCAATATCACGCACGCGGGCGGTTTTATCGATCTCACTGTTTACAAGAACGACCGCCACTACCTGAGCGACGATTCGTTCGTGGTGTGCCGCAGGGTGGCGTGCGACACCGCGCGGGTGCAGCCGGCGGCATACGTGCCGTTGGTGTTGCCTGCAGGCGACTACGCGTTTGTGGTGTATCATGATGTAAACTCAAACGGCACCCTCGACGCAAACCTGTTCGGCTACCCCACCGAACCCATGGCCTTTTCACGGCCGTTCCGCCTCGGCATACGCGCTCCGCGCTTCAACGAGATCAGCCTTAAGGTCAACAAACCTCGCGACACGATTGAAGTACGGTTGTCGAAATGAGTTGGTAGGGCCGTGTGCTGATGCCTGTGGCGGTAATCGTTCCCGTGCCTTATTTGTCAATACGCTCGAAAAGAACCGGGTAACGGGTCGGGACGTTGCTGAAGGGTGAGGCGAAAGGAAAACGTCCTAACCGTCAAGGAGTTTTCCCAGGATTTCCTGAGGGATTCGCTTCACCTTCCCCGCGGTATCCACGCACGCCGCTTTCACGTCCCCGGTCGCGCATATCACGCCGCGCTGGTTGACGATTTCGTAGTGGAAAGTGAGGGTGACCGGCGTGTGGCCGGCGATTGAGGTAGCCACGTCGAGTATGTCGTCGTACCGCGCCGGGCAATGGTACCGGACATGGGCCTCCGCCACCACAAACAGCGTGTCCTGCTTGTGAAGATCGGCAAGATTGAACCCCAAATCCCGCAAGACCTCGGTCCTGCCGCGCTCCATGTACTTGAGGTAATTGGCGTAGTACACCACGTTGCCGCAATCGGTGTCCTCGTAGTAGATCCTTATCTGCAAATGATTGGTGTGCGGCTTCATGCGGCGCGCTCCGGCCGGGGCGGGGCGGCATCTACAGGGACCTTCCGGTCCAGCTTGTACTCGCGGATTTTGCGCCAGAGCGTGGACCGGGAAATCCCGAGCTTCCGGGCGGTTTCGGAATAGTTGAACTGCAGCGCCTCGAGCGCCTGCCGGATATACTCGCGCTCAACGGTGTGGAGCGGCTCGATGCCGCCATGTTCCGGCGGAAGGGGCGTGCCGGCCGACAACGATTTCCCGGGTCCCTCGATGAGCAGCCTGTTTTTGAACATGAAGTCGGGCAGGTCTTTTTCCGTTATGTCGCGGCTTTCGGCGAGCACCGCGGCATGTTCGATGATGTTTTCCAATTCCCGCACATTTCCGGGATAGTCGTAATTGGCAAGGACCGCCTCCGCAGCGGGAGACAACCGGGAGATGTTCTTGTCGAGCATATCGTTGTTCTTATGGATAAACAGCTTGACAAGGTTGGGAATGGTTTCCTTCCGCTCGCGGAGCGGCGGCAGGTGCATGCTGAAAACGTTGAGCCGGTAAAACAGGTCTTCCCTGAGTGTGCCGTCGGCAACAAGGCCGTTGACGTCTCTATTGGTCGCAGCGATGATTCGAACGTTGACCGTCCGCTGTGTGTTCTCGCCGATGCGCTTGAAGGTGCGCTCCTGCAGGAACCGCAGCAATTTGACCTGCGCCGGCGCGGACAACTCGCCGACTTCGTCGAGGAACAAGGTGCCGAGATGGGCATCTTCAACAAGGCCCACGCGGTCGCGATCTGCGCCGGTAAAAGATCCCTTGACATGGCCGAACATCTCGCTTTCGAACAGTGTGTCGGGAATCGCGCCGCAATTCACGGCCACGAATTTACCGTCTGTCCTGCGCGACATGTGGTGAATGATGCGCGCAAAAAACTCCTTGCCCGTGCCGCTCTCGCCCGAGATCAGTACCGTGGACGAGGTCGGGGCTATCTTCATGGCAAGCTTGAGGAGCTTCTGCATGGCGGGGCTGCCGGCCATCAGGTCTGCAAGCAGGCGCTGTTCGAGCTCGCGGTATTCCTGCAGATTGTCGACTTTTGCCGAGAGCTTGTCTGCCGCGGCCTTCATGTCGGCCGGCCGCACCGGCTTCATGAGGTAGAATGACGCGCCGTTGCGCAGCGCCCGCGTGGCCGCATCGAGATCGTTCATGGTGGCGAGGACAACCACTTCGGCGTGCGGCGACCGGGTCTTGATGTAATGGACCAGGTCCATTTCCTGGGCCGGCATCGCCTCTATGTCAAGAAACACGATGTCGATTTTCTCCCGTTCCAGGAGCGAAAGCGCCTGGGAGGGAGACTGCGCCGACAGCAGGTGAAAGCCGGCGAGGGCGCCTTCGTCCGGCGACACTGTTTTCGACAACGCGTTGAGCGAGACGAAAAGAATGGTTTTCTTTTGTGGAACTGCCGCCATACTGTAATCGCGCCGAGCAAAGATTATTTTTGTTGAGCTGTGGGAAACCTTGTACTCCAAAAATATATTGAAGCCCTGTAACGGGAGAAGCGCCGTCAAGAGAGAGGGAGATTTCCGGACTTCGGAAAACAAGTATGGACATATTCACCCGCCCTAGGCATCTCGAAGGATTTTACCGGCGCGCCGTTGTGTCGTGGTATTCGCGCCACATAAGGCTGGTACGGAATCTTCTGCTGTGGCTCGGAATTCCGCTCGGCCTCATCATCGCCGCAGGATTCATTCCGTTCTCGTTTGACGGGCTCAAGCACGGCGCGGAGCGCCTGGTGCAGAAAACCGGGGCCGCCTCGTGTTCAATTGAAAAGGTATCGTTTACGCCGTGGCTCGGGCTTTCAATTGACGGACTGGAGTTGACAAAGAAGGACGGGCCGGTGCAGATTGGTGTAAAGATCCCCCGCGTGCGTCTCTCGTACCGTATAATCCCGCTGCTGTTCCGGTGCGCGGTGATCAAGGATTTCGCCGTCGATGAACCGCAGGTAGGCCTCGTGCTTGCCTCCACTGCCGCTCCCCGGCGGCGCGCAATGCCGTTTTCGGCTGAAGACGCCAGGAAGCTGTTGGCCGGAATCCCGTTTGCCGTTATTGTCCAGAATATTTCGGTGCGGTCCGGGGCCTTGGCGGTGCAGCAGAGAGGGGAAAGCCTCGTTGCCGGCAAGGGCATTGACGTCCGGATGAGCGTGGGCTACAAGCAGCGGCTTACCCTTGCCGGCAAAGTTTCTGCGGACCGGTTGACCGTGGGCGGCATGTGGGACGTTGATGATTTCCGCGCGGCCGTCCGGATATCGGATCTCACGGTGACACTGGAACGCTGTAAAGGCGATTTTTACGGCGGAACCGTTTCCGCCTCGGGCGAGGCGGACCTGGGCGAGCACACGCTGGAACGGTTCAAGGCGGGACTTTCTCATGTCAACCTGACGAACCTGTACGAAGCGTGCCGGATCCGTCAGGGCCGGTGCGAGGGGCGGCTCGACGCCGATATTTCACTTGTGCAAAGCGACCTTTCACCCGATTCCATGAAGGGGACCGGCAATATCAAGCTGGCCGACGTATCGGTGCACGAACTGCCTCTGCAAAGCGGCCTCCTTGTGTTTGTTGCGGTGCCGCAGATAAAGAACATCACCTTTTCCAGAATCACCGCCGATCTGAACGTCGGCAGCGGGAAAGTGTTTACCCCGAATATCAGGGGCGACGGCTATCCGCTCGAAGTGCGCAGCGAGGGCTGGGTTGGGTTCGACGGCTATTTCTCCGAAAAGATGAACGGGATTTTCGCACGGGACCTGGTAAAGGACTTTCACCCGGTGATAGCCAATTCCCTTGATGACGAAGCAGACGGAAAGAAATCGTTCAAGTGCACGGTGCACGGAACCTTGGGAAACCCGCACATCGACATAGACAGAAAGATACAGGAAAGGGCGGTAAACAGCGTTATCGACCAGGTAAGGAAGTTTTTCGGAAAATGAAAACCAATGCCATCGCCCTTGAAGACAAATTTCTCGCGCCGTTCTTCGACAGGACGAAACTGACCATAGAACGCGGTGAGGGCGTTTACGTTTGGGATGACGCCGGGAAACGCTACCTCGATTTTACCGCCGGTTGGGGCGTGACGTGCATCGGGCACGCAAACCCGGTGATTACCGAGGCCCTTGTCAATCAGGGGAAGAAGATCATCCAAAATCCCAACTCCGGACTCACCTATTCGCCCGTGCGCGCCGAACTGCTGTCGCTTCTCGCCGGCATTGTGCCCCACGGCCTCACCCGCATCTTTTTCGGGAGCAGCGGCGCGGAAGTAAACGATGCCGCCATAAAGCTTGCCCGCAAGGTCTCGGGCAAACTCAACGTGGTGTCCATGGAGCAGAGTTTTCACGGCCGGACCATAAGCACCGCCTCGGCAACCGGTCAGGCGATTCACCGGGAAAAGTACAACCCGCTCATGCCCAACTACCTGTTCGTGCCGTTTAACGATGTAGATGCAATCGCCCGGGTCATCAAGAATGAAATTGCCGCGGTCATCCTCGAACCAATTCAGGGGGAAGGCGGCGTAATCGTACCCGACGACGGCTATCTGCAGAAGGTGTCGGAGCTCTGCCGCGAGCACGGCGTGTTCCTCATGATTGACGAGATACAAACCGGCTTCTGCAGAACAGGTCCTTTCTTTGCTTCGGCCCTACCCGGGGTGGCCATCGACTTTCTCACCATGGCAAAGGGGATCGCGGGTGGATTTCCGTTTGCCGCGTTTGCCGTTACCGAAAACATTGCGGCGAAATTCGAAAAGGGCGACCACGGTGGAACGTACTGCGGCAACCCGCTGGGGTGCGCGGTGTCACTGGCAGTTATCAAGTATTTGCTCGACAATGATATCCAAAGCCGTGTGGAAGCCGTCGGCGCCGAAACAATCGCCGAGCTCGGGACGTGGCAGGCCAAGGACCCGGGGCTCATCACTGGCGTGCGCGGGAAGGGACTGCTTATCGCCCTGCAAGTTGCGACAAAGGAAATCGCAGCCGGTGTTTCGGCGCAATGCCTGCGCGACGGGCTCATCCTCAACGTAAAGCAGGGGAACGTCATCAGGCTTTTCCCCGCGCTCACCGTTTCGCGGGAAGAAATGCGGGCGGGGCTCGCCATTCTCAGGAACGCGCTCAAGAATCAATCTACGCCGTAGGAATGGAGCGTCCGCGTGACGCAACCGAACCCAACCGCGGGCAATGCCTGCGATATCTTGTTTGTAAACCCTCTGCACCCGTTTAGCCACTATTTCACCCAGCCCGAACTCGTGAGGCTGATGCGCAAGAAGAACAGCTTGCCGCCGTTGTCTCTCGCGCTCTTGGCAGCTCTCACGCCTGACGCCTATTCGATGATCGTGTGGGACGAGGACATTGCTCCTATCGATCCTGAGACAATTACCGCAAAACTGGTCGCCATGAAACTGGTCACCCCCACATCCACACGAGCGTATGCGCTTGCCGATCGTTTTCGAACGTGCGGGGCAAAAGTCGTTTTTGGAGGGCCCCATCTGACCGCGACGACGGTCGAGGACGCGCTGAAGCATGCGGATGCGGTGGTCGTCGGCGAGGCCGAAGGGGTGTGGTCCGGTCTGTTGAAGGATTTTGAAGGCAATGCTTTACAAAGAGTCTATTCTTCCAAGGACCTCATTCCCTTTGTCGCGTCGGCGATCCCCCGCTGGGACCTTCTCGACATGGGAGCATACCTTTCCGTACCGGTCCAGGCTTCCCGGGGGTGCCCTTACAATTGCGAATTCTGCAATGTGACGGCCAACTTCGGCCGCACGGTGCGGGTGCGGGACGTCGACAACGTGCTCGAGGAACTCGCATCAATCCCCACCAAGCGAGTCTTCTTCGTGGACGACAATATCACCATAAACCGCAGGTTTGCCCGGGAACTCGTGCAGGGAATGCGGGGAATGGGCATCGCATGGTTTTGTCAGGCCAGCATCGATATAGGAGACGATCCCGCGTTGCTGGATGCCATGGCCGCCGCAGGGTGCGAAAACATTCTCATCGGGTTTGAGTCGCTGAACAGCGAGAACCTGGAAAAGGTCGGGAAACTCCACAATCTCCAGAAGGACTACAAAACCGCCATTCAAAGAATCAACGCCGCGGGTATTCATGTGCAGGCCACGTTTATCATGGGGTTTGACAACGACACGGTGGAAGACTTCGAACGGTTGCACCGGTTCAGCGCGGATGCGCCGCTCCCGTTTACCGCTCTCAGTTTTCTGGCCGCTCCGCCCGGGACCCGCCTCGAACGGCGAATGAAAGAAGAGGGGCGGCTGTACGCCATTCCATGCGAGATAAACGGCGGCCTGCTTCCCTCGGTTCGGCACCCGTCTCTTGGGCCATTGACATTATACAATGCCTTTGTCGATACCATTCAAAAGGTATACCGGTTCGACACGATCTACGCAAAAACGCGCGCGCTTTTCGGAGCAGGCTGGTTCGCCAGGCCCAAAAAGGACAACGACGTTTCCGCGGCCGACAAGATCAGGCTGGGACTGCTGCTGGTGAGGGCATATCTCGTAACAAAAGATAAATGGCGGCGGCGGTTGTTTTTGTACCTGTTTTCGCTGGTCCGCACAAAAACCGTGGCGCCCGAGCGTGCGGTGATTTACCTGCTGACCATGCACGCGTTTTCGCTGTCGGTAGACGCCATGGTTGCGGAGAGAGAAGAGAAACTGGCGTTGATACGGTCGTATACCCAAGGAAAATAATGGGCTTGGCCGGAGTGCCTCGCGTTGATTGAGCAGGATTTCTGTTCACTAACGAAAAGCTCCGCCGCACGGGTGGATTATGTTATTGGCCAACAGGTTGAGCCTTTTGGCTCAATCATGTTGAAGCAAGGTTTCGCCCCCGCACGATTGCTGAGCGTGTGCGGCGAATATCAAAATGGTATTATGGATTGCTGAGCGGGTGCGGCGTGGAAGTGGCCGTGGCAAAACCGTACCCTCGGTTGCGCGCACCCACGGAGCACCCGATTATTAAATTCTTAACTGTAAGTTCTCCGTCGGCTCTTAATTTCTTCACCCAATGAAGGCATCATCCTTGGCCTTTACAACTGCACCTCGTGGGTGCCACACAGCTGAAGATTGGATTCTCGCAAATAAACCAACTTTGGGGCCACCCGGCTCAGCCATCCAGAAGTATCGGATCAATATCTTCCGGCTCAGCCAACCAATCGCGCCCCTGATCTTCCGGCCGCACCTGCGCCTCTGTAAATGCGGGTAACGCCCAACGCATTAATTGAATTCGTCAATCTACAAACTACAATTATGTTTTATTCCACCGGCGTGGGAACACTGGAGAAGTGGGCGAGGGTTTGAGGGAAGAATTGTTTTGAAGAACGGATGAGTTCGGGGATGGTCACAAAAGAGTATCCGCGGTCCTTGAGGTCCCGAATGATGTTCGGAAGGGCCTGTACCGTGCACTGACGTTGCGGGTTGGGCCTTGTTTCCATGCCGTCGTGCAGAAGTATGATTGAGCCGCCCCCTGTTTTTGAAAGCACCCGCTGCTCAATGGTTTTTGCCGATACACGCTGCCAGTCGTCCGGAGATACCGTCCAGGTAACCACCGTATAGTGTTCCTGCCTTGCAAGGCTCATCATCCACGGGCTTCGCCAGCCGTGCGGAGGCCGGAAATATTCGGGATCAACGCCGCATGCCTTGCGGATCGCGGAAGCCGCTTTGTCAAGTTCGGTGCGGATCTTGTCGGGCATTTCCACCGGCCCCCAGAATGGATGCGAATAGGTGTGGTTGCCCACGGTGTGGCCTTCGGCCACAATCCGCTTTGCAATGTCGGGATGGCGTTCTACGTTGAGGCCAACCAAAAAGAACGTGGCTTTTACGTCGTATTTCGACAGCGTATCGAGGATCTGCCGCGTGAACGTGCTCGGGCCGTCGTCGAAGGTGAGCGCCACGAGGGGCTTGTCCTGCTGTCCGTGGGCCAGAACAGACCCGAACAGCTTGTTCTCGGTGTTTTCGGTGACAAAAAGGAAACACGCGACCGCGCACGCCGCCACCGCGTACCTGGTAAAGCTGAACCGTGATGCCGCGAAAGCGTACTGCGCTCTCCTGATGTTGGGAAAATTGTAAAACGCGGGGCGCTTGAAAAGATACAGAGAAAGATCGTTGAGGTAATACAACCACAATGTCTGGAAAAAGGCAAATTGGAACCTTCGCCCCGAAGTCTTCACCACCAGTTTCCTATCTATATGGAGTTTCCCAAGCCGTTGGATCCGCTGTCCCAACTCTACATCGGCTCCCATGTTCACTCGTGGATTAAAACCGCCGCTACGGAGGTATACGGAGCGCCATACCGCCATATTTGCGCCGGCAAGATGATAATTCATGCATCCGCACACTTTGCCTATGAACCGCAGCAGGGGAGGGCCGTCGTGAAACGTAAAAACGCCACTGCACGCGACAATACCGGGCTTGGAGAGATTTGCAAGGATTTTTGACAGCCAGGAAGGCGGGGCCATGGTGTCTGCATCGGTGCAGGCGATGATGTCGCCCGTTGCGGCGGAAAATCCGGCGCGAAGGGCATGAACATACCCCTGCCTCCGCTCGTGGACAACCGTTACGCCCATGTTCTCCGCGATGCGGGACGTTCGGTCGGTGCACGCGTTATCAACGACGATGATTTCGAATTCGCCGTCGTAGTCCTGCCGTTTAAGCGAAAAAATGCACTCGGCGATCAACTCTTCTTCGTTGTACGCAGGCACAACTATGGATACCGAAGGTTTTTGCTTCATCGATTTACTAATCTCAAAATGATGAAAGAGATGCTGCAGGCAAATGACAGGATCAAACGTGCATAGATCGGGCTCTTACTGAACCACTTTAAAATAATACAATAATCGCTGTTAATGTCAAGAGAAACCGGAAAAATCGGCGCGCGTGCCTGCCGCTTCCCGGCACGTTTTCAAAGGCGGCGCTTGTTTGGTGGTATGCCAATGACCCTCACACATAGTATCTTTAAATCAGATCTTCGGTTTACCTAAACTCAGCAGGAGGGTACCATGGACCGCGACAATGTATGGGAAAAAATAAGGAAGAATTTCAAGGAAGGGGCCGCCCTCTCCATCGAAAAAATCGAGGAGTATTCCAAGATCGGCAAACTCAAGATCGAGGAGTACGCCGCGAAGAAAAAGATCGAGAGGAACTGCGTGGACATAGGCGAACGGGTGTTCGACCTTGCGGAAACCGGCAAGACCTCCGAAGCTGCAAACGATCTTCTGGTGAAAAAAGCGATCGAGAACATCCGGGCGCTCAACGAGGAACTCGCCTTCATCGACAGCAAAGTGAAGGCAATTTCCGAAGACGCAAGAAAGACCAGGACCCGGGCCGCTGACCCGGGAGATCCGGTGGGCGTCTAGCACCCTATGAAAGACCGCAAGAAGGGAATCCTGCTGGTCCCGCCGGGCGGGGCAAGAGTCCGCACGCTGGGAATACCGCGCACGTTCATTGTGGTGGTCGGTGTTGTAATCGCCGCGGGCTTTGTGGGGTATTTCATCCCGTTCAACAGCTTTACCCTCGACGTCGTCAAACAGAACCAGGAGCGGAACTTGGAGGACCAGAACGGGAAATTGGCCGCCATGATCAGGCCATTGTACCGGCTGCGCGTTACGCTCAGCTCCGAGTTGGACCGTCTCGATCGCAAGAGGGTGTCCATCCTCGAAAAGTTCGGAAGAAAGGAAGGCGGCCGGCAGCGCGTTCACAGGAAGGGCAGGACACACGAGGTGAGCCTCGGCGATCTTGTTGCAAAGGTGAAGGTCGAGGATGAACTGTTCCGGGGAATTGTCGCCACGCTGGCACGGCGCCCCGGATTTCTGGATTCAATCCCGCTTATCAAGCCCGTGGGAGACAAATCGATGGTAAGCGCCCACTTCTCGCTGGAAATGGACCCTTTTACCGGTACGATAAAACATCACTTTGGGACCGATTTCATCGGCGTGCGGGGTACCCCGGTTTTCGCAACCGCATCCGGCACGGTGGCGCGGGTTGAAGACGGCAAGACGTGGGGAAAACGGATCGTGGTCAATCACGGATCCGGGTACAGCACGGTCTACGCCCATCTTGGGACCGTCGAGGTATTCACAGGCAAGAAAGTGAAGAAAGGCGACCGCATCGCCACCATGGGACTATCGGGGGTAACAAGCGGCCCCCACCTCCACTACGAAATCTGGTGCCGTGGCACCCCGCTTGACCCCGAGGAAATGTTCTTCCCCGACCTCGACAGCGTCGGGGAGGTTGCGCTACAATAGGCCGCACACCTTTGCGATGATGAACAGGACCGCTATAAGCACTATCGATCCCCCGGCCGTAAGGGCCACCACCGCCGGCGTCGCCATCCCTTTCTTTTTCGCTTTCGTTTGCACGTCCGCGTCGGGCTGCTTCTCCGACGGGTTTTTGATAAACGAGTAAATCACGTCGGATGGCGCGCGGTCGGATATCATCTTGAATTCTCGGTACAAGGCGTTCGCCATTTCCGCTGCGGTTGCAAACCGCTCTTCACGCGCCAGCGCCATGCTCTTATTGACCGCCTCGACAACGGAAGGGGTTACGGCGATGCCGAACGAGTCGAGCGGCGCGAATTCGCCTTTCGATTTCTGGCGCACCAGGTCCGATATGGTCTTCTGGGGAAACGCCCGCCGGCCCGTTATCATTTCGTAAAGCACTGACCCCACTGAGAAAATGTCGCTGCGGTGGTCGATGTCTTTGCCCTCAAGCTGCTCCGGCGAAAGGTACGCGAGCGACCCCATCACCTTGCCGCCGATGGTATGCAGGCTTACCTCGGTGGGCCGCGCTATGCCGAAATCCATCAGCTTCACGATGCCGTCCTTCGATATGATGACGTTGTCCGGTTTGATGTCGCGGTG
>Ga0181527_1005012_pt1 | contig 11132 bp, 13 predicted proteins | sample PEATcosm2014_Bin_30_FD_119762 | JGI IMG/M metagenome (GOLD analysis project Ga0181527, IMG submission 119762) | Peatland microbial communities from MTU Mesocosm Facility, Houghton, MI, USA - PEATcosm2014_Bin06_60_metaG | ecosystem: Environmental > Terrestrial > Soil > Wetlands > Peat | place...
GAACTTGCCCGCCGCGCTCATGTGCAGCCTTCCGAGGTGTCACAGATGGATGAGCACCCAAGCTCGTTCGTTGAACGACTGCTCAAGGCATTCTGGCTAGGCGAAATTTCCTGGTCCGGTCCTGCTACCGACGTCGTCGATTCGGACTACCTGGCCGAACTCAGCGCAATCGTAATTTTCGAGGCTGCCAAATTGGGGCAGTGCGTGATTGTGGGTCGCGGAGCACAGTGCGTCCTACGGGAACGTGAGGACGCTTTTCATGTTTTCGTGTACGGCTCACGGCAGGAGAAACTCAAGCGGATCCAAAATCGCTATCCAACGGACACTGAGTGCGAAGCGTCTCTCGACGAATTCGACCGCATCCGCGCAGCATACATTCGCAGGTACTACCGATGCGATTGGGCGAACCGGCACCTTTACAGTTTGATGATCAATTCGGACGTGGGCATCGATCGGACCGTAGCGGTAATCCTCAGTGCGGCAGGATTGGCCGCCTCGGAGAAGCGCTGATGAGCCTCAATGAGCACGCGGGAGTTTCGGGGAAAGACGAGAGGGTGGACACAACTCATCGCCAATCCTGGTTGGCGGTCAACGAACAGTTACAGCGCAGGCGACGTAGCGCAAATGATTGAGGCGAGAGAACCCGACGTAGATGGACAGCACCATCCCCAGGAGGAATTGGTACATGGTCATGACCCGGGTGGCGCGCATGACAGTGAGCGTGCCTTCCACCAGCTCTTGTAAGCGCAACTTCTCCAGCATCGTGGCCATCGGGAACAGACCGCCGTAGGTGGTTAGATTCTTGCCGCCAAAGTCATAGGAACGGTTCCTCGGCCAAGCCCGGCGTTATTCTTCCAACCTGATCGAAAGCAACAACCCCCGCTTCGGGAACCAGAATCACGCGGCCCCAACAGCTCCACGCGATGTTTTCGGTTGTGAGCTGCTGACATCCCACAACGTTACCGTATAACCGATCACGAGAGCCTGAATCAGCAACGCAATCAACAAAATCAACGCATTGATGGTGAAGACGGTGAGCGGCGCTAGGACGAGGCCTCCCTGCAAAGTCGCTCCGGTAATGGCCAGCCACAACAGACCCGCCCTTAGCATCGCGTCTGCGATCCCAGATGCACCCGTGTGTCGCATGAGCCATGCCAAAACGTAAGCGACGAACAGCATTGCAAAAAAACCCACGAGCAGCGGCACGTGAAGTCCGGTACTTGAGTCGGGGAATGCTTTCGGAACCGGGTTCACCGCTGTCACCCAGAATTCTTTCATGGGGTAGCCCGCGCTCGCCATCCATCCTAGTGCGACAGGAGAATTGCGGAGCGCTCCGCTTGCCGCCCAGCTCGCCAGCGCCGCTAGAAAGATGGCGAAGTGATTTATCTCGAAGCTATCTGGCCGGTTCTGCGAAACCGCCTGCGGAATGCATTGCTGCCCGCAAGTATCTCGCTTCGGCCAACGTGAACACTTTGACACTCTGGTTCGCAAGGGCCCAATCAGCGCCGTACGCGCAGCCAGCTTGGCATCGAGTTCCACGTCGCTGTCAGAGCCTGTCTCCGGGCATTGCAAGACGCGCTTTCCACTAAACACTCGCCGCGTCTCAAGCCATGTCAGGAACGGAAATGAAAAGAGAATGGTAATCCCGCAAATCAGTAGAAGCAGCGAATAAAGAATTAGCATGATGCACCTCGGCAAGAGCTACACCTTTTCTGGTGTTGTGGTCACCTCCAATAGAATGCGTCGAGCACGCTGACGTATCCCGGTGATTCGAACTGTTCGTGTCCATGCGAGAAGCCACGCTGTTCACCGCTGTCGTTGACCCGGCGATGATAGTGTCATGGCGTCCTCGGCCGTGATCCTGTAATGCAAAAAGTCTCTTCCTTTACGGGTGACGAGCACATGCTTTCCGGTGCGCGTGACCAGTTGCGCATATTCCAAAAACTCAAGCCACTGCTCGAACGTAAAACCGTCGTAGATCTCGGGATAGTGGCAGGCGGATTCGAGGTACGCTTCACGCAAGTGCGTCACCGAGATACCATGCCGTCCCGATTCCGAAACGAGTTGCAGCATGGGAACCTGTGTTTCCCAAACCAGAGCATGGTCCGGATCAAAGGCCAGCGTGATTGAAAGCACCGAGAACGCTTTCCCGGAGGCTTCTTGCCAGATGCGCTCTGACACGCGGGAGTCCGGCATACGAGCCATTACCCGGGCAAAGAAGATGGCAATGAACGGTAAAACGAAAAAGAGAAAAAGGATACACTCTGACATAGGCACCTCACGTTCCGTTGCCATGCTATGACGAGCCCTAAACGGCAGCCGATTGCGACATCCTCATCTATCAACCGAGATTTCCTTTTTGACCTCGAAAACGGTAAGGATTGTACACCCATCTCGCTTGCTCCGACGTTGTTGAAACGATTTTTACCCGGAGCGCCCTAACGGTGTGCGATCCGCACCATCACGCCGAGATGACCCCAGATTCCAGCCCATTTTCGCAACACCTCTCCTTCCCACGATCCTGGCAGACAAGATATCGCTGCTGGCGCGTCCACCCTCCTTCTATCCCGTCGGCCCCGGTAGCAGCGCGATCCGCCCCAGCATCGCCCCGAACCGTCGCCGGTTCAGATAGGCGAACGATTCGATGTGCAGGCGCTTGCCCGGAGCTGCTTTCGTCTTATCAGCTCGGGCTGTTGGAGCAGCGAGTGGGTACGATGAGGGCTTCCGGCTCTGGCCCAACTGGTAACAGGTGTGGGGGCCAAGTCCCTCCGAGATCGCCATTCCGGGGCAACAATGGCAAATGGTGACATTCAATCTCGGCGTGCAAAACGTCTCTTTTTCCGGAAATTTCGCCGCTTCCCGGCCCACGGAGACCACTAGGCGGTCGAACCGGCGCCGGCGATGGGGCTCTGGCTTGGCCCAAAAAGGTCTGGCGGCTTTCCAACCAGCATTGGTGACCCTGAGCTTGGCTTCGTCGTGCCCCTTGGTATCGCCGATGGCCACGAAGTCCGAGGTGTCCGGTCTTTGAAGGCGCACTCCGCCAAGACGGATCTCCGGGTCAAACCGTCCCCGCAGTCAATTAGTTCCGGAGTCCGGGAGCTGATGGAATTTTGGGGAATGCTAGGGCGTTTCTCGATACGACAACGCTTCGCGCGGGGTGAAACTGCGTCACTGCTGAAGAGGGCGAATGAACAACTCCCAGAAGAACTCCGCGGCACCCTGAAACGTCAGCTTTTCCTGTTTGCGAGCATAGGACTGCATTCCGAGCGCTTCAAAGTAGAGCATCTGATCGTCGGCTTTGACGTAAACAGCCTCGTTCATGCCCCCGTGTCGAGGTTCATCCGTCATGGAATACTCAATGCCTTCGCTCCCCATCGCGCCTCCCCCGATTGAGGCCGATCCTTTGCAGACCTTTTCTCCTCCTCGATATGCCGCTGCGATGAACCGGTTTGCATCGATTCTTCGAAAGGTCTGATCTAAACCGGGATTGCGGGTCACGAGCTCCTGGAGGGAGCCTTCGAAGAATTTTGATATGTACTCAAATCCCTCATGCCGAAAGCGATACTTATCCAGGTCTGTGAACTTCTTGCGGATTCTCAAATTGCTGGAACGGATTACCGGAGTGACCGAATGAGGCGATTTCGAGTTCGCCGGGATTGGTGGCACAGCAGAAACTTTTCCGCGCATCTCCTGGAGCGCGGTTTTGACAGCTTTTACGACATCCAAGAACGCTTCATCAATGTTAGGCCACGTACTGATAGGTTTACCGTCTTTGGGAACGGCCTGAAGCTTCCCGAACGGAAGATCATGCCAGTCGCAGGGACGCAGAATAACCGGAATGACTCTCGTTTCTCTATTTCTCTGCTTCTCCATGGCCCGGGTCATCTCCAGGTCGTAACAATAGTCCGAAGCGATGAAGTTGGGACTGACGAGCAAGAGAATTACATCAGCCGCATCGAGATGCTGATCAATCTGCCCCGCAAATTCGGAACCAGTGGTGATACGGTGATCATGCCAGGAGTTGATAAGCCCCTGACGCTTTAAAGCGGAAAGATGAATCTCCAACTGGTCGCGGAGATCCTCGTCCACGTGTGAGTACGAGAAGAAAAGAGTCGACACCGGCTAAGCCTTTCTGATTGATGTGCAGGTCGCGACCTCTGGATTCATCATAGTCGTCCGAGTGGCAGTTTGCCTGACAAGCCTTGGGATCTGGTGCCATTCCGGCACTTATCGGAAGATCGGTGATGAACGAGACCCGAGTATGCCCATGCCGATGTATGGGCACCTGCTTAACGTCTACGCCTCGCTCCAGATGGCGGCCTGAACCGGATCGTTTTGCGCTGTCCCCCTCGGTCGAGACCCAAAATTCCGCTATCTAACCCCAAAAGTTGCCCCTCCGGTAGCGACTGCTTGGAAACCGCTAAACGTGCAGGAGGCAATTACAGCGTGCGGCGGTGGCGGGATGGGGCGTTGGGTCGTCGGGATGGTTCGTAAGTTCTGCGGGGTTTATTGACCACCGTTGCGGCACCATCCGCCGCAAGGCCGCATCCATGAGAAGGCGACCGCGACCGTCCAACCGACGAAAATTTCATTCTTGATGGCAAACACGACGGTCGCATGGCCGGGACGGGCGGGCGGAGTATTCAAATGGCGGTCACCTTGGCCTTGTCTCGACGCCGTTCTGCCCTTACCGTTGCGTCCATGAAAATGCTGGTTATCGGCAGTTGTACCGGGTCAAAGGACGACGCCAGGTGCCCACCAAGCGTGAAACTGACCGAAGCCGATTTCAACGACGTTGTGCGGCTTTGCTCGCGGGAAAAGGAACTATCCAATTGGTTGAGACCTGCTGCGGAAATGTACACGGGCCGACAGCACACCCAGATGATGGACGGCGTGCAGCTTATGCGTTCGGCGTTTGGGCAAAATGCTTGTGACGTGGCCATTGTGTCGGCTGGATATGGGCTTGTCCCCGAGCGTAGACCCATCGCGCCCTACGACATTACATTTCAGGGCATACACAAGCCACTCATCAAGGCCCGTGGCCAAAGGCTCGGCATCCCTGATGCGATAGGCAAGCTGATTGCCAACTACCCGGTAGTATTATTCCTGCTGGGAGACGATTATCTCCGCAGTGCCCATCCGCCGCTTGTTCCCTCTGGGCGGCAAAAGTTCATCTACTTCGGGTCACCCAAGCTGCGATACGTCGATAGTGCGGACGTGGTCATCGTTGCAGCAGCCCAAGAAGCAGCGACAGAGTTTGGCGGCAGCAGGATGTTTGTAAAGGGCAGGATGTTCCATCTCCTCGCTGCTGGGGTGCAATAGCAGCCGAAGATGTGGGCGGAAGTCGTTCGCGACCGTACCCCACAGACGGTGGTTTCGCTGATTCGGGACGGGAAGCAACACGTATGAGCCGCCAGCGCGACATTGATAGGTTTTACGCCCTTCTTCACGACCTGAGTCGCCGCGTCGGCGGTTGCAGGTTGCTGCGTGATTGCAGTGGCAACAGCGGCTGGCCACAGCGTGGTGTCTACTTCTTTTTCGAAAATGGGGAGTTTCGTGAGGACGGGATTACCCCGAGAGGCGTTCGAGTTGGTACCCACGCTGTATCCACCAATTCGAAAGCGAAACTCTGGAATCGCCTTCGTACGCACCGAGGAAATCGGAACGGTGGGGGCAATCACCGAGGTTCGATTTTCCGACTTCGAGTCGGCGAAGCCCTTCTGAAAGACGCCGATTACGCTGAACACATTCGTGAATCATGGGGAGACGGCGGAAGCGCACCAAAGCATCCAGCCTTTGTAATCTTTTTGTACGCGCATTGTACATCTGGCGATGGAGCGGGAGAATAGCTTCAGGGCGTGTCTACACGGTCCAGCCGTGCCGCCGTCTCCATTCACCACAGACGGCTCCCCGCTTCATCGAGGATGCCCGCCTGCAACGGTTCCACCCGGAGGCGAACCATGAACGCGCTGCTTATCTATCCCAGATTCCCCGACACCTACTGGAGTTTCAAATACGCACTTTCGTTTACGGGCAAGCGCGCGGCTCAGCCTCCGCTGGGACTCATGACGGTTGCCGCACTGCTTCCCGGGAGCTGGCGGAAGCGGCTGATCGACACCAACGTGGAGCGTTTGAAGGATGCGGACCTAGCTTGGGCCGATGTTGCGATGGTAAGTGGGATGCACGTACAGCAGGAGCATCTGACGTCGATCGTCGAACGCTGTCGTGCACGCGGTCTGCGAACGGTGGTGGGTGGACCTATCGCCAGCAGCGTGCCCGCAGCCGCACTCAAGGCAGATCATGTGGTCATCGGTGAGGCGGAGGCTTGATTGCCGCATTGGCACACGATCTGGAGGCAGGCGAGGCCCTGCCTGTGTACGAGGCTGCCGAGAGGCCGGCCATGGAGCGCAGCCCCTTGCCGGATCTGAGCCTCATCAAGATGAACCGCTACAGCACCATGACTGTCCAGTATTCGCGTGGCTGTCCGTTCAACTGCGAGTTTTGCGACATAATCGAGATTTATGGCAGGCAGCCACGCACCAAGGCTGTCACGCAGGTGCTGGCCGAACTGGATCAGCTGCAGCGTGCGGGTTGGCGCGATGCCGTCTTTGTGGTGGATGACAACTTCATCGGAAACAAGAAGCGTGCGAAAAATCTGCTGACCGCGATGGCAGAGTGGGGACAACTCCATGGTTATCCCTTTCGCTTTATCACGGAAGCTTCTCTGAATCTGGCAGATGATCCGGAGTTGCTGCAATTGATGAAGGACGCTGGCTTCTCTACAGTATTTCTGGGGATTGAGACGCCGGATGAGTGTAGCCTGATCGCGAATCACAAGCTGCAAAATACGCGGCGTGATCTGCTGGAGAGTGTGAAACGGATCCAGCAGTACGGGATCGAAGTGATGGGAGGTTTTATCCTCGGGTTTGACACCGACCGCGAGGATGTGTTTGACCGGATGGTGGAATTCATTCAGACGAGCGCCATTCCGGTGGCCATGGTGGGATTGCTGCAAGCTCTGCCCGGGACGCAACTCTTTCGCCGGCTGTGGAGAGAGGACCGGATTGTGGACGCGGGGGATGGAAACAACACGGATTGCAAGCTGAATTTTCTTCCACGCATGGACGCTGCGCGCCTTGTAGAAGGTTACCGTTCCGTGCTGAGACAAATCTACTCCTGCGATGCCTACTATGAGCGCGTCAAACTGTTCCTGAACCGTTGCCATCCGACGAGCAGGCAGCGCTTGAGCTATGCGAACTTGCGTGCCATGGTCTCCTCGGTCGTGCGCCAGGGGCTGCTGGGGAAAGGCCGGCTCAGCTATTGGAAGTTCGTGCTGACAGCAGCCACGCGGTATCGCCGGTCTTTCGGCATGGCCATGACCTTTGCGGTGATGGGCTATCACTTCCAGATCATGACCGATCGGTTAATGGAGGTGGAGTGACCGCATCGCAATCAGGTAGATCAGCATGTATGGGAACAATAACCAAAATCTGGGAACAAAATGGGAACAATAACGCGATTTTGGGTGGCTTACAGGGCTTTATGAGGCGACGAGGGCTTTGTAAATCACTGATTTGCTTCAGCGCTGAATTTTGACACGCGGGTCCGCGACGAGGAACGATCTCAATCATGTGTCACAGCCCAGCATGGTGCGGCATCGCATCGCCTCAACTGGATAGAGCATCAGACTTCGGATCTGAGGGTTGGGGTTCAAATCCCTCCGTGGGTCGCCATTCCGGGGAAACAATGCCAAGTTGTGACATGCAATCGCGGCGTGGACGCCTCCTTTTTCCCGGAAGTCTCGCCCCTTGCCGAGCCATGGAGCCGGTGAAGCGGTCGAACCGGTGCCGGCGGTGGGGCTCTAGCCTGGTCAGCAAGGGTCTGGCAGCCTTCAGAGAAGCATTGATAACCAGAGGGCGACTGGCTTGCCTCTGTCGTTATACCCCTGGGCAATTTGGCCTAGTCGATGGCGATGCGCAAATCTGCGACCTTGCCGTGATCGCCTAAGATGCACATGTCAGCGGATGCACCATTGAGTACGGCGATGACATCGACAGAGGCGAGACGGGGGCTGGTGGAGCCGCGCCGGGCGGGTGTTGCGGCGAGCGGCGCTATCCGGTTTGGCCTCAAGATGGGTTAGAAGTTCGGCGGTGCAGAGGCGTGGGTGGAGCGGCTGAGGCCGGCCACGAGCGCGTGAATTTGATGCTCCCAGGCGGGTAGGAGGTGCCATTTTCATAATTTCCTTCCGATTTGCTCGTGCTCGGGCGTAGCGTGGTACAATCCCCATCGAGCACACCACAGTTTCAGGGTGATTCCGGCGATGGACCGAGCGAACTGCTGAACGCATGATCCGCACCGCAGGAGATGCGCTTGCTGACGAAAAATGTCGCTGAGGCGATACCAACAGCAATCATCCGGACTACCAACGAGCGACTGACCTGCGTTCCTCCAAAAAAACAAGGCCCCAGCCAAATCGGCGCACTCCAGCGGCCCTTACGGATAGGAGACCGGCATGCCGAATGACAAGATTTATCCCATCCTGCTGAGAGACATTGTGGTCTCGAACGAAAATGTGCGGAGCCAGCCGGTGCCTAACGAGGACCTACAGGAATTGGCGGACAGCATAAAAAAACATGGTCAGCTTCAGCCGGTCGTGCTGATGGGGGAGTACGGAAAGCCTAAGTACCAGTTGATCATTGGTCAGCGGAGATTTTACGCTATCAGGGACATCTTGAAGGCAAAGGAAATAAGGGCCACTTTTGTCGAGAAGATGAGCAACACCGAAGCGAAAGTGCGCTCGCTGGCTGAGAACATGTGTCGGGTCGAGTTGACATATAGCGATGCAGCCGAGGCCATCACAGCGCTGTACAAAGATTTCGGCCACAATGACAAGAAGGTTGCCAGCGAGACTGGACTCTCTCTGACGAAGGTCCGCCAGTACATTTATATTGAAGAGCGTGCTTCGGCCGAGACGAAGCAAAAGCTGCGCCAAAAAAAGGTCACACCCGTTGACGTCCAGCGTGCATTGCAAGCTGCGTCTGACGACGTCGGCAAAGCGGATGAGCTTTTGAAACGAATGCAGAAGTACGATAAGTATCAAAAGCAGCGTATGGTGCAGTATGGGCAGCAGAACCCCAAGGCATCGGTGAAGGAAATCGTCACCAAGGCTGAGGAGCCGGTAGTTGAGCGAAAGATCGTGGTCAAGCTTTCGGACAAGGCGCGAAGTGGCTTGGAGGCCGCCGCCAAGAAGATGTCCATGGAACCTGACGAGGTCGCAGCGAAGGCGGTCGAGGAGTGGCTGTCCACTCAGGGGTTCATTCAGTGAGCATGGAGGAGCGTCACTCTCTTACGCGGGCGGAGGAGTCCCAGCTTGACGACGCGCTCGCGGCGTTGCTCGCGAGCACGAGGAGGGCGAAGCGAAGCTTGAACTTGGTCGACGTCAGCGAAAAACTCCGCGTCGCAGTGCGGCTATTGGGAAGCCTTCGCGCTGTCGCGAAAGCCCTCGGATTATCTGACGAAACCGTGAGACAGTTCAGCCGAATCGAAAGGCTCTGTCCTGACGTCAAGAGACTACTGGCGAGCGGCCAGATCACTAGCATGGACCTTGCTGATCGGCTGAGTCGCCTTCCGTCCGCGGATCAGCACCCGATCGCAACAGAGGTAGTGTCCGGCAGCCTGGACGCGCATGATGTGCGTGCTGTTCTTGCTTTACGGAAGGCGATGCCCAAAGTGCCTATTCAGCAGCTCGTTCAGCGGATTCGGCGGTCGCGGAACATCAAGGAGTATGTGGCTGAGTTTCTGACGCCGCACCCAACTCCAAGTGAGAGCACGCTGCTGAAGCGGTTATCGCGTGTACTCGCCCGCCATGAAATTCGGGAACTGGAAATCCACGAAGGAATAGGTCGACTCTTTTTAACTGCCAGGGGGAAAGCCGCGCTCGAAGACGCAGCTAGGCAGGAAGGCATACCAAAGAGTGAATTACTTCGCCGTTTGATCAACGGGGAGGCAAACCAACGTGTCGGCCGTTAGCGCATCTCGGTCAAAGATTCGGGGCGTGGGCGGAACCAGCCGATTTGCTAGATTGCGGAGCCTTTGCGGCGATTTGCAGGCATGGCGTGCAAACGAGGACCTAAAGGTTCTGGAGGCAGCAAAGGGGTCGGCGCTTGTTCTACCGTTCGTTAAGGGTTTGAGGCTATCGGCCCAACTCATCTACATCTTGCGGGGAGAATTGTCTGACACGCCCCTTGAGGTTGACTGGGGGCATCTTTTGGATGATCACGATAAATCTTGCTCGCCGGAATGCGACGTTATCATTCATCATAAGGGACACGCTGGGGAGTGGAATGGCAGCACCCAGCCAGTGATGCACTTCAAGTTTGTAAAGAAAGACCATGCCGTGGCAGTGATTAGTTGCAAATCACTTACTAAGAGTGTCGATGGGGAATACGCTAAGAAACTGCGACCATATGTGAAACATGTTTTCCTGTTCGCGGAGTGCTGCCCCCCTGGCAAGGAGGCTTCGCTGAGAAAGAAGGCTAAAGAGGCCGGTTACGCGGGCTTCGGCCTTCTATACACTTACGACGAGAAGACTGGGGATATTTCAAACAATGAAAAAGGATGGGATAAGTTTCTTGATGCGATTGCATCGAAGGTCAAGAGGGCATCAAAGGTAAAATGACTGAACAACAGAACAATGGCCCGCAGCGACGACGGTATTCGTTTGATGAGTCATGGGCCCAGGCCGCTCTACTAGTGGCATCGAAAGGCCTCCGTGGTCTCACGGTAACGTGCCCGTCGTGTCACCGAAAGGGGACTGCTTTCTCAAAATGGGTCAGCGGCCTTCGGGAAAAGCCGCTGTATATCTGCCATGTGAATCGTAAAGGGCTGCTTGATGCTTGCGAGTTGGATGGGGAGCAAGCTGCGCGGGTGAAAGAAAAACTCTGTCTCTTCAGCGAAGATGTGATGAAGTTGATTCGGTTAGGTCGCCCAATCGCACTTTTCAGCGGCGGTAAGGATAGCTTGTGTCTGGTGGCAAGGATGTCCGTACTTGCGAAAGCCGCAAGACGCGACCTCACCGCCATTCATGCGGACACTACCGCGGGCTTTCCCGAGGTGGAATCCTACGTTAAAAA
>Ga0181527_1005017_pt1 | contig 11125 bp, 8 predicted proteins | sample PEATcosm2014_Bin_30_FD_119762 | JGI IMG/M metagenome (GOLD analysis project Ga0181527, IMG submission 119762) | Peatland microbial communities from MTU Mesocosm Facility, Houghton, MI, USA - PEATcosm2014_Bin06_60_metaG | ecosystem: Environmental > Terrestrial > Soil > Wetlands > Peat | place...
CGGCTCGAAGCGGGCGCCCGGCGTCTTGCGGGTGAAGCGCCGCAGCGGCTCCTCCTTGTCCATGCCGATCACTGAATCATAATCGCCGGTCATCCCGGCGTCCGATATATAGCCGGTCCCATGCGCCAGAATTTGGCTGTCGGCGGTTGGAACATGGGTGTGGGTGCCGACGACGGCAGAGGCGCGGCCGTCGACAAAATGCGCCATCGCCATTTTTTCGCTGGTGGTTTCGGCGTGCATGTCGATCACCAAGGCGTCGCAACCGACGCCGAGCGGACAGGCGCCGAGCTCCCGTTCGATCGCCGCGAAGGGATCGTCGAGCTGCTCCATGAAGACGCGGCCCTGCACATTGACCACGAGAACCTGCTGCCCTCGCGCCGCCGTATAGAGATTCGCTCCGCGTCCCGGCGCGCCCGGCGGGTAGTTCACGGGTCGCAGCAACCGCGGCTGCCGCTCGATGAAAATCAGCGCCTCGCGCTGGTCGAAGGCGTGATTGCCGAGCGTCACGCAGTCCGCGCCGGCTTGCAGAAATTCGTCGCAGATGGTCTCGGTGATGCCGAAGCCGCCGGCGGCGTTCTCGCCATTGACGACGACGAAATCCAGCGCCCAGAGCTGGCGCAGGCGGGGCAACCGCGCCAGCAGGGCGGTTCGGCCGGCGCGGCCGATCACATCGCCGATGAACAGCAGACGGAGCGGGGCGGATGTCGAATCGTTCATGGGCTCTTTCTTGGGAGAGGCTGCCTCAAGCCCTTAGCGCGCGAGAAGCGCGCGGGCAATTCGCAACGGCGGTCAATCGGCGCTTTCAAGGGGATTGCTCATCCTATCGGCATTCCTTAGGGGATAGCGGATGTTACAGTGGAAGGTCCAATGTGAGCGCCTCCGTAGATGCCTAACACCGCCGATCTATCCGTCCCCGGCGTTCGCCAATCCCGCCCGGCGACGATCGACCGCCACTATGTGCTGTTCGAGGACGGTCGCGACCACGGCCGCGCGCTGCTGTTCGACGCGCCCAAAGAGATCATCGTCGCGCGCGACGCCAGCGAGGTCGCGCGGGCCTTCGTCCGCATGGAGGCGGCGTCGCGAGCGGGGCTGCATCTCGCGGGCTATGCGAGCTATGAACTGGGTTACGCGCTCGAGCCAAAATTAGCCGCGCGCCCATCGCCCGTGCCGCGCACGCCGCTGCTGTTGTTCGGCGCCTTCGCCGCGCCCCGCGCCGTCAACGAGGAATTAGGCGCGGATCTTCCGGAGTCGCGGATTTCGCTCCGGCCCGCCTGGACCTCCGAGGAATATGCGGAGAGATTCCAAAAGTGCCGCGACTATATTTTCGCCGGCGACGTCTATCAGATCAACCTGACCTTCCCGCTTTACGGGCGCTTCGAGGGCGAACCTCTCGCGCTTTACCGCGCCCTGCGCAAGCGCCAGCCGGTCGCCTATGGCGGGGTCGTGGCCTTGGGCGACGAAACGATCGTGTCGGTGTCGCCGGAAGTGTTTTTCGAGGCGCATGGCCTGGTGTCCGCGACCGGCGCGCCTTCGGGCCGGGCCATCCGCGCCCGCCCGATGAAGGGCACCGCGCGGCGCGGCTTCATGCCCCCCGAGGACATGGCGCGGGCGAAATACCTGGTCGAGGACGAAAAATCCCGCGCCGAAAATCTGATGATCGTCGATCTCCTGCGCAATGATCTGTCGCGGCTGGCCGAGGTCGGCTCGGTCAAGGTCACCGATCTCTTCACCGTGCAGACCTATCCGACGTTGCACCAGATGACTTCGGGGATAGAGGCGCGGTTGCGCGAAAACGTGACGCTCGCCGAGCTTTTTTCGGGGCTGTTCCCCTGCGGCTCGGTGACCGGCGCGCCGAAAATCCGCGCGATGGAGATTATCCGCGATCTCGAATGCGCGGCGCGCGGCGTCTATTGCGGTTCGGTCGGCGTCATCGCGCCGGACGGCGAGATGCGATTCAACGTCGCGATCCGCACGCTGACGATTTTCCCCGACCATGAGCTGGTCTGCAACGTCGGCTCCGCCATTGTCGCGGATTCGACCGCGCGCGAAGAGTATGAGGAATGTCTGATCAAGGCGCGATTCCTGACCGGCGCGTGAGCGATTTCGGACTGATCGAGACGCTGCTCTGGACGAGGGACGAGGGGTTTTCACTTCTCGCTGAACATTTGGAGCGCTTGCGCCGGTCGTCGGCGCAATTGGGCTTTCGCTGCGACGAAGCGCGCGTCGTCGAAGCCTTTACGCAGACGGTGGAAAATTTTCCCGACGCCGCGGCCGGACGTTTGCGCGTGAGAATCGTCGTGAGCGAGGATGGCGCGATCGAGTCGAGCGCCGCCCGGATCGAACCCATGGCTTTGGACGCGGTCTGGACGGTCGCCGTCGCGGAGCGGCGCTGTGATTCGAGCGACCCTTTGCTGCGGCACAAGACCACGCGTCGCGAGATTTACGAAAGCGAACTCGCCCGCTCAGGCGCCGACGAAGTCCTCTTCCTCAACGAACGCGATGAGGTCTGCGAAGGCGCGCGCGCGAATGTGTTTTTGGCGCGGGAAGAGGTCTTGCTGACGCCGCCGCTGTCCTGCGGCCTGCTGCCGGGAACCCTGCGCGCGCATCTGCTGCGCGAGGGGCGCGCGCGGGAGGCGGTGCTGCGGCTCGCCGATTTCGACGGCGCCGAATTTTACATGGGCAATTCGGTGCGCGGGCTGGTGCGAGGGGAGTTGCGCGGGCGATCTTCGTGAGCGCCGAATCGCATGACGAAGCGCGATGGACCGACGTGCTCGGGGCCGAAGCAATTGGTGGACCTGTCGGCTTCAAGGAATGGGTTCGGCAACTGGAGAAACAACCCCATGGAGACTTCTCTCCCCGAAAGCGAGGTCCAAAACCATGGAACATGCGGGGTAGGTCAAACGACAAGGCGCGGCTATTTGGCGATTGATATCCTGTCGCCGTATTTCCGACCGAGGGGAAGAGCGAAGCGATGCGCTTGCTCTATTTTTGTGAATTTAAGCGTTCCAATCTTTTCTCGTCGGCTTTCTCTAAGTTTGCGAGCCCATCGCATTCTTTTGGATCACCGTTATTTTCCTTGATGCATATCTGGTAAGCGCTGACGGATTGAAGGAGCGCTTCGCGCGCATAGTCCACGTCTTCCGGGCGACCGCCGCTTGAAGCGCAGCCAGCCAAAAGAGCCAGCGCCATGAATTGCAACAGGTAGCGCATGAGAGACTCAACAGGCGACACGAGCCGAGTTGATGATCATAAGAGAATAGGCTGAAGAAGTGAATACCAACCGGCGCAGCGCCGGATTATCAATCCGCCGCGAGACGACCCCCGGCGGGCGATCCGCGCGAAGCCGCGCGGCCCGAAGCCCAACACCGAGGAACAGGCCGAAAGCCAGTGGTTAACTGAATTGTCGCCGCAACCGCTTCATGGGTTTGTGACCTAATGTTGATGTCCGCCGCCGCCGCCGCTGCCGCCCGCGGCGTCACTATAGGCCGGGGTGCTTGGAGCCTCCGTGGAATAACCCACGATTTTCGCTGGCCCCACGCGCGGCGCCGGCGCCGTTTCGGCGCGCGGATTGACCGCGGCGTTCGACGCGTTTGGGGTGTTGCAGGCGCCGAGCGTCAGAAGCCCGGCGAGGGAGATGAGACAAGCGACAATCTTCATGGGCGTCCTTTCAAAGCCGACGCATGCTCGGTCGGATACGGAAACGAGCATGACGGCTCGGGGTGGAGCATGATCTCCAAATTCACGAGGTGGATCCGGAGATCATGCTTAATCGAGACAATAGAGCGCGTGGGCGATTCCGTTTCAATCCATCGCGCTCTAGAAGGTGTATGACGATGTGATTCCGAAGCTCCGCGGCCCTTGCGTCGAAATGCCAACGGTGGTCGGCGCCGAGCTCGAGCCGGGGGACCAAGAGGTCCAAGGCCTGTTGTTGAACAGATTCTTGCTCCAGAGCGTGACCTGGAAGCGACGGTCGTCCGTATGGAACCCGAAGCCGGCATCCATAATGACATAGGCCGGCTGCCAATACTGGATGAGCGACCAGGGGTTCGTGTACTGCTGCTTGTCGAACCAACTCGCGTTCAAATAGTGAAAGAAGGTGTAATTCTGGTCGCCCAGCCAGCCGCCCAGGCTCGAGAACGCGTGTCCGACCGGCACGTGGTAGGAGTAGCCGCCATTGATTTGCCACCAAGGCAGGCCGGTGACGCGCGTGTTGGTGAGCGACAGCGTGGCGGGAGCGCCGGCGAAGGTCCAATCCGTCGGAGACGGCGAGTCCGCGTAGTCGATATAGCGCGCCTCTGTATAGGCGCCATTCAGATTAAGCGTGAGGTGCTCGAAAGGCTCCCAACGCTCCACGAATTCTATACCGCGCAATCGCACATGCGGCGCATTGCCGAGATAGGTCTGAGTGACGGTGACGGGTGAAGTGGCGACGGTCCTCGTCTGGCTGATCTGGAAATTATAGAGGTCGTTCCAGTAGAGGTTGAGGTTCGAGAACAGCTTTCCATTGAACCAGTTGGTCTTTGCGCCGAGCTCATAGTCCCAGGAGGTCTCGGACTTGTCGAAGGGCTGAGCGAAGGGCGCTATGTTAAAGGCGCCGTTGGTGCTGTTGTAGGAGTAGACGCCCGTGGCTTGCGTGTTCACGGACGGCGGTTTGTCGCCGCGGCCCACGAGGGAGTAGAGCAGGACGTTCTCGTTCAGCTGATATTGGGGATTGAAGGTGCCGATGACGCCATTGTGATAGTTCGTGAAGCCGCCGGAGTCGGACGGGAAATACGCGCCGGACTTGGCGAGAGCGTAATTCTGCAGCAGAGGCGAGATGGGCAGCCCATAGTACCAGCCCGCTTCAAAACTGCTCGCGCTGTAGCGGATCTCGTAACTGTCGCGCAGACCGAAGGTGATCGCGGCCTTCTCGTTGATATGCCAGGTGGCCTGCCCATAGAGGGCGGCCTGGAAGTCTCCGGATTTGTTGAGCCACCATGGCGTCAGGCCGGGAAGCGCGCCAGGCAACCCCAACCAGGCGGCCGAATCGTAGCCGAAGTCCCAGTGGTGCATTCGATCCTCGAGCGCCTCGTAATATGTGAAGAGGCCCGTCGTCCATTCGATCGGCTGATCCTTCGGCGAGGAGAGCCTGAATTCCTGTGAGGTCTGCAACACATAGGTGTCCATGCCGCCCGTACCGAAACCGAGCTCGAGCAACTGGTTGTCCGAGAAGCCGTTGTTGCGGAAGGAGCCATAGCCCACGGCGGAGATAGACTTGAAGGTGTTCTCGCCGACCTGTTGGTTGTATGTGTTGGTCAGCATCAGAACATTAGTGGGATCGCGGCCGTTGCGCGCGATGCAAGGCGTATTGGGATCGATCGTGAGGATCGGCGAATGGAGCTTGGTGAAAACGTTTTGAAAGAAAGAAGCCTTCGGGATCGTCCCATTTGCATAGACGAGGCTGGTGTCGCCGACCGTGCCGGTGAGATAGTCGTCATGCTCGTTCGCGCCATTGTAGGTGAAGCTCAGGCGGTCGCTCCAATCGCCGCCGACGGCGAGAAGCTGCGCGTGCACCCCCGCGCGGTTGATGTCTTGATAGGTGGAGCCGCTGTAGCCGTCGCGGATCCAGCCGTCGCCGTGGTTGACATAGGCCGAGACGCGATAGGCGAGCGTGTCGGGGATCAGCGTGCCCGTCGTGTCGACCGTGTCCCTCGTGTGAAGGTAGTTGGCGAAGCTCGCGCTTAGGGTCGTCTTGTCCTCGAACGACGGCAGCTGCGTATGGAAGATGAGCGAGCCGACGTTGGTGTTCTTGTTTCCCGCCGTGCCCGTTGGGCCGTATAGAAGCTCGACGGAGCTGATATCGAGGAGATCGCCAAATTGAAAGCCGGCGAAACTCCAGTAGACGTCATCGACGACATAACCCGTGTCCGACGCCGATCCGGAGCCCCCGGACCCCGCCGCCACGCCAACGCCGCGTATCGCCATGCGCGACTGACGCGGGGTGCTGATAAGCGGGCGGTAGCCCGGCACGTAGTACGAAACGTCGGTGAGATTGTCGATCTGCTGGTCTCGTATCACGGTGCCGGTAATCACCTCGCCCGACCTCGGCGTCTTCGTGAGCACCTCCTCCTGTAACTTCTCCGCGGCTCCGTTGCCGCCGTGCGAGTGCCCGAGATTGACGTTGACATCTTCCACCGTCGCCGTCGCCGCGGCTTGTCCGTTTTGAGCCGTCGCCGCGGCTTGTCCTCCTTGAGCCGGCTCGGGCGCCTCCTCCGAATGATGCTCATGCGCTGATTGTGCGAGGGCCGAGAAGATCGGAACGCCCGATGCGAGCCCACAGACGATGGCCGCCAACGAGACTTTGGAAAGCTTCCGACTTTTCACGGACTGTCGCCTGTTCATTGATGTTTCCTGCTTATGACGAGAGTGAGGGGATAGACCGCCTTTGGAGAAGACGACTTAACCATATAATTATACTATATTTATAGGGTCAAATGCGGACAAGCGCCTGCGTCACCCGTTTTTGAGGGCCAAAGCATCGATAATATGCTGATATATATGAGAATTTATAACAAGGCTCGATAGTGTGGCGCTAAAGCCACACTTAAACTGTATAATTTCTATCCAATTTATCGGCTGATCGGATTTCGGCGACAGCGTACTTTATTTACTCATGGCGGGTCTGGCGGGGTCGGTTTGGCGCCGCTGCGATGGACGAAGCGCGTCTGGCGGCGGCGGCGCGTTACGTCGTGCTCAACCCGGCGCCATCTCGCCTCGTGGATCGGGCGGGGGAATGGCGCTGGTCAAGCGCGAAGGCGCATTTGATCGCCCGCGAAGAGGGGGTGACATTGTTCGCGCCCGTGCTGGATCGCCTTCCCCGCGTTGCCTGTCTCCTTGAAGACGGCGGACGCGAAGAACCGCTGACGGCGTTGCGGCGGGCGGGGACCATTGGGCGTCCGCTCGAAAACGAGGCGCTTTTGGCCGGATTGGAGACGACGCCGCGGCGGGCGATCCGCGCGAAGCCGCGCGGTCCGAAGCTCAACACCGAGGAGCAGGCTGAAAGCCAGCGGTTAGCTGGACTGCCACCGTAACCACTTCACGGGTTTATGACCTAATGGTGATGTCCGCCGCCGCCGACGCCCGAGTCATCGCCATAGCCCCGGGGGGGGCTCCGTGGAACAGCCCACGATTTTCGCTGGCGCCGCACGCTGCGCCGGCGCTGCTTCCGCGCATGGACTGACCGCGGCGTTCGGGGCGTCGCGGGCGCCGCGCGTCAGAAGTCCGGCGAGCGAGATGAGACAAGCGACAATCTTCATGGGCTTCCTTTCAAAGCCGGCAAGCACGCCGTCGGTTGTCGTGCGAGAGCGTGGGCCGAGAGCTAAAAGGTGTACGACGACGTGAGGCCCAGGAGGCGCGGTCCTTGCGTCGAAATGCCGACGGTGGTCGGCGCGGAGGAGGAGCCCGGAGACCATGAAGTAAAGGGCCTGTTGTTGAACAGATTCTTGCCCCACAGCGTGACCTGGAAGCGTCGATCGTCCGTGTGGAATCCGAACCCCGCGTCGAACAGGACATAGGCTGGCTGCCAATATTGGACGAACGACAGGGGGGATGTGTATTGCGCCTTGTCGAACCAGGCCGCGTTCGTATAGTGGAAGACGGTGTAGCTCTGCTCGCCGAGCCAGCCGCCGAGGCTCGCGAAAATGCGCCCGACCGGCAGGTGATAGGCGTAGCCGCCATTGATTTGCCACCAAGGCAAGCCGGGGACGCGCGTGTTGCTGAGCGACAGTTGGGGCGGCCCGCCGGCAAAGGCGTAATCCGCCGGAGCAGGCGCGTCGGGGTAGGAAATATAGCGCGCCTCTGTATAGGCGCCGGTTAGATTGAGCGTGAGCTGCTCGATCGGGGACCATTGTTGCACGAACTCGACGCCACGCAGTCGCACAAGCGGCGCGGTGCCGAGAAAGGTCTGAGTGAGCGTGACGGGCGAAGTCGCTATGACCCGCGACGCGGCGAGCTGGAAATTATAGAGATCGTTCCAGTAGAGGTTGACGTTCGAGATGAGCTTGCCGTCGAGCCAGTTGGTCTTTGCGCCGACCTCATAGTCCCAGGAAATCGTGCTTTTGGTGAAGGGCGGCGCGAACGACGCCAAGGTAAACGTCTTGGCGGCGGCGCTCCAGCTGGCGGAGTCCCCGGCGGAGGTGTTGACGGCCCCCGCCTTGTCGCCACGGCCGACGAGCGCATAGAGCAGGATGTTGTCGTTGAATTTATATTGCGGATTGACGATGCCGATGACGCCATTGTGATAATTCGTGAAGCCGCCCGAGCTGGACGTGAAATACCCGCCGGCCGCGGCCGTCGCGAATGCCTGCTGCGCGGGCGTGATGGGAAGGCCGTAGATGAAGCCTCCCTCATAGTCGGTCGCTCTGTAGCGGATCTCGTAGCTGTCGCGAAGGCCAAAGGTGATCGCCGCCTGCTCGTTGACGTGCCAGGTAGCCTGCCCATAGGGGGCGGCCTGGAAATCGCTGGATTTGGGGATCCACCATGGCGTCAGGCCTGGAATCGCGCCCGGATATCCCAACCATTGGGCCGAGTTGTAGCCGAATTCCCAGTGGTGCATGTCGTCATGGGTGTACTCGGCAAAGGTGAAGAGGCCGGTCGTCCATTCGAACGGTTGATCCTTCGGCGAGGAGAGCCTGAATTCTTGCGAGCCTTGCAGAATGTAACTGTCCATGCCGCCCGAACCGAAGCCGAGCTCGAGCAGCTGGTTGTCCGAAAAGCCGTCCAGGCGTGAGGCGGCGTAGCCGAACGCGGAGATCGACTTGAAGGTGTTCTCGCCGATCTGTCGATTGAACGTGTTGGTCAGCATCAGCACATGCGTGGGGTCGCGACCGTCGCGCGCGATGTAAGGCGTATTTGGATCGACCGTGAGGACTGGCCAATGGAGCTTGGTGAGCATGTTCTGAAAGAACGTGGTCTTCGGGATCGTCCTATTGGCGTAGACGAGGCTCGTGTCGCCGACCGTGCCGGTGAGATAGTCGTTATGTTCGTTGGAGCCGTTGTAGGTGAAGCTAAAGCGATCGCTCCAATTGTCGCCCACCCCCAAGAGCTGAAAATGCAGCCCTGCACGGTTGGTGTCTAGATAGGTGGAGCCGCTGTAGCCGTCGCGGTAAGGGCCGTCGCCATGGTTGACGTAGCCCGAGAAGCGATAGGCGAGCGTGTCGGGGATCAGCGTTCCCGTGGTATTGATCGTGTCTCTTGTGCGGTTGTAGGTGCCGTAGTTTACGGCGACTGTCGTCTTGTCGTCGAAGGATGGCAGCTGCGTATGGAATATGAGCGAGCCGACGTCGGTGTTCTTGTTTCCCGCCGTGCCCGTCGGGCCGTAAAGCAACTCGACGGAGCTGACGTCGATGAGATCGCCCCACGTAAATGCCGGGTTTTGCCAGTAGACGTCGTCTACGACATAACCCGTGTCCGAAAAGGCTCCCGAGCCGCCGGATCCTTGGGATATGCCGACGCCGCGGATCGCCATCCTGGACGCACGCGCCGATGTGATATTGGGACGGTAGCCCGCGACATACTGCGCAACGTCGTTGAGATTGTCGATCTGCTGGTCGGTGATAGTGGTCGACGTGATCACATTGCCGGACTGCGGCGTCTTCGTGAGCACCTCGTCCTTCAACTTCTCCCCGGCTCCGTGGCCGCTGTGCGAATGCCCGAGATTGACCTCGACATCTTGCACGGTCGCCGTCGACGCGGCTCCCCCCTGGGTCGCCGTCGCCGCGGCTTCTCCGCCTTGAGCCGGCTCGGATGCCTCCTCCGAATGGTGCTCGTGCGTTGATTGTGCGAGGGCCGAGAGGATCGGAACACCCGATGCGAGCCCACAGACGATGGCCGCCAACGAGACTTTGGAAAGCTTCCGACTTTTCACGGATTGTCGCCTGTTCATCAAGTTTTCCTAGTTATGATGAGAGTGAGGGGATAGATCGTCTACGGAGAAGATGTCTGAATCATACAATCATAGTATGATAATAGTGTCAAATCCTGCCAAGGGCCTGCGTCGTCCGGCTTTGAGGGCCAAAGCATCCATAATTCACTGATATATAACGTATGTTACGATCAGGTTTGATAGTGTGGCGCCAAAGCCACACTGAAACTGTTTAAGTTTGATACCATTTCAGTAGGGATTTGGCGCCAAAGCCACACTGAAACAGTTTAATTTTGATACCATCTCGGCGGCTGCTCGCATCACGGTGACACCGTACTTGATTGACACATCGCGGGCGCGGGGCGAGCGCCGCGCGCTCGGCTCGTCTTGCGCGCATGGTGGTTTCCGGCGTTCCTCATCATGTCGCGCAGCGGGGCGATGCGGGCGCGCGAACGCTTTTCGTAAACGAGGATCGAATGCCTTCCACGAAGAGCTTTTAGGCCGGCATCGCCGGGAGGCGGGCGTGGAGGTCTGGGCTTGGGTTCTCTTGCCCAATCACGTCCATTCGATCCTGAACCCATCCGATTTGGATGGGTTTCGGCGGGCGTTTTCGCCTGCGCATCGGCGACGCCGGCTGCATTCATGCGCGGTAAGAGAAGACCGGGCATTTCTGGCGGGGTCGGCTTGGTTCCGTGGCGATGGACGAAGCGCATTCGGCGGCGCGGGCGCGTTACGCCGCGCTCAACCGGGCGCCCGCCCTGTGGATCGGGCGGGAGATTGGCGCTGGTCCAGCGCGAAGGCGGATTTGACGGCCCGCGAAGATGGGGCGACTTTGTCCGCGCCCGTGCTGGATCGCTTTCCCCGCGTTGCCGATCTCCTCGAAGACGGCGGGCGGCGAAGAACCGCTGACGGCGTCGCGGCGGGCGGCGACCATCGGAAGTCCGCTCGGAGACGAGGCGTTCTTGGCCGGATTGGAGACAACCCCAGGGCGAGCGATCCGCGCGAAGCCGCGCGGCCCGACGCCCAAAACCGAGGAACAGGCTGAACGCCAGCGGTTAAGTGGACTGTCGCCGCAACCCTGTTATCGTAACCCCAGAATATTAAATGTATATTTGCTATCCACGCGGCGGCCCGCACTGCTGAAGCCGCCGTGTGCGCTCGTCGCAAGCGCGTCACGACGCCGCTTCGACCGTCGGATTCGCTTGCGAGCCGCACGACCGCGAA